>Ga0306921_10004966_pt1 | contig 13768 bp, 14 predicted proteins | sample sta12Cox44000080_FD_203760 | JGI IMG/M metagenome (GOLD analysis project Ga0306921, IMG submission 203760) | Lab enrichment of tropical soil microbial communities from Luquillo Experimental Forest, Puerto Rico - statoxic.12C.oxic.44.000.080 (v2)... | ecosystem: Environmental > Terrestrial >... | reverse complement strand
TTTCTTCCACGGTTGCAGGCGGTATTCGTTGAGGAGCATTTTCATATGCTCCTGCCACTGCTCCCAGGCTAGCTTGGAAACGCTGTCATAGATACGTTGTCCCAAGGGCCCGTCGAACGGTGGCTCATCTAGGCCTTCCATTTCGCGCCCCATCTTTACGCAATGCACCATCCGTGCCATCACCACTCCTATCACCCTATCATGCGGATGATAACCATTGATTCTAACGGCGCAGGCTGTCCTGCCGGGAATCACCGCTCGGCAATGACCGGCCAACGCAATCTGCCCGAACCTGAATGAATGCCGGTTCAGGCCAAGGCGTACAGATACGCAACGAAAGAGCCCACCGCACCATCTAGCCCAGAGACCTTGGGGTTGGTGGAATCGATGAGGTAATACTCGTTAGGAGCGTGGGCTCCGGTTCCATGGCCCAGCCCAAAATGCCCCGCTGGAAGATTGAGCGGGGCGGAGGTAAAGATGTATCCCGGCCACGACCCGGCCGAACGCGGCCAAAGCAACGGATCCAGACCGAGTTTCCTGTAGGTCGCTAGTTGGGCTTGGATCAGCTTGCTATCGGGTGAGGTCTGGTTCGGGTCATAGCCTCCACTCATGTTGACCTCGATATCGCCGAAGCCGTGTTTGGCAAGGTGCTCCTTGAGGAGTGTCAGCGTGCCTTGTGCCGTCATATCGGGCACCAGGCGCATGTCGATCTTGGCAACAGCACGGTGGGGCAAGACGGTTTTTCCTCCCGGGCCGGTATAGCCAGCGACCAATCCTTCGATATTGATCGTGGGCTGGGACTCCAGCGCCACCATGGCGTCTACCCAATTCTTGTCGTTGACCCAGTGCTCGACGCCAAGCTGGCTCTTCATGTCGGCTTCGCTGCGCCGGGCGGCGACGGCCTCGATCATTTTCATCTGCGCGGCGGTCAGGGGCTTTGCCTGATCAAAGAAGCCGGCAACCGCAGGCGTGTGCCCGTCCGGCTTGATCAGGGTGTTGAGCGCCTGAACCAGGTGCCAGGTGGGGCTGTCCACCGCCGCTTCCAGGCTGGAGTGGACATCATGCTTCGGTCCCCGTCCCCACTTTTCACCGGTCGAGACCAGTTCCAGTTCGACAACGCCCTTGGCTCCAAGCGAGATCTCGACTGTACCATCAACTCCCTGACCGGCTTCGGGCATGAAGACACCCATGCATTTTTGCAGCGCCGCACTGACCTTGGGTTGGTGGACGATCTCGGGAAAGTGGGGGGAACCGATTTCTTCCTCGCCTTCACATACCAGTACCAGATTCACGGGTGGCTTTTTGCCTGCTGCCTTGAACGCCCGCAAGGCGCTGAGGAAGGCGGTTTGAGGCCCCTTCTGGTTCACGGCGCCGCGGCCGACGCAGATTCTCCCCAATCCTTGCTTGTCGACGATCTTGCCCTCCAGCGGTGGTGACGACCACTCCGCGGGATCAAACTGCTTTACGTCATACATGAAGTAGATGGCAACCGTCGTGGGTTCGCCGGTGTCGAGTAGGCCAAAGACACCCGGTTTACCGGAAGTTGGGACGATCTCGACGTTCTCAAAACCTGCCTCGCGCGCAAGCTGCGCCATGTATTCGGCGCCCTGGGGATAATTGCGGTTCTCAGCCGCGATCGAAGCCAGCGCGATCCATTCCTGCAGATGCCGGATGTTTTCGTCATGCATTTTGGGAACTTGATTCAGCACCGCCTGCATGTCCGGATTCTCGGCGGTGAATGCCGATACCGGCAACGCCGCCAGGGCAGCTCCGGCTAGCGCTCCCTGGATGAATTCACGACGATTGAAGCACGGACTGTTCGCGTCAGCCACAGCGTCTCCTTCAGGAAAATCGCACCCATGGATTCAAGTACCGCAAATTTTGTGTATTGAGCTATTCGCCCATCCAAGCCCCGAATGGCCGCAGACGGTCGACATTGTCGCAGATGATTTTCAGCGCACCGGTGAGCGGCACCGCAAGAATCAGTCCCATGGCTCCCCACAGCCATCCCCAGAACAGCAGCGCTATGGTTACGGCGAGGGGGTTTAGCTGCAGGCGTTTCCCCAGCACCATCGGATAGAGCACGTTCATGGCGAAGAAATGCAGGCCCACCACGAAAGCGCAGGCAATGATAAACGTGGCAGTTGTTAAGTAGCCCAGGCCGACGATCACTGGCGGCAAGGTGGCCAGCACGACTCCCAGGTAGGGGATCAAACTCAGGAAGCCGCTTATGACGCCCACAAAATAAAAGTACGGAAGTCCTATCAGTCCGAATACCGCAATACTGGCGCCACTCAGAAATAACCCGATGACGAAATTGCCGACGATGAACGAGCGAATCATGGCCGCGATCAGTCCCAGGGCGACGTAGGCCGTATTGCGGTTCTTCATCTGGAAGAGCATGACCGACGAGGCGCGGACGTGGTCCTGCCAGCTGAGCATGAAAAACACCAGAAACGGGATGAAAGATATCGACAGTAGAGCTTCGGAAAACGTAATCACGTTGCGACCGAGGAAGCTGCCGAAGCTGTTGTGTTCCCTGATGGTGACGGAGTTCTTGTCCTCCGGTTCGGCAGGCAGCACCGTCTCCGTGGTTTTCTCGAACTGCTCCGCCAGCTGCTGGATTGTGTTCACGATACGCTGAATGCGGGTCTTGTAAGCAGGTATCTCCGACATGAAATCCAAGGCACGGGCATAGGAGAGATAGCTCACTGTAGCCAGGGCAATTCCCAGCAGTGACACGGCAAGAAAGGCGCCCACCGGGCGCGGAAGACGGAAATTTGAAAGGGCGTCCACGAGCGGCGCCAGAACGAATGCCATCAACACCGCCGTGAGGATGACCACAAGAATGAGCTTAGCGACATACAGCAAGCTCAGGATCGCAGCCGCCGCCAAAATGACGAGCGACGCCGCCTGAATCCGCTGGATGCGAGCCCGCTCGCCGTGCTCGTCCGCCAGAGGAGATGCCGGAGTTATCGCGGGAGGCGCTGGGCCGGTAAAATCCCGGGGTTCTTCCGGCAAACCGAGGTCGTCATCAATGAGGGGATCGGCCATCTCGCCTATGGTACTCGCGCGTCTTGCCAGTGGGAATTAGCATACCTTTACCGGCCTCGATATGGAAAACCCAGTTCCGCAAAGACCGCTGCCCCCGCGCATCATGGCGATAGACTATGGATCCAAACGGATCGGCCTGGCGGTAAGCGACCAGCTGGGGATAACCGCCCAGGGCCTGCCAACCTTGCACCGGACCAACAAGCGCAGTGACTTCGATCATCTTCGGCGACTGCTCAAGCATTACCAGGTGGCAGAGATTGTAGTCGGCTGGCCGCTGCGGATGAGTGGGGATCGAGGACCACAATCGGATAAGGTCAAGGAGTTCGCTGAAGCGCTAGAGGCCAGGTTTAAACTGCCGGTGCACCTCTTTGACGAACGGCTCTCCTCGGTTGAGGCCCATCGTGTGCTGGATGGGACCAACATCGGCAGTGCCCGCCGCAAGGAGGTCGTCGACCAGCTGGCCGCCGTGCTCATCTTGCAGGCATTCATGGCATCCAGGAAAGCGCGCTCAGAGCAAGCCGATGGGTGGGGGCCCGGTCATCTACAAAGCATCTAATAACTGTGCGTACCGTTTTCAAACTCATCCTGCTGATCCTGCTGATCGCCATGGCAATGGCGGCTTGGTTCAGCTGGGCGGCGTTGCTGCCGGTTACTCCCGGGGAGGCCAAGTACGTTCTACTTCGTCCCGGCTGGAGCACTCGCCACATCGCGGAGACGTTACAGCGCGAGGGCATCATCCGCAGCGCTACCGCGTTCCTCCTGCTGCATTACGCGCTGGGCAAGGGAAACCTGAAAGCGGGGGAATACAAGTTCGATGCTCCCGCCAGTGCCCTGCGCGTGCGTGAGCGGGTGTTACGAGGCGATGTCTTTGCCCGAACGGTGGTGGTGCCGGAAGGCTACAACATCTATGACATCGCGGAAGTCGTCGAACAGGCGGGATTGGGTAGTGCTGCCGATTTCCTTGACGTCGCAGAACACGATGTGATGCTGCTGCACGACATAGATCCCGGGGCGCAATCGTTGGAGGGATACTTATTTCCCGACACCTATCAGTTCACCCGCATCGACACGCCGCGTGACATCGCCGCCGCTATGGTCCACCGATTCCGTCAGACAGCGCAGAAAATCGGTCTGCTGGGACAGAGTGACATCCGCCGCATTGTCACCATGGCGTCGATTGTGGAAAAAGAGACGGGGGTGGCAGAGGAGCGCCCCTTGGTCGCCGGGGTGTATTACAACCGGCTGGATAAAGACATGCTGCTGGGCGCCGACCCGACCGTAATTTATGCGGCACTGCTGGCGGGACGGTACCGGGGCACGATATACCAGTCGGACCTGCAGTTTGATTCCCCCTATAACACTTACAAGAATCCCGGACTGCCACCGGGACCGATCGCCAATCCGGGAAGCGCGTCGCTAGAAGCGGCCATGCATCCGCAGGACACCAGGTTCTTGTACTTCGTGAGCGACAACCTGGGACATCACCGCTTTTCCAGCAGCGCCGCCGAGCACGAAAAGAATGTGGCTGCCTACCGCAAAGCCGCCCGGACGCAGCAGTGAGCCGGAGGGCCTGCGCTTTCTGGTGCGTCGGACAAACCCCTCGGCCCGGCGATATACTAGTGGTTCCGAATACTGGTGGTTCCGAGCATCCGCCGAACCCCTATCTATGAAGCCGTCCCGAGCCGTCCTCCTTCCCACCGCTCTTGCTTTACTGCTCAGCACTAGCGGTTGCCTTTTCCGTACCCGTCCGGTGGAAGTGCTCCAAAGCAGCGCCAAGCTGCAGACGGCGACGCAGCAGGAACTGATCAATCGGCTGAATGAGGACGCTGGAAAGATCCGGACTTTGAATGCCACAGTTGACATCGACACCTCGGTGGGTGGTGAAAAACGCGGCAAAGTAACTGACTTCCAGGAGATCCGAGGATACATTCTTGTCCGCAGGCCCAACCAGCTGAGGATGATTGGACTCTACCCCATCGTCCACAACAAGGCCTTCGATATCGTGAGCGACGGAGAACAGTTCAAGCTGTCGGTTCCGGCCACGAACAAGTTCTACGTTGGCCATAATCAGGTGGTGCGGGATTCATCCAGTCCCTTGGACACGCTTCGGCCGCAGGCAATTTACGACGCCCTGCTGTTGCAGGAAGTGAATCCTGACAACGAAATCGCGGTCCTCGAGACCAGCACGGAGATGGTCGTGGACGCGCAGACCCACAAGCTGGTGCAACAGCCGAATTACGTTCTCAATGTAATTCGCCGGACGGACAAGGGTTGGAAGCTGGCGAGAAAGGTGGTTTTTGATCGTACCAACCTGGTGCCCCACCGTCAGGTCATGTACGACGAGCACGGCAGTCCCGTTACCGATGCCCGGTATCAGGCCTACCAGGATTTCGACGGCGTCAGTTTTCCGAGTTATATCGAGGTCAAGCGGCCGCAGGAAGAGTACGACATTCGCATATTTATCGTGAAACTCGCCGTGAACCAGGCCATCACGGAAGAACAGTTCGCGCTCGAGCAGCCGGCCGGTTCCCTGCTGGTGAACCTCGACGAGCGAAACAAGAAGGTGTCTGCGAAAGATGCCGGCCCGGGCGCATCCCCGGCCGGGGCGCCGGCCAACAGTTCCGACCCGCCTCACTGACAAGCCGTGGTCCCGCAATATATGCCGTAATTCAGAAAGGCTCCAATCAGGGGATTGGAGCCTTCCGGTCTTGCGAGGGCGATAGCCGAGCTAGCGCTTGGACTGGCCGCGAGCCAGCTTCTTAACTTTGTGCTTCGCCGACCCCCGCGCATAAGTGCGAGGGGTTTTGGGGGCCGCCTTCTTGCGCGCTGCCCGCTTCACTCTCTTGCGTTCTATTTTGTCGGTAATGCTTCTGGTATTGGCCATGAATTCCTTGTCCCTACCCTGCCTGGATTCAAATTCCCTTGCCCATGCTCCCTGTCTACCCACCTGCAACCCGGTGCCGCAGAAGGCTTACGCTTTCTCTAGTTGGGCGTACTTTTCGACCAGCTTTTTCAAGCCAAACTTATGAAATTGTACCGTAATCCTGGCATCTTCCCCGTCTCCTTCACGCCGGTAAACAAGTCCCTCGCCATACCTCGGGTGCCGCACCCGCTGTCCGGGGCGAAATCCTGTGCGCCCGGCGGGTGCCGCCGGGGGAGACTTCGGCAACGAGAATCGCTTTCCCCGCGAGGCGAAAAACTCGGCGATGTTGTCGATCGAGTTGTAGGTGGTTCCCGGGTACGGGCCGCGCGAACTCGAACGGCGCTGCGCGCGCTGCTGGCGCTGGTCTTCGTCCTCATATGAGTAGTGCGATGGGGCCGAATCCTCGCTGAAATGGCTGGCGGACTGGCGCCGCGCCCCCAGATCCTGCACCAAGGCCCCGGGTATCTCTTCCAGGAAGCGGGAAGGGATACTGGCTTCCGGCATGTCGGTACCATAGCGGCGGCGATAGCGGGCGTTGGTCAGGATCAGCGTATCCATCGCCCGCGTCATGCCCACATAACACAAACGCCGCTCCTCCTCGATGTCGTCGGGCGCCAACAAGGTACGCGAGTGGGGAAACAGGCCTTCTTCCAGACCGACCAACAGCACCAGAGGAAATTCCAGTCCCTTGGCGGCGTGCAAGCTCATCAGGGTAATGCGCGAGGTCTCGTCGTAATCGTCAGCATCGCTCACCAGTGCGGCATGGTCAAGGAATTCGCTAAGGGTCTCTCCCCGGTCGCCCGAGTCCATGGCAGCGTTGACCAGCTCGCGCAGGTTTTCGATGCGAGCCTCCGCGTCGGGCGTGTCTTCGGCTTCGAGCTGCCTGATGTAACCGGTTCTGTCGATAAGGAACTTCAACAGCTCGGCGCTGGATGCCGGATCGCCGGGCGCGCGGAATCCCTCCACCGGCTCGTTCTTCTCCTCCGTTGCCCCGTCCTGGAAATCAGTCTCCTCCGCGGCCGCCGCCGAGGGCTCCGCACTGGACCCGGTTGCACTGTAGGCGGTGAACATCTCCGGTGAGAACTCGATGGCGCCCGGAAAATCCTCTTCATTTTCGGCCACGGCCGGCACAGCCGTTTCCTCGACGCGAGCCGCAAACGAGCCCCGATACATCGCCCGGGCATCGTCGATGAGCTGCTGAAATTGCTTCAGTACCGCCAGCGCCCGGGGCGGTGCCAACTCCCGGCCGATGACTTGCTGAATCGCGCCCCACAGCGAGAGCCCGGTCTCCAGTGCGATTCCGGTGAGCATCTCGGTGGTCGTCTTGCCGATACCGCGCACCGGCCGATTGAGAATGCGCTGCATGGCGAGGGAATCGTCGGGATTGAGGACGACCTTGAGATAGGAAATCAGGTCCTTGATTTCCGCCCGCTCGTAGAAACTAAAGCCGCCCACCACGTGGTACTTCAGCTGGTAACGGCGCATGGCCTCTTCCAGCAGGCGCGACTGGGAATTGGTGCGATACAATACCGCCGCCCGCCGCCCCGCCGCGCCATCGCTTCCCGCCAGGTATTTCGCCACGTAGTCAGCCGCGAACAAGGCCTCATTCTCTCCGTCGGGAGCCTCGTAAGATCCAATCTTGGCGCCGCCGATCCGCTCCGTCCACAAATTCTTTCCTTTGCGCCTGACATTGTGGGCCACAACCGCTGCTGCCGCCTGCAAGATGTTCTGCGTGGAGCGGTAGTTCTGTTCCAGACGGATGATCTTCGCCTCAGGAAAGTCCTGCTCGAATTCCAGAATGTTGCGGATGTCGGCGCCCCGCCAGGAGTAAATACTCTGGTCCTCGTCACCCACGGCGCAGAGGTTATGGTCCTCGCCCGCCAGCATCCGCATCAGCTCGTACTGCGGCCGGTTGGTGTCCTGGTATTCATCGACAAGTATGTAGCGGTAGCGGCGGTTGTAGCGCTCGCGGGTTTGGGCAGATGCCTTCAGCACCCGCACCGCATAGAGCAGCAGGTCATCGAAATCGAGGGCGTTCGCTCTCGCCAGCTCCTGCTTATACACCTGATAAAGGTGCGCTATTTGTTCCGTTTTCGCATCGCCAGACTGCAGGTAGACTTCCTCGGGGTCGAGCATATGGTTCTTGGCCCAGGAAATCCGTGATAGGACGGCGTGTGGCGTCAGCTGGCGGTCCTCGATGCCCAGGCGGCGTACGGCCGCCTTGATGACACTCTGCTGGTCGGCTTCGTCGTAAATCACGAAATCCTTCCGGTATCCCTTCCCGCCGGTCCGTAAGGCCTCGATATCGCGGCGGAGCAGGCGCCCGCAGAAGGAATGAAAGGTAGCGATCAGCGGCTTGGCCAGGGACCGTGCTCGCACCAACGACTCGACACGGCTGGCCATCTCGCCGGCGGCCTTATTGGTGAAGGTTACTGCCAGAATTGAATCGGGCGCGACACCTACGTGATCAATCAGGTGGGCGATGCGATAGGTGATGACGCGAGTCTTCCCGCTGCCGGCGCCTGCCAGGATAAGTAGCGGCCCGGATACTGTTTCCACCGCCTCACGTTGGGGAGCATTCAGTTGCGCAAGATAGGACAAGCTGTGTTTCTAACTCCAGACCGGCGCCGGCTCAGCCGTCCCGCCCAAACAAATCGACGCGGTGGCAGTGCCGCGCCGCAGATTTGCACTTCCCAGCGCCATCAATTCCGCTTCCCGCTGCTCTCTGCCGCACCCATCAGCCGGCGGGCTTTGCAGTCCTCGCAAGGACAGTGTTCGCGGAGAAATTCCCAGGAATAGATGCCATGCTGGTGACCGTCGTTCCAGGTGAAGCGGATTCCATACTTTCCTACCGGTTCGACCTCGGTCGGACGCGCCAGCGCCTTGAATATCGGTAGGGCACCGGCCACCGGCTTGAGCGGATCGCCCGGCTCCCGGCCGTCTTTTTCGCGCTCTTCCTGGCACAGCGCGCACGGGCACGCGTTGCGCAGGAAGACGAAGCTGTAGGCGCTGCGGTGGCCATCCTTCCACTCGATGTCCATGCCTGTGCCTATCGTCTTGTTGACTTTGACGGACCTGGGATCGGCGACCAATTCCATTCTCGGGCTGTTGAGCAGCTCGCTCTAAAGCCCCTCCCCCAGTATCGCAGACTCAGACGTCAGATGGCAGCGGCGATCGGTGGGCAGCAGGAAACGAGGTCGGAAGGCGTCGCGACCTCTCGGTTTTTACCCCCCCAGATATCGGGCGAAGTTAGCCATCGTCACCATCCCGTGGAGGCCTGCCAGGGTGGCCATCTGCCTTTACGATCGTACCATCCATCGCGATGCCAGCGGCCGCGGCTGTCATACCAGCCCGGAGCATAGTAAGGGGCACTCTCCAGGTAGCCGTTGCCGTGGAAGTAGTACCGGTCACCGTCACGGCTCGCAGGTAACAGTGGCGGTCATCACGATCGTGGTCACCATCGCAGCGGTGATGATCGTCCCAGTCCGCCGGCTGCAGCAGATAAACCGCAGCCTGCGCACGATCTGGGCCCGGCGCCCAGCAGGGCAACGCCTAGTGCTAATACCACCACGAAGTCGACCTTGCTTTTCATAGTGTCCATCGACCTTCTCTTCATGCTTGGCGATTCGCGGCGCCACGATATCGCCCATGATTCTCTTAACCCTCCGCCCAGGGAATAGTTTGGGGCCCGTAGTTTTCCTTTCAGGATTCTTAACCGTTGCCTCCTATCCGGTATCGGGACCCTTCCTGCTCGTGAAGCCAAGCTGCAGAAGCAGCTCCAGGGGGCAGCCACCCAGAACGGTTGGTGGAGAGGCGAATCAGGGGTATGCGAACTGCTAATCTTAGGAAGGCCGCATCGTGCAGGAGATCAAGGGATGCCAGATGTTCGTCAAGGACTCATTATCGTGAACACCGGAGCCGGCAAAGGCAAAACAACTGCCGCCATGGGAACCGCCTTGCGTGCCATCGGGAACGGCATGAAGGTCCTGATGCTGCAATTCCTGAAGGGCTCCTGGCACTATGGCGAACTCGATGCCGTAAAGGCGTTCGGCGAGAGCTTTGTGATGAAACAAATGGGTCGCGGTTTCGTGAAAGTGGGTGGCGCCGAAACCGACCGGGAAGATGTCCGGCTGGTCGAAGAGGCATGGTCGGAAGCCGAGCGAGCGATTAGGTCGGGAGACTGGGATCTGGTGATCCTTGATGAAATCAACTACGCCATCAGCTACAAAATGCTCGACCCGTTACGAGTCGTTGCCGTGTTGCAAGAAAAGCCTGCCATGGTGCACGTCATCCTGACCGGTCGGAACGCCCATCCCAGCATCGTGGCCATCGCCGACACGGTCACCGAGATGAGGGAGGTCAAACATGCCTACACCAAGGGAATCGAAGCACAACGGGGAATTGAGTACTGATCGGCGACAAGCTGCTTTCCTCTCAGTTACACTGAGTGACGGCCTATGGCATGGTTTAAGCGGGAACAGGCGGAGATCGACGCCTCGGGGGAGAAGCGTGTCAAAACCGAAGGCCTATGGGTGAAGTGCGACCAATGCCGGCAGATCATCTGGAAGAAGGATCTGGATGACAACCTGAACGTCTGCCCTAAGTGTGATCGCCACTTTCGCATCGATGCCCGCACTCGCCTTTCCTACCTTCTCGATGATGGCCAGTACCAGATCGAGGATGGCAACCTGGTTTCAACCGATCCCCTGAAATTTACCGATCTGAAGCCCTACGCCGATCGCCTCAAGCGCGCCAAGACGGAGACGGGTCTCAACGACGCCATCATCAACGCTCGCGGCAAGTTGAACGGCAAGCCGGTCGTCGTGAGTGCCATGGAGTATTCCTTTATCGGCGGCTCCATGGGTGCAGTCGTCGGCGAAACCATCACCCGTGCCATCGAGAGGGCGACCGACCAACGGCTTCCCCTGATTGTGGTCTCGGCTTCAGGCGGTGCCCGCATGATGGAGGGCGTGGTGAGCCTTATGCAATTGGCGAAAATATCGGCGGCGCTGGCGCGCATGGATGACGCCAGGATCCCGTATATTTCCGTTCTCACCGATCCTACCACCGGCGGTGTGACTGCCTCCTTCGCTATGCTGGGCGACCTCAACATCGCCGAACCAGGTGCCCTCATCGGTTTTGCCGGACCTCGCGTGATCGAGCAGACAATCCGCCAGAAGCTGCCGGAAGGCTTCCAGCGCAGCGAGTTCCTGCTCGAGCATGGAATGCTCGACGCGGTGGTGCATCGGCGGGAGTTAAGGAATTACATCTCCCGCGCCTTGGACTTTATGCTGACGCCGAAGCTTTCCTAAGTATTGCGCCTCGCGTTACCGACACGAGCTTTCCGGGTTTTACCTCGCTGCGGGAGCCAGTCATGAAAGCTGTTGTCGTCACCCGTGCCGGCGGGCCTGAAGTACTCGAAGTCCGCGATGTCCTGGAACCAGTACCCAAGCCGGGCGAAGTGGTTGTGCGGGTCGAAGCTGTGGGAGTGAACTTCGCCGATACCATGTCCACGCGCGGCGTTTACCAGAGTACTCCTCCCCCGCCCTTCATCTCGGGTCGCGAGTTTGCCGGAGTGGTGGAAGCTACCGGGGAACGCGTGATGGGCTATGCGCAACATGGCGCGGCCGCTGAGAAGGTCGCTGTCTCGCGCAAGATGATCTGGCCGCAACCCAAGGGCTGGTCCGCGCTGCAGTCGGCCGCGTTCCCGGTAAATTTCTTTACCGCCTACCTTGCCTACTGGAAAGCGGGAATCACGTCCGACGCCGTTGAGCCGGTTTACCTGGAAGGCGAGCGCCGACGCGCTGTACTGATCCATGCCGTCGGCGGAGGGGTGGGCACGGCGGCCGTGCAAATCGGCAAGCTGCTGCGGGTCGAGACCTTCGGAACGGCGTCCTCTGGCGAAAAGCTCGATCGCGTGAAAAAACTCGGCCTCGATCACGGCATCAACTACCGCGAGGTTGATTACGAGCAACGCGTTCACGAACTCACTCAGGGCGAAGGCGTAGATGCCGTTTTCGAGATGCTGGGTGGTGAACACACGGCAAAGAGCCTGCGGTGTTGCCGGGAATTCGGGAGAGTCATCATCTACGGCACCGCAACCGGAGAGCGGCAGAAGTTTGACGTCGGCGCCATGATGTCGCGCAGCCTGAGCGCACATGGCCTGTGGCTCAGCGTTCTGGCCCAGGACCATAGGCTGATCGACGGCTGTCTAGAGGCTATGCAGCCTTGGATCGAGCAGGGCAGGCTGCGTCCGGAGATCGGCCATACCTTGCCCATGGAGGAAGCGGGTGAAGCTCACCGCCTGCTCTTGCAACGTGCTAACTACGGAAAAATCGTGTTGCTCATCGCTTGATTCCTTTAACCCCATGTCAACCCTCCGAGACCCTCGTTGGTGCTACGCTGGTTTATGAGTTTCGTTCCTCTCGTCGGCTTTGGAGCGGGCACGCTGTGCACCCTCGCTTATTTCCCGCAGGCATTGCAGTCGTTTCGCACCAGATCTGTTCATGACATCTCCCTGCTCATGCTGGTGAGCTTGAATGCTGGACTGCTGCTATGGGTCGCTTACGGTGTCCTGATTCAGTCACTGCCCATCATTCTGCCCAATGCGGTCACGTCCTTGCTGGCGTTTCCGCTGCTGGTAATGAAGCTGCGTTTTCGCAGCCAGGCGGGTGCCCACCGCCGCTCCGGACTGTTGCCTAAGTAGGAACCCTCCCAAAGGTGCATGGATAAAGGCTCCCATGGGTAGAGGCTGTGGAAAACCCGCATAAAATATGGGTTAAAACGCTTTCCTCGGGTGGAATGATGTTATAAGATACGCTCCGATTGAGCCTTCTTAGCGCTCAACATTCAAGGAGGAATAGCCAATGGCAGCAGGATTGACCAAGACACAGCTCGTTCGGCTTCTCGCCGAGAAGCACGAACTGAGCAACAAGCAGGTGGCAGCGTTTCTCGACTCCTACTCCGAGATTGCCGTTAAGGAAACCAAGAAAAACGGCGTGTTCGTTGTGCCAGGCTTGGGGCGTCTGGTGAAATCAAACCGCAAGGCACGCATCGGTCGCAATCCGCAAACCGGCGAAGCGATCAAGATTCCCGCCAAGACCGTGGTGAAGTTCCGCGTCGCCAAGGCCGTGAAAGACACGATCGCACCCCCGAAGAAGTAGCTGCGAGTCCGGATTTTGCCGGGGCCGGCGGGTTGCCGGCCCTTTGCTTGTACGCCGTGCATGTTCGACAGCTTGGAGGTGAAAGTCCTCTGACCAACGCGATGGAGTTGAAGGTCTAGCGAAGCGCAAGGGCGTCACTGCGAGGCGGGGTCTAAAGGAAGCGTGGAGCAAACACGCGGGCCGATGGATGCGAGGCCTACGGTGCCGGGCGAGCAAGCCAGCATTTACGAAGCCCATATCCATCAAAGGCGTTGGTGGTAAATCCGGCGGTCGTGCGTGGAAGGTGGTCGAGCTTATCACGGGAGATCTGCCGTGCGTCACAGATACGTGACTGAGAACATCGTAGGGTGATCTGACCGCATGGCAGAAGTCAGTTCTGCCACCGGCTGGCACCGGATTGAATAGTCTGTCACCCGGGGCCTCCGGCCCGCGAAAGTTGATGAAAATGGGTTCGAGAATGAGGCATTCTTGAAAGCGGTTGGGGCGGCGAAGGTCGGAGTCACAGTGGAGCTATTGAGGCCGCTAGTCTGTCGGATCCGGAGCATGTGGGTTGAGCGAATAAATGGGCGTAGTCGCTGCTCTCGAGGAGCGACGATAGCCCGCGACCCTGCTTAAGGCATTTGCGGCA
>Ga0306921_10004960_pt1 | contig 13773 bp, 9 predicted proteins | sample sta12Cox44000080_FD_203760 | JGI IMG/M metagenome (GOLD analysis project Ga0306921, IMG submission 203760) | Lab enrichment of tropical soil microbial communities from Luquillo Experimental Forest, Puerto Rico - statoxic.12C.oxic.44.000.080 (v2)... | ecosystem: Environmental > Terrestrial > Soil... | reverse complement strand
CGTCACCTCGTTCCAGGCCTCGATGCCTGGGTTCATGTTCTCGCGCACCGTCCCCCACTGCCGCTCGCTGAGGTAAGGCCCCCACTTCCGCCAGGGGACATTCTTGATCCGCGCCTCCTCGAGGCGCGCCTGCTCGCGCGAGAGATTCTGCATGGCTGCGAACCTGGCGTCGCGCGCTCGAGGCGCCAGATCGGGGAGAAACCTAAAACCCTCGCGCGGGTGTCGACTGGCCGATCGGACGCAGCGGAGGCAGCTCTCCGCCGCTGTAGGGACCCATGTCGCCGTTCCGACGTTGTCCGCGTTCCCTGAAGCTCGCGGCGACGGCAACGACGGAGCGGCGCTTACCGACGACGCGGCGACGTGCGCGATCGTCCGTCGGATCCTGAGACGGCAGTGAGCTGATTGTCGGGCTCGTCGACGTGGCCACCTTCGACGAACGGAGGGGGACGATGCGACGCCAGGGGACGAAGGGAATCGCGGTGATCTTGGTGCTCGCGGTGGTGGGGCTCGCAGGGGACGGGCGTGCGGCGGAGGGCGAGCAGGCGTCGCGCGCTCGACCCGAGGACCAGGCCGGCCAAAGCGTCGCAACGGCGCCGACAGCGCCGCGCGTGCGCGTCGCCACCTCCGATCAGGCGGTCTTGGGCGCGGCCGAGCACGCGACCACGGCGACGCGCGACCAGCCGCAGCCATCAGTCATGAGCTGCCGGCGGCTGCCCATCGAGGGTCTGGATTGTTTGAAGCCGAGTCGCCCAGCGCCGCCGATCACGATCCCCGATGGGCTCGCGCCCGCCAGCGCCCGAAGCGGGGAGAGTGATCGTCGACTGACCACCAGCGGCAAGTAGCCCGAGGCCCGCGTTCACATCGAAAGCAAGGCGTATGACCCCCCGCGCAACACCGGCGTCAGCCCCAGCCTCCAGCCCGACGCCGCCGATCGGAAGCCGAACATCGGCGCGCCCAGGGACCTCCCCGTAGTTTGGCCCTGCGGCTTTACGACATCTCATGGTTCCATGAGCCCGGACGCGGCCTCGTCAAGGCCTGCATACGCGTGTGCGGCGCCTCATCTTCCACGGCAGTGCACCGTAGTTGGTAGTTGGTAGTTGGGTGGGTTGGAGAGTGAGAGGAGGAGAGTCATGAAGATGAACCGTGGAATCACCGTGGTCGCGACCGCGATCGCGATGGCGGTGGCCGGGCGTGCCGCCGCGCAGGGGGCGCCCGATCCGAATGCCGGCGGCGCCGTTCCGGCCGAGCCGCCGGCGGCGGTTCCGGAGCCGACCTCGCCGCCGACCGCCCAGGGCGTTCCCCCGGAGATCGAGCCCGCGCCGATCCCCGAGACGACGCCGATGGGGACGCCGATCTACACCCCGACCGAGCCCGGCGCGCCGCCTCCGGCCGAGCCGCGCTGGATGCCGGCGAGCAAGATCGGCCTCGCCATCCTGGCCGGCGGCGGCGTCACCGACTTCACGCAGCAGACGACGCGTAACCAGACCAGCGTCGGCGGTTCATGGGACGTCCGCTTCGCCGTCGCCACCCGCTACTGGGTCGGCTTCGAGGGGTCGTACGTCGGCGGCGCGAACTCGATCCACGGGCTCGGCCTGTCGGGGAACAGCTCGCTCGTGCGCAACGGCCTCGAGGGCGTGCTGCGGGTGCAGATCCCGCTCTACGCGAAGGACACGCTGCTCGAGCCGTACCTCTTCGGCGGCGCGGGCTGGAACGGCTACCGGGTCAGCAACGTGAACTCGTTCACGGCCAGCGTGACGACCAACAGCGACAACACGGTGTCCGTGCCGCTGGGGGTCGGGTTCTCGGTCGGCTACAAGGGGTTCATGGGTGACCTCCGGTACACCATCCGGCCGACCTACCAGCAGACGATCGTCGCCAATCAGGGGGGAACCGGCCTCTCCAACTGGGACGCCGGCGCGATGATCGGCTACGAGTTCTAGGCGACCGGAAAGCCAAGCACCGGGGGCGCGCGTCGGGGAGACCCGGCGCGCGTTTTTTTTCAGCGCATGGCGAGGATGAGCCCGGTCGTCGCGATCCAGAGCACCATCGTGGCGATGAGCGGCTTGTCGCGAAGGAACACCTCCTCCGGGCTGCCACCCGCGTTGTGGCTGTGCGCGAGGTAGAGGTAGCGGAACATCCCGAAGATGACGAGCGGGATCGTCAGCATCATCAGGTTGTTCTTGGGGAGCTTGGGCGAGGTGAAGGTGTAGAGCGAGTAGGCCATGATAGTCGACGACGCGACGACGCTGGTCAGGCTGTCGAGGAGCGCCGGCGTGTAGGCCTCGAGGATCTTGCGGTGCTGGCCGGCGCCGGTGTCGAGCAGCAGGAGCTCGTTCCGCCGCTTGCACAGCCCGAGGAACAGCGCCCCGAGCAGCGTCACGGTGTAGAGCCAGGGGGAGATCTCGGCGTGCATGACCAGCGCTCCGGCGATGGCGCGCATCACGAACCCGATGGCGAGGATGAACACCTCGAGCAGCACCACCTCCTTGAGGGCGAAGGTGTAGGCGAACTGCATCACCAGGTACCCGGCGGAGATGGCGGCGAACGCGGGCGCCAGCCACCAGCCGCCCGCGAGCGTGCCGACCATCAGCACCACCGCGGCGGCGATGGCCATGCGCGGTGACAGCGCGCCCGACGCGATGGGGCGGTTGCGCTTGGTGGGGTGCAGCCGGTCCTTCTCGACGTCCTTGACGTCGTTGAGCAGGTAGACCGCGCTCGACAGCAGCGAGAACAGCAGGAAGGCGACCGCCGAGCGGCCGAGGTACCCCCACATCTCGGGTGAGAACGGCCGCCAGAGCTCGTTGAGCGTGAACACGAAGCCCGCGAACAGGAGCAGGTTCTTGATCCACTGCTTCGGGCGCATCGCTCTGACGAGCGCGGGCAAGAACGACGACGACGAGGCCGCGGGGAGAAGCGACGAGGGCGAGGACACGGCAGCGTCAACGCTACCACGAACGGGCGGACCCTCGTACCGGTCGGCTCATCCGCCGGTCGGCTCACCCGCCGGCCGACGCACCCGCCTGCCGGCTCACCCGCCGGCCGACGCACCCGCCGGCCGGCTCACCCGCCGGTCGCTCACCCGCGTGGCCGGCTCAGCGCTTGAAGACGCGGAAGAGCAGGACGAGGCTGGGGACGAGCACGGGGACGCCCGCCGCCAGGACGATCAGCAGGAGGCGCAGGGTGGGCGGGCTGGCGGCGGCGTCGGCGAGGGTCAGGTCGGGGACGACGAGGAACGGCAGCTGCGCCAGGCCCCAGCCAAGGAGGATGAACGCGGTCTGGGCGGCGGCAGCGGCGCGCGCGAGCCGGAAGCGGCGCTTGGCGAGGGCGGCGAACGCGGTCAGCGCGGCAGCGGCGGTGAGGGCGTGGAAGGGCCAGCTCCAGCGGCGGGCGAGGAGGGCGGCGTGGACGCGCGGCGCGCCGTCGCGCGAAAGCAGAAAAGCGGCGAGGGCAAGCGCGCCGACGGCGATCCCCGCCCCGAGGGCGCGGTGGCGAAAATCTTCGCGCAGCGCCGGGTCGTGCACCTCGACGGTCAGGTAGGTCGCGGCGAGGTACGCGCAGAGCGCGAGCGCGAAGAGGCCGGTGGCGACGGGGAACGGGGCCAGCCAGGGCGCGAAGAAGCCGCTCGTCACGATCGCGTCCTCGACGCGGATCCGGCCGGAGACCAGGGCGCCCACCACCATGCCGAGCAGGACCGGCGCGACGAGGCTCGCGATCGAGAACACCAGGCCGAGGCGGCGCTCGGCCGCGCGACCGGCGGCGTGGACGCCGCGGAACGCGAACGCCGAGCCGCGCAGGACGACGCCGATGAGGAACAGCGTCAGCGGGACGTGCATCGCCACCGAGATCGCCGCGAAGGCCGCCGGGAAACCGGTGAACAGGACGACGACCACCAGGATCAGCCAGACGTGGTTCACCTCCCAGACGGGGCCGATCGCGTCCTCGACGGCGCGGCGCTGGGCGGCGGCGCGCGGCCCTGTCGCCAGGAGGTCCCAGACGCCGCCGCCGAAGTCGGCGCCACCGAGGAGGAAGTAGAGGCAGAGCGCGGTCCCGATGACCGCCGCCAGCGCGAGCTCAGCCGGCATGAGTTTCCGGCGGCGCGTTAGGGTCGGGGGCGGGAGATCGGTCGGCGCCGGCGATCTGCCGCGCCAGCAGGAAGACGACGGCCACGCCCAGCAACAGGTAGACGATCGTGAACAGCCAGAACGGCGCCGCCTTGTAGGGGAACGGCGTGACGGCCTCGGCGGTGCGCATGAAGCCCCGCACGATCCACGGCTGCCGGCCCCACTCGGTGACGAGCCAGCCGGCCTCCAGGCAGACGAACCCGAGCGGGGCGGTGAGGGCGAGGACCCAGAGCCAGCGCCGGCCGTCGGGGAGGCGCCGCCGTCGGATCGTCCACGCGAGCACCGCCAGCGCGACGAGCGCCATCGTCGTCCCGGCCCCCACCATGGTCTGGAACGCGGCCCGCACCTTGAGCACGGGCGGCCACTCGTCGCGGGGAAAGGCTTCGAGGCCGGTCACCGTCGCGTCGCGGCTGCCGAAGGCGAGGAACGACAGGCCGCCGGGGATCGCGACGGCGCCGGGGAACCGCCCGGTCTCGAGATCCGGCACGCCGCCGACGTGCAGGTCGGCGCGCGCCTCCGTGCGCAGGTGCGCCTCGGCGGCGGCGAGCTTGAGCGGCTGCGCCGCCGCGAGGTGCTTCGCCGAACGGTCACCGGACAGCGGCTGCACGATCGCCGTCAGGCAGGCGACGGGGAGCGCGATCGCGATCGCCTTGCGGTGGAGCGTGCGGTTCGGGTTCCGGAGCAGCAGCACGGCCGAGATCCCGACCATTGCCCACGCCGTCGCCTGGTACGAGGAGACGAGGACGTGGACCACCTGCGTCGGCCAGGAGGGGCTCCACATGGCGACCGTGGGGTCGAAGCGCGGCCCGCCGGTGGCCGCAGCGGCCGCCGCTGCGCCCGCGGGGTCGTTCATGAACGCGTTCACCAGCGTCACGAAGAACGCCGACGCGGCGCCGCTGACGGCGACGGCGACGCCGGAGAAGAGGTGAACGCGCGTCGACACCTTGCCGCGCCCGTACAGATAGATGCCGAGGAAGATCGCCTCGGTGAAGAACGCAAACCCCTCGAGCGCGAACGGCAGGCCGATCGCCTCGCCGAACGTCCGCATGAAGCGCGGCCACAGCAGCCCGAGCTCGAAGGAGAGCACCGTGCCCGAGACGGCGCCGACGGCGAACAGGATGCCCGTGCCCTTGGCGAGGCGCTTGGAGAGCAGCAGGTACTCGGAGTCGCCGCTCCGCACGTGGCGGAGGTCGGCCAGGACCATGAGCAGAGGCAGCGCCACGCCCGCCGCGGCGAACACGATGTGGAAGGCGAGCGAGATCCCCATCTGCGCGCGCGCGTAGCCGAGCGGCGCGTCGCCGAGCAGATCCATGCCGGGGCCCACGGGCCGATTCTGCTTCGCCCACAGCTGAAGTTCACAGATAAGTTGTCGAACGCCCGGAAACCTCCTCGACGCTCGGGGGCCGGCGCCGCCTATACTCGCCCCTCGGCCGGCGGAGCTCGACGCGGGCCGGCGGATCGCACATGGCCAAGAAGAGACACCAGCGGGGCGCGCGGCGTGAGGACGCGCCGCCGCCTCGCGAGAGGCGCGATGGGGGGGCGCTGCCGGCGTGGGCTGCGCTCTGCTTCTTCGCCTCGGGCGCGGCGGGGCTCGTCTACGAAGCGGTCTGGTCGAAGCAGCTGTCGTACCTGCTCGGCAGCTCGCTGCACGCGGTGGCCACCGTGGTGGCGGCGTTCCTCGGCGGGCTGGCGCTCGGCGCCCGTTTGCTCGGCGTGCCGCTCGCCCGGCGGCCCGCGCCCCTGCGCGCCTACGCGCGGCTCGAGCTCGGCGTGGCGATCGCGGCGGCGCTGCTCCTCCCCGCGCTGCTCGCCCTCGATCCGCTGGTGGGGGTCTTTTACCGGGCGCTCGGCCCCGGCAGCGTCGGGTTCGGCCTCGCGCGCCTCGCCCTCATGTTCGTGGTGCTCGTGCCGCCGGCGGCGCTCATGGGGGCGACGCTGCCGGTGCTGGTCGCGGCGTTCGAGCGCGGGCGGGTCGGGCCGGCGCTCGCGCGCCTCTACGCGCTCAACACGTTCGGCGCCGTCGCCGGATCGATCGTCGGAGGCTTCGTACTCATCCCCGGTATCGGGCTCGCGGGAGCGACGGCCGTCGCCGTGGCCGTCAACATCGGCGTGGCGGCGCTCGCCTGGACGCGCGCGAGGCGGTCCGACGTGGCCGCGGTCGCCGCCCCCGCCGCGGACGCGCCCGCGCACGGCGCGCCCGCAAACGCCGCGCCCGCGGACGCCGATCGGGCGCCCGAAGCGTCGCTCCCCCAGCCGACCTGGCGCGCGTTCGTCGCGCTGTTCGGGCTGTCCGGCTTCGCGGCCCTGGCCTTCCAGATCGCCTGGGTCCGGCTGTTCGGGTTGGTGCTGGGCTCGTCGGTGTACTCGTTCTCGGCCGTCCTCGGCAGCTACCTCCTCGGCATCGCGCTCGGGAGCCTCGCCGCCGCGCGCTTCGCCGCCGGCCGCCCGTCGCTGGCCGGCTTCGGCAAGCTACAGCTCGCGCTCGCGGCGGTGGCCGCCCTCCAGCTCTGCCTCTTCGGGCGCGTCCCGGGGTGGGTGTTCGCGCTCGGCCAGGACGCGGGGCCGCGCTTCGGGCTGCTGTTCGCCGGGGAGCTCGGGATCGTGCTCGCGTTCGTCCTCCCCCCGTGCGCCCTGCTGGGGGCCGCGTTCCCGCTCGGCGCCCGCTTGCTCCAGCGCGCCGACGGCGGCCACGCGACGGCGCTCGCGTACGCGGTCAACACCGTGGGCACGATCGCCGGTTCGCTCCTGGCCGGGTTCCTCTGCGTCCCCGCCTGGGGCGTCAAGGGGACGGCGGTCGCCGCGCTGCTGGCTTCATTGGCCGTCGGGGTGGCGTCGCTGGCGCTCGATCCGGACGCCGCCGGGAAGCGCCGCCTCGCGAGCGCGCGCCTCGGCAGCGGGGCCATGGTCGTCACGCTGGGGCTCGCCCTGCTGGCGCCGGCCTGGGATCCGGCACTGATGGCCGCAGGGCCGTTTCGCCCGAACCAGGCGACGTACATGGCGCGGCTCACCGGCTCGGCGGACCCGTCGGCGGTCTGGAAGGCGACCCGCTCGGACAACGTCCTCTACTACCGCGAGGGGATCAACAGCTCGGTCATCGTCGTCGGCAGCGAGGACAGCCGCGGGACGCGCACGCTGCGCGTGGGCGGAAAGATCGACGCCAGCACCGGCGACATGGAGACCCAGGTGCTGCTCGGCCTGGTGCCGGCGGCGATGGCTGATCCCGGTGCGCGGGCGATGATCATCGGGCTCGGCTCCGGCTTCACGGCGGCGGCGGCGCTCGCCGCCGGTGTCGGCCCGACGGAGATCGTCGAGCTCGAGCCGGGCGTCGTCGAGGCCTCGCGCTTCTTTCACGACCCCGGACGCCACCCGCTCGACGACCCGCGAGCGACGCTGGTGCTCGACGACGCCCGCACGCGCCTCGCCCACGGCACGGGCCGCTACGGGATGATCGTGTCGGAGCCGTCGAATCCGTGGGTGGCGGGCGTCAACAACCTCTTCACCGTCGACTTCTACCGCCTGGTCAAGGCACGGCTCGAGCCCGACGGCGTGTTCTGCCAGTGGCTGCAGCTCTACGAGCTCACGCCCGAGACCTTCGCGACGCTCGTGCGCTCGTTCGTCTCGGTGTTCCCCGAGGGGCACCTGTTCGCGATCTGGCGACTGTCGGACGCGCTCCTGGTGGCGGCGCCGAGCGGGCGGCGGCTGGCGCTCGACCGGCTGCGCGACCCTAACGTCCTCCGGCTCCTCGGCAAGGGGCGCATCGCCTCGCCCGAGGCGCTGGCGGCGCACTACGCGGCCCCGCTCTCCGCGCTCGCCGAGGTGGCGGCCGGCGCGCCGCTCAACACCGACGACCGCCCCATCGTCGAATACCGCGCCCCGCGCGACATGGTCGAGGTCGGGCGCTCGACGGCGGTGCTCAACCAGGAGGTCCGGGCCCGCATGCCGCTGCGCGAGACGATGCCCGACGGCAACCTCTACGCCGACTGGCCGAAGGAGAGCTGGTACGACATCCGCGCCCGGTCCCTCATGGCCATCGACGACGACGATCGCGCCGCCGCCGTCGTGCGCGGCGCCCGGACCTCGGGCCTCACCGCGCTCGCCGATCGCCTGGGCGGCGAGCTCGAGGCTCGCCGTCGCGAGCGGGCCACCTCGCCGTTCGACGCCGGGAAGCACTTCATGCTCAGCGGCGACGCGCCGCGGGCGCGCGAGGCGTTCGAGCGGGTCGTCGCCTCCGAGCCGGGGAACGCCACCGCCTGGCTCTATCTCGCCGACTGCCGCCAGTCGATGGACGACCTCGACGGGGCCGACGAGGCGCTGGCCCACGCCGGTCAGAGCACCGAGCCGACGACCCTCGCGCAGGCGGCCATCGTCGCCGGTGCCGTCGCCAACAAGCGGCAGCGCCCCCGCGACGCCGCCGCCCGCTTCGCCGAGGCCCAGCGCCTCGACCCCAAGATCGGCAAGGCCTACCTCATGGAAGCCCGCGCGCTGTCCGCGACCCAGGACCGCGACGGCGCCGCCCGCGCCCTCCGCCGGGGCCTGGCCGCCCTCCCGGGCGATCGCGAGCTGACGGCGATGCTCGTGCAAATGGGCGAGTCGCCGTAGCGACCCGCCCATCCCGCGCTCGCGACGGCGGTTACTGCGTGAGCGGCGTGAGGCTGTCGATGCAGTAGTCGTAGCTGGTCGTGCCGTTGGGCGAGGTCGGGACCTGCCACTGCAGCGCCTCGAGGCCATCGGCGACGGTCGTGGTCAGCGCCGTGCCCCCCGTCTGGTAGCAGTTCTGCGTGGCGTTGCTGAAGTGCACGACGTTCTGCCCCGGGTTGAGCGCGTCGACGCAGTACGGAACGAGCGCGCTGCCGTTCCAGACCTCGAAGCTGAAGCGGACCTTGCTGGCCGGCAGGTTGTTCGTGAGGTTGAACGAGAACCCGACCACGCCGTGCTGCGAGGCCACGTAGGGCCCGCGGGTGGCGCTGTCGCTCTCGTTGAGATCCATCGCCAGCGCCGCACCCCAGTACGTCGCGTAGTCGTACGCCGTCCCCGAGGCGTTGAGGCCGACCGTCGCGCCGACGCCGTGGGTGCAGAACTTCGTACCCGAGAGCGTCGAGTAGCAGGGCATCCCGGTGGTGCAGTCGGGGCTGGTGGTCGAGCCGGCACCGTCGGTGAAGGTGTAGATCGAGCCCTGGACGCCCCACGTGTTGCTCGCACGCGCGACGTAGCCGTCGCTGAAGGTGAGGATCGTGGTCGGCGCGCCCCCAGCTCCTGCGGTACCGGTCGTTCCTGCGGTGCCGGTCGTCCCTGCGGTGCCAGTGGTCCCTGCGGTACCGGTGGTCCCGGCGGTGCCGGTGGTTCCCGCGGTGCCGGTGGTTCCCGCGGTGCCGGTGGTTCCCGCGGTGCCGGTGGTTCCCGCGGTGCCGGTGGTTCCCGCGGTTCCCGTCGTCGACACGCAGAGATGCGACAGGCAGGAGAGGCCGCTGTTGCAGCTGTTGTTGCCATAACAGGCGCAGCCTTCGGTGCCGGTGGGGCACGAGCCGCTACCTGCGGCGCCGGTGGCTCCCGCGGTGCCGGTGGTCCCCGCGGTGCCGGTGGTCCCTGCGGTGCCAGTGGTCCCTGCGGTGCCGGTGGTTCCTGCGCTGCCGGAGGTTCCCGCGCTGCCGGTGGTCCCCGCAGCGCCCGTCGTTCCTGCGCTACCGGTCGCTCCTGCGGTGCCGGTGGTTCCTGCGCTGCCGGAGGTTCCCGCAGCGCCAGTGCCGGCCGCCCCGGTCGTCCCCGCGCTGCCGGCGCCGGCTGCGCCGCCCGTGCCCGTCGTCAGGGCCACGCAGAGGTGGGAGGCGCAGGTCAGCCCGGCGTTGCAGGTGTCGTTGGAGAAGCAGGCGCAGCCCTCCGCGCCCGTCGTGCACGCGGCGGTGCCCCCCCCGCCGCTGGTGCCGGCGACCCCCGGAGTGCCGCTGGTGCCTGCGCCGCTCGTGCCGCCGCTACCCGGCGACCCGGGGGAGGCGTTCGAGGAGCACGCGGCGGCGCCGAGCAGGATCGCGACGCCGAGCAGCACGGCGCGCGTGGAGAGGACAGTGATGGAGGGTCGATGGCAAAGGGCAGTGGTGGTCATGCCCAGGAAGACGAGGGCCTCCGCGCGAAGTCGCGCGGCCGGCGAAAAAAAACTCGCGTCTAGTTCGCGAATAGCGCCAGGTCGACCGTGCTCGCCAGCTTCTGGTAGCCGGCGGGGGTCAGGTGCAGCCCGTCGCCGCTGTCGTAGGCGGCCTGCAGCTTGGGCGGATCCGAGCTGTCGCGGACGGCGGCGTCGAAGTCGAAGAACCCGTCGAACTTGCCGCTCCGGACGTACGTGTTCACCGCCTGGCGGTTGGTCTCGTTCGAGACGCTGTAGTAGGTGTTCGCGCCGAACGGCGTGATGGTCGCGCCGTAGATGAGCAGGTTCTGGGCGTGGGCCATGCTGATGAACTGGTCGAACGCCGCCGTGATGGACGAAGCGGACGCGCCGCCGCCGATGTCGTTGACCCCTTCGAAGACGATGACCCAGCGCACGCCGCTCTGGCCGAGGATGTCCCGCATGTAGCGCGACACGGCGGTCGGTCCGAGGCCGCCGCTCACGACGGCGTTGCCGCCGATCCCCTGGTTCATGACGGCGACCTTCGACGTGGGGCCGTTCGCGAGGAGCAGCTTCGCGAGATCGTCCGGCCAGCGATCGTTGCCGTTGGTCGTCGAGCCGCGCCCGTCGGTGATCGAGTCGCCGAGGATGGCGATCCCGTGCGCCGCCGCGTCGGCCATCACGTCGACGCCCGACAGGATGTACCAGTGGTCGGTCGTCTGCGCCGAGGTCATGTTCGCCGCCGTGACGTTGGTGCTCGCCGTCTGCTCGTAGCTCGTGGTCCGCGATCCCGGGTGGCCGGTGACGTTGCTGGGCACGCTGCCGAAGGCCACGGTCACCGTCAGGTTGCTGAGCGGCGCCAGGTTGAAGTCGAGGGGATCCGACCAGACCGCCTGCCCCTGCGGGATCGTGACCGACGCCGCGCCGGAGAACCCCAGCGGTTTGTCCGTCGTGGTGTCGATGGTGCTGTCGACCGGGGTCGCCTTGCAGACGGCGACGTGCGCCTGGTTGATGACGACGTTGCCGTTGCCGAACTCGTTGGAGAAGCGCAGGCGGATCTGACTGCCCCCGAGCGACACGTGTACGATCTGGCGGAGCGCGGTGCCCGTCAGCGGCGAGGGAGGCAGGTTGCCGGTCTCCGTCAGCTGCGGCGCGCCGGTCCAGGTGCCGACCCAATGGCTGGCGGCGGCGCCGCCGGTCCCCGCGCCGCCCGTCGTCCCCGCGGCGCCCGTCGTCCCCGCGGCGCCGGTCGTCCCGGCGGTGCCCGTCACGCCGCCTCGCCCTCCCGCTGCTGCCGCGCCCGCGTTTCCACCGCCACCCCCGCCGCCGCCCCGACCACCCGCCGCCGTGCCGCCCGCTCCGCTGGTACCGGCGACGCCGGACGCGCCGGCTGTGCCCGTCGTGCCTGCGGTGCCCGTCGTGCCAGCGGTGCCTGTCGCTCCTGCGGTGCCCATCGTCCCTGCCGTGGCGGACGTGCCGGCCGTACCCGTCGCCCCGGCGATGCCCGTCGTGCCGGCCGCCCCCGTCGTTCCGGCGGGCCCGGAGGTTCCCGCAGCGCCCGACGCGCCCCCGCCGCCCGACGTCCCGCCCGCGCCCGTTCCCTGGCCGCCCGTGCTCGAGCATGCTTGCAGGAGGGCGATCCCACCGAGCAGGCCCATGATCTCGCGCGTCATCCTACGCGACATGAGCAATCCTTTACTACGACTACGGGACGGCTACGAAGGTTACGGGCGCCGACTAACTGTTACGGGGCGCCGGGGCAGTCGGTGCGCAAGAGCGCGATCGCCGACCACAGCAGCGGCGCCTGCCCGTGCTGGTCGCCAGCCGAGAACATGCTTTCGAGGTTGATGTAGAAGTTCTGCTGCGACGTGAGATCGGTCCCCACGCCCGCCGAGCCAGAAGCCTGTCCCGTCCCCGGGCAGACCTTGGAGAGCTGGCCGGTGCTGTCGGTCTTGACGCCGAGCGCGTTCCAGCCGTTCTTGGCCGCGGTCACGTACTGCGCGCCGGAGAGCCAGCCGTTCTTGAGCCCGGTGACCAGCGCGTAGGTGAACATGGCCGTGCAAGACATCTCGACGGTCGCATCGGTTCTGTCGAGCACCTGGCGCCAGCCGCCCGCGTCGGCACCGCTCGTGATCTGCACCGTCAGGAGGCCGTCCATCATCTTCTTGTAGGCGGTCATGATGGCGGCGCGGTTGGTGTTGGTGGACGGGAGGTCCTGCAGCAAGAGCGCCATGCCCGCGGCGAACCAGCCGTTGGCCCGGCCCCACTTGGCCATGGTCATTTTGGTATGCCACATGAGGCCGTCCGACTGCTGCAGCGACATGATGTAGGACGCCATGGTGAGCGCCGTGCGGTCGAGGTACTTCTCGGTCTTCGTCGCGCGATAACCGAAGTCCTGGAGCCCGGTGATCATGAACATGTCGTCGCTCCAGTAGCGAGCGTCCGGGGTGATGGCGGTGTCGGCGGTGTTGGCCCACTGCGCGTCGGCGCGTGCCATGCCGAGCGTCTTGCAGGCCGCGGTCCCTTTCTCGACGAAGATCTCGAGGGGCAAGTCGCCGAAGGCGCGGGTGTCCACGGTCGCGGTCGAGGAGTTGTCCGGCCCGGCCTGCGTGCAGTCGAAGTGGCTGACGAGATAATCGTTGTTCGTGGTGTCGCCGGTGAGCTGGGTGAACTGCAGCGAGCCCACGTAGGCGAACGTCCAGGCGTAGCCGGCGCCGGAGTACGCGTCACCGGTGTGCGGCTTGAAGTTGGTCACCGCCAGCTTGCCGATGGTCGATGGGTCCTTGCCCGTCGGCCAGGTGCCGAAGTCGACGGCGGGGCACGAGCCGCTTGTGCCGGCGGCAGAGCTGCCGCCGGCGCCGGTGGTGCCGCTCGCGCCTGCCGTCCCACTGCCCGCGGCGCCCCCTCCCCCGCGACCGCCCGTCCCGCCCCGGCCCGCGGATCCCGCGGACCCGCCGCCGCCGCCTCCGACGCCGGTGCTGCCCGCCGTGCCCGTTGTGCCCGCCGTGGCGCCGGCCGCGCCGGTGGTCCCCGCGGAGCCCGTGGCTCCCGCGACGCCCGTGTTACCGGCCGCCCCGACCGTGCCGCCGGAGCCCATGGTACCTGCCGCGCCGGTGCCCGCCGCGCCGGTGGTCCCCGCGGAGCCCGTGGCCCCCGCAGTGCCGCTCGTGCCGCCGGAGCCCTGCCCTGGACCGCCCGAAGACGAGCAGGACACTAAGGCAAACGATCCGAGCAACGACGCCCAGATGGTCGCTCTGGTTCGAAGGGTCGGGGGCGACAACACACTAAGATTCCCGGGGAAGACCGGGCCGATCACGACTAACGCGACGTACGGGATGTAAGCGCCGACGCGTGACGAATATCCGTGATCTAGCGGGGGATTTGTGGGAATTGTGCGGGGTCATCAAGGCAACCCTTTTATTGGCAGGGTCGGAGGATCTTCACATGAAGCGCAGCTCAGGGCTATGGCTGGCGGTGGCGAGCGTCGGGTGTCTCCTCTTCGCAGCGAACTGCAACCAGGAGGGGCCGGGCTCCACCACGGGCGCCGGGACCGGAGGA
>Ga0306921_10004958_pt1 | contig 13774 bp, 12 predicted proteins | sample sta12Cox44000080_FD_203760 | JGI IMG/M metagenome (GOLD analysis project Ga0306921, IMG submission 203760) | Lab enrichment of tropical soil microbial communities from Luquillo Experimental Forest, Puerto Rico - statoxic.12C.oxic.44.000.080 (v2)... | ecosystem: Environmental > Terrestrial >... | reverse complement strand
GCCAGGCGGGCGGCGCCCCGATCAGCGACCACGGGCTGGTCGCCGGAATGCTCGCGGACGCCCTGACCGAGCTGTTCGCGGCCCGGGCCCTGGCCTACGAGACGGCGCGCGGCATCGACCGCGGCACCGACACCAAGGTGTCGCACGCGCAATGCTCGATGGCCAAGCTGTACTGCTCGGAGATGGCCGGCCGGGTCGCCGACCGCGCCGTCCAGGTGTTCGGCGGCCGCGGTTACATGCGCGAGAACGTGGCCGAGCGCTTCTACCGCGAGCTGCGCGTGGAGCGGATCTGGGAGGGCACCAGCGAGATCCAGCGCATGATCATCGCCCGCCAGATGGTCAAGCGCGGGCCCGCCGCCCTGGCCTGACAGCTCCGCCCGCCAAGCGCCGGTAACGACCCACGATCATGCGAGTTACCGCGAGGCCGCGGTTCCAGCCGGGCCGCCTAACCCAGGAAGTAGTCCGCCGGGAGGTTGGCCTCGATGACCTCGAGCACCTCGGGGGAGTCCGGAGTGGTCCGCGGGCGGAACCGCGCGGCCACCGTGCCGTCCGGGCGGACCAGGAACTTCTCGAAGTTCCACTGGATGTCGCCGGCCTGGCCGTTCGCGTCCGGCGTCTGCGTGAGCGAGGCGTAGATGGGATGCCGGCCGGGGCCGTTCACCTCGATCTTCTCGAACATCGGGAACGTGACCCCGTAGGTCGCCGAGCAGAACTCGGCGATCTCCTCGGCGGTTCCCGGCTCTTGCCCGCCGAACTGGTTGCACGGGAAGCCGACCACCGCGAGCCCGCGGGACGCGAACTGCTCGTGCAGCTTCTCCAGCGCCGTGTACTGGGGCGTGAGCCCGCACTTGGAGGCCACGTTCACCACGAGCAACGCCTTACCGGGCGATGCCACGGCGCCGAGCGAGGAGTCCTGCCCGGCCAGGGTCTTTACCGGGATGTCGAGAATGGTCACGTGCCTTACGCTACCCCGCTCCACGCGGTCTGGCCGAGGTAGCCCCGGGCGATGGTGGTGACGAACGAGTAGACCGCGTCCTCGTCGGGTGCCAGCGGGCCCGGTGAGGCATGCGGCGAGGACAGCCCTCGCTGCACCGACTCGCACGCCGCCCAGTCCTGCCGGTTGGTGATGTCCCAGAATTCCACCGCATACGCCGGATCGAAGGACGGCTGCGCCACGGCCTCGGGCGCGAACGCCCAGGTGCACTCGATCCGGGTCTTGTCCGCGGCCATCGGCACCAGCCGGTGCGTCATCACATAGTCCGGATGCAGGCTGAGCAGGACGTTCGGCAGGATGTTGACGTAGATGACGGTACGCAGCCCCTGCGCGTCCAGGCCGCGCAGCGGCACGCCGTCACTCGCACCGGAAAGGGACATGGTGGCCATGCCGTCCCGCAGGTCCATCCAGCCGCCCATCCACGCGCCGTCGGACGCGTAGTTCTCGCCGCTCTTGGGCGGGCTGACCCGGCACAACTCAGGGTGGATCGACGGGCAGTGGTAGCACTCGTGATAGTTCTCGGTCAGGATCTTCCAGTTGGCCGCGGCGTCGTAGCTGTGCCGTCCGGCTGTCACCAGCCGCCCCGGCTCATACGGCGCGACGATCTCGTCCAGCTTGGCCAACATCTCAGCCAGCGCGGGCGCGGCGCCGCCCGAAGTGTCGACGAAGACCAGGCCGTGCCACTCGGTCACCGGCAGCGCCGGCAGTCCCCAGGTGCCGAAGTCGAAGCCGCGGACCTTCTTGAAGCTCCCGGCGGCATGCAGGTTGCCGGCCAGCGTGTAGGTCCAGGCGTGATACGGGCAGATGATCATCTTGTGCTGCGCGCCCTCGCCGCAGGGCAGTAGCTCGTGCCCGCGGTGGCGACAGGTGTTCGCGAACGCCCGCAGCACGCCGTCCTCCCCCCGGACCAACAGCACGCTGCCCATCCCGGTGGCCTCGGCCCGCTGGTCGCCCGGCTCCGGCAGCTGCTCGCTGCGTGCGACGCACATCCAGCCGCCGCCGAAGAAGTGCCGTTGCTCCCAGTCGAACACCGCCGGGTCCACGTACGCGGCCCGCGGCAGCATCCGGCTCTCGCCGAACGGCCGCAGCGCCTCCTCCAGCCCGGCCCGGTCGACCGGAGCCGGGTCCCGCCGGTAACCCAAGACTTGACTGACCATACAGTCAAGACTAAGCCGTCGCCCGAGAGCTGTCCAGCCGCGCCGTCGCCGCGCAGCCGTCGCGGTGCCGACTCAGCCGACCGGAGCGCCCTGGGGTGTGGTCTCCGCCTGTCGGGCGGCCCTGGTTGGTGATCTTGCGGTCTTGCTGTCGCGGTGCCGATACTGCAGACATGGGCGACCGAAATGTGCTGGGCGGCGAGCTCGAGCCGTGTGGAACCGATCCTCTCACCGGGTTCTACCGAGACGGGTGCTGCACCACCGGACCCGAGGACCTCGGCAGCCATACCATCTGCGCGGTGGTGACCACCGAGTTCCTCGCGCACCAGCGCGGCATCGGCAATGACCTGTCGACGCCGATGCCCCAGTTCAGTTTCCCCGGACTAGTGCCGGGAGACCGGTGGTGCGTGACCGCGGCGAACTGGCTACGGGCGCACCGCGATGGCGCCGCCGCCCCCGTGGTGCTGGCGTCGACCCACGAACGTGCGCTGGAGATCGTCCCGCTGGACGTGCTCAGGCAGTATTCCGTCGACGTCCCCGCCGATGCCGGCGCCCTTGAGGAGTAAGCGATCCGTCAAGCCGGCGCGCTGGCCGTCACCACCGTGGCTTCCTCCTCGCTCAAAACATGTCAATAAGGCAAGCTCATGCCAATTTGTGACCCATGGGACCACGCTGCCCAGGGAACTGCTTTGCTAAGGCAAAGGGGGGCGCCGATGAGTACCACCGGCAAGGGCAGCGTCGGGACGCCGACGCGGCTCCGGTCCTTTGATCCCGTCCGTCTCGCCGGTCTGGAATACCAGGCCTGGGTCGGCTACTACCTGCGCCGGTGGCCCCAGGTGCTGATCGCCTCGGTCGGCCTGGTCCGGGCCGGCTTCGGCATGGACTGGTACCGGACGCTGCACGGCGCCTGGCTGGTGATGCGGGCCAATCAGCTGTGGGCACCGTACCCCGACAACCACCCCAAGCAGGCCCGGGCCTGCATGCGGCGGTTCTATGCCCTGGTCAGGCTCACCTACGGCGAGCCTGCCAACCCGGCCAAGGCCGCGGAGCTCGAGGTCGACTGGTGGCGCGTGCACCGCGAGGGCCAGCACCGGGAGGGCGCGCACTCGATCGATGACGCGGAGCCCGCCGAGGAGCTGGTCGAGTCGCTGACCCGCCTGTACTGCTACCTCTACGGCGAGCCCGAGGCCGCGCTGCGGCCGGCCGCGGTGCACCGGGCCCGGGCCATGGACCTGTCCGATCAGTGGATCCGCGAGGGCTGCCAGCCGGACAGCCCGCTCCTCCCGCTGGAGCACGCGGCGCTGGTCCGTTCCTACGCCGCCCTGCTGGCCGCCGTCCATCACTAGGCACCGGTGGGCGCGGACCGCCCGGGTGAAGCCGGGCTGGGGTCCGCATCCGTAGTATCGGCCCATGACCGATGCGGATCGGCCAGGACCGAAGCCGAACGACATCGCGGCGATCCGGGCGGCTGATGCGGACCGCGAGGCCGTGGCGGAGCGGCTGCGGATCGCGGCTACCGAGGGGCGGCTCGAGCTCTGGGAGCTGGATGACCGGCTCGGCCGCGCCTACCTCGCTAAGACGTACGGCGATCTCGAGACCCTGGTCGCCGACCTGCCCACGCAGCCGCCGTTCACCTCGTACCCGGGGATCGGCGTCGAGCCGGAGACGCTGGTCCTGCGGACCACGACGTCCAACATCAAGCAGGCTGGGCGCTGGATCGTCCCGCAGCGGATCACCGCCGAGTCCACCACCGGGTGGATCACGATCGACTTCACCCAGGCCTCCTGCGCCTACCGCGAGGTCACCGTGGAGCTGATGACTCAGACCGGGTGGATCCAGCTCATACTGCCCGAGGGCTGGGCGGCTCGCGTCGGCCCGCTGAGCACCTATACCGGGCACATCAGCAACCGGGCCGCCGAGCGGGCGGACCCCGGTGCCCCGACCGTGATCGTGACCGGACACCCGCTATTCGGCTACATCAAGATCAGGCAGCGCTACCGTCGGCGGTAGGGCCGGCCCGCGTGGCATGCTGGGTTCATGCCGTCCTACCTACCGGGCAGTAACGCGCCAGGTTCGGAGCGGCCGCTCGCGTCCTACGCCAGCATCGCGCATGTGGCCCGGGTCTACGACTACCTGCTGGGCGGCAAGGACAACTTCGCCGTGGACCGCGAGGCTGCGGAGCAGGCCATGCGGATCAACCCGGACATCGTCCCGACCGCTCGGGCCAACCGCGCCTTCGGTGCCCGCACCACGGGCTTCCTGGTCGGCCAGGCCGGCCTCCGCCAGTTCCTCGACATCGGCGCCGGCATGCCGGCCAACAACAACATCCACGCGGTGGCCCAGTCCATCGCGCCCGAGTCGCGCATCGTCTACGTGGATCACGACCCGATCGTCCTGACCCACGCTCGCGCGCTGCTGAGCAGTGTGCCGGAGGGCGTCACTGACTACATCGAGGCCGACCTGCGCGAGCCCGGGAAGATCCTGGCCGAGGCCGCGCAGACGCTGGACTTCAACCGTCCGGTCGCGATCATGCTGACCGCCATCCTCCACCTCATCCCCGACCGGGACGATCCGTACGACCTGGTGAGCCAGCTGGTCAACGCCGTGGCGCCGGGCAGCTACGTGGTGATCAGCCATGCGGCGAGCGACATCGACACCGGGGCGATGATCAGCATGGCCAACCGGCTCAACGAGCTGATGGCCCAGCAGGCCGTGCCCCGCACCCACCGCGAGGTCGCCGCCTTCTTCGCCGGGCTCGAGCTGCTTGAGCCCGGCCTGGTGCGCATCCCGGAATGGCGCCCCGCCTCGGTCAGCGAGTCCGCCGTCCGCGCCCAGATGTGGGGCGCCGTCGGCCGCAAGCCCTGATCCCGGCCGCCATAGCCGCCTACCGATCGACGACCTCGGGAAGCTCTTCGGGATCAGCGGGCGGCTCCGAACCACGCTCGTTCCATAGGCGACCCGCCACGGCGCCCAGGTGGATGCAGACGCCCAGCCCGATCAGGTAGGACAGCAGGATCATCACTACGCCGATCGGCCCGTAGTCGGTGGCACTCGACACGATCTGGCTTGAGAAGAGCAGGTTCGAAAACACGCCGAGACCGGTCACGCACAAGGCGGTCGCAACTCCCACCGGGAAGAGCCGGCCCCAGCCCACCCTGCCCAGCAGCAGCACGTGGGGGGTCCACCAGTAGAAGGCCACGGCGAGGATGAAGGTGGCGACATCCGTCGGCACCCGGGCCCCGCCGACCGGTTTCAAGTTCGTGAAGGCGAAATCCTGCAGGGCCAGGTAAAGCACCAGGCCACCCAGCCACAGGAACCGATCCGCGAGCTGCCTGACCACATTATGGGCCGGTGGTTGGTCATAGACGCGCTGGTACCAGACCTGCAGGGTGGACGCGATGCCGAGCGCCCCGAGGAGCACCACCGCAGCCCCGACGATGCCCAGCGTCGTCACTGCGTGTCGTCCGGAGGACATGAGCTGGTCGACGTCCTGGGCCGCCTTCTGATCGAGACCGAGGCGGAGGATGAGGCCATTTCGCGCGTCCCCGCCACTCTCGGCGGACACGACGACCAGGAAGGGAAACAGGACCAGCACGGCGAGCGCGGCGAACTGCATGGAGCTGTTCATGAAGTCGATGGCGTTGAGCCTGGACCAGAAGGTTCCCGCCGCGGTGGCCTGCATCCGTTCGACGGCGTGGGATCCCTTGTCGACCAGCCGCCGCTCCTGATCCAGCAGCCGCCGCTCCCGATCGTGGAGCATTTGCCGGCGCGTAACGCCTGTCGGCGCGGGATTTCGCGCAGCCGGGACGTCGGCCTGATCGCCAATCAGCTCCTGCAGCTGGTGGTCAGGCTGTCCGTCTTGGCTCCCGGCCATGATCTGCTCCAGTGCACTCCCAGAAACCTTAGTTCCTAGCGTAGGACTGATTCGCCATCGGGACGTGGGGCAGAGCGTGATTCACCAGCGCAGCCCGGCCGAGCCGCCGGAAGAACCGGGCTCACCGCGCTGTTCGGACAAGTCGTGGACGATGCCCTCACCTTTGGTCCCGAGCAGGTGCCGCTCGCGGTCCTCGACCTGGCCCCGGTGCCGGACGGCGGGAACGCCGGCGATGCGCTGCGCGCGACTATCGACCTGGCCCGGCATGCCGAGCGGCTCGGGTTCCGGCGGTTCTGGGTCGCCGAGCATCACAACATGCCCGGCATCGCGAGCTCGGCCCCGCCGGTGCTGATCGGCCACATCGCCGACGCGACCACGACCATGCGGGTGGGCTCCGGCGGTGTCATGCTGCCGAACCATGTCTCACTGGTGGTCGCCGAGCAGTTCGGCATGCTGGAGGCGCTCCATCCCGGCCGCATCGACCTGGGCATCGGCCGCGCCCCGGGCACCGACCAGGTGACCGCCGCCGCGCTGCGCCGTTCACCCGAGGCGCTGTCCGCGGACGACTTCCCTGACCAGCTCATGGACCTGCTCGGCTTCTTCACCGGCCGCTGGCCCGAAGGCCACCCGTTCGCGCAGATCACCGCGGTGCCCGGCCGGGGCCACCAGCCCGCCATGTGGCTGCTCGGGTCGAGCGGCTACAGCGCCCAGGTGGCCGGCCTGCTCGGCCTGCCGTTCGCCTTCGCGCACCATTTCAGCCCGGCCAACACCATCCCGGCACTGGCTCTGTACCGCTCGCACTTCCGGCCGTCCGAGGTGCTCGACCGTCCCTACGCCATGGTCGCGGCCGCGGTGATCTGCGCCGAGACCGACGAGCGGGCCCGCTGGCTGGCCGGGCCGGGGACGCTGTCGTTCCTCCGGCTGCGGGCCGGCCGCCCCGGCCCCTTGCCGTCACCCGAGGAAGCGGCCGCCCACCCGTATACCGAGCTCGAGCGCGCCTTCGTCGCCGACCGGCGGGCCACGCAGATCCTCGGCGCGCCCGAGACCGTCCGCCGCGGCCTGGCCGACCTGCTGGAGGCGACCGCGGCCGACGAACTGATGCTGACCACCATGGTCTTCGACCCGGCCGACCGGCTGCGCTCCTTCGAGCTGGTCGCCGACCTGGCCCGCACCGCCCAGCCGCTCGACGCTTCGTAACGCGAATTCGTTAAAAGGCTTCACGCATAGCGGTTTGCCGTAACGATCTCATATCGACCGCTTCCTAGGCTGCTGCTCCAGCGTCCTGCAGACCGTCATCTCGCCCCGCCGTAGCGCCCAGGACCGCCGGAGCGCCCAGGACCGCCAGATCGCCCAGGACCGCCAGGCCGGCCAGGACCAGCCCCTCCGCTCGCTGAGCCGCCGCCCGCCCCCGGCCCCAAACGACGTCGTTGCCACAACGACGCGCACCAGACGACATGCCGGAAGTAGGTACTGTCACAACGACGCGGTTGGCGCCTTCTCCTTGCGCCCCGGCTGCGGGACCCGGCGGCGCCAGCGTTCGCCGCGGCGGTCGGCCAGGATCTGCCGGACCACGTTGCGGCCGGGGATGCCAGTGACCCCGCCGCCCCCGTGGGTGGCCGACCCGGCCTGGTACAAGCCACGGACCGGAGTGTGCAGGTCGGCGTAGCCCGCCGCGGGCCGGGCGTGGAACATCTGCCCCAGGGACAGCTCCCCGTGGAAGATGTTCCCGCCGATCAGCCCGTATTCCTCCTGCATCTGGTGCGGCCCGATCACCTGCCGGTGCAGCACCGAGTCGGTGAACCCGGGCGCGACCGCCTCCAGCCGGGCCAGCACCCGGTCGGCGTAAGCCTGCAGCGATGCGTCATGCGGCTGCGAGGCGTACCGGCACGGCACCCACTGGGTAAACAGCGACATGACGTGCTTCCCGGCCGGCGCCAGCGAGTCGTCGAACACGCTCGGGATGCAGATGTCGGCGAACGGCAAGACGGCCGGGGCTCCCGCCACGGCCTGCTGGAACGCGGCCTCGATGTCGTCGAGCGACTCCGCGAGGACGATCGTCCCGCCGTAAACCGACGGGTCAGGATCCGGATATGAGGAAAACACCGGCAGCCGGTCCAGCGCCAGGTTGATCTTCACCGTGCCGCTGCGGCTACGCCAGCCACGGATGTCAGCCACGAAATCGGGAGGCAGCTCGGCCGGATCCAGCAGCCGCAGGAACGCGATCTGCGGATGCACGGTGGTGACCACTACCGGCGCGTCGATCGACTCGCCGCTGGCCAGCGTCACCCCGGCGACGCGGCCGTGGCGGGTGCGGATGCGCGCCACCTCGGCATCGGTCCTGACCTGGGCCCCGAACATCCGTGCCGCCCGCGCCAGCGCCCCGGACACCCCGCCCATCCCGCCCCGGGGGAACCCCCAGGCCGTCTCGCCGATGTGGTGGTGCAGCATCACGTACGCGGTCCCGGCCGACCGCGGCCCGGCCCACGTCCCGATCACCCCGGAAACCGACAGCAGGCCCCGCATTGCATCGCTGTCGAAGTACCCCTCGACCAGGTCCGCGATGCTGTCGGTGAGCAGACGGGTCACGTCGACCGCCCCGCGTTCGTCCAGAGAACGCAGCTGGGCCAGCAGCCGCGCCTGCCGTAGCAGGTCGGGCGGGCGCCGCGACCCGAGCCGGGGCGGGATCTGGTGCAGCAGCGGTCCCAGCTTCCGCCCGAGGCCCGCCAGGTGCGCCTGATAGGAAGCGTAGGCGTCCGCGTCGTGCGCCGAGAACTTGGCGATCTCGGCCCGCCGCTGGACCGGGTCGCCGGGCAGCCTCAAGTACCGCCCGTCCCGTCGCGGCGCGAAGTAGGGTCCCTGCGGATACACATGGTAACCGTGCTGCTCCAGCCGCAGGTCGCGTACCAGGTCGGGCGGCAGCAGGGAGACCACGTAGGACAGCGATGTCACCGTGTAGTCCGTCCCGAACGGATGCTCACTGACGGCAGCCCCGCCCAGTACGGCGCGACGCTCGCACACCATCGTCTCCAGCCCGGCCCGGGCTAGGTAGGCCGCCGCGACCAGCCCGTTGTGCCCGCCGCCGACCACTACGACATCCGCGTGTCCCGTCATCGCCCGCCCTTTCCTTTCGCAGGCCCCGAGGAGCAGGCCTCCAAGGAGACGGTACGGGATCCCGGCGAGCCGCCTCGCCAGCCAGGGTGCTTTCATGGCCTGGAACCCGATTTCGCCCAGGACGGAGCGCACAGTGCAGAACACCGTCATCGCCGTCGCCCAGCTGGCCATCGCCATCGGCGAGCCCCACGCCAACCGCAAGGCCGCCGCCGCCGCGGTCGCCGAGGCCGCCGTCGCGCAGGCCAAGCTCGTGGTGCTGCCCGAACTGTGCGATTCCGGCTACGTGTTCGGCGACGACGCCAGCCGCGCACAGGCCGAGGCCGGCACGCTCGCGTCGCCCGCGGACGATAGCGTCACCCTGCGCCAGTGGCAGGCCCTGGCGGCCGAGCACCGGCTGGTGATCGTGGGCGGCTTCTGCGAGCGTGGCGCCGACGGCCGCCTGTTCAACAGCGCCGCGGTGGTGGACGCGTCCGGGACCCGGGCGGTCTACCGCAAGGCGCACCTGTGGGACAAGGAGAAGCTCGTCTTCACCCCGGGCGACGCACCGCCTCCGGTCGTCGAGGTCGCCATCGGCCGGATCGGCGTGATGATCTGCTATGACCTCGAGTTCCCGGAATGGGTCCGGCTGCCCTCGCTAGCGGGCGCCGACCTTCTCGCCGTCCCGGTGAACTGGCCGGCCGCGGCGCGCCCGGCGGGGGAGCGCCCGGCCGAGGTCGTCAAAGCGCAGGCCGCGGCGGCCACCAACGGGATCTTCGTCGCGGTGGCCGACCGCTGCCAGGACGAGCGCGGCGTGTCCTGGATCAGCGGCTCGCTGATCGCCGGTCCCGATGGCTTCCCGCTGGCCGGGCCGGTGCTCGAGGACCGCCCCGCGGTGCTGACCGCCGAGTGCGACCTGACCAGGGCCCGGAACAAAAGCCTGGATGGCGACAACGACCTGCTGGCCGACCGCCGCCCCGCCCTCTACACCGAGCCGCAGCCCAAGGCCCAGGACGAGCGTGTGGTCGCGGCGAACGCCCACTGGGCCGCGCGCTTCATCGCGAACGGCACCAGCTACTCCGACTTCCAGGCCACCATGGCCCGCATCACGGTCTGGGACGAATGGTGCCGCGAGTGGGGCCGGACCGGCCAGTACTACGAGCGGATGGCCGAGACGGCCGACCAGGCGGGCCACCAGGTGACGGCCGGGGAGGCCTGGCGGCGGGCCGCACTGTGCTGGCACTGGGGCAAGTTCGTCTTCGTCGACGACCTGGACCAGCAGCGCGCGGCCCACGACCGCACGGTGGCCTGCTTCCGCCGGGGCGCCGCGACGCTGAGCCCGCCCGCCGAGCCGGTACGCGTCCCGTACGACAACACCACCCTGGCGGCCTACCTGAGGATTCCAGGCCCGAGCGACACCAAGCCCCCGGTTGTGATCATGATGCCCGGGCTGGACTCGGTGAAGGAAGAACTGCAGGCCACCGCGCAGTACATGCTGGACCGCGGCCTGGCGATCATCGCGATCGACGGGCCCGGTCAGGGGGAGGCCGAGTACGAGCTGCCGATCGAGCCCGCCTACGAGCGGGTGGCCACCGCGGTCGCCAACTACCTGGAGGGACGCGACGACATCGACCCGGCCCGCATCGGGGGGTTTGGCGTGAGCCTTGGGGGCTACTACGCGGCCCGGGCCGCGGCCTACGAGCCGAGGATAAGGGCCGCGGTGTCGCTGGCCGGGCCGTACCAGTGGTCGCTGGACTGGGACAGCCTGCCGCCGCAGACCCGGGCCACGTTCCAGCGTCGCTCGGGCGCGGCCACCGAGGCGCAGGCCCGCGACAAACTCTCCGCCTTGACCCTGGCGGACGCCGTGGCCCGGATCACCCGCCCGCTGCTGGTCGCGGCGGGCGGCCGCGACCGCCTGGTGCCGACCTACCACGCCGAACGCCTGGCCCGCGAGGCACCCGGCGCCGAGCTGATGCTGGACCCCGACGGCAGCCACGGCCTGACCAACCACGCCTTCGAGTACAGGTCCAAGATGGCCGACTGGCTCGCCGCTCACCTCTAGGAAACACATGAGGAAAGCCGGATCACCGTCATCCCGGCCGTCTCCGCGAGGTCGTCCATCGCGGCCAGCGCCCGGCCGGTGTCCTCCAGGCCGATCACCTTTCCGACCAGTAGCCCGGGGCGCAGCGTGCCGTCCGCGACCATCGCCATCATCGGCGGGTAGTCGCGGGCGGCCATTCCGTGCGAGCCGTAGATCTCCAGTTCGCGCGCCACGACCGCGTCCATCGGGATCGGCGTCGGCCCGTGCAGCAGCAGGCCGACCTGGACGTGCCGGCCGCGGCGACGCAGGCAGCGCACTGAGCAGGCGGCGGTGGCCGCCGAGCCGAGGGCGTCCACCGAGACGTGCGCTCCGCCCCCGGTGAGCTCAGCGATCGCAGCAGCAGGATCACCGGCCCCCGCATCCACGGTGAACGAAGCGCCGAGCTCACGGGCCCGGTTCAGCGCCGAAGCGGCCACATCGGTGGCCACCACCTGGGCCCCGAGGGCCGCGCCGATCATCACCGCCGACAACCCGACCCCGCCGCAGCCGTGCACAGCCAGCCAGTCGCCGGCCCGGACCCGGCCGTGCGCGGTCACCGCACGGAAGGCGGTGGCGAACCGGCAGCCCAGGCACGCGGCCGCGGCGAAGTCGACCGCGTCGTTCAGCGCCACCAGGTTCGCGTCCGCCGCGTGGATTGCCACCAGGTCGGCGAAGGATCCCGGCCCGGTGAAACCCGGCTGGGTCTGCCGCGGGCACACCTGGGCGTCGCCCGCCCGGCAGTACTCGCACCGGCCGCAGCCGCACACGAAGGGAACCGTCACGCGGTCTCCGGCCCGCCAGCGGGTCACCTCCGGCCCGGCCTGTGCAACCACCCCGGCCAGCTCGTGCCCGCCGATGTGCGGCAGCGCGACCGGATCGTGTCCCTTCCAGGCATGCCAGTCCGACCGGCACACGCCGCTCGCGCCGACCGCGATGACCACCCCGTCCGCCGGGCAAACGGGGTCCGCGACCTGCGTCAGCTCGGGCAGGATCCCGTAGCCGGTGTAGACGACGGCCCTCACGAGACGGCTTTCACGAGACGGCTTTCACGAGACGGGCCTCACGAGACCGCCCTCACGACACGGACCGCAGCAGGGCCCGGTCCAGCAGGGCGAGCCCTAGTTCGGAGGCCTGGTACAGCACCCGGCGGCCGCTGCGCTCGCGGTCCACCAGGCCGCTGCGGTGCAGCACGGCCAGGTGCTGGGAGATGGCACTGGGCGTGACGCCGAACCGAAGGGCCAGCGCGCTGGTGGTGGCCGGGGAGCGCAACGCGCCGAGCAGCCGGGCCCGCGCCGGTCCGAGCAGTTCCTCAACCGCGTCCGGAGCGGTGGTCACGCCGCCCTCCCACACGGTCGCGGTACCGCGCGCCGGGTACAGCAGCGTGGTCTGGGTGCTCGTGGCCCTGCTCACCGACACCAGCGGCCAGTTGAACACGCTCGGCATGAGCACCACCCCGTCGGGTCCCAGCATGACCCGGCAAGGCGACGGGCCGTCCTCGGTGTCGGTCAGCGTGAGCGTTCCCCCGGACCAGCGCAGGTCGGGGTGCAGGTCGCTGAACAGTGACCGGGCACCGCCGCCGGCCAGCAGTCCGGCCCGGTAGGCGATGTCGGCCTCGAGCACCGGCTGGATCCGCTCCCAGTGCGGCCTGACGAGCCGGTCGTGGCACTCGGCGAGTTCGGCCGCTATCTCCGCCAGCGACTCGGCCGGCCGCTCGAACAGCTCCGTCGCGCTGTCCGGCCACGGCTGATCACCGAACACCCGGCGCAAGCTGGCCCGGACCGGCTCGGCGGGTGTCGCGCACAACCGGGCGAGCTCGGCGTCGAGTCCCGGCGCCCGGACCGATGGCGCGGGCACGAGGAACTCCGGATAGGTGGACAGGTGGTTCACGATGAGCGGCCACGCCCGGGGCATCCGCAGTGGCCGCCGGGCGAGCTGCGCTCGCGCCCACCGCAGCCACGGCAGGTTCACCGCGGGCGGGCTGGGCCTGGCCAGCAGCAGCATCGCCTTGGTCGTCTCGCTCAGCGGCGAGATCGCGAACCTGGTCCCGGCGAGGTCCGCCACGTCCAGCTCGAGCACCAGCAGCATGCCCTCAGCATCCCCCGGCCGACTACGAGCACACCAGGTTTTAGCAAAACGCTAAAGCATGGCCCGCCGCATCCAGCCCCGGGCACGCTGGCCGGCATGACCCCGAGCAGGACGCAGGACACGACGCAGAGCAGGACGCAGGACGCGACGCAGGCGCCGAGCCGGGCCACCACCCGCCTGGGCCGGCCCTACTGGCGGCTGTGGTGGGCCAACACGGTCAGCAGCACCGGCGACGGCGCGTTCGTGGCCGCGCTGCCGTTGCTGGCCGTGACCATCACCCGGGACCCGCGGCTCGTCGCGGTGGTGACCGCGGCGACCTTCCTGCCCTGGCTGCTGCTCTCCCTGCCGGCCGGCGCCGTGGTCGACCGGTACGACCGGGTCACGCTCATGTGGCGCGCCCAGGCCATTCAGGCGGCCGTGGTCACGATGATCGCCATCCTCATCGTGTTCCGCGAGGCGGACATCGAGGTGCTCGCTGCGGCCGGCTTCCTGCTGGGCAG
>Ga0306921_10004957_pt1 | contig 13774 bp, 15 predicted proteins | sample sta12Cox44000080_FD_203760 | JGI IMG/M metagenome (GOLD analysis project Ga0306921, IMG submission 203760) | Lab enrichment of tropical soil microbial communities from Luquillo Experimental Forest, Puerto Rico - statoxic.12C.oxic.44.000.080 (v2)... | ecosystem: Environmental > Terrestrial >... | reverse complement strand
AATCCCCCATGCCTGCCGCTGCCAATTGCAATCAAAACGTGAGTAATTCAATTAACGTTACAGAGATGTATTTTCCTCGTGCATCGATCGGGCTAAGAGACGTCATGCCAAATTCCTCCAGCGTCTTTCCAGTAGCCGTGAATATGCGGCACGACCCACAGAAACGCTGCGACGGCCAATCAGCGCCAACGTCGGGTCGGTAGTCCGATTTGGGCCGACCCGCCTCGGAGCTTTGCTTTCAGCAGCGCGAACCGAGTGACCTGCCGAAATCGCTCACGTTTGTGTTTTATTTGATGGAGTTAATGATAGAACATATCATGAACATAGTCAAGGAAAAAAATCTGCCACTAACCTGTGCCATCGCTGTCGCGGCGAACCGTCGCTCTTCCGCGCACGAGCGGCTCGATCATTCGAACCAGTTGAAGAGAAGCAGCCGCTATCACGCTCGGCTGGACAGGAACGCGAGATTTCCTCTATAAGCGCCCCTCACTAGGCGCCCAGGTAGCTCAGTTGGTAGAGCAACGGACTGAAAATCCGTGTGTCGGTGGTTCAATTCCGCCCCTGGGCACCATCGGTGCTTCGGTTGTCGGCTCTGCATTATGTACTGTCCTCCGCCGCGTCGAAGCGCTGGACGGCGTCGACGAGGACACACTTCTTTATCAACATCTCCCCGCGACTGCCGAGTTCGGAGCAGAATTCAATCGCTGGTACGATGAAAAACATACGTCGCGGTCGCCCAGGTTCCGGGCTCCTCAGCGCCGGCTGCTATGTCGACTTCAAGGGCGGCCCGAAATACCTCGCGATGAATGAGCTCGAAGACCATAATAGAGCTAACCTATGACCTATGTATTAAATTTGACGGTTGATTATTGTGTAGTCGGCAGTTTATCGTCTGGCAGAGTTGCGCTAGCCAGCACTGGAAGCCCTTTATAGATCGAGTTGGAGAACAGGCGTCCTTGAGCGGGCGCAGCAGATCAGCACATAACGCTCGCGACCATAATCTCTGACTACCTGATCGCGATGATCGGGCTCGCCCTCGAGATAGCGCGTCAGGCAGGCGCCGCAATAGCCGAGCTGACATGAGGTAGGAACGACGATGCCGTTACGGCGGAGCACGCCGACGATCGTCTCGCCGACCGGGACCTGGTATTCGACGCCGCGTTTGGCGAGCCTGACGCGGAAAGGCTGGTCCTCAACGACCCGCCCGGCCGGCGGCGTCGTGAAATATTCGAAGTGGGTGGTGCCCGCCGGCCATTCCTTCGCGGCTTCGGCCGCGGCCGCCATCAAGCTCGCCGGACCGCAATAATAGAGATGGGTTCCGGGTGGGGGATCACGGAGCGCTGCCGCGATATCGAGACCGCGTGCGGGATCGCCGCTGTCGTGATGGAAGCGCACCCGTCCGTCGGTGGTGAGGGACGCCAGATCGTCATGAAACGCTGTCCTTGCGGCCGAACGCGTGCAGTAATGGAGCCGGAAATCGACGCGACGCCGCCGCAGTTCGGCTATCATCGAGATGATCGGCGCGATGCCGATCCCTCCGGCGATCAGAAGATGTCGCTCGGCTGCTCCATCGAGCCGAAAGTTGTTGCTCGGCATCGAGACCTCGAGGAGGTCTCCGACCCGAACCGTGTCGTGCAGGTAACGCGATCCGCCACGACCCGCATCTTCGCGCAGCACCGCAATGCAATAGCGCCGACGCTCGGCGGGATCGTTGCACAGCGAGTACTGCCGCAGGAGTTCGCCGAGCCGCAAGTCGATGTGGGCGCCGGCCGTAAATCGCGGCAGGTCGCGTCCGCGCGGGTCGACGAGTTCGTACCCGTTGATGGCTCCGGCGAGATAGGCGATCGAGCGGACGCGTAGCTGCATGGTCTTGGTTTGCCCGAACTTCTTGAAAGACGCCAAACTTTTTATATGTTGGGCTCAGAATAGGCCGCCTGAGCCAACGAGGAGATCCACTGTGGCTTTGCAGTTCCGCCGGGTCGTTACCGGCCACGATGCCTCCGGCCGTGCCATCGTCAAGATCGACGAGATCGCGAAGAACCTCGTGTCGTCGCGGCCAGGTGCAACCTCTTCCGTCGTCTGGACGAGCGAAGGCTTTCCCGTCGACAACACCGGCAACGAGGATGCAGGGCTGCGCAAAACCGGCACGACGCTCGACAACGGCACCGTCTTCCGCATCCTCGAGCTTGCTCCGGGAGCCAGCCCGCGGAATCATCGCACCGATTCGATCGATTATGCTGTGGTGATGTCGGGCGAAATCGACATGGAGCTCGACGGCTCGACCGTCCATCTCAAGGCTGGCGACGTACTGGTGCAGCGCGGCACGATCCACAATTGGGTCAATCGCGGCACGGTACCCTGCGTCATCGCCTTCGTGCTGATCGCCGCCAAGCCTGTGGAGGTCGGCGGCAAGGCGCTCCACGCGCAGGGTTAGCTCAAGGCGGAGATCTGTTCTGGTGCGCGTCAGGCTCGCGGAAAATTCAGCTCGACCATCACGTTGTTGTTGTCCGGGAAGAACAGCTGGTCGATCGGTGGACTTGCGATGTGGTTTTCACGATACCTGACGCCTTTGTTGTCGAGCGTCGACTTGACGCCCTGAAAATCGGTGGCCAGGAACGCGAAGTGATCAAAAGGCCCCGTATCCGAGGACGGACCGCCGCCGATTGCGTTGCCCCGCTGCACGAGATGCACTACCGGAACATCGCCGCAGTAGAGCCAGTAACCGGGGAAGTCGAGATCCGGACGGAAGCCCACCCTAAGGCCGAGTACGTCCCGGTAGAAATCACGGGTCGCTTCGAGGTCGTCGGTCTGAACCGTGATGTGGTGAAGGGCGTTGAGCGGCATCTGCGGGATACTCCCGATCGGGTTTCGGCCAGCGGAGGCGAGACTAACGCCTCCTCGACGCCGCGTCGAATGATCCGATTCGCTGTCGGCGACTCCGCCAGCGAGCCAGGCCCGAATTGCCTCGCGGTAAACCGCTTCTCGCGGCGATCGGACGTGTTCAGGGACCGCCGCGATCGTTACAATCCAGCGTATGCGCGTCCTCTACCACCTCTGGCTCTCTCCCTTCTCGCGCAAGGTCCGTATCGTGCTCAGGGAGAAGAACCTCGATTTCACGCTGAAGACCGAGAAAGTCTGGGAAAGGCGGCCGGAATTCCTCGCCCTTAGCCCGGCGGGCGAAGTGCCGGTGCTGATCGAGCCGGATGGGACCGTGCTCTCTGATACCGGCGCCATCATCGAATATCTCGACGAGGTCTATCGCGAGAAAATGCTGATCGGGATCAACCCGGTCGATAGGGCCGAAGTGCGGCGCCTGACTGCCTGGTTCGACATTAAGATGAACCTTGAGGTGACCGAGAATTTGCTCGGCGAGAAGCTGATGAAGCGCTATCTCGGCCAAGGACAGCCGAATTCGCAGGCGATCCGCGCCGGGCACGCCAACCTGCCGCACCACCTCGATTATATTGGGTATCTCGTCGAGCGCCGGCGATGGCTGGCGGGCGACCATTTCTCGATCGCCGACATCACCGCCGCAGCGCAGCTGTCGAGCCTCGACTATCTCGGCGACGTGCCTTGGGATGCCCACGAACCGGCCAAGGAATGGTACGCGCGGATCAAGTCGCGCCCGAGCTTCCGACCGATCCTCGCCGATCACGTGCCTGGCGTTCCACCGCCGGAGCATTATGCTGATCTTGATTTTTGATACCGTCAATGCCGGGATTCGCGATCATGAAATACGATTTGTTGATCAGTGACGGCGAGGTGATCAATCCCGTCAGCGGTCTGCGCGACCGGATGGATGTCGGGATCGGTGGCGGCAGGATCGTCGAGGTAGCCGCCTCGCTGCGAAGCGAGGACGCACGCAAGAACATCAGCGCCAAGGGCCGGCTCGTGACGCCGGGGCTTGTCGACGTCCATGCGCACGTCTTCGTCAATTGCTCGGACCTGGGCGAGAACACCGATCGCTTGTGCAACTCGAGCGGCGTCACGACGGTGTGCGACGCCGGCAGCGCCGGCTCGGCAACTTCGCCGGACTTAGATTTGTCCTCGACCGGGCGGTGCGGACTCGCGCGCGGGCCTTTGTGAACCTCTCGGCGATCGGCATCAACGGCACCGCACACAGCGGCGAACTCGCGCATTTCCCTTATGCCGATCCCGAAGGATGCGCCGGACGATCGCCGAGAACCGGGATCTCGCGATCGGCGTGAAGCTCAGATACGGCCCGGGCATCGTCTGGGAATATACGACCGAACCGATCAACACGGCTCGGATGGCGGCCGATATGGCCGGCGTGCCGCTGATGGTGCACATCACCGATACCCGTTGCCGCTGTCCGAAATCCTCGCCTTCATGAAGCCCGGCGACATCATCACTCACTGCTTCCACGGCCGCGACCACGGCATCATGGGACCGGGACGGCAATTGATTCTCAAAGAGGTGGTCGAAGCGCAGCGTCACGGGGTCATCTTCGACTGCGCGCATGGTCGTGGCGGGCATTTCAATTTCCCGCTGATCGAAAAAGCACTCGACCAGGGCTTTCTACCCGACACGATCTCGACCGACCTGACCTTCGGAACGGCCACCCGAGGCCCGGTATTCGACCTGACGACGACGATGTCGAAATTGATGTATTTCGGGGTGGCACTCGATGATGTCGTGACTAGGGCGACCGCCACCCCGGCCAAGATCCTCGGCTTCGAGGGGGTTGTCGGCAGCCTGCGTCCCGGGGCAAACGCCGATATCGCTATTCTCGAACTGCGCGAGGGCAGTTTCGAGTTCCGCGACACCGACGGCAATACCGTCAACGGCAAGCGCCGGCTGGTCACCCACCTGACGCTCAAGGATGGCCGCGTGCTTTACGAGCGGCCGGCGGAGTAATGCGCGCGGCCCTGTTCTGCGCCTGGCTCCTGGTACTCGGGGTCGGCTGCGGCAACGCTTTCGCGCAGGACACCGCCGCCGCGGAGGCGGCGCATCGCGCGGCCGTGCTCGCGCATTTGCCACCCGACGCGGCTCAGCGCGTTTTCGGGCGCGAGTTGACGCCGGTAGCCGGACTGCCGCAGGCGATCGGTGCTTATGAGCGGGGCTGTCTCGAAGGCGCCGTCGCACTGCCCGCCGACGGACCGAACTGGCAGGTCATGCGTCCGTCGCGCAACCGCGCTTGGGGTCACCCGGTGCTGATATCTTTTCTCGAGCGCCTGGCACAGCAGCTGCCGGTCGAGGCCGGTTGGCCCGGGCTCCTCGTCGGCGACATCGCCCAGCCGCGCGGCGGCCCGATGCTGACCGGGCACGGCTCGCATCAGGTCGGTCTTGACGCCGATATCTGGCTGACGCCGATGCCGAGCCGCCGACTCAGCGCAGCCGAGCGCGACGAGATGCCGGCAACCGATGTGGTAGCCGCCGACGGGAACGATGTCGATGAGGCGACCTGGACGCCGCAGCACCGCCGCCTGCTTGAGGCCGTCGCGCGTGAGCCCGGGGTGGCGCGCATCTTTGTCAACCCGGCGATCAAGCGCGCGCTGTGCCGTGCGGCGGGGACGGACCGGGGTTGGCTCACCAAGATGCGGCCGTGGTGGGGCCACAACTACCACTTCCATATCCGCCTATCCTGCCCGAGCGGCCAGCCGGAGTGCCGAAGCCAGGTGCCCCCGCCGCCGGGCGACGGCTGCGGCAAGGAGCTCGACTGGTGGTTTACCCCTGAGGCGCGCCACCCGCCGTCGAGACCGGCAAAGCCGCTGTTGCTCGCGGATCTGCCGCCGGCCTGTGGCAGGCTGGTCGCCGCGCCATAGCCCCCTGATATCGGTCGGTGCAAATTGCCGAAAAACAACGAATATTGCGTTTTTGCGGCAAAACCACCCGGATAGCCAGCCAAAATAGCACGCTATTTCAGTGCTTTAGACCGCAAATTCGTTACGCCGCGGATCAATGGAATTTTTCACGGGATCAACGAATTAGAGTAGCCGTAACAATCGAATATCAACCGAAATTTCGCCGGGTCGAAATACGGCGCGATTCGAGCGAAGCGGCGAGGCTTCCTCGGACCCGCTTCTCAGAGCGCCGCAATCCAAACTCGTTCGTGCCCGGCATCCACGTCTTGCGAGCGTTGCAGGAAAGGCGTGGATGGCCGGGACAAGCCAAGACGATAAACTGAGTGTCGCTGTCGGTCTTCACAACCGGATTTCTTCCCCCGGACAGCCCCTGCGCTTTCGCGGGAACGAGTAAGCTACTGACATTTAGAGATTCATTTCCGGTTGCGATGTCCCGGCCACCGCTCTTCCGGCTATTTCGCCCAAGGCGCGGCCGCAAGCCGCTTTACCAGGAAGTCGATTAGCACGCCGACCCGCGCCGGCCGCAACCCACCCGGCGGCGTGACCATGTGCAAGGCGATAAGCGGCAGTGACCACTCGGTCAAAACCTGCTCGAGCCGCCCGGCCGCCAAATCCTCCCACACCGTGAATTCGGGTTGGACCGCGAGCCCGAGCCCGGCCAACAAGGCCGGTGCCAGCGCATCGGCATTGTTAGCGCGCAGCGGGCCGCGCGGTGTTACCGCCGTTTCGTCGTCCCCGACATGGACAAAGCGCCAGACCTCGGGCGAGGGCAGGTAAGCGTAGCCGAGACAATCATGATCGGCGAGCTCGGCCGGATGGGTCGGGCGCCCCCGCCGGTCGAAATACGCTGGCGCGCCGACGACGAGTCGCCGAACCTGGCACATCCGCCGGGCGATCAGGCTGGAATCCGGCAGAGCGGCAATCCGCAGCGCCATGTCGAACCCGCCGCCGACGAGGTCGACGATTTCATCGCCGAGATGGAGATCGATCGTGACTTCCGGATAGGCGATCAGGAACTCGGGCAGGACCGGCGCCACATGAGCGAGACCGAACGACATCGGAACGGCGAGGCGCACCGCACCGCGTGGGGTCTCGGATTGCGCGAAGGCATAGGCTTCGGCAGCTTCTGCCTCGTTCAATACGCGCGAGGCATGAGGGAGCAGGTTTCGGCCGACCTCGCTTATTACCACCCGCCGTGACGTGCGGTGGAAGAGCGCCGTGCCGATCCGCCGTTCGAGCCGGGCAATCGCCTTCGAAACCGTAGCTTTCGCGAGGCCGAGCTCGGCTCCCGTACGCGAAAACGAGCCGCTCTGTGCCACCTTGGCGAAGATCGCCCAAGCTTCGAGATCCGGAAGATCCACCATGGGCAATATCAGAAACGATGAGTTTCCACCGTTTCTACTTTTAATCGACGCCGTACGTGCGATCTAGCGCTCATGGTCCAGACGGAACCGCGTTTTGATAAACCGGAGAACTAAGATGATCGAACGCAGACCATTGGAAAGCTTGGGCGGCGCGAACCACGGTTGGCTCGACGCCAAGCACCATTTCTCGTTCGCCGGCTACCATGACCCCGAGCGCATGGGTTGGGGCGCGCTGCGAGTGTGGAATGACGACACGATCGCCCCGAACACCGGGTTTCCACCGCACCCGCACGCCGACATGGAGATCGTCACCTATGTCCGCGAGGGTGCGATCACCCATCAGGACAGCCTCGGCAACAAGGGACGCACCACGGCCGGCGACGTGCAGGTGATGAGTGCCGGAACCGGCATTCGTCATTCGGAATACAATCTCGAGCCCAGCACCACCAGGCTTTTCCAAATCTGGATATTGCCGACGAGCCGCGGCAAGCCCCCGAGCTGGGGCGCAAAACCCTTTCCCAAAGGCGACCGTTCCGGCCGCTTCGTCACCTTGGCGAGCGGCGACCCGAGCGACAGCGACGCCTTGCCGATCCGAACCGATGCGCGGGTTCTCGGCGCGACCTTGAAGGCCGGCGAGACCGCCGAATATGCCCTCGGAGAACAGCGCCACGGCTATCTCGTCCCGGCCAAGGGCTCGGTCGAGGTCAATGGCATCGCGTTGAACGCCCGTGATGGCGCCGCCATCCATGAGGAGGCGGCGATCCGCGTGCGCGCACTCGAGGACACCGAGCTCGTCCTGGTGGATGCAGCCTGACGCGCCCTATCGCCGCATTTCGCACTGCGGATCGCGTGCCCCTCACCCCACCCCCGGAACGCCCGCCATAGCGGGCGGCCGTCCCGGGGCTCTCCCCGCAAGCGGGCGGGCCGGGGAGAGCGGAAAAAGGGCGCGCTCGGCCCCGCTGTGCGCCACACACTGATCCCGAAACTGCTATAATGTGTCCGCTTTCGCGATCAATCCGGCGGAAACGCCGCGCCTGTTCAAATCTTTCGCACCGGCGCTCAAGCCCTGTGAATTGTCGCCACTGACTTTCAACGAAACGCATCCGATGAAAACACAACCCGTCGACTGGTCTCAATGCCATGACGTCGAAAGCGCCCCCGATAGATTATCCGGCACCTGGGTCCTCAAAGGCACTCGCGTTCCAGCGCAAGCCATTATCGACAACGCCGAGGACGGCTATACCGCCGAACAAATCGCCACAGAGATCTTCGACAACCTGCCGCTCGACCGCGTCAGAGGCGTTCTGCGCTTTGCCAAACTCGGATCGCCGTCAAGTGGATGAAGATTCTCCTCGACCACAATACTCCGCTCGGCGTGCGCCGCGTCCCTGCCAATCACGACGTCCAGCCAGCCGGGCAAATGGGCTGGGCGACACTTTCCAACACTAATCTTCTCGATGTCGCCGAGCGCGCCGGTTTTGAAATTTTCATCACCTGTGACCAGAACCTCGCCTTTCAGCAAAACCTCGCGACCCGGCGCATTGCGACCGTCGTCCTGATGACCAATCGCTGGGACGACATTCGCGCGCAGCCGCAAACCGTGCACCGCGCCGTCGATAACGCCACGCCGGGCACGGTCACCGCCGCCCGCTTCCTCCCCCGGCGCGGAGCCCGTCCACCGCGAGATCCCAAACCCTGAGCACGCGCACCATCGACGCTAAGGCGCATTCCGCGCCGAGGGCCGTAGCCGGACGCGGAAGCGCCGCCGGCACATCGGCCGGCCGCAGCGATTGACGGCCGCGCCCGAACCCAATTCCGGGACGGGGGTGGGACGGCGGCGGACGGTCGCGACAGAGCCGTAGGTCAGTTAATTGCTATTGGATTGACCGGAGGTAGCCGAATTGGAGCCTGTGTCTCTTGGTTCCCTCCAACAACTTGGCACCAAACAATAGGCCCCCGAAAGAAGCACCGGGAGACCACGGCCGATCAATGGCGCAGGCACCGCTTCTCGAACGTGAAGCTCTGGTTCGCCCCACTCCCCCACGTCCATTCGTAGTTGCCGGGCGTCACGCCGAGGCTGCTGAAAGTCTGGTTGTCGTATGTCCAGGTGTCAGACAGGGTATTGCCGGAGACCTAGCCGGATGGCACGGCAAATGCCCGTCCAAAGCCGACGCCGACGAGGTCTCCGCTGCCGCTATCGGCAACGGCCCCGTTCCCGCTCCCGAAACTCGTTGGTCCAGTCAAGGCGCCGGCGTTGTGTTCTTCGACTGGCGCGCTGCTCGCCGGCCCAGTAAATATAATCCCTTCGAGCGGGATCATTTCGCCTACGTCGGTGCCGCCCGGCGGCGTGACCAGGTGCAAGGCGATCGGCGGCAAGGACCATCGGGCAGCACCTGCTCGAGCCGGCCGGCCGCCATGTCCTCCTACACCGTGAATTCGGGTTGGATCGCCGCCCTCGACGCCTGGTTCGAGCGCGTCGCCAGGGCGGTGCACGCCTTCGGCGGCGAGGTGCTGAAGTTCATCGGCGACGGCGTGCTGGCGATCTTCCCGGTCACCGGCGCGCCGGCCGCGGCCTGTGAGGCGGCGTTGCGCGCGGTCGTCGCCGCGCGTGCCGGCATGACCCCTCTCGATGCGGTGCGGCAGGCGCAGAGGCTGCCGCCGCTGCCTTTCGGCGCGGCGCTGCATCTCGGCGAGATGTTGTGGGGCAATATCGGTGCCGCCGACCGGCTGGATTTCACCGCGATCGGCCCCGCGGTGAACCTGGTCAGCCGGCTGGAGGGGCTGTGCCGGCCGCCCGGCCGCTCGGTGCTGATCTCGGGTTCGGTCGCCGCTGAGACCACCACGCCGCTGTGCCGCTAGGCGAATACGCGTTGCGCGGCATCGCCGCACCCTGCGCCGCCTTCACCCTGCCGATATGTGAGCGGCGCGTCTGACGATGCGTGGTTTCCGGCGAGCTTCCCAGCAAGCCTTCTTCGGCGTCTCGGCGCTGCTCCTCGCCGCCAGCGCGGCGTGACGATCGTCTTGGTAATCGGACGGCTGCCGTCGAGCTCTCTCTTCGTTCTCTATAACGTCGAATTTCGGTTTGACCCGAGCCCGAGTCTTCCTCATCAGCCGCCGCGTTCCGAGCGGCAGGAATTGCCCCGAAAGAGACCTTGACGGCGGGAACGCTGGGCCAGCTCAGCTCGGTGAAAAACGGAAATCTTCTCCGGTCGTGCGGATCGGCGCTCCCCGATATAGGATAGCCCGAACAAGGAGAACGCCATGCAGGCTGGATCGCCGGATCGGGTGGCCCGCCGCCTTGCCGCGATTCTCGCGGCCGACGTGGTCGGCTACAGCCGGCTGATGGAGACCGACGAGGCGGGTACGGCGCGCATGCTGCGTGAGCATCGCGCCGCCGCCGATCCGCTTGTCGCCGAACATGGCGGGCGGATCGTCAAGACAACCGGCGACGGCATGCTGATCGAGTTCCCCTCGGTAGTGGGCGCTGTGCAGTGCGCGGTCGCGATCCAGAAGCTGATGGCTGAGCGTAATGGTGGAATCCCCGCGAAACATCGGATGGAGTGGCGCGTCGGCATCCATCTCGGCGACATACTGATTGAGGGCGAGGATATTCTCGGCGATGGCGTCAATATCGCGGCACGGCTTGAGGGTATCGCCGAGCCGAGCGGCATCTGTATCTCCGAGGACGCCTTCCGGCAGGTGCGAGGCAAGATCGAGACCGAATTTTTCGATGGCGGCGAGCAGACGCTGAAGAACATCGCTCGGCCGGTGCGCGTCTATCGCGCTCGGCCGGCGTCCGTGCCAGTTTCGGCCGTGCCCGCCGCAACCGCCTTGCCGCTCCCTGACAAGCCGTCGATCGCGGTGCTGCCGTTCCAGAACATGAGCGGCGACCCGGAGCAGGAGTACTTCGTCGACGGCATGGTCGAGGAGATCATTACCGCGCTCAGCCGCATCCGCTGGCTATTCGTCATCGCCCGCAATTCGAGCTTTACCTACAAGGGACAAGCCGTCGACCTGAAGCAGGTCGGGCACGAGTTGGGTGTTCGCTATGTCCTCGAAGGGTCCGTCAGAAAGGGTGGCGGTCGAGTACGCATCACCGCCCAATTAATCGAGGCCGAAACCGGCGCGCATCTCTGGGCCGACCGCTTCGACGACCCGCTCGAAGATGTGTTTGACCTGCAGGATAAGGTGGCGTCGAGCGTCGCGGGGGTGATTGAGCCGGCACTGCAGGCCGCCGAGGCGGCGCGCTCGGTCAACCGACCAACGACTGATTTGACGGCCTACGACCTCTATCTGCGTGCCTATGCTGTTGCCATTTCGTCAGCGTCGCGTTTCCCGGAGGCGCTGGCGCTGATGAGCCAGGCGATCGCGCGCGACCCGAACTACGGGCCCGCGCTCGGCTACGCCGCGATCTGTCATTTTCGCGCGGTGACCGACGCCTGGAGCAAAGACCCAGAGGCGGATACCCGCCAAGCGATCGACTTCGCCAGGCGGGCCTTGGTATTCGCCAGAGACGATCCGAGCGCAGTTATTCATGCGGCCACCGTGCTCGCTTACTTCGGTGAGGACATTGGGAGCATGATCGCGCTGGTCGATCGCGCGCTGACACTGAACCCGAGTTTCGCACGGGGGTGGTACATTAGCGGCGGACTTCGGATTTGGGCAGGCGATCTAGAGGCCGGGATTGAGCGCATCGAGGCCGCGCTGCGGTTTAGCCCACACACTAGGGTCGGCTACGCGAACCCTCTCATCGGGTTGGCATACATCCTCGGCGGCCGCTTCGCCGAGGCGTTGCCGAAATTGCTTCTCGCGATCCAGGAGGATGCCACCCCGCTATCGTATCGCGGTCTTGCCGTCTGCTATGCCCATATGGGACGGCTCGACGACGCGCGAGAAATTGTGGCTCGGCTGCGCAACCTCAACGCTGCTGCTGCGGTGATGCAGCCGTATAACTACTTGCGAAAGCCCGAGCACCGCGAGCTGATGGTGGCCGGTTTGCGCCTTGCACTGGGCGAGAAAACATGACCGCGACGCTCGACAACGACAACAATTTCCACTGCAACGGCTCTGGACAATCGTGCCTCGCACACCTCAAATGAGGATTGGCATCCGGTGAGGCCATCCACGCATTGGGAGAACGAGGAAGGCATGGCTTCGCCACGGCTGCTAGGCATCGTCAACATCACCGATGATTCGTTCTCCGATGGAGGACGCTTCCTGGACCAACATGCTGCCATCTCACATGCAGACAACCTGCTCGAGGCAGGAGCCGATGTCATCGATCTTGGAGCCGTTGCCAGCAGCCCAGATTCCATCCGCATCCCCATCCGCGTAGAGATCGAACGCCTTGCACCTGTCATAGCGCATCTCCAGGCGCGCGGTGCTCTCGTTTCCGTGGATACGTTCCGACCCGAAGTGCAGACGTACGCTCTGCTACACAGGGTGGCGTTCCTGAATGATATCCACGGCTTTCCCCACGCGCCCATGTATCCGGCGCTCGCCGCGTCCTCGTGCCGGCTCATCGCCATGCACTCCTTGCACGGACCCAATCACATTACGCGTGCCGACATTCCGGTCCCGAACGTCGTTGATACGATCATCCGCTTCTTCGAGGATCGGCTCGCTGTCCTGGAGCGCGCGGGCATTGCGCGTCAGCGCATGATCGTTGATCCAGGCATGGGCTTCTTCCTAGGCTCCAATCCGAGCGCGTCGTTCGCCGCACTCGCCGGCATCGACCGCATGAAGCGTGCGCTTGACCTGCCGTTGTTGGTCTCAGTGTCCCGCAAGTCGTTCCTACGGCACATCACCGGACGATCTGATGCAACGCAAGCTGGGCCAGCGACTCTGGCGGCGGAAATCTATGCTGCTCTCCGCGGCGCGGACTTCATCCGTACGCATGATGTGGCGGCGCTGGCCGACGCGATGAAGATCCTGCGCACAGCGAAGGCTGGCGAGGTCACAGAATCTCAAAATACTCCCGCTGTTCCCAGTCGGTGACGTCCGATAAGAATCGGCCGATCTCGAACTCCTTGAGCTTGATGAAGTAGTCGATGAACGGGTCGCCGAAGGCGGCGCGGAAGCACGCGTTGTCGCGCAGCGCCGCGATTGCCGCCATCAAGCTCTTTGGCAGCGTGGGTGCATCGGCACTGTAGGGCGTGTCGGTCGACGGCCCGGGATCAGCGGCTGTCGCGACGCCATCCAGACCTGCGGCAATTTGCGAGGCCATGTAGAGATACGGATTTGCTGCCGGTTCCCCGACGCGGTTTTCCAGCCGCATGGAGGCGTCACCGGGCTGGCCGACAACGCGCACCATCGCCGCCCGATTATCATAGGCCCATACAATGTGATGCGGCGCCATCGAGTTCGGCATATAGCGCTTGTAGCCGTTGATCGTTGGTGTACTGAACGCTACGGCTGCGGCTGCGTGTTGCAACAGTCCGCCGAGCCAGCCGCGTGCCAGCTTCGATAGCCCCTCCGAATGCGCAAACAGATTGTGCCCATCAGCATCTTCGACCGAATGATGCAAATGCCAACCGGAGGAGGCGACATGCGGCAACTGGGGCCGACACATGAAACTGGCCAGAT
>Ga0306921_10004956_pt1 | contig 13775 bp, 12 predicted proteins | sample sta12Cox44000080_FD_203760 | JGI IMG/M metagenome (GOLD analysis project Ga0306921, IMG submission 203760) | Lab enrichment of tropical soil microbial communities from Luquillo Experimental Forest, Puerto Rico - statoxic.12C.oxic.44.000.080 (v2)... | ecosystem: Environmental > Terrestrial >... | reverse complement strand
CGGCATCACTGCGGCCCATCTTGGCGGCAGTCTCGCCTGCAACCTCCGCCGTCTGATCCGTACTCTGGTCATCGACCACGAAAATGTGGATCCGATCGGCGACCGACTGGTTGAGCAGCGACCGGACGGCAGTTGCAATGACTTCGGACTCGTCCCGCGCGGGAATGATCACCGCAACCAGGTCATGGATTGTTGCCGCGGGCAGGCGCGGAGCAAAAAAGTTCCCCACATTCCAGAATCCGCCGCGTGCAACCAGCAAAGCGAGCCAAACGACCAGGCAGAAGACTCCGGCGATAAATCCCCAGAACTGCATGTGCCTTCAGTTTAACCGCGTCGACGCTCAGCCGGCCGGCTTGACACATGTGCTATTGAAACCGGCCGGTTTCCTGCTACACTCTCCCGCGGTCCCTATGACGAAAACGCCGTTACCCACTCGTTCGCAGCTTTACTCAGACCCCGAAGGAAAGTTTGTTCATGACGTAGTTCTCGACGCCTGCCGCCTGCACGGCGACAAGCTGGCCATGGTCGACACCTCCTGCGCGCCGTATCGGAGCATTTCTTACGCGGAATACGGAGACCTGGTGGAGCGAGCGGCCCGCGGGTTGGTGGCCGCGGGCATTCGTCCCGGCGAGATGATTGGAATCTACCTGACGAACTGCTGGGAGTTCGGCGTCGCGTTTCACGCCGCTACCCTGGCGGGTGCGATCCCAACCACCATGAATCCCACGTACCGCGAGCGTGAAGTGCACTATCAGGTGGAGGCTTCCGAGGCAGTCGCCCTCATCAGCGACGGCGCCCTGCTGAATGGCATTGATCTTGGCGGACTGCCAAATTTGCGAAAGGTATACACGGTCAGGAACAGCTGCGGCAGCGGAACCGAGGCGTTCAGCGATCTGTATTCCTACGCTGGAAGTGCGGTGATCCCAAAGCCGGGGAACGACTCGCGCACGGTTTTGGCCACCCTTCCCTTTTCCAGCGGCACGACCGGACTGCCCAAGGGGGTAATGCTCTCGCATTACAACGTCGTTGCCAACGTGTACCAGACCCTGACATCGGGTGAGCCGGGATGCATTGGGGGAGACGATGTGATTCTGTGTTTTCTTCCGATGTACCACATCTACGGCCTGACGATAGGGCTGAATCTCCCCCTCATCCGTGGCTGCACCGTTGTCTTTATGCCGCGCTTCGACTGCGAGGCTTCGCTGCGGATTTCCGTAGAGGAAGGAGTGACGGTAAATCTTTGCGTGCCGCCAGCCTTGTTGGCATACTCCCAGGCCGCCGAGGGGGGAAAATTTCCCCAAGAACACCGCATGCGGTGGATGAAGTCAGGAGCCGCCCCGCTGGCGCCCGACCTCGCTCGCCGCTTCACGGAGGCCACCGGCATACGCATTCGCCAAGGCTACGGCATGACCGAGGCTTCACCGGTGACCCACATGGGGTACCTCGACCCGGCGTTTTATCGCCCCGACTCGATTGGGGCTCCGGTAGCCAAGACGGAATGCCGCGTAGTGGACGAATGCGACCGGAATGTTGCGCCGGGCGAACCCGGCGAGCTGGTGATGCGCGGTCCGCAATTCATGCTGGGTTACTGGAAGTCCCCTGCTGCCACGGCTGCGGTTCTACGGGAGGGGTGGTATTGGTCAGGCGATGTTGTTCGCGTCGATGACCAGGGGCTGTATTACGTCGTCGACCGCCGCAAGGAGATGATGAAATACAAGGGCTTCTCAATAGCTCCGGCGGAAGTTGAAGGGATCTTGCTGGAACACTCCGCGGTGCGCGACTGCGGCGTTGTCTCGCGGGTGGACAAGGAAGGTGAGGAAATCCCCTGTGCTTTTATAGTTTTGCGCAACGATTGCCTGGAGACGGCGGAGACCTCGAGGGCGCTCAGCGATTTCGTCGCCCAGCGGCTGGCGAGCTACAAAATGCCTCGCGAAATCCACTTCGTCGAGAGCATTCCGCGAACCGCATCGGGCAAAATCCTCAGGCGTGACCTGCGAAAGCTGTTTGAAGGCTAGGCTAGCGGCGGTTGTCAGTTAGCGGCTCGGGGTGGATGAGCACGCGAAACAGTTCCGGCATTTCCTGTCGAAACCGGCTTTCCATGGCGGTCTGTATGTCGTGCACGCGGGCCAGGGGAAGATCGTCTTTGAGCGTACAGTGCAGGGATAAGAACAGGCGGCCCTTCACGCGCCGGAATACCAGCTCATGGGTGTCGATCACCTCGGGAAAGCCGCGGCCGACTGACTTGATTCGACGCTCGAGATCGGTAGCATTGACGGAGCCATCGCTGGTTTCGATGGTCGCCGGTTCGCTTTCGATGTGAGTGAGAATCGCGGCGATCTCTGGAATGTCGCTGCGCAGTTCGCTCTCCAGGCGAGTGACCCGTTCGTGAGCATCCTTTAACGGCATGCGCTCGTCGAGTTCCACATGCTGCTCGACGTGCAATTCACCATTTACGTCCTGCACGCTAATGTCATGGACGTTCAGATTATTTCGCGTAGCCACGGCGCGAATCCGATCGAACAGGCTCTCGCGTTGGCTGGCGCGGGCCACAGCATTGACCACCACGTCAGCTCCGGGCAAGAGCTGGCGAATGACCGCCGCCGCTTCATTCGCCACCTGTTCCGATTTCTGAAAGGTGACGTTTCGCGACATGGCGAGAGACACGTCGGCGAAGTACTTGCTGCCTCCACGCCGAATCCGGACCCGATCGACCCCCAGTACGCCGTTCACGCGCGACACTTCGGCGATTATCTTCGACCGAACGCCCGCCGGCGCCCCGTCAAGCAGAGCGTCTATGGTTTGACGGGCCAGGCGCCAGCTAACGTAGACCACGATGCCGGCCACGATCAGTGCAGCGACCGGGTCGGCCTTTGCCAACCAGGGAACCGAGTACCTGCGACCCGCCAGCACCAGAAGTAACCCGAGGATAACCACGGTACTCGACCAGATATCGGTGCTGAAATGCAGGGCATCGGCTCGCAGGGCCTGACTGTCATACTTGGCAGCGATTCGCTTGAGCTTTTGCGATCGCCAGGCATCGACGACGATGGATGCGCCCATCACCAGGAACGCCCACAGACTGGGCTCGATTTCCACGGAGTGGAAGAACAGCCGCTTGACGGCCTCATAGATGATCCACAGGCACGTCAGCAGGAGAAGGCCGGTTTCCAGGAAGGCGGAGAAATTCTCGACTTTTCCGTGGCCGTACTGGTGGGTGGCATCGGCCGGCTTATCGGAGACCCGCACCGAGAAAAAGGTGATCACCGCCGCCACAAGATCCAACCCGGAGTGGGCGGCCTCCGACAGGATTCCCAGGCTTCCGGTGGTAATTCCGACGAGTATTTTCAAGCTGGTGATCGCGACAGCGGCGTAAACCGAGCGCAAGGCAACGGCCTTCTTCTCTGCACGCTGCTGGCCGATATCCAGCTCTTCCGCCATGAAGCACTCTTCGGTCCTTACTGGTGTATCGCCGTCGGATGGAAGGTACTCTATGATACGATTTGTTTTAACTGCCGCGCTGTTTCAGCGTCACAATCCTGGAGGAAAACAGTTCATGCAGCGTTCCGCGCTGACAATGCTCACGATCGCGTGTGCCCTGGCTGGTGCCGGGTATTCGCAAACCACCCGTCCGCTCCCCCCTGCGGGTGATTCGCCAAAGCAGGCAGCGGCAGACACGGCCCCCGGCATGAAGGCCGGACCCGAGGTCAACAGCAGCGCCGTCGGGATGGATCAAGCCGTCATAACCCTCAAGGGAAGCTGTACGCCGGTCGGTGGCGTCGACCCCGCAAAAGACTGCGTGGGCGCCGTAAATCGCGCGGATTTTGAAAAACTTGCCCATGCCTTGCAACCCAGCATGCCAGCAGATGCCAAGCGCGGATTCGCGACCAACTATGGCCGGCTGCTGATTTACGCCGACGCCGCCCGGGCGCTACACCTGGAAAACGACCCCGATGTTCAACAAATCCTTCAGTTCGTAAATAACCAGGTCCTCGCTGAGAGCCTCAAGCGTCACTACGCTGAGCAGTACGCCCACCCCAGTGACGAGCAGATTCAAAACTACTACAACCAGAACAGCGCAAAATATCTCGAGGCCAAGCTGGATCGCATCGTCATCCCCCGCAATTCCGGCACGGCCGATAAGCCGAAGCTGAGCGAGGCCGATCAGAACGCCTTGGCGGAGAAGCTTCGGCAGCGGTGGATTGCGGGCGAGGATGCTGTAAAGCTGCAACAGGCGGCTTACGAAGCCGAAGGCATCTCGCAAACGGCCCCTCCCCAGGTCTCCCTGGGTAGCAGGCGGGCCGGCAGTCTTCCCGTCAGCCAGGAGTCGGTGTTCCAGCTGAAGACTGGCGAAGTTTCCCAGATCTACGTCGATCCGGGGATGATGTACATCTACAAAATGGAGTCGGCGCGGCAAATCCCGGTAAGCGAAGTCAAGGATTCGATAGCCAAGACCCTTCAGCAGCAACAATTGCAGGACAAGCTCGACGAAATTGGCAAGTCGGCCACGGTTGTCCTCAATGATGAATACTTCGGTCCAGCCAGCGTCCCCGGAACTCCAGCGATGGCGGGCCGCCCGGCGCCGACCGGCCTCGCGCCGCCAGCGAATCCTCCGAAGTAAGGCCTTATGCCGTACAGCTCGACGGTGCTGGTGACCGGAATCGCGGGCAACTTGGGCACTAGGCTTCTGCCGATGCTGTCCGAATTCCGGGTGATAGGCGTGGATCTTCAGCCCCCGGCAACCGGCGGTTCGGTCGAGTTCCACGCCCTGAACCTGGGAAAGGAATCGTCATGCCGCGAACTGACCCAGCTGTTGCGGCAGACCGGAGCCCGCTCAGTCATACACCTGGCTTTCGTTCTGGATCCGGTTCGCAACGGGGTGCTCGACGTCGAACGAATGTGGCAAATCAATGTCGCCGGAACGGCTCGCGTCATGGAGGCCATCAGCGTCGTCAACCGTACCGGGGGGCACGTTCGCCAGTTCATCTTCCCCAGCAGTGTTTCGGCGTATGGGCCTGAGACTCCAGGCCCGGTCAAGGAAGACTTCCCTCTCAAGGCGCACACCCTGCCTTATGCCGTGCACAAGCGAGAGTGCGACGAAGTCGTGCGTTACCGTGCCGAGAGCCTGGGAGATTGCCGGATTTACATTCTTCGGCCGCACATCTACACCGGCGCAAGCATGCAGAACTACATGGTCGGAGCATTGCGCGGCACACCCCTGGGCAGGAGTCGTCGGGCGGCCCGCATGCGGGCTGAAGGAAAACGCCTCCCCTTGATGTTGCCGCGGGGAAAGAAGTATCCGGAGCACCTTTTTCAGTTTGTACACGTCGATGATGTTGCCCGCCTGCTGGTGTACCTGCTTTATCGGCCGCTGACGGATGCCCCGATAACCATCCTGAACGTGGCCGGACCAGGCAGACCGCTCACCATTCAGGAGTGTGCCGAGATCGCACGGGCGACAATCAAGCGCGTGCCGGGGCGGGTAGCCTGCAGATTGATCCTGAGAATACTGTGGAAATGGGGCATTTCCTCGATCCCGCCAGAAGCTCTCCCCTACATGATCGGATCTTACACGATGGATACAACCCAGCTGCAGCAGTTCCTGGGGCAGGATTACCGGCGTGTGATGCAGTACTCCGTGGAAGAGGCCCTGCGCGACAGCTTCGCGCAGCCGCAGGGTTGCTGAGCAAGGTACGGACGCAGACCGGGACTACTTTTTGCCCCTGTACAATCCCGCGATTCCCAGCGTGTAGGGGATCCAAGTTACGGCGCGAAACCCAGCCGCCGTCATGCGGGCGAGCATTTCGTCGGGAGCCGGGAACCGGTGCACCGAACGCGGCAAGTAGGCGTAAGGTCCTCGTACGCCGGAGATCATGGTGCCGATCGCGGGAAGCACGTGGCGGAAGTAAATCCTGTAACCCGCACCGATGAATCCTTTCGGTTCGCCAAAGTCCAGGATGCCGACTTCTCCGTCCCCTGCCAGGACGCGGTAGATCTCGGCCAGTCCCCGGTCATAGTTCGACAGGTTTCGAAAACCGAACGCCGCCGTCACCAGGTCGAACTGGCCGGCAGAAAACGGCAGATTGAGAGCATCGGCCTCGACCCAGCGAATCGACCTTCCCCGCGTCTTCCCGCCGGCCCTGAGCAGCATGGGGTGAGAAAAATCGACGCCGACGATCCGGGTCGAGGAACTACTGGTGCGCCGGTGAAGGGCGAACGTCATATCGCCGGTTCCGCAGCAGAGGTCGAGAACATTGGCATCCGGGCGGGAAAGAAGAGTTTCAAACGAGCGCGCGGTGCGATTCCACCAAAGTCGATCGACATTCATGGAAAGCAGGTGGTTCAGCAGGTCATATCGCGGCGCAATGGAGCTGAACATGTCGCGGACAGCGGCTGCTGCCGAGGCTTCGTCACTTGCTCCTTCAGGAACCGCCCCGACGATGCGTTCGCCCGACTCGGGGATGCTCCCTGGCTTGTTTTGCTGGTTCATTGCGTTCGCGAGATCCGTCTCAGCTCTTCCACGGCTTCGATTACCAGTTCCGGCGGCACATCGCTGACAACTTTCACCCTGCCCATGGCGGTTGACAGGATAAAGTGCGGGACGCCGCCCATCGTCTTCTTGTCGGATTGCAGCAGCCGCAGGACTCGTTCGCCATTCACATTCACCTTCGGTAGCGGCCCGTACCAAAGCACCAGTGAAATGATTTTCTCGGCGGTAGTCGGGTCGGTAAGGTTCATCTGGCGGCCGATCATTGCTGCGGCAACCATCCCCCATCCTACGGCCTCACCATGGAGAAATGTTCTGTAACCGGTGGCCGATTCCAGTGCATGGCCAATCGTGTGGCCGAAGTTGAGGATTCTGCGCTCGCCCGCCTCGCGCTCATCGGCGCCGACCACTGCCGCCTTCACCTTGATGCACTCGACGATCAACGTTTCCAGCAGCCCGCTGTCCCGGCCGAGAAGGCCTTTGCCCTGGGATTCCATGAGGTGGAAAATGTCGGGATTGCGGATCACTCCGTACTTCATCGCCTCGAACAAACCGGAGCGGTATTCACGCTCCGCCAGTGTCACCAGCACCTCGGGGTCGGCTAGAACAGCCGAGGGCTGGTAAAAGGTTCCGATCAGGTTTTTGCCTGCTGGCAGATTGACTCCAGTCTTGCCGCCGATAGCGGAATCCACTTGCGCGACCAGTGTGGTCGGCACTTGAACAAGGGGAATGCCGCGCATGAAGACCGAAGCCAAGAATCCGCCGACATCGCCAACTACGCCTCCTCCCAAGGCCAGGATCACGGAACCACGGTCTGCGCCAGAGGCCACCATCTGGCGGGCGAGCGTCTCGATCGCGGTGAGCCTCTTGGCGATTTCACCGTCGGGCATTTCCAGCACCGTGAGCTGGCGATCAGCGGCGGCGAGGCCCTGCCTGAAAGCATCTCCCCAATGCCCAAGGATCGGCGCCGAGGAAAGAAGGAAAAGCTTCCCATGGGGCGGGATCAAGTCACGTAGCGTGGCGGACGCCGAACGGACAAGTCCGGGCTTGACTACAACATCGTAAGATCGCGACGGGGCGTGAACCGGTATGCGGATCAAGTTTCTAGTGTAATGGAAGCCTGCTTCTACCGCGCCCAGCCGCCGGCCTCCTCCTTTTTTTCGCACCATAGAAACAGCCCGCCATTGGTTGATTTCATTGGGTTCCCCCGCCTGCCACGCGTGTTACCATCAGCTGGAAAAGTTGTTCTGACGCTTCCTGGTGCGATGGCATGCCTCCGAAGGCACTACCGGGCGAAACCGACTTCATCGTTGTGGGTGCGGGCATAGCTGGCTTGCGTGCCTCGGTCGAGCTTGCGGCAGCCGGACGAGTGCTGTGCCTTGCCAAGCAGGAAGTGACCGAGTCCAACACGCAATACGCGCAAGGTGGAATCGCAGCCGCTCTCAGCGACGATGACGAGGTCAGCCTGCACCTGGACGATACTCTGAAAGCGGGCGACGGGCTGTCGAATGCAGATGCGGCCCGCATCCTGGTGGAGGAAGGTCCCGCCCGCATCGAGGAACTGATCGAATGGGGAACGCAGTTCGATCGTGCCGGGGCGAAAATTGCCTTCACGCGCGAAGGGGCTCATAGTCGCAGTCGCGTGCTGCACGCGCATGGCGATTCGACGGGGCGGGAAATAGGCCGCGCCCTACTGCTGAAAACGCAGGCCATGAAGCCCATTGCCTTCCGCGAGTTCGAGTTCACCACGGAGCTTCTCCTCGAAGACGGCCGCGTGATTGGGGTTCGCGTCCTTGACCGGGAAGGCCGGGTGCGAGAGATTCGGGCCCGCTCGGTGTTGCTGGCGACCGGCGGCCTGGGGCAGGTATACAGCGACACTACCAACCCCGCGGTAGCCACCGGAGACGGAGTCGCCATGGCACACCGGGCGGGCGCTGAAATCAGCGATATGGAATTCGTGCAATTTCATCCCACGGCCCTGTTCCTCAAAGGTGCTCCCCGCTTCTTGCTGTCGGAAGCACTGCGCGGCGAAGGGGCCTACTTGCGTAATCTCGAACTCACCCGCTTCATGCACAAGTACCACCAGATGGGCGAGCTGGCACCGCGGGACGTTGTAGCCCGCGCCATCGCTCACGAACTGGAGGTAAGCAAGCGTCCGGATGCCGCGGTTTACCTCGACATGACCCACCTGAATGCCGAACGGGTCCGCAAACGCTTTCCGACGATCTACTCCACCTGCATGCAATACAACATCGACATCTCCGAGGAACTGGTGCCCATCCGTCCCGCGGCCCACTATGCCATGGGGGGTGTGCGCACCGATCTCGATGGGCGTTCCTCGATCCCTGGCCTGTATGCTGCGGGTGAGGTAGCATGCACCGGCGTTCACGGCGCAAACCGGCTGGCCAGCAATTCTCTCCTCGAAGGACTGGTTTACGGCGCCCGGGCCGCTCGCGCAATGCAGGCTGAAAACCGGCATTCGCATCCCTCGCCGGCGGTGGTTCCAGCCGCTCCGGTGTCAGGTAATGGACAGCCCGTAGATGTAGAGAAGTTCATCCGAAAGCTGCAAGCGCTGATGTGGCAGCGCGTCGCGATCGTTCGCGAAGGCAAATCTCTCCGCCAGGTGCTGGCCGATCTTACAGCCATGAAGTCCGAACTGCCGCCGGCAAACGACCGGCGGGTGCACGAAGCGGCCAACATCGTGCAGACCGCAATCCTGATTACTCGTTCCGCCACGGCACGGGAAGAGAGCCGCGGGGCGCACTACCGGGTGGATTTTCCTCTAAAGAACGAAGTCAAGTTCAAGCGCCATTCCGTGGTGCGGGGCGACCGCGTCTTTTTCGAGTGAGGCGTGCCCCCAGCGATAGATCATCCTCTGGCTTCCACCTTCTTGGGAAACGCCAGGGAAAGCACAATCGAGATAAACAGCACCCCCGCCACCGCTCCCAGGGCAATCCCAATGGGAATGTGCAAGTAACGCGAGGTCAGCATCTTGAATCCGATGAAGATCAGAATCACCGACAAGCCGTAGTGCAGGAAGTGGAAGACTTCAATCATTCCAGCCAGCGCAAAGTATAGCGAGCGCAAGCCCAGGATCGCGAAGACGTTCGACGTGTACACGATGAAGGGCTCTCGCGTAATGGCCAGCACCGCCGGAATGGAGTCGGTCGCAAACAACAGATCCGTGGTCTCGACCATTACCAGCACCACGGCCAACGGTGTGGCATAGCGAATTCCCTGCCGGGTAACAAAAAACCTGTCACCTTCGTAGTTGGTGGTCAGGGGAAAGAACTTGTGCATGACCCGCAACACCAGGTTTTTTTCTGGCTCGATCTCGCTTTCGTTCTCCTGAAAAAGCTTGATGCCGCTGTAGATGAGGATGGCGCCAAACACGTAAACCAGCCAGGTGAAGGCATTGAGCAGCTTGATGCCCACAACAATAAAGATCCCGCGCATCACCAGCGCACCCATGACCCCCCACCACAGCACCTGATGCTGATAATTACGGGGCACGGCGAAATAGCGAAAGATAACCAGGAAGATAAAGAGATTGTCGACACTCAGGGATTGCTCGATAAGGTAGCCAGTCACGAACTCCAGGGCCAGCTCTGAATTGGGGCGGAGACGGTTTCCTGTCAGCTCCTGGCCGAAGAAAAAAATCAAAACGGCGAATGCACCTGCCAGGATGATCCACACCAGCGTCCAACCGATGGCCTCCCGGAAGGCAACCACGTGCTTGCGGCGATGGAAGATACCCAGGTCGAGGGCCAACATCGTCAGCACGAAAACGTTAAAGAGGATCCAGAAAATCCAGTTGGTTGGCATGAATCGACGTAAGGACTGAGATTGTAAACGGCCCTCAAGGTCTTACCAACCCGCGTCTGCGTGTCCTTCATCCCGGGCGTTGGAGCCCCCTGGTGGTCGCCGTACAATGGAGGCGGGCTGCGATCACCGGCGCGCCTTTGAATCTCCGGTCGACCGCGCTAGCCTACTTTTTTCTCTTAGGGAGGATCATTCATGGCCCGGCAACCCGGCGTTTACGCCAAGTTCGATACATCGGAGGGTACAATCGTCTGCCGCCTGTTTGAGCAGGATGCCCCGACGACGGTGAAAAACTTTATTGACCTCGCCGAAGGCAAGCGGGAATGGACTCACCCCCGCACACGCGAGAAGAACACCGCCCGTCTCTATGACGGCACAATCTTTCATCGCGTTATTCCGAATTTCATGATCCAGGGGGGAGACCCGGAAGGAACCGGCATGGGAGGGCCGGGCTATAAATTCCAGGACGAAACCAAGGGCTCGTCGCACCAATTCGACAAAGCCGGCAAGCTTGCGATGGCGAACGCCGGTCCCAATACGAATGGCTCACAATTTTTTATAACCGTTGCCGCCACCCCCTGGCTGACAGGCAATCACACTATATTCGGAGAGGTGGTTCAAGGGCAGGACGTCGCCGACAAGATTACCGCCGTGTCTCGCAATAAACAGGACAGGCCCTTAACCGACGTTGTACTTAACTCGGTGACGATCGAGAGGCTGTAGGACCGCCAACCAAGCTGGGAAGTAGAAGGCCGCAATCGCGGCCTTTTCTCGCAGCCCGATTTGTCACCGGGTCAAGATAGCCCACCGTGGCGACAAAGCTAGGCAACAAGCTGGCGATGACGGTCCGCCAAGTACCTGGATTCACAAGCGTCCGAACAAAAGCATGCCGCATCGGGGTTGTTCGCCCGACTTTCATCCCATTCGTCCATGATGAAAATCGTATTCTTGATTTGCGTGCCCGGTTTGTCCAGCTCGATGACCAGTCGCCAACCCTGAGGCTCTCCTTCGCGTTTGCCGCACATTCTGCACAGATATTCCATCTCGGGAGCCTCCTTTCCAACGATCTCCAATGATGCGCCCATGCTAGTCCCGCTTTCGAAGAAAAGACTGTGATCTCCGCAGTTGACTCGTGCCTATCCCCGGTACGAATCTGCTCCGCCCAAAGTTCCCAAGATAACGGGCTTAAGACAATAGACGAAGTTGGAGCGAGAAAGTTCTGCCGCTTCCCTGGCACTTGTCACATTTCTTGCGAAACTACCGTGTATGCTTGAAGCCGGAGGATGAGATGGCCGGCTGCCAGAACTGTGGACGGGAGTTTGCCGGCGGATCATCTTGTCCGTACTGCGGGGCACCCAATCTCGTTGCCACCGCTGTGTCGATGCCGGGAGTAGTAGTAGGGCACCCGACCCGGCGAGCGGGGATCTCTCCCACTCACATTATCGTGGGCATCAATGTATTGGTATTTATGGCCATGGTGCTGACCGGGGCCTCGCCGATCAATCCCAGCCGCCAACAACTCCTGCGCTGGGGCGCGAATTGGGGACCATTGTCCCTGGGTACGCAGCCGTGGCGGATACTGACGTCCAATTACGTACACGTGGGCATCATTCATCTCGGGTTCAACATGTGGTGCCTGTGGAACCTAGGGTATCTTGCCGAACGAGTTTTGGGACGACTTAATTACGTGCTCCTCTACACCTTTTGTGGCGTCGCCGGCAGCCTGGCCAGCCTGTGGTGGCACCCAATGGTGGTGGGCGCCGGCGCCTCGGGAGCCATCTTCGGGTTGGCAGGCGCGGCGATCGCTGTTTTCTACCTCGGCCACCTGCCGATTGCCAGGGACGCCATCCGCAGCACGATGCGAAGCCTGATAATGTTCGTGGCCTATAACTTATTCTTCGGACTCATCCCCGGGATCGACAACTCTGCCCACATTGGCGGCCTGACAGCCGGACTGGCGATGGGTGCGGTTCTCGCCAAGCATATTCTTGTTCCTCCCCAAGTCCGCCGTGTATGGACACGTGTGACCTGGATTGTCATGGCGGGCATTCTGCTGGTTGCCAACGTAGGGCTTCGCCACCTGTACTCGCAGCTGCCCCTTCTCGCCAGTCCTCACGCCGTCGCAGACCAGCAGTTAGCGAGTGCGCGACGCGCTCTCGAGCAGCGAAATCCGGAGAAAGCAGTTGCACAACTGCAAGGGGTCATTGCGGAGGAACCGAGGGCTGCGGAGCCACGATATCTGCTGGGAGAGGCCTACCTGATGCAGCACCAACCAGACCCAGCCATATCAGCCTTCCAGGAAACCTTGAGGCTCGATCCGCGCTACGCCGCCGCTGCCGCAGGACTGGGTTCTGCGTACCTCGCCAAGGGAATGAAGGCGGAAGCAGCAGAGGCTTTCAAGGAAGCGGCCGCCCTCGGGTACCAGGGCAATTAGCCGGCGGTCGGTGGTGAAGATCCCGCCCTCACGGGCGGGGACTCCGCACTGCCCGCGGTGCCGGTAGTTTAGAACTACACTCCGATCACATTCACCAGTTCCTTTACCGCGTCGGCGCTTTTCTGCAAGGCGGCCTGCTCATCAGCAGTGAGCTTGATCTGCAGAATCTCCTCGATACCGGCCGAGCCCAGTTTGCAGGGCACACCAACAAAGAGTCCATGGATGCCGTATTCGCCTTCCAGATAAGCAGCACAGGGAAGAATTTTCTTCTTGTCCTTGAGGATGGCTTCGACCATTTCCGTCACCGCCGCCGAGGGGGCGTAGTAAGCGCTTCCGGTCTTGAGGTGTTTTACGATCTCCGCCCCGCCGTCCCGCGTGCGCTGCACCAGGCGGGCGATCGTCGCCTCGTCGAGGAGTTCGGTAATGGGGATGCCGGCCACCGTCGAGTACCGCGGCAACGGCACCATGGTGTCGCCATGTCCGCCGAGCACAAAGGCGGTGACATTTTCGATCGAAACCTTCAACTCCATGGCGATAAACGCGCGAAAACGCGCCGAGTCCAGGATCCCCGCCATTCCGATAACGCGATTGCGGGAAAAACCGCTCAGCTTGTAAGCGGCCTGCGCCATGGCATCGAGCGGGTTCGACACCACAATGAGGATGCAGTTCGGCGAATATTGCACCGCCTTGCCCACCACATCGCTCATGATCTTGTAGTTGGTGTTGAGCAGATCGTCGCGGCTCATCCCCGGCTTACGGGGAATGCCCGCTGTGATTACGACAATGTCGGAATTGGCGGTATCAGAGTAGTCGTTGGTTCCCAGTATGTAGGAATCCCGCTTCTCGATCGGCATGGCCTGGAGCAGGTCGAGACCCTTGCCCTGGGGTATCCCCTCGATGATATCGATCAGCACTACGTCACAATGCTCCTTCGACGCCATCCAGTGGGCGGCGGTGGCCCCCACGTTTCCCGATCCCACCACGGTAACTTTTTTGCGCATAACTCCTCTCTGGTGAACCTTGATTTTTCACAGC
>Ga0306921_10004954_pt1 | contig 13777 bp, 18 predicted proteins | sample sta12Cox44000080_FD_203760 | JGI IMG/M metagenome (GOLD analysis project Ga0306921, IMG submission 203760) | Lab enrichment of tropical soil microbial communities from Luquillo Experimental Forest, Puerto Rico - statoxic.12C.oxic.44.000.080 (v2)... | ecosystem: Environmental > Terrestrial >... | reverse complement strand
CTGGCTTCCGGGTACCAAGAGAAAGCGGAAAGTACTCCAGGCTGGGTTAGCCCCAGCCGAGCCCTTTGAGGGCGATCTGGCCGAGTTCGACTGCGTCCTTGAGCTGGGGCGCAGCCTTCAATAGCCGACCGAGACACGCCCTGGCGCCGTTTACCCACGTGCGGCGCGCCTCCACTGGCACATCGCCCGGCGGCACGTTGAGCGTCTCGGCCGCTTCATCGGCCGCCTCTGCCGCCTCACCTCCTAGCTACCAGCCGCGGGAGCGGCGGCGGGTCCCCGGGGCTCGCCACCTTGGTGACGCTGCGTTGAGCCGCGCCCTCCTAGCAAAGGGAGAGATGGGTCCGCAGCTAATCGCCGGCGTCACCGGGGTCGTCAGCGGCGTCGTGCTACTGCTCATCGCGTAATTTCATCAGGACCCGCGACAGATTGGTGGCGGGCTTCTTGCATCCGCACCGTCGATCGGAATCGCCGCTGCGGGCCTCAGTCTATTCACGCCACGCCCCGCCGCGGCGGACGACCCGCCGATGGACAGCGGCAAGCCGGGCCGGCGCTACATCATTCGCGGCGGCTCGGTGATGTCGCTGGATCCGCCTTCGGTGTAGAGTGGGTCGCAGTCGCGATGATCTGATCGTCAACGGCACAGCCGACACACTCGAGGCGGTAAAGGCAGCCGCATTCGTCGAAGCAAGGGGCGCAGCGTGTTATGTCAAACTCGGGTCAGTGGGATCGAAGGGACTGATTTACGCGCCCGCACCGAATACCGCGTCGCAGTCGCCGCTTAATGACACGCTGTTCGGCCGCCTGCGCTTCCCGTCCGTAGGTCATGGTGCGAATCGTGCCGGGTGACCCAATGCGGCCCCATTCGAGCATGACGCTCCACTCCCCGAACAGGGTAGGAACAACCTGCAGGACGTAGAACCTGCGTGAGTTCCGCTCCGGCTCGATGCGCGCGAGGAAAGTCATACGCAGGAAATCAGCGCTTCTCCCTCAAGCTGGCCCCGTGCCGGCCGGTGGCCGGTGCAGGCGGAGCGGGGTTGGGCCAACCCCGCTCCGCGCCGCTCATTCGAGATTATCTAAAGGGAAAGCTAAACGTCTGGACGAAGGCGCCGCTCGAATTTACGACAAATACGCCCTCCAGATTTCCATTGGCGCAAGACACGGTGAGGCCCTGTGCAATGGATAAGTTATTGATACTAACCCAAAGCCCGCCCTCCAGACCGAAGACATAGAACCACTGGTCAGAGCCGTTCGGCGTAAACCACCCGCAGTTCCACGCATGGAAAGTGTTCCAGCCCGTCGGCACGTTAGCGGCACTCAGGTTATCAATGTCAGCCCTCCCGAAGCTGTACGAAGCGCCGGCTGCTAGGCCCATTGCGGCGTGTTGTTTGGCCAGCCCATTGAGAACCTGCTGGATCTTCTCCGGGGACGGACCAAGAGTAGCCTGCGGGTTTGGCGGGAGACCCTGGGCCGCGGCAACGCCGATTGAGCAACCGAGCGCGATTGCTGCCAATCCGAGAAATTTCGTCTTCATTTCCTCGCTCCTCCTTGGGATGTCCACACAACTCACAGGCTCATTAGAGCCAAGCGATTATATCGTAGAGCCAAGCGATTATATCGTGCGCGATCGCCTCCCGTAAAGTCTCTTGTTAACCAAACTCCAGAAACAGCGAAGCCCAAGCGGCAAAAGGTCGTTTTCAACCGTAAGATGTGGTATTTAAACCTATCTGTATCCGGATCGGGGGCGACCCCACCTTAACCCTGGTCCCATTTTCCGGGTCCGCTTCTTATATCTCAGGCACGGCAAGAGGCGTCGGGTGCGGCCCGAGAACGAAAGGACAACATGGAATGGGTTTGTCAGTTTAACCTGATAGCCCGGAAGGGAGGCCGAGGGTAGGCTGGCGCGATGTCTGAAATCTCCTACCGCCTCCACCGTTTTCCGCCGGTGATCATCCAGCATGCGGTCTGGCTGTATATGCGCGTCACGGTTAGCTATCGGGACGTCGAAGAACTTCTGGCCGAGCGGGGGCTCGATATCGCCTAATGTTTCGAACAATGTTCCCATCTGGGCCAAGAAAAAGTTTACTACCCGCTCAACCGGATCGAGATCGTCGATCTGTGCTAAACCGCAGGTCGCATCGGTAAGCTCTTATCAGAAAGCGCTGCCATGCCATGGTTGAAGAAGACAGGGGCGGAGAAGTGGAAACTCAGGCTGCCGAAGGTCGGAAAGCAGGTGACACCATCAACGAGCGACGGGAGCCAGGGCAAAGAGAATGCAGGGCCTCTGACATTTTCTCATCGATCGTTGCACTGATCGTGGGTATCTCCTGGCCAGTGACATTGATTATATTAATCATTTTATTTTATGAACACTTACCATCGTTGCGAACTTTAACCAGCGGGTTGCGACAAGTATTTCCTGACAGGACTATCTCGAAAGTCGAAGCCGGTCTCGGTCCTAAGGGCATCGATTTCACCCTAGAGATGGCAGCGGCCGTTGCAGCGGGTGTTAGATCTCAACCCAGCACCGCGGGCGGGAAAACTGACGCGACGGTAAGCCCAGCAACGGCCAAAGAGTTGTCCATCGAAAGTGTAAGTGAGATAAACAGGTTCTCAGCAACCAGGCCGGGGCCTACCGCTAATATATTATGGGTTGACCCTCACCCTGCGAATAATATTGGTCTACAGTATTCGTTTCAGTCTCTCGGCATGGTAGTTATGACTATTCAAGACGATGATGGCATAGAGCCCTAGAGCCCTCTTTCGAGATAGTTGGAAAATTTAACGTCGTAATTACTAACATGATGAGGGAGCGTCCCACGCAAGCACAGTCATACGAAGCGGGATTGAAGACGGTTGATATCATAAAGACGAAACACCCCGGCGTGCCCGTAATCATTTACTCCGATTATTATGGTCGGCAGCACAGAGATGAGAACCCGATGCCCCCAGTAGTTTTAGCAACCAATGTAACTCGGGATGTGTTTACAAAGGTTGTCTCTATTGCGAGTGGTACGAAATGAGTGCTCCGGAAATAGCCCGAGGGGCGAAATGCCAAACGTGGTCCCTGGGAGCGGCCCGCAGGCTATAGGCCGCGAAGTGTCTATGGTAAATTTGTGCGCGTTCGGTTTCTATATGTTGTGTTTTCCCGCTTCGGGCAGAATCCGCTCGAAGCCGGATAATCTACCATCTGCGACTTTTGCCGGCGAAAGAAAAACCGCTCTTGATGATATGAGATTTTAACACATGGCCGCGCCATTTGCGCCGTCGCCATTTACCTTGGGCTTCTACTACCGGGCAAAAACCGACACCGCCGACAAGAAACGCGAGCTCTGTTACGGGGGCGAGCGTCATATATTGCTGTTCGGGGGGTCGCGCGTCGGAAAATCGACCAGGTTACTTCCGCTGAACTTGGCGCGAATCAAAAATCGCAGCATCGTGGTATTGGACATCAAGGCCGAGCTCTGCGCGCAGACACATCGAACGCGCCGCAAGCTCAGCGATGTAAAAATCATCAACCCCTATAATCTGCTCGGCCTGGGGAGCGACGGTTACAACCCCCTCGCCCGTCTCGATCCCAATGATGATTTCTTTTACGACAAGTGCAAGCTGCTGACACTGGCGGTAATCGAGACTGAAGGCGACAACCAGAAATTCTTTCCCGAAAGCGCCCCAGGGCTGCTGACGGCGGGCATCATGTGGGAGGTGATGCAGGCCCGCATCGAATGCCGTCCGGCATCGCTGCTCAAGGTCAGACAGTTGATTTGCGAGCGCGACGAATGGGAAGAACAGCCGCCGATCAAACAGGGTCGGACTCTGTTCCTCAGCCGCCCGTCCAGGTCAAGGGATTAAAGATCAACTGCGAAAGGATGGCGCGTGAAGGGGGAGAACAGATTGCGGGCCTGGTCAGCCGGTTTCTCCGCGACTACGGTAAAAACGAGCTCGGCGGCATTCAAGGCACCTTCGCCACGCAGACCGAATGGCTGCTGTCGATACCGCTCGCGCGTGATTTGGAAAAAGGCGAGTGGAGCTTCACGCAACTGAGGGACAAGCCCACAACCGTCTATATCATCCTGCCGCCGCAGGAGATAAAGGACAAGCGGCGCTGGACTCGTCTGCTCGTCACCTCGGCATTGTGCGAACACTTGCGGCCTGGCGCTTACAAAACGCTTTTCATCTTGGATGAATTTCGCGTGGCCGTGGGTCACCTCGAAATCATCAACACCTTTTGGTCGCTCGTGGCAGGCTACGGCGTCCAGTTCCTTGCCGTCTGCCAATCGGCGCTGCATCTCAAAGCCCTGTTCAAAGAGGAATGGGAGGTCTTTGCGGGCCAGTCCGGGGCGGTTGTCTGTCTGGGCGCACCTGGGGATTTGGAAACTGCACGCTGGATGAGTGCCAGGGCGGGGATGCGGACAGAATTTCGCGCCAGCCAGAACGAGGGCCAGGGCGTCACTGTCCAGGGTATCACCACCAGCACGGGCGAAACGATCTCGCAAACCGACAAGGCATTTAAGACGCCGCAAGAGCGCACGTCGATCAAGTCGGAACGGGCCGGATTTGGACACCGGGCAAGGGCGACACCAGCATCCCGTTCTTTGCGCCCAATTACTGGATGACGAAATTCAAAGCTCTGATCGATCCTAACCCCTACTATCAGCCTGCGAGCTCGTCACCGTCGCCGCGCACCTTGCGCCGCACTTGGAAGATTGGCGCACTGTCTCACGCGCTTTTAGGTGGGGTTTTCTGGCGGGTCGTTCAACATTTTCCGCCTACTCCCGCGCCCGTGGTCGGGTCAGTGATTCATTTTCCGGCGTCCGCTGGATAGCGCTCCGCTTCGCTGCGCGCCATGCGAGAGGCCCGCCTCTCGCGCTCTTGGGAGTATTTGAACAAAGATGATTATGTGGTTTAGGATCGGCCCTGCGGTACAGGCTGGAGAGCCAATGACCGCCCAAGGTGATGAGAGCCGGTTAGGTGTGTGATCCACCCTTACCCTCTCTTTGCTGTCGGGGGGCTGTGTTAGGCGACCGCCCGCCCCTCCCCTACCCGTTCGGCGTCGAGAAGTTGGGCAACTTGCCGGGCCAGCACGCGGCAATATCGCTGTGCCGGGGGCAAGACTGTTCCGTTGAAATTTGCCAGCAACAAATCATGGATAGCGTGCGTGGCGGGCCTGGGTGGCAACATTCGCCCCGGATGGTTCGCTTCCAGTTTTTCGATGTAGGCCAGAAGTAACGAAACGGCTGGATTTGGCACATAAGCGGACAAACCACGAACTCAGGCGGCCTTGCGAGCGGTATCGGGGGCGTCCCTGAGCGGGCGGAACCCGTCACGGCTTTCCGTGACCGGTCGCTCGGCGCTCCAGATGTAGTCCCCGGTGAGGTTTACATGCCCCCAGCCGAGCGGGGAGAGGTGAGCGAGTAGCTGGTCCGGAACATCCTCGGTCTGGCGCACAGCGGCAACGGCGCGCTCGAGGTAGCGTGTGTTCCACAGGATGATTGCGGGGACGAGGAGGTTCAGGCCTGAAGCGCGGTGTTGCTGGTTCTCGTAGGTGCGGTCGCGGATCTCGCCGAGGCGATGGATGAAGACAGAGAGCCCATCGGTCAGCCGGCGTTGGACCTCGCCACGCGCTTGATGGCGGGCTTGGACGCAGAGCCGCTCGAGCGCGCTGGGCGATGGGACGACGATCCGGCGCCGCCGGCACTCCTCCACCACCAGCCCGGCGAGATGCGCAAGCCGGTCGTTCTTGATCGCGTGCGGCAGCAGCCAGCCGGCCAGATCCGCGGCCGGACGCGTCCCGAAGGGACGAACCCCGAGGCGGTCCTGCCAGTTCGGCCACATGGCGCTGTCGGTTCCGCTCCGCGGCGAAATAGTCCTCGATTGACCCCGGAAGAGCGTCAATCTGCTCTGCGATGAACATGAGAAGCGGCCGCGGCGGCCGCTCGCCCGCCTTCAGCGGACGGCCCGGATAGCGCAGATAGCAAAGCATGAGGGCGTGGCCGAGGCGATTATGATCGGGGAAGCGGATCAGGCGAGACCCGCTCCACGGTGGCATAGGGCGAAAATCTGGCGCGCCGGGATCTCGAGAACCTGGCACAGATCGAGCTCGTCGTCGACAGGAATACCGCGCTCGCCGACCAATGGGATTGACGGCTGCAGCTTGCGGCTCCGTCGACCGCGCCCGACCGTACCTGACTTAGTTTGGCGCGGTTTGCACGCCTGAGTCCGTGCCGTGCTACCGATGTCTGAGAGGCCCGCGCGGCAGTACGTCGGGTCGGACGACCTCATGGATCTGTTTTCCGCAACGTACCGGGTAGAACGCGACGCGGCATATTCAGGTCTTCAAACTGTATGGCGAATGGGTGCTCGGCACCGCCACCGATGAGCAGCTGAAACAGGTTGTCGCCGACCTGCGTAAGCGCGGCATCGCGCTGAGCGCTGAAGCTGGTCCGCTAAGGGCGAGCGGTTGTGGCGCCGGCGTCGAAGGCTTTGCCGAGCCTCAGTGGGCCCGGATCGCCGATTGGATCAAGCCAACCGGTGGTACGATCGACTACATCGACACGGACGAGCCCTATTATTACGCGCATTCTATGACGGCAAGCAGGCGTGCCACTGGCCTATTGCGGCCGTAACGCACGAGATCGGTGCCTTTATCGACGAGTTGCGCTCTGCCAAAGACCTGTCCGAGTTCATTCAGGTGCACCCGGAACTTTGGCCGTTCACCAATTTTTCGCGGCGTTAACCAAAAACCCGTTGCTTTTCGCCGCTGGCCAAGCCTACGGTATCGCCAGCTCGGTCGACAATCGACCATGAGCGTGTCTCTTGGGGGCGAGGTCGTCTGGTCCAAAACGGACCAAGAGCGAGGAGTCAAGCCGTACAATGTTCGGTCCGCAATCGGCCGAGGCGGTGTCAGCATGCCAGCTTCCAGGAGCTGTGCGGCGGCGCTGGTAATGATATCCTTGGCTGCGTCGGCCCCACCGCCCGCAATTGCGCAGCCGGTCGGAGCCACGCCGCAGGAGTCGACGGCGGCTCCGCCAAAGGCGGTCAACTTGAGCACCGTGCCGAAAATCGGCGCGACCGCGGGCACGGTCGTCAAGAAGCTGCCGCGTCCCCAGAGCGGTCTGTCAGATAGCGAGTATGGGGCTCTCAAGGCGCGCGTCGCGCGCCATCCTCCTGCCAACGCGCCTACCGGGAAAATGTCGCCCCCGCCGGCGTCGATTGGGAGTGTCGGCGGGAGCTCGGTACAGCCGTAATCGACACAATGTTCAACGAGGGAGAGGAGACGAACCATGGGCAATAAACGGTTCAGCTGGAGCAGTATCGGTAGAACCACTTCGTGGGTGCTTGCCGCTGCACTTGCAGTCATGCCCTTCGCGGCCTCGGCGCAATTAGCCGGCCCGGCGCAGGTTGGCGACGTTCAGGGCGAGGCATTGGCAGCGCTGGCCGCCGCCCCGCGCGTGCAGGCGGCCACGGCGGTTGTGAAAAGCTCGGTGACGTTGGGGGCCCTGCCAAAAATCAGCGCAGCTAGCTCCGTGGCACAAACGGCCATTAAGCCGGTGTGGCGTCACCATGCCTCTGAGGAAGCGTATTTGGCCGCGAAAGCCAGGGCCGCTGCGGGGCTTGCGAATGCGCCAAACGTATCGACTGGTGACGCCCTTTCGCCGCCTGCGCCGGGACCGACGCCTGTGTCAACGTCCGGCGTCGAGACGCCAGGTGCCACCGTCGCGTTTGTTGGCAACTTCGAAACAACGTGCGGTAACTTCACGCCCGCCGATATGGGTCTGGCGGTCGGCGACGATACGCCCCCCTATCCGGTGCTCCAGGCGACCAACACCTGCATATCTATATTTACCAAGTCGGGGGCGAGAGCGCCCGGCTATCCCAAGAGCCTGAGCAGCTTCCTCGGCTCGGGCGGCTTGTTCCTGAGCGACCCGCGCATCATTTACGACCCGGCGAACCATCGCTACATCCTCAGCGAGCTCGCGATCGATATACAGAACAGTAAAGCGTACATATTTGTGGCGGTCAGCGCCGGTGACGATCCCGGCAGCGTCTATTTCATCTACGTTATCCCGAGCGACACCGCCAATGGGTTCGGGGACTTCCCGAGGATCGGTCAGGACCACCAGGCGATCTATCTTGCGTCCAACATCTTCAGCCCGATCGGCAGTTGTCTCTCTGGTGGGGCGTGCAGCTACCTGTATGAGCAGTGGGACCTATTGCCCAAGGCGCCGATGTATGCCGGGGTCGGCTTCAGTTACTGGACCGTTGGAAATGTCGCCGGGACGGCGACCGATTCGACACAACCGGCGAATATTTGGAACCCGACGGACACTCCGCGGGCGGAGTTCCTCGTCGGGTCGAAAGATATCGCGGGCTGCTATAGCGGTGACGCCCAAAATGGTTTGTATGTCTGGGCGATCTCCAATCCGCTGGTTGTCAACACCAGCTTCCCACCCGAGTTTTCACTGGTATTGGTTGCTACCGCAAACAACTATTCCTTCCCCCAAAACGCTACGCAGCCCGGTACGAGCGCCCTGATCGACACCGACGATTGCCGCATTTCCGGTGAGGTAACCTATGCGGGCGGATCGCTCTATGCCGCGCTGACGACGGGCACCGGCGCAGGGTATCCAGGCATCCTGCAGTACCAAATCCAGCCATTTCTCGGCAAGGACAACAATGCGAGATGCACGGGCAGCTTTACCAATCTGTGCCCCGATATCACCGCTGCCGCGATGAGGAACGAAATCTTCTTGCTCTATGGCGGCGGCCTCGCCTCCTACTATCCGACCCAGCAACCGGACCCGGAAGGCAATGTAACGACCGTTTTCAATGTAAGCGGCCCTGCCCCTTTCTTTGGCTCGACCGGGTATCTGTCGAGGCGGGTGACTCAGCCACCGGGGTCAATCGGCGTGGATAGCGGGATCGTCTTGGGGCTAGGTGCGACCACCTATACCCAGGGTCGGTGGGGCGATTACACCGGTGTCTCCCCGAATTTCGGCGCCGGCCCGAACGCCGTCTGGTTCTCCGGAATGTTTACCGGCAGTGACCACAATTGGGACACAGCGATCGGGAAGGCCGGCTTCACGGCGATCAATCAGCCGTAAGCCCAAGGTCGAGGCGGGACGACGCCCGGCTCGATCCAAGCAGACGGTCCAGTCAGCCCCCCGGGCGCCCGATCTCGCGTCGCCTCAAGAGCCGGTCCCGTCGAAGGCGGTAACCGAGGCCTGCTGGGAGCTTATCGTCAATGCATAGCCGGTGAAGCCTTCTAACGTCGCGGGATTTTCCTTCGCAACCGGACTGCCACGCTCCGTCTCTTCTCGACGAGCGTTCGCAACCCCGTGATCACACGCTTCAAGGCGGTCACTGAGGAGAGGACCTACCTTCCGGAGTGGCGGCGTTGCAGCCCGCAATCCTGGCGCCGCAAAAAGCCGCGCTAATGACGATCTCGGCTCGGCAGGTCCGAATGGCCGCAATGGCTGCGCACTGCGGTATTAACGTCCCCGATGGAACTCATTGGCATTCCGGGGTTTACAATTACATTAAGGGAACAAGCATCGACCGCCGGAACAATCATGAACGGCTCGTCGTCCCGCTCTTGTCCGCGAGGGCGAGGCGCGGTGGTTCGGTGTTGGGCGGGATCGTGGTCAAAGCTCAATCGAGCGCGCGCCTCTAAACTTCAACACCAGCGCACTTTTCGTCGGCGAACCTGTGGCTGGTTCTGGTATCCGCAAGGGCTTCAGAGATAGGAGTCTGTGGCAAGGTACTCCGAATCGACCACAACCGCAACCAAGCGGATATGCTCGCCGAGCATTTGCTGCTCGTCGACCACATTGACGAGCCATTCTCCAACGGCTTGAAAGGAGTTGTGAAGTTCTGGTATTGGTACCGCACCACATACAAGTGCCATATACTCATAAAGGTGGAAAAGGAATCATGTCTTGAGTAGTCATGAAAATAATGCTCCAACACGGCTCTCAGCATTGGTTGACGGGAGAGAGCCAAACGATGCGACCATCTTGTAATGTAGTCGGTCCCAACAGGGGCAATGGTTGGTTCGATCACCAGCGCTTCCATTACAATATCTTCGACTGCTACACCTCCGGCGTGACTCCAATAAATTTACAGTCCCTGTGGCGTTCCCTTGGTTCGCCCATGCTGTATGATGCGCGCGGGACAGGATATCAGCGCTTGACAGCATACAAAGTGGCGCGCCCCGGAGCAGCATTATAGGTGACAACATGGGTCCACAACGGAGGTCATTGGCGGCCGGCGGTGCACGAACTCCCTGCTTGCCTCCTGGAAATCACGATCGGGTATCAATCCATGCAGATCAAATACGTGACGATTCCCTTTGTCACAGTTCTTTTCCCAGGGATTGTCGCTCTCTTGATTTCCGCTGCTGTCCCCCTCGGGGAAGACATTACCGGTATGACGTATCGCTCCTCTGCCAAATTGCCCGCACCTCTGGTCCATTTGGACGGCAGTTACAGCTTGATGCAGGACGCCGATCCGGGCTGGAAGATCTGGTTCTGTGGTGGGGACGATCGTGGGGATGATCCCGCTAATTATCAACACAATTTTGGCGACTCTATCTACTATGGTGTCATAAACACTCACAGTGGAGGATACTATCGATCTCCAGAAGTAATTTTGCGGCATACAAACAATGATAGCGATGAAGATGGAAGACATGCTTGCTCTCCAAGCGTGATCAAGCATTCCAATGCAATGATCCGAACGGGCGAAAATCTCTACTTTCTCTATTACGAATGCGCACGTCGGTTCTATGATCGTGCGAACGAAATGAAACCCTTTGAAGGATTCACGCAAATCTGCTTGACCGTAAGCTCTGACGGGATAAACTGGCAGCGATACAATGAAAAAAACTGGGCAAACTCCGGAACGTTTGTCGGACCGGCAACCCCGGTGCTCTCGGTGAGCCCGCAAGTTTTGACGAACTGCAGCTACCAGGTTGAGGATGACAAGTTCACCCTAGATAGCAGCACAAGGAGCATAGACCCGGAAACGGGGCAGCCTATGTTGACGTGTGCTGGCAAATATTGGATCAATGACTACGGAGCGGGCCATCCTTCCGCCATCGCTCGAGCGGACGCACCCGACCAAATGATCTGGCTATATTATTATGATTCGATGAGCAACTGGCGAAATCACGGAGTGTACCTCGCCAAGAGCCAAGATGGCCTTCATTTTCAACTCGGACAGAAAACAAATCTTCCCAACGATGCGATCGTCAGGTACTTCAACGGGTCTGCTCAAGGCTTGTCGAACGCATTCATAGCAGCCACTATCGTTGACGCCCATAATTACCTCTATTACTCCGAAGATGGCATAAACTTCTCGCGCGAACCCGGCCTTGACCTCGGTGTTGTTGGGCAGGGACATTGTGCCGTGCCGGGAACCCCGGGAATCGTCGCGGATACGGGCGGCAATCTTACGTCGCTCGACATCAATATTATTTTGGCGGAGGGATATTTGGGGAGGGCAGACAATGGTGTTCGGTTCGGCTGCTATAGCTCGGATGAGGACCATGTCGGAAGAGGAAGCACGTGGCAGATGTATCTGATGCGAGGGTCTTTAAACCTGCTGGGTCCCCCACCTTCTATCCCGACGAGAAGGGGACCCGAAAAAAGACCAGGAGGGTGAGGATCGCTTCGCGAGGGGATTCGACCTCCAACCCGCTCTTCCCTTATTGCTACAATTTTTCGGTGAACCGATGAGTGTGCTCAACGCCGAACTTGCCGCCCAAGCGATCCGATACGCGCGGCTCGATCAACCGGACCCGCGCGCGCTCAACTTTTCTTACGCCGACGAAGATCAGATGTTGGACCGCAGCCAGCCGCTCGCATATCTCAATTCGGGAGCAAGTGGGCTTCGCAATGTGATGCTTGGTATTCAGCTTGCCGACGTTGTCTCAACTGCCCGCATCATCGACTTTGGTTGCGGGCACGGCCGCGTGATGCGTTGGCTCCGGGCCGCTTTTCCTAATTCCGACATCGTCGGAACCGACCTTTCCGAGGGCAGCGTCGATTTCTGTGCAAAAACCTTTGGCGCCATCCCGGTGCTGTCACCTATTGATTTTACCGCATTTCCACAGGTTGATCCGGCCGATATCGTGTGGTCCGGCTCAGTCATCACTCATCTGAAGGAATGTGCCGCCGAAACCTATTTGGAACTAGTGGTCCGGCTTTTGCGGCCCCATGGCGTCGCGATCTTTTCCACGCACGGAAGGGAATCTGTTCGCTGGATTCTAGAGCGCGGGTTCAATTACATACAAGGCCAATCGCAAGAGCCGATGCTCCGCGGGTACTATTCGTTGGGCTATGGATTTGCGTCCTACAAGGATACCCCCGACTATGGCGTATCCCTCATTCACCCGAGGTGGTTTTTAGATCTGCGCGCGCAACGACGTTCATCTTGCCTTTTATTCTGAGAAGGCGTGGGACGGCCATCACGACGTCATTGCAATCACGAAAATCTAAAGGAAGCCACGAAGAGACTCACAACCTTGTTCGACGTCGTTATTTGGAAAGCAATGAGGGTGGCTGTTAAAGCGCCCCAAAAAAGGATAGCGCCGACCGGCTAGGATCGCAGCACTCGAAAGGAAAACGTGCGGTTTGGTGGCTGGTCCCCCAAAAAAGACAGATGCCGGGCTATTCCTCAAAACGCGCCCATGGCCCACAATAAGCAAAATCACTTCGTGCGGTCGGCCGTCCAAAAATCGCGGGGGGACGGCGATGTCGAAACCGTGATAACCGCTACCGATCCCACGATCCGCAAGGTCTTGGCGAAACTGATTTGCCGGCACGATGCTGACCGCGTCGCCATCAATTACCAGCTCGACCCGAGCGACAGTCGCGGGCGCGCTCTTGTCAACAGCCCAGCCGATGATCGAGCCGCCGACGTAGCCGTCGTAGCTGCCGTCGAGTACTGGCTCCGCATCAAGTGAAGATAGACTTGAGGACGTTGCCGCGGAATCTAGACGAAACGCGGCGTTGTGCGAATTACGATCCGGCGCACGCGGTTTTCCATCGTCCCTCGGTGTGCTCGACTTTCCATGCAGTGGACCAGTGCCGGGCCGGGAATCCCCCATTTCGACCATTTCGGTGCCGAGCATAATCCGCAGCTCGGAGAAATGGGCGTCGGACCAACCGAATTGCGTCAATTCAGACGCGGCGCTCTCCAGCGAAGAACCGAGCGCGAGCGCCCGCAAATACGTCTCCCGGGCCTCCTCTGTCTTGCCCTGGAGTTTCAGGACGTGACCGAGCTGCAGATACGTGTCCGCCACGCCCGGATCAAGCGACAGCGCTCTTCGGTAGGCGACTTCCGCTTGCACCAGCATGTCGGGGTCCCGCAACTCGCCTGACTCCTTCAATGCATGACCGTACTGCACCCAAATCGGCGGGTTGCGCGGATTTCGGTCGAGCGCCTTTCTATAGAGCTGGGCGGAGAGCTCCCACTGCTGCGCGTCTCGGGCGCGATCGGCAAGAGGGATAATAACGGTTGGCTTCCGGTGCGTCAGACCAAGACGCGGGCGGTCGAGAATGCGGTTCAATTCAATGCCATTTCATCCCCAGTCAGATTGCTCGACCAGCTCCGCTCGCCCGATTCAGAAACGCGGGGCCGAAGAAACCGTATGATGGCGTGCCGCCATCCGAGCGGCCCATCGGGTTTCGTTGGCGCTGTGACTTCGATGCGGAACGCAACGACTGCGGCCTTCCCGACCCGCCGAGCCGCGGTCAGCGCATCCCGTAATGCCGCG
>Ga0306921_10004944_pt1 | contig 13789 bp, 13 predicted proteins | sample sta12Cox44000080_FD_203760 | JGI IMG/M metagenome (GOLD analysis project Ga0306921, IMG submission 203760) | Lab enrichment of tropical soil microbial communities from Luquillo Experimental Forest, Puerto Rico - statoxic.12C.oxic.44.000.080 (v2)... | ecosystem: Environmental > Terrestrial >... | reverse complement strand
GCGGCCGCAGCGAACGCGCCGATATCCTCGTCGGCAGCGACGGCATCCGCTCGAGCGTGCGCGCCCAGGTCGCGCCCGCGATCCAGCCGATCTATTCCGGCTATTACATTTGGCGCAGCGCGCCGAAGGAAGCCGATCTCAAGCCGCAGACGCGCGAAAGCATCTTCCCTTACTTCACGTTCTTCCTGCCCGAGCGGCAGCAGATCATCGGCTATCCCATCGCCGGACTGAACAACGACCTGCGGTTCGGCCATCGCCGCTACAACTTCATCTGGTATCGCGTCGGCAACGCACAGACGTTGCGGGAAATGTGCGTGGACGAGAATGGGCATCAGCACGAGTATTCGGTGCCGCCGCCGCTCATCCGCAAAGACCTCATTGCGCAAATGCGCGCGGATGCCGAAGCGATCATGCCGCCGCAGTTTCTGGATTGCCTCAACCAGATGCGGCCGTTCTTCACGCCGATCTACGACTTCTCGACCCCGCAACTGGTGTTCGGGCGCGTCGCGCTGGTCGGGGACGCGGCGTCGTCCGCGCGCCCGCATATGGGCTTCGGCATGGCCAAGGCCGGCGACGACACCCAGGCGCTCGCCGAGGCGCTCGGCAGCCATGACGATATCGACGCCGGGCTTGCCGCCTATAATAGGATTCGCCAGCCGATCGGCGAGCGCATCATGCTGCACGGGCGTAAGCTCGGCACGCACCTGGGTGTGAATTTACGGACGGACGAAGACCGCGCGATGTGGAAGCTGTTGCAGAATGATCGCGCCATGATGGACTGGATCGCGGTACCGAATTTCTTGGCCGCCTACCGATGAGCGACCTGCCGCAACCCGACTACGCGCGCAACATGCGCATCATCGGCCATTCCGACCAGGGTGGCAGGCCCGACGGCGTGCAGATCATGGTGCATCGCGGCCACGCCTATATCGGCCACATGTTCTCCAAGGGTTTCAGCGTGGTCGACGTCCGCGACGCCAAGCGCCCGCGCGCGGTGAACTACCTCCCCGCGCCGCCGGGGACCTGGAACATCCACCTGCAAACCCATGAGGACCTGCTCCTCGTCATCAACGCCAAGGACATGTTCGCGGCCGCGGAGTTCGCCGACGAGAAGGCTTATTACAAAGGTCAACTCGGCAAGGTGGTGGGCACGGCTGAAAAGAAAGGCACCACGCGCGACTGGACCGCGGGGCTCGCGGTTTACGACATTTCCACACCGCAGACCCCGAGGCGCATCGGCTTCATGCCGATTGACGGCGGCGGCATTCACCGCATCTGGTACACGGGCGGACGATGGGCTTACGTCTCAGCGCTGCTCGACGGTTTCACCGATTATATCTTCATGACCGTGGATATGGGCGACCCGGAGACTCCGCGCGAGGCCGGGCGTTACTGGATCCCCGGCATGAATGAGGCCGCCGGCGAGACGCCGTCATGGCCGGCGACCAGCCGCTATGGACTGCATCATGCGATCGTGCACGGTGACATCGCTTACGCTGCTTGGCGCGACGCCGGCATGGTGGTGATCGATGTCGCCGACCGCACGCAACCCAAGCTGATCACCCATAGCAACTGGTCGCCGCCGTTCGGTGGCGGCACCCACAATTGCCTGCCGCTGCCCGACCGCGATCTGCTGATCGTGCTCGATGAAGCCGTTCTGGACCACCAGGAGGATGGCCTCAAGCTCATCTGGGTGTTCGACAACCGCGTGAAGGGGAATCCCGTGAGCATTTCCACTTTTCCGACGCCGGCGGAAGCGGACTACGTGCACAAGGGCGGCCACTTCGGCCCGCACAATGTGCACGAGAACCGGCCGGGGAGTTTCGTAAGCTCGGAATTGATCTTTGCTACCTATCAGAACGCAGGCGTGCGCGTGTTCGACATCCGCGACCAATATCGGCCCAGGGAAGTTGGCGCGCTGGTGCCGCCCGCGCCCGCGCGCATGATGGACCAGCGGCCGAATCGCGCGCAGGTGATCCAATCCGCCGACGTGTTCGTCGATGCCGGCGGCGTGATCTACAGCACCGACTACAACGGCGGGCTCTACATCCTCGAATTCAATGGCTGAGGCGAGGGTTAGAAACTGCAAAATGCGCAAGCATCGGCGTAACGATTGAGCGTTGTTCGCGAGTAAGCTACGGCGCTCGTCAAGCGCGCCGGCATCGATAAATCCGGGAGGGAGCTGCGAATGTTGACGCTTTACCACAATGACATGTCGCTATGCGCGCAAAAGGTGAGAGTTTGTCTCGCCGAGAAAGGGCTGCGGTGGGAGGACAAGCACCTGGTGCTGCGGGCGGCGGAGCATCAGCAGCCGTGGTACCTCAAGCTCAACCGCCGCGCCGTGGTGCCGACGCTGGTTCACGATGGGCACGTTGTCACGGAATCAAATGTCATTCTCGAGTATCTAGAGGACGCGTTTCCACAGCCGCGGCTGCGGCCGGACGATCCATACAACAGGTCGACGATGCGCCTATGGATCAAGCAGCTGGATGAGGACGTTCATGATGCCAGCGCGGCGATCCTCAGTTTCGGGATCGCTTTTCGTCATCAATATCTCGAGCGCGCCGAGCTCGGAAAAGCGATGCTTGAACGAATTCCAAACATCTTCAAACGCGAGCGCCGGCGTGACGTGATCGAGAAAGGCACCCGCTCGCAACATTTCATCATAGCTGTGCAGCGCATGCTGCAGCTCCTGGATGAGATGGAGGAAGCGCTCACCGAGCATCGCTGGCTTGGCTGTGAGGAATACACCTTGGCGGATGTTGCCTTCACGCCGTATTTGGCTCGGCTTGAGCACCTGAACATTTTCGGCATAGTCCGCGATCGCAATCGTGTGGCCGAGTGGTATGCGCGCTGCAAAGCGCGGCCAAGTTTCGAAGCGGGCGTCAAGAGATGGGAAAACCCAAGCTACATCGAGCTCATGACTCGCCGCGGCGCGGAACACTGGCCGGAGGTGCAGAGCATCATGGCTGGCTTGAAATCGGCCGCGTGAGCTTCTGGCCGAGTGTTACGGTAGGCGAAGGATCAATATCGCCCGTGCCGGGTTGAAGGGGAGGGTATCTGTCTCAAGGAGATTCAAAATGCAAAACCACGTTCTCCTGCTCACAACGTCGGCAGTCATGCTGTTGTGGGGCATTATCGCTGCGAGCGCCCAAGCGATGACCCCCGGTGGCCCGATGACACCGCAGGAGCCACAAAGCCTACAGCAGCAACTGGAACGCCAGCTGCAGGGCGTCCAGACCCAGCGCCGCAACGTTGAAGATGATGGCGATCAAGACGACTACACCCACGATGGCGGCATGATGGGCTGGGGTTACGGGCCCGATTGGAGGCGCCAGTCGGGTTGGCGTCGAGGATTCATGGGCCCCGGCATGATGGGCCCCGGCATGATGGGCCAAGGAGGTACGGGGCCGGGGAGTATGGGGCGGGGCATGATGATGCGGATGCTTTTCATCCTGGTGGACACTGACGGTGATGGGACCATCTCCTTGCAGGAGTTTCAGGCAGCTCACGAGCGGATCTTCAAAGCGATGGACGCCAACAAAGATGGCCGCCTCACCCTGGAGGAAATTCAGGCCTTCATGCAGGGAGCCAGGAGATCAGTTTCCCGGCAATGACTTATAACGGCAGTAACTGGACTGTCTCATTCGCGCTGGTCCCGAGACGATCGGCCTGCCGCGCGCCAAGTCATGGCTGATCCCCGACGATCGCCTGCGGCGCGCCTGGCTTGCCTGCATTCGACGAAAGCCGCCGATCTGCCGCTGTATTGATCGCGTCCTCAAAGGTGAAGAGCCGGCCGACCCGCCTGTGCAGGCGCTGGCGCCCGAGCGCCGTATGGGTTGGTTGTTTCGGATATTCCGTGAGGAATATTTAGGGGGCTCGCATGTTTGCCAAGTGGAGCCCCTCAGCAAGCCATCCCTTTTGAGGGTTCCCGAGACCCCGCCCGGCGCCAATCTCCCTTAAGTGCCACACCCGGGCGGGGTCTCGTTTGGCAAATGACACGCCGCTCGCCCCGGTCACCGGGCCTTCAACTGAGCCAGCCACCGCGCTTGCGGTTCAAGCCCCTCGGCACTCAGCACGCGTGCCGGCTCAGCACGCGGCCTCGGCGGGTGCCAGCCAGTCCTCGTGCAGGTCCACCGAGAGCGTGTCTTGGCTTGTGCCGCCAAACACCTCGCGAACCGGGAACAACACGCTGCACAGCGGCGGGTACACGCCGCGATGGTCCAGCGGATTGTCGATGCTGCCGTGCAGGGCGGTGACGATGCCGCGCTTGCCCCGTACGTAAGCGGGCGTGCGCGGGTTGCCGGAGGGGTTCGCGTGCTTCACCCGCACGCGGTCGCCGACGTGAAAGTGGTGCCTGGCCTCGGGAGCGCCCATGCTCACCTCAACGCTCGTCGTGAGCGTGGGCCGCGGGGGTGAGGGCCTCGGCGGTGCCCACGAGACTGTCGATGGTCACCAGTCGCGCCAGCTCCTCCTCGCTCCAGCCGTCGGTGCCCGCGGGTCGACGCGGCAGCACCATCCAGCGCACGTCGCTGGTGCTGTCGTGGACGCGCACCTCGACACTGTCGGGCAGCCGCAGGTTAAACCGATGCGCCAGCGTGCCGCGTGGGTCCTGGACGACGCGTTGCTTGTAGCTGTCGTCGCGGTACCACCACGGCGGATCGCCCAGCAGGTCGTGGGGGTAACATGAGCAGAGCGTGCACACGACGACGTTGTGCAGCGCCGCCGTATTCTCGGCGACGCCGAGTTTGCCGAGCCGGCCGGGCGGAATGTTCAGCTCGCGCACCGCCTCGCGGCCCCGCGTGAGGAGGGCCTGCTTGAAGACGGGATCGACCCAGGCGCGGGCGACGATGCGGGCGCCGTTCCAGGCGCCGCGCCCGGCGAGGAAGGCGCGCTGGCGCTCGAGCTGTTCCTTCGTCAGCACGCCCTTGTCGAGCAGCGCGCGCATGAGCACCTGCAGCAGGCGCTGGTACTCGCGAAGATCGTGCTCTAGCCGCGCGATGCGCTCACCTAGCGTGCCGCCGTGGGGCGGCTTGGCGATGCGGAAGAAGTCGTCGTAGTCGCCCCCGCTCCTTGCGCGTGTCCTCGATGACGAAGGGCTGATCGGGCGAGTCGATCGAGGCGAGGGCGACACCGCGAATATACTCATCCAGGCCGTCTTCGAGCGCGCGGATGCGGCCCTCGATCTCGTGCGTGGCCTTGTGCGTGGCCTCGCCCGTCGCGGCTGACGCGGGACCGTGGGCGGCGGCGCGCAGCAGGTCGTAGAGCGTGACCACGCCGCGGCGGCGCAGCTGAATGACTCGCGGCTCCAGCCGCTTGGTGCGCCAGTACTCCAGGTCGGCCTCGACCGCCTGGACGTGGCCTTCGTAGTCCTGCATGTGGCCATGTGCGGCCTGCGTGCTGTGCGCCATGGCACCTCATGCTCGCGCCCGGTGAGCGAAGCATGACACAGCCGGCTCCCCCCGTTCAACCGAACACGATGTCCAAGCTGATGACGCGATACGTCGAGAGGCTCAGGTCGGGCCGAACACCTGCCGCCCGCCAAGGAAGGTTCGATCGACGCGGATGTTCTTGAGTCGATGGAGATCGCAGGAGAGTGGATCTTCAGCGAGCACGACCATGTCCGCGACCTTGCCGACCTCCAGCGATCCGTATCTATCCTCGTTCCAGGTCAAGCGGTGGCCACTTTGCGCCGCCATCCGCAGCGCCTCCTCTCGGGTCAGCCGACTATCTCCGAGTTGTCGCTGACCGTCGTCGTCCCAGCGCGCAAGTGCCTCCCACGCCGTCCACAGCATCGAATAGGGCACTCCGTCGGTTGAAAGCGCAACCGGCACGCCGCCATCGAGCATGCGCCGGACGGGAATGGCCTCCTCGCCGAGTTGGTCGAGGCCGTAGCGATCACCCGCCATCCAGAGGAAGCCCGGCACCACCGTGGCGATGACGCCGAGCGCCTTCATGCGTCGGATCTGCGCATCGCTCGCCTGATTGACGTGGATGACGACCCAGCGGCGGTCGTGGATCGGCACCTCTTTATCGATGGCCTCGTAGGCGGTCAGAGCGTATTCGAGATCGCGGCTGACCACGCAATTCACGCGCAGACCGAGCCGAGCAGCTTCAATGCCGAGCTTGACGAAGCGCTCTGGTGTCATCGCCTGGTAGAAATGTCCCGCCCATTGATCATATGGGTAGCCGCCCGCGATGATGTCCGCGACCGCGATGTCGGCATGGCCGCCGAGATTGATGCCTTCGACGCGCAGGATGTCGTCGCCCCGGCCTCGGCCGCCGGCAACGCCGGCATAATGGTAGAAGAGATCGAGCAGCCGTTTGTCGTCGAACGCTGCGCTCGGCATGCTGATCGGGGTATGCATACGCAACGGCAGGGCGCCGCGCTCGGCGTTTTCACGGTAGGCGCGTATGACGGTGGGCGTGAGCCCGTGACCTTCGTAGAGCGAGGTCGTTCCCGCCGCCACATAGGCGTGTGCGCCGAGGCGAACGCTGTCCACCCGATCGGAGTACTTGAAGCGAGGCAGGTCGCGGAAAAGGGTGTACTCGAGGACCGGAACGAAATTTCTCTCCAAGAACACGCCCATCGGCTCACCGCGTGCATCCTTCACGATTTCGACGTTGTGCGGCGCGCGGGTGTCGCGCGTCACGCCCGCGCGGCTGAGCGCCAGCGAGTTGGCAACCGACGGAAACGGACGGCGACTCCACCAGCCCCACACCGCGCGAATGTAGACGGCGTGGTCGGGAGCGACCGCATCGAGGTCATGCCGATTTGGAAAGCGTCCGTCGGTCAATTGCTCCGGCCGGCTGATGTACTCGTGCGGCGGTTCGCCCATGGGCATGAGCACGATCCACTCGCCGGCGGGTGTGGTCTGCGCCGCACGTTTGACGACGTCGACGATGCCGGCGACGGAGTGAAGGCCGGCGATGGGAATGCCGCCGCGCGCCTTGAGACCTTCGCGGTCGGCGTGCGGATGCGCGTCGAAAAACCCCGGCAGTACCGAGCGACCTTCGAGGTCGATGAGCGGCGTGGTGGGAGCCGCATCTTTGAGCAGGGCCGCATCGTCGCCGACCGCCACGACGTGACCCGATCGCACAGAGATGGCTTGCGCTAACCGTGAGCTAGCGTCGAGCGTGATGATCTTGCCGCCGTGCAGGATTAGATCAGGAGGGAGCATGCGGACGTATTCGCAGTCGCGGTCTAGTCTTTCGGAGGTTGCGGGATAGATCGTCCCTTGTCTTTTTCAGCCACGATAAATTCCAGAAAACGGAGTCGGTCGGTTGTGCTGGGGTTCCAGTGAGAGTGGATTGTTCCGGCTGGAACGAACAAGCTGTCCCCAGCTCTGAGCGTTACCGGCGGCTTACCTTCCTCTTGCCACACGCCTGCGCCGGACAAGACATAGAAGGTGATCGCCGCCGGGAGCATATTCGGTTTCGTAGACCGCGACTTCGAGGTTCGCTGTATCTGGCAATACCTGCTTCAGCAGAGGCGCATGGGGTATCACACCGCGCCTTTCTTCGCCGGCAGCCGGCTGTGCCTGAAGCATGCAGAGGAGTCCTACTGTCGCGATACCGATCGAATTGAACAACGACATCTCGGCCATTCCATCTCTCCGAAGCTGAGCAAAGGCAAACAAGGACCGAACCGTTTGCAGGGCGACCACGATGCGTTCATTTCGTCGTCGCATCTCCGGCGCCCTCGGCGTGATTCCAAGAGAGTTTCGGATAGTAGCAAGCGGAGACGATCGGGAGAAAGGCGCGTGGGCATCAGCCCCCGATTCGGCCCGGTCATTCGCAGAGGCTTGCGGACTACCGCTGAGCAGGCTTTGAGATAGACTGCGCGCGTAGCGGCGATCGTCAATAACTCATCAAAGAAGATCGCCCGAGGGGAGGAAGCCATGACGTTTGCGCGTTTCGCCGCGCCGGCCATGTCGGCTTGGTCTTCGCCGCGCAAAACGTTTCGTTGGCGCGAGCCCAAGATTATCCGACACGGCCGGTCACGCTGATCGCTCCGTGGCCCGCCGGCGGGGCGATCGATACGCTCTGCCGCATTCTCGGGCCAAAGCTCTCGGATCGCCTCGGAAAGCCCGTGATCATCGAGAATCGGGCGGGCGCGGCCTCGGTGATCGGAACCGCCGCGGTCGCGAAAGCTCAACCGGACGGATACACGCTCGTGATGGGCGGCGGTACGGCGCTCGCCGTCGCGGTCACGGTCTACAAGCGGCTGGGATACGATCCGACCAAGGATTTCGCGCCCATTGCATTCATTAGCCGCATTCCCTTCGTTCTCGTGGCCCATCCGTCGCTGCCCGTGCGTTCCCTGCCGCAGCTCATCCAATTGGCAAAAGAAAAACCCGGCCAGCTGTCATACGCGTCCGGCGGGCCAGGCTCACCCCATCATCTCTATATGGAATTGCTGAAAAGCATGACCGGTATGGAAATGACGTACATTCCCTATAAGGGCAATGCGCCGGCGACAACCGACGTTCTTGCCGGACACGTGCCGCTGATGTTCTCCGACCCCGTGCCCTCGCTCCCCCCGATCAGGGAAAGAAGGTTGGTGGCGCTCGGTGTGTCCTCGCTGACCCGCTGGCCTGCCGCGCCCGAGATCCCACCGATCGCGGAGGCAGGCGTTCCCGGTTTCGATGCGGTCGCCTGGTCGATGATTGTCGCACCGGCAAATACACCGAATGCCATCGCGAACAAGCTTCATTCCGCCCTGAAGGACATTCTGGAATTGCCGGACATCCAGCAGCAGCTGATTAACCTTGGGATGACCCCCGTCAGCAGTCCGCCGCCCGAGGAGCTGCGGCGCTTCATCAATTCCGAGATCGGGCGTTGGAGCAAGGTCGTGCACCAAGCCGGCATCGCCGGTACGGAGTAGTTGGCGCCGCCGTCAGCCGTTCTGGGCCGCGCCGACCATTTTTTGGGCCAATGACAGCGCATGGCTCAACATCTTTCGCCGCATTGCCACAAGCCGACGTGGGGCTGCCGGTTTCAGGGCGGAGCGAGCCTGTGTCTCAGGGTCCCACGGTTTCTTCGGCAGTGTGGCTCAAAAATCACAGACAATCTCACCATCAGAGGTATAAATTACGATTCTACAAACGGGGATTCATCGGGGGGTTCAAATGAAAAAGCTATTTCTCGGAAGCGTGGCACTGCTCGCGTTGGGCTTGGGGGCGCCGGCGGCATTCGCTGCCGAAAGGCCGGTGCCAGCACCGGCATATGCGCCACCGCCGCCGGTTCCAGTCTACACCTGGAGCGGCTGCTATGCCGGTGCAAACGCGGGTTATTCGGCCGGACGCAGCACACAGACCACGCTTGGCAACTCCATCCTGACCGGCGGCGCGTTGGGGGCTCCTGCCCCCGCACTGCTCGCCGCCCCGGCTGGAACCAGCATTGCTGGCGACCTCAACCTCTCCGGCTTCATCGGCGGCTTCCAAGGCGGCTGCAATTATCAGATGGGCATGTGGGTCATTGGCGCGGAAGTCGACGGTATGGCGACCAACAAAGAGGGCCAGAACTTCGAAACCGGCCTGGTGCCTTTCACCGTCGCGGGCAGGGCTAACTGGATTTCGCAAACTCAGGAGCGCTGGCTCGTCACCGCGCGCGGCAAGCTCGGCATAAGCGGCTGGGGCTGGTTTGGGGACAAGTCGATGGCCTACGTGACCGGCGGCGCGGCGTGGGCAAAAATCGACACGTCCGAATTTCTCATCGGCGCTCAGACTGGCACCGGCCATCAAGAGAGCAATACCCGCACCGGTTGGACGGTGGGCGCCGGCTACGAGTACGCGCTCGGTTACGGCTGGTCGATCAAGGGCGAGTACCTCTATGTCAAGATTGACGACTACACCACGTTCACCCAGCCTCCCTTCGGTGGCGCTGGCTTGAATATCGCACCGCGCAGCGTCAAGCTCTATGACAACGTCATCCGCGCCGGCATGAACTACAAGTTCTGGTGATCAAGAGTCCCCCAAAAGCTCTTGAGTTGAGGAAGCCCTCGGCAGGATTGAACCCCCCGCCGAGGGCTTTCCGTTTGCCTGAACGCGGACGAAAGAGCGGTCCGGGTTTTTCAGCGAACGACGGATCGTGCCACGATTGCGCCCGAATCTCGAACGGCGCTTCTGGGGCGAAGCGCAAGCGCATGCACGCTGAGCATCGACTACCGCTCGGCAGTGGATGACCCGATCCCCCTCGCGCGGCCTCTTGTGAACGCTTATCGGCGCCGATCCTGCGTCCTGGCAGGTGTGGTATCCTTCGAATTGCGATTGGCGCGGTCTGAGGCTGCGGGAGCACCGCATGCGACGGCGCGATGTCATCACGGGGATTGCGATCGCGGCGACCGCATGGCCGCGCGCTGCGCACGCGGAAAGATGGCCCACGCAGTTGGTGCGCATCGTCTGCCCGCTCGCAGCCGGCGGCGGCATCGACGCGACCGCCCGTATCGTCGCGGCCCATCTTTCCGAGATTTGGGGCCAGCAGGTCGTCGTCGAGAACAAGTCCGGCGCCAGCGGCAACATTGCAGCCGAATTCGTTGCCCGTTCCGACCCTGACGGCTACACCATCTACATTGCCACATTCCCGCATGCGACCAACAGCTATCTCTATCCCTCGCTCGGTTACGACCCGGTCGCCGACTTCGCGCCTGTCACGTTGATCGGCCTCTACCCACTGATGATGGTCGTGCCGAACTCCTCGCCGGCACACTCGGTCAAGGAATTCATCGCCTACGCGAAGGTGAACAAGCTGAGCTATGCCTCGTCCGGCCATGGCACGTCGCTGCATCTCGCCGGCGAACTGTTCAAGCGCCGGGCCGGCATTGAAATGACTCACGTGCCCTATCGCGGAGCTGGTCCCGCCTTCAACGACCTGATCCCCGGTCGCGTTGATGCCATGATCAACTTCACCGCGTCGAGCCTGCCGCTCGTCCGCCAGGGTCAGTTGCGCGCGCTCGCCGTGGCCGCCGCCAAGCGATTGGAGGTCGCACCAGATCTGCCGACCATGGCGGAGGCCGGCGTTGCCGGCGTGGAGGTATCGTCATGGTCGGCGTTCTTTGTTCCGGCCAGGACGCCGCAGAACATCATCAGGAAGATTCACGACGACACGGTCGCAGTGCTGGCCGAGCCGGCGGTCAGAGGAAAGCTTGAGCAGGTCGGCGTCGTGGTGATCGGCTCGACGCCGGATGAGCTTGCCGCCTTTCTCGGCGCCGAGATGGACAAATGGGGACACGTCATCAAAGCGGCAAACATCAGCGCCCAATGATGCCGCCGGCAGCCTTGCCCTGGCCCGGGTTACGGAGTGATCGGCTTCCAAACGTTTCCGGAGATTTCCCGCCGCGCAAAAACGCGGCTGCCTCCGGGGCTCTTATTTTTCAACTCCAAGGATTGTTTCGACTGCTTTCATGACCAGGGCCTGAGGATTTTGAATGCAGTATCTTTCTAGCGTCTTCGTATTTTCGGTAAGCTTCTGCATATCGATGACTGTGTTGCTTCGCTTACCGTTATAATAGCCGTTCAACCAGATCGCGATATTTTGAGGAGTAGTAATTTTGTAACCGGCGAATTGGTCGCACGTGATCTTTGCAACGTCCAGCATCAGCTGCGCCCGGGCTGCGGGGATGGTCCCGAGGGCGAATATGAGTGCTGATACAAAACCCATAGCCTTTGTCATGACCTTCTCCTGAGAGAGTTATCCCCCGATCGTATCGGCGAGGGATCGCGCAGGGCAGGAGGCAACTGACAAACCGTGACAGGACGGCCCGCGCTATCTGAACCCGGCTCGATAGTACACCGCCAGTCCATCGATCTCGGTCTGCGTAAGCTTTGAGGCGATCGCTCGCATGCGCCCATAAACGTCATTGCGGCGATTACCCGCGGCATACTCCTTCAATTGCGAGACAATGTAGTCTTTCCCTTGCTCGGAAAGAATTGGCGTCTCGATCGGACCACCCGAACCTGGTCGATGGCATGACGCGCAGGGCGGGATATTGCGGCTGGGATCGCCGAGTTCGACCAGGCGCATGATTGCGGGAGGCGATTCCGCGAGTGTTGCCGGATTTGGGTTGCGCTTTGGCTGAGCTGCGTAATATGCAGCAATATCGGCGAGCGTGGCCTCATCGAGGGCCTTCGCGATCTCTGTCATCAGCGGATTTGTTCGGCTGCCCGTTCGGTAGTCACTCAGCTGCTTGTAAATTGCCGCACCCGATTGACCGGCAAGATTGGGATATTCAGGGGCCCGCGACACGCCCTGCTCGCCGTGGCAAGCGACGCAGACCTCCTGTGCCTTGGCAGAGCCCCGTTCTGCCTTGGCGTTGGCGAGAATTTGCAATAGGTCCGGGGTCCAGACCACCTTGGACACCGGCGTGGGCGGCGTGCGGTCAGGAACCTGCTGCCGTGCTGGCGATCCCGGCAAGATGCCTAGAGCCCGGCAGATGGCGGTATAGGCGTCGATTCCGTCGCTTCTTCCCTGGACCACGGGGATGATCAGCACGCCTAGAAGAACGCCGCTGAGCGCGATGGCGGAAACGGCGATGCTGGCCCAAAGCCGCCACGGCCGATCGAGAGCATGAGGGTCGGAGCCCGCTGATTGCGTCATCGCGCGTTTCCTAATACATCCGATGCACCATCGCGCTGGGCGAGGGTGTAATCGCGAACTGTGCGATCGGGTACCCGTAAGCCAGCAGCATCAGGACAAGAACCAAGACGTTCCAGAGCCCGAAGCCGTTGAGGGCAGCCGGAACGCGCTGCGGTGGGTCCACGGCCAGCGCGTACAGCGGTCGTTGCAGCGCAGGCAACGGGCTGCTGCGAAGGACGGCGAGATTGCGCACGAATAGCAGTGCGGAGGCGAGCAGCACCAGACCGCCGGCGAACGAGACAATGACCAGCGGGCCCCAGCCGGCAATGATTGGATCGGCATAGTTGAAATTGGCGACGCGCCGCCACTGGCCCTGCAAGCCCAACCAGTGCCATGGCAGCGTCATGGCCATCATCCCGATGAACCATAGCCACAGCTGCAGCCGCAGCGGCACGGTCGATGCGTGCGCGTGCCCGGTCAGGCGCGGCCAAATCTCGTAGGCGATGGCGAAATACATGATGACGGCCGAGCCGCCGAAGATCAGATGAAAGTGCGCCGTTATCCACGAGGTGTTGTGCACCAGTGCGTTCATGCCGTAGGCCATATTGATGAGCCCGCCGAAGCCGCCGAAACCGAGCATCACGAAGGAAAGGCCGGTCGCGAGGACGATCGGCCGTTCCCATGGCAGCGCCGCGATCCAACCGAAAACACCACGGCCGCCGCGCAAGCGCCCCGCGATTTCCAGCGATGCCGTGATCGTGAAAATCGTCAGCAGCGTCGGTACGGCCACAAAGGCCGTGAGCAGGACCTGGATGAACTTCCAGCCATTGCCATGCTCGGGATCCATTAACAGGTGATGCATTCCGACGGGCAGGCTGTAGAGCAGAAATAGAATGAAGCTGAGGCGGCCCATCGTATCGCTGTAGAGGCGTCCGCCGGCCGCTCGCGGCACGATCGTATAAAATGCGATGTAAGCCGGAATGAGCCAGAAATAGACAATGGCATGCAGCGTCCACGAAAACAGCGTCCGCGCAAGCCCTGCATCGATAGTCTGCACGAAGCCCAGCGCCGCCGGGATGACTTGGAACAGCAGTTCGGCCGCCACGCCAACCGTGGTCCAAAGCCACAACAGCGCATTTGCCACCGTCCCGAACATGGCCAGCGGCACGGGTCGGCCTGGATTTGCGCGCTTCCACACGCCCATCGCGACGAG
>Ga0306921_10004939_pt1 | contig 13797 bp, 11 predicted proteins | sample sta12Cox44000080_FD_203760 | JGI IMG/M metagenome (GOLD analysis project Ga0306921, IMG submission 203760) | Lab enrichment of tropical soil microbial communities from Luquillo Experimental Forest, Puerto Rico - statoxic.12C.oxic.44.000.080 (v2)... | ecosystem: Environmental > Terrestrial >... | reverse complement strand
ACGATCGGGCAGCTCATCTGGCCGCCCGACATATAGCGGGTCTTCGAGGCCGAATTGATGATCTGATCCATCGCCTGCATGGCGAAATTAAAGGTCATGAATTCGACGATCGGCCGCAGCCCGGCAAAGCCGGCGCCGATCCCGAGCCCGGCAAAGCCTTGTTCGGTGATCGGGGTGTCGATCACCCGGCGGGGTCCGAATTCCTGAAGCAGGCCCTGGCTGACCTTATACGCACCCTGGTATTCGCCGACCTCCTCGCCCAGCAGAAAAACCGTCTCGTCACGCCGCATTTCCTCGGCCATCGCATCGCGCAGCGCCTCGCGTACGGTCACGGTCCGGGTCTCGCCGGTATATTCTGGCTCGATCGAGGGGGAGCGGCGAGGAGCGGCGAGTGATGGCGGGGGAGGGAGCGGCCGCACTTCCAGCGGTGCTTCCGGGCGGGCCTTGGGAGATCGCGTCCTCTTCTCCTCTGTGCCCATGTCTTCGCCGTTTCCGGCGATGAACGCGATTGGCGTGTTGACCGCGACGTGCTCCGTGCCTTCGGGGATCACGATCTTGGCGAGCACCCCCTCGTCGATCGCTTCGACCTCCATCGTCGCCTTGTCGGTCTCGATCTCGGCGAGCACATCGCCTGCTCGAACGGCTTCCCCTTCGCTCTTGAGCCAGCGAGCGATCTTGCCCTCGGTCATCGTCGGCGACAACGCCGGCATCAAGACTTCGGTAGCCATGGCTTCTCGCAATCTCCTGCAGGCGAGATCGTCAAAGGGGTCAGGCGCCGGCCAAGACATCCGTCCACAGCTCGGCCGGCTCCGGTTCCGGGGAGTCCTGCGCGAATTGCGCCGCTGCGGCGACGCGATCCCTGATCTCGCTGTCGATCTGCTTGAGCTCCGCCTCCGTCGTTCCGCCTTCGAGCAAACGTCGACGTGCCTGATCGATCGGGTCGTGCTCGGTGCGCATTCGGTTGACCTCATCCCGGGTACGATACTTTGCCGGGTCGGACATCGAGTGTCCGCGATACCGGTATGTCATCATCTCGAGGATGATCGGCCCTTGGCCGGACCGGGCGTGCTCAGCGCCGGCAAGCCCAGCCTCGTGCACGGCGAGCACGTTCATGCCGTCGACCTGCTCGCCCGGGATCCCATAGGCCGTACCGCGATGGAACAGGTCGGTGCGCGCCGACGCACGATCGATCGCCGTCCCCATCCCGTATCGATTGTTCTCTATCACGTAAACGATCGGCAGCTTCCACAGCGAGGCCATGTTGAAGCTCTCGTAAACCTGTCCCTGGTTGATCGCCCCATCGCCGAGATAGGTGACCGAGATCTGCCCGTTTGCGCGATAATGATGGGCAAAGGCGAGCCCGGTTCCGATCGGCACCTGCGCGCCGACGATGCCGTGGCCGCCAAAGAAGCTCTTCTCCCGGCTGAACATGTGCATCGAGCCGCCCTTGCCGTGCGAATAGCCGCCACGGCGCCCGGTCAACTCGGCCATGACACCCTTGGGATCCATTCCGCAGGCCAACATATGCCCGTGATCGCGATAGGACGTGACGATCGTGTCGCCTTCCTTGAGTGCTGCCTGCATGCCTACGACGACCGCTTCCTGCCCGATATAGAGGTGGCAATAACCGCCGATCAAACCCATGCCGTACATCTGCCCAGCCCGCTCCTCGAAGCGCCGGACCAACAGCATGTCACGGTAGTATCCGAGCAGCTCCTGTGGCGGGGCGTCAACCTCGGCGAATTTTACCGTCGCAGCCTTGCGCTTGACGGACATGTCAGCTTCCTCCACACGGCCCCTGGAAAGCAGCCCAAAATCTGCCCGGAAACATGCTGGCAAATTCGTCCTATTGCAACCTCGCCCGGGCGCGTAAAGACGGCTTCTCGAGAGTCGACGGCGCCCGCTAATGCTAATGGGGCGTCGCTGGTTGCATGATGACGATCTCATCGGGCGCGACCAGGTTCAAGGTTGCCCGGACCTGTTCGTCGAGCAAGTCGGGATCAACGTGATCCGGCTTCAGGTTGGAGACCCTGAGATCGAGTGCCTGGTGCTGCCCCCTAACCGCTTCGAGATTCGCATTCTCGGCGCGGATCTCGCGCGTCAAGCTCAACCATCGGATCAACCCGTGCTCACCTTCGATCAGGTTGTAAAAAAAATACCCGGTCAAGGCGATGCCGATAACCGGCCCGAGAACAAAATGCGCCCGCCGCTTCATTTCGCGGAATACGTTCATTGGCGCGAGAGGACCATTGGCGATTCAGAGAGGCAACAGGCGCAACGTCGACCGACGAAGGTTTGTGACGAGAAAGTTTGTCTAGCGCCGCAGCACCGAGCGCCCGGCGAACACTGCAGAGGCGCCGAGCTGCTCTTCGATCCGGATCAGCTGGTTGTATTTGGCCAGCCGGTCAGATCGAGACAGCGATCCGGTCTTGATCTGGCCGCAATTAGTCGCGACCGCTAGATCGGCGATTGTCGTGTCCTCGGTTTCTCCCGAGCGGTGCGAAAACACCGTCCCCCAGCCGGCACGCTGGGCGATTTCAACCGCGTCGAGCGTCTCAGACAAGGTGCCGATTTGATTGACCTTGACGAGCAGCGCATTTGCGATGCTTCGGTTGATTCCGTCCCGCAAACGGCGTGGATTGGTGGCGAACACATCGTCGCCGACGAGTTGAACCCTGCCGCCAAGCTCGCGCGCGAGCAGCCGCCAACCCTCCCAATCGTCCTCGGCCATGCCGTCCTCGATCGAGACGATCGGATAACGCCGGACGAGATCGGACCAGTATTCGACGAGCCCCGCGGCGTCCAGAGTCTTGCCCTCACCGGGGAGTCGATAGGCGCCCTCTCGGTGGAATTCGCTCGCCGCAGGATCAAGCGCGAGCATCACGTCGTCCCCCGGATGATAGCCGGCAGCCTCGATCGCCTGCATAATGAAGCCGAGTGCCGCGTCGGTCGAAGCGAGGTTCGGGGCAAAGCCTCCCTCGTCACCGACATTGGTATTGTGACCGGCCTCGGCGAGCTGTCTTCGCAGGTTGTGGAAGATCTCCGAGCCGATGCGGATCGCCTCGGTCGCCGAACTCGCACCGACCGGCATCACCATGAATTCCTGAATGTCGATCGGGTTGTCGGCGTGAACTCCGCCGTTGACGATATTCATCATCGGAACCGGCAGGGTGCGGGCGAAGACGCCACCAACGTAGCGGTAGAGCGGTGCGCTCGCTTCGGCTGCGGCCGCCTTGGCGCAGGCGAGGCTGACCCCGAGGATCGCATTGGCCCCGAGCCGACCCTTGTTCGGGGTTCCGTCGAGTTCGACCAGCGCGCGATCGATCGCCAACTGATCCTCAGCATCGAAGCCCGAAAGCGCGTCGAAAATCTCGCCGTTTGCCGCTTCGACGGCCTGGCGAACCCCTCTGCCGCCAAAGCGCAGTTCGCCGTCGCGCTTTTCCACCGCCTCGTGCGCGCCGGTCGACGCACCAGACGGGACGGCCGCGCGGCCGATCGTTCCGGTCTCGAGCGTAACGTCGACCTCGACGGTCGGATTTCCGCGACTGTCGAGGATCTCCCGCGCATGGATGTCGACAATCGCAGTCATGACAATCTCCTCACAGCGAGCTGCGCCGGACCGGCCTTGGCGAGACGGTCGAATGAGACCAAGGTTTCGAGCAGCACCGGGAGCGCCTTCAGCGGCACCATCGTGGCGCCCTCGCACGGGGCCCGGTCGGGATCCTGGTGTGTCTCGATGAACACGGCGGCGATGCCGACCGCCACCGCCGCCCGGGCGAGGACGGAAGCGAATTCGCGCTCACCACCTGAGCGGTCGCCCAGCGCGCCTGGTTGCGCAACAGAGTGCGTGGCATCGAACACGACCGGGTAACCGGTTTGCGCCATGATCGGCAGCCCGCGCATATCAACCACGAGCGTGTTGTAGCCGAAGCTCGCGCCGCGCTCGCACAGCAGGATCCGCTCGTTTCCGGTAGAGGCGATCTTGGCCGCGACATTCGTCATGTCCGACGGCGCTAGGAACTGACCCTTTTTGACATTGATCGGCTTCCCGGTCGTACCCGCTGCCAGCAGCAAATCCGTCTGACGGCAAAGAAACGCGGGGATCTGCAGGACATCCACGATCTCGGCGACCGGCGCACATTGCCCGGGCTCATGAACGTCCGTCAGCACTGGAAGCCCGCTGCGTTCGCGGACTTCGGCGAGGATGGGCAATCCTGCGTCGAGCCCGATGCCGCGCGAAGAGCCCACCGAGGAACGGTTCGCCTTGTCGAATGAGGTCTTGTAGATGACATCGATCCCGAGCCTGCGGGCGATCTCGGCGAGCGCGGCGCTGATCTCCAGCGCGTGCCCCCGCGATTCCAGCGTGTTCGGCCCGACAATGAACACCAGCGGCAGATCGTTGCCGATCATAATGTCGCCAATGGCTACGTGATGCGGGGTCATGACGGGATGCTCACACAAGGCGCGATTGGTCGAGCGCGGCGCGGACAAAGGAGGTGAACAATGGGTGTGGCTCAAACGGCTTTGATTTCAGCTCTGGATGGAACTGCACGCCGATGAACCACGGGTGGTCGGGAAATTCGACAATTTCCGGCAGCACACCGTCCGGCGACATCCCTGAAAAACGCAGCCCGACGTCTTCCAAGAGCCGCCGGTAGCCGATATTGATTTCGTAACGATGGCGATGGCGCTCGCTGATTTGGGTGCTTCCGTAGATCCCCGCCACCCTGCTGTCCGGAGCAAGCCGCGCTTCGTAGGCGCCCAGTCGCATCGTCCCGCCGAGATCGTCGGTCGAATTGCGTCTTTCGATGGTATTGCCGCGCATCCACTCGGTCATCAGCCCGACGACCGGATGCTCGCACGGCCCGAATTCCGTCGACCCCGCACCTGGTAGCCGCGCCAGATCGCGTGCCGCTTCGATCACCGCCATGTGCATGCCGAAGCAGATGCCGAAATAGGGTACGCGGCGCTCGCGGGCAAAGCGGGCGGCTTCGATCATGCCCTCGGTGCCGCGCTCGCCAAATCCGCCGGGAACGAGAATGCCGTGAACGTCATCGAGGTGCCGGACCGCTTCGGTCTCCGTCTCGAAAACCTCAGAATCGATCCAGTCGAGATTGACCGCAACATTGTTGGCGATCCCGCCATGGCTCATAGCCTCGGCGAGTGATTTATAGCTGTCCGGGAGGTGTGTGTATTTGCCGACGATCGCGATCGTCACCTGCCCTTCGGGCTTATGGATGCGGTTGACGATCGCCTCCCAGCGATCGAGATTGGGCTCGGGCGCATTGAGTCCGAAATGTCGGCATACCTCCCGGTCGAACCCTTCCAAATGGTACGCTACCGGAACGCCATAGATCGTGTCGATATCGAGGGCGGGGATCACACGGCTTTCGTGCACATTGCAGAACAGCGCGATTTTCTTGCGGGCGGCCGGTGGGATCGGCCGGTCGCAGCGGCACAGCAGGATATCGGGCTGGATGCCGAGGCCGAGAAGCTCCTTGGTCGAATGCTGGGTCGGCTTGGTCTTCAGCTCCCCTGCGGAGGGGATCCACGGCACCAGCGTCAAATGCACGAAGAGGACGTGCTCGCGCCCAAGCTCGTTGCCGAGCTGGCGGATCGCCTCGAGGAAGGGCAGGCTCTCGATGTCGCCGACCGTGCCGCCGATCTCGCAGAGAACGAAATCCTCGCCTGCTAAATCGGCCTGGATGAACTCCTTGATCGCGTCGGTGACGTGGGGGATGACCTGCACCGTCGCCCCGAGATATTCGCCGCGCCGTTCGCGGCCGATCACTGTCGAGTAGATCCGCCCGGTAGTGACCGAATCGCTGCGCCGCGCGGCGACGCCGACATAGCGCTCGTAATGGCCGAGATCGAGGTCGGTCTCGGCGCCGTCGTCGGTGACGTAGACTTCGCCGTGCTGGTAGGGGCTCATCGTGCCAGGGTCGACATTCAGGTAAGGATCGAGCTTGCGCAACCTGACCCTGAATCCGCGGGCCTGCAGCAGCGCTCCGAGCGCTGCTGCCGTTAAACCCTTGCCGAGAGAGGAAACCACGCCGCCGGTGATAAAGATGAACCGCGTCATGGAATCCCAGTCTACAGCATCAGGCGTCTGTCTCCTAAGAAAATGCCGGAGGTGACCAGACCCGGCGCCGGCTCGGCTCGAGCCTCGTGCAGCGCCTGAGCGCCAATCACGAATCGCCCGCTCAACGCGCGAGCGGCGGGCTGGGTTGCGATGGCTCCGCGGGCGGCGTTTGCGGCGGCGGGGCAACCGGCGCCACGGGAGCGGTCGGTGCTGATGGCGCGCCCTGCTCGATGATCGATTGCGGAGCATGGCCGCGATTGCTGAACCAAACCAGTGAGAGGCTTGTCACCATGAAGAGGACGGCGAGGATCGCAGTCGTGCGCGTCAGCAGATTCGCCGTCGAGCGGCCGGTCATAAATCCGGACATGCCGCCGCCCCCCATGCCGAGCGCGCCTCCCTCGCTCTTCTGCAGCAGAATGACCCCGACGAGAGTGATCGCGATCAGGATGTGGACGACAAGAAGCAGAATGATCATGGGGTTTACTTATTCACTCCGTAGGCGGCTGACCAGAACCGGCAGCAAATCGCCATCGCCCCTCACCCTCACGCCCTCTCAGCGCACGCGTGCGTGCGCCTGTTGCCTCTCGGCGAAGCGCAGCGTCGTCTGTCGGCGTGGCGCGAGCTTTGCTCGCGCCCTAGGAATGGCGCATCTCCGATGCGCCAGGGGGTGAGGGGCAGCTCTCGGCTATGGCCCAAAAACTTTCGGCATCGAGGCTCGCTCCGCCGACGAGTGCACCATCGACCTCGGCAAGGCCAAGGATGCCAGCCGCGTTCTGCGAATTGACCGATCCGCCGTAGAGGATCCGCGCGCCCACCGGAATACACCCGCGAACAGTGGCATGCATTGTTGCGATGTCTTCCAACGTCGCCGTCAGGCCCGTGCCGATCGCCCAGACGGGCTCGTAGGCGACGATGAGGTTATCTGAGTCGGCGCCGCTTGGGATCGACCCGGCGAGCTGGGCCGACACGACATCGACAGCCTTCCCGGCTTGGCGCTGCGATTGCGTCTCCCCGACGCAGAGGATCGCAACCATGCCCGCTCGCCATGCGCCGAGGATCTTGTCATGCACCACCGCGTCGCCTTCGCCGTGACCGTGGCGACGCTCGGAGTGTCCGAGGATGACATGGCTGCAACCGGCATCGGCCAGCATCTCGGGACTGATGTCGCCGGTATAGGCGCCCTTTGGCATAGCATGGCAATCCTGTCCGCCGAGGGCGATGCCGCTGCCCGCGAGCACATCACCCACTGTCGCCAGCAAGCTTGCCGGCGGGCAAATGAGAAGCTGACAACCGGGCCCGCTGCCTCCCGCGGCAATGGTCCGCTGCGCAAGGCGGCTCGCCAGCGCCGCGCCGTCTTCGCGTAGCTCGTTCATTTTCCAATTGCCGGCGACAAGTTTTGTCCGAACCGCCATGTTGCGACCCCACCGGCCCGTCTCTATCTCTGGCCAAGATCACACCGGCTCGCGGGCGGGTCAACCTGCTTCGGCCGCCAAAACAGAGGCCATTTGCCTCCATGCTGCAAGCGATTCGTTCCAAGGCTGGGTCCTTCGTCGTCAAGGGTCTATTCGTTCTCCTGATCCTGACCTTCGGGATCTGGGGCATCGGGGACATTTTCCGCAACCGCCCGAACGATACGGTGATCGCCAAGGTGGGCGACCAGAGCATCCGGGCAGAGGATTTGCAGGCGGCCATGCGCCGGGAGCTCGAGCGCCTTAGCGCGCGGTTCGGCGCCGCGATCGACATTCAGCAAGCCAAAAAGCTTGGGATCATCGACAATGTGCTCGACGAGCTGATCGACCGCCTCCTGCTCGAGCAGGAGGCGGCAAGGCTGCGGCTCGAGGTTTCGGACGACGTGATCCGCAATGCCACCACCGACAACCCGAATTTCAGGACGCCTGACGGCCATTTCGACCGCGCCCTCTTCGATGCGACGCTCGCCCAGAACCATCTCACCGAGGATCAGTTCGTGACACTGATGCGCCGCGACATACCGCGGGACGACTTGCTTCAGGCGGTGACGCTGGGCGCCGCGGCACCGCAATCGATGGCGGATCTGCTCCTCCGATACCGGAACGAGAAACGCATCGCGGATATCGTCGCGTTACCGGTCGCCGATGCCGATGCCGGACAGCCGGGCGAAGCCGAGCTCACCGCGTTCTACGACGCTCATCAGGATCTCTTCCGCGCCCCCGAATACCGAGGGTTCACCTTGGCGAGCCTCAGCCCGGCGGATATTGCGCAGGGCATCGAGATTCCGGAGGCAAAGCTGAAGGCGGAGTTCGACGAGCGGCAGGACGACTTCCAGCTGCCCGAGCAACGCGAGGTTCAACAGATCCTCGCACCCTCCGAGGACAAGGTGAAGGAGGCGGAAGCCGCGCTCGCCGCCGGCAAAGACTGGAACGAAGTGGCAATTCAGATCGCTGGACAAAACCCGGAAACGATCGAGCTCGGTCTGATGAAACGTGAGGAGTTGCCGCAGGTGCTCTCCGACATCGCCTTCGAGTTGCCTTTGAACAAACCGAGTGAGCCGGTGAAGACCCCGCTCGGCTGGCATATCCTGCGGGTCGTCAAGATCGAACCGGCGGTGACCCAGACCTTCGAGCAGGCCAAGCCGAAGCTCGAGGCCCAACTCACCCACGACGAGGCAGTCGACCGAATTTACAAGGTTGCCAATCGGGTCGATGACGCGCTCGCGGGCGGAACGACCATCGAGGATGCTGCAGCGAAGTTTGAGCTCAAGAAGACAGAGATCGCCGCAGCGGATGTCGGCGGGCACGATGCCGAGGGCAAACCGGTCGCATTGCCAATCCCAGCCGGCGAGGTATTGAAGCTCGTCTTTGCGACGGATGAGGGGCAAACGAGCCGGGTGACCGAGAGTCCGGAGGGCGCCATTTTCATGGTGCGAGTGAGCAAGGTGACCCCTCCAACGATCAAACCGCTCGCCGAGGTCAAAGAGCAGGCCGTCGCGGCGTGGCAGGCGGAGAAACGGCGCGAGACCGTCGCCAAGACAGCCGAGGAGCTCGCCGCCGCGGTCAAACCCGATACCCGCTTGGCTGCGGTGGCCGCCGAAAAGGGTCTCAAAGTCAGGACCTCGTCGCCTCTCTCGCGTCAGCCGGGCCGCGACGACGCGACATCGCCGGCGCTCGCCGCCAAGCTGTTCGCAGCCAAACCGGGCGAGGTCGTCACCGCCGGCGATGCGGCCGGGTCCTATGTCGCCCAGCTCGACGAGGTGCAACCCCCGGAGACGCCGTCGCAGAATGCCACGGCGGAGGCTTCGCGTAACCTGAACCAGGGGATGCGAACGGATCTCTCGGTCGAATTCACGCAAGCGCTGCGCGCGCGCTTCCCGGTCGAAATCCGGCGCGAGGCGGTCGATCGACTGTTCTGACCGGTAACAGTTCCAGAGCCGTGCGGTTGCGGTGGTCTCGCCTAAAGAACGCGACGGGGCCTCCGGACAATTCTCCGTCATACCGGCGACGGCCGGTATCCATATCCGTCATAGGTCCCGGCCTTCCGCCGGGACGACAGGAAGCGACTCCGGCGAGACCGAAGTCCCCAGCAACACGGTTGGCGAACTTGTGATGGAGGCGCTGTCCACCCTCGATCCGGTCGCCTATATTCGCTTTGCCTCGGTCTACCGCAATTTCCGCGAGGCCAAAGGATTTTGGCGAGTTCCTCGGGCGGATTGTGGCGGATGACAATTAAGGGAGGTCATGGGTGGAGGAGCTTCCTATAGTCGATCTGGTAAGCTGCTGAGAGGCGCTGATAGGTGCCCTCACGAGACGAGAATCTCGGCTTGGCCGGGCAACCGCTTTGACCACGGGTCCTACTCGGTCGAACTCGGTTCCAAAAGGAATGCTGCCCGTCTACGAGAGGATTGTCGGCTTGACCGACGATGTTTGCGATAAGCAGCTAAACTCCGAATACCGGAACCTGGCGCGCGCAATGACCGGAGCGCTCTGCAGGAAGCGCCCGAGCCCACTTACTTCTGGACAATCGCGAACCTGGGCGGGTGGGATCGTCTACGTGCTGGGAAGGATCAATTTTCTCGGCGACCGATCGTTTTCTCCGTACATGACAACGGCAGACCTGTGCGCCGCATTCGGCGTTGGGGAGAGCACCCTCCACGCCAAGGCGCGCGTCATCGAGAAGACCCTCAAGACGCGGATATTTGACCCGAAGTGGACGCTTCCCAGCCTGGTCGGCAGCAATCCACTCGTATGGATGGCGGAAGTGAACGGTCTGCTGGTCGATTTGCGCACGATGCCTCGTGAAGTTCAGGAAGTGGCTTTCGCCAAGGGAATCATTCCCTACATCCCTGCAGACAGGCAGAGTCGATCGTGAACCCGCGGTTCCGAAAAGCGCAACATGGTGAAAATCGTTTTCTCAAGCGCCTGAGCAAGAAAGCCCGGAAGGGATTGCGGGGATGGCCAATTGCGACGATTGCCTTCTATGGCCCAAACCTGAGCCAAGCGACAAAGGTCGCGGTTGGCATAACCCCATCCGAGAATGCAGAGGTGGAAGAGTTACGCGACTGGAAAGTGGATCGTGGCGATATCCGCGCCGATTCCGGCATCGCCCGTGAGATACTCGAATTTATCGAGCAGCATCAGGTGCGGTCCGTGGCCATGACCGATGGCATAATAGGGTGTCCTCACCAGGAAGGAATCGATTACGAAGGCGAATGGTGCCCAGTTTGCGAATTTTGGCACGGACGAGATCGGTTTACCGGGCAGCGGGTCGATTAATTTACGGAAACCCGGCGGCGGTCTTGCCCGGCGTCGGAGCCATCGGCAAGGGCGTCTCCGGCGAACAGCGCCATAATGCGACGGCCGAGACGCTGCTGAACATCGCCGCTGATCCCGAATACCTAGCGTCAACCTGCAGGGGCGGCGCGACTACAATGCCCATAGCCGCGCCCGGCATCCCCTGGTAGCTCAATCCGGCTTCTGTAGGTCGCGCGCTGGGTCCGGCCGCCACCGTTGCGCCGCCGCGCGACCTCACAGAACCCTCCGGATTATCACGTAGAGAAAGGCGAACCGGTCCGGCGATGACGGAACTTGGCAACTCGCCCGGCTACAAAAGTCGCATAATCCCACTCTGACAGCGGCGCCGCTGCGACCGCGCTCGCCACTGTCTTCGGCAGCGACAGCGTGACGTTCACCTCGACCTCCAACACTTATTGCATCGGCGGCTCGACGACGCTTGACATCCTCGGCAACGTGACGAGCTGCACGCTCAACGGCACGCCCTATTCGATTGGGATTGCCGGCTGCGCCAATGGTGGAACGCTCGTCTATAACACCGCCCGCACGGTGACCGGGTGCACGCTAAACGGCAGCCCGCAGATGGTGATCGGCGGCGGTTGAAATAATGCGGGCACCGTGTCCGTGCTCAACTCCGATTACAACCGCCAACCCGCGGTACAACGGCAGCCCGTTGATCTGCCCGATCGCCGAGACCTATAGAGCCTGTCCGCAGGCTTCGGGCGGGTCTTCTGGGCGCGGAATTCAGCCCGGTGGTCGGCGGCATTCACACCCCCGCCGCGGTCGTAGAGGCGCTCGCGCTCGGCAATGCCATCGGCACCTTTTTCGTTCCTGTCGCCCTCGCCTCCGGGCACAGCTGCAACGGTAATTACAACGGCGTCTTCAACGGTAATCCAACCGTCTCGGCCGGGCAGAATTGCGTATTTACGAGCCCTTGCAAGATCGAAGGGGATGTCACGGTAAACGGGGCAGCTTCGACCTCGCTTGCACCGCGGATGGCAACGTTACAATTTCGCGCGGCAGCGTCTTTAGCATTGACGGAGTCTCTATCGGCAACGATTTTCATATTCAGCAGCTCGCGGACGGCCAGCCGCAGAGCGCCGTTTGTGGGACCGTGATCAAGGGCAATTTGGTTGTCCAGAATAATCGCCGCCCGCTAGAGATCGGGCGCCAGCAATGCAAATGCCTGTCCCGGCAATACGGTCGGCAACGATCTCCAGGCCACCAACAATAACGCCGGGTTGTCGATCGACTACAACAAGGTCGATGGCAACCTGCAGGTTCAAAACAACACGGCCGCGACCGACATTTCCGGCAACACAGTCACCCACAACCTGCAATGCCAAGGCAACACCCCGGCGGTAACGTATGTGGCGCTGAACATGGTCGTGCAGGGGCAGGCGCAAGTCAATGCGCCGCCGGTCCGTAGAGACCGGCGAGCCTCGCCCGCTTTTCACCGACCCTTTCGGGTGCATCGCGCCACCATCAGCCGCATCGCCGCCGAGGCAAGCTGGGCAGGGTCTGCACGCCTCAGTGATCGGCGGGATGCTGCTGGGCTTCCCATTGATCGGCTGCGTTGAGTGCCTTGCGAAACGCCTCGCCCGTTTGCAGAATCGCTGCCCGCAGCTCCGGCGCAATCTCCTTGCGCATGCCGACATCGTCCTGCGGCATCTTGCCGCTTCGCACCATTTCCAGCACGTCGTCAATTTCCCCTGATGCGTGAAGGGGAGTCTGGAGCAGCACAAGGTGATCCATGTCGGCTTCGTTGTTCGGCGCATGGCAGCTCAAGCAGGTGCCCTTCCGCGCCTCGGTGGCAAAATCCCGATAGGCTTTCTCCAGCGGCGCAATATATGGATTAGCAAAGCTGTAGCGGTTCGAGAACAGCGACGCGCGCGGCTGAAACTGACCGGATGCATCGGTCCACTGCCAGTTGCCGTCAAACACGGGCGGCGTCACGTGGGCATAAGGCCCGCGGTCCGCTTCGCTGCCGCCGCTTGAACGGGTGACGACGAAGACCTGGCCATCGTGGTTCAGATAGAATTTTAGCTCGTTGGCCGCTTCATAGGCGGCCCATTTCTCGGCACGGTGCCAGAACGGGTACGGAAATTCACCGGGCGGCAGGGCGTTACGGAAATAGGTGCCAAGATGGATGACGCCCACATGTTCGCGAGCGTCGGAATCGACCGACCAGCGGCCGGTGTACGTGAACAGCGACAGATACATGAGCTGGAAGATGCTTGGCTTGAAATGGGTCAGCTGCTTCTTGGTCAACCGCAATTTCGGCTGATCGCCGCCAAACAGGAGGCCGCTCGGGGCGAACCGGATGAACGCCGCATTGCGCAACCCGGTAGTGCATTTGTCGTGGGCATCCACGTCGTCTGGTCGGGCACTCGGGCAGAGCGTCGAGAATTGTGCCGCCATTGTAGCCGCGAGCTTTTCCAGATCGGCCTGCGTCGGCTCCGCCAGGGCCGGCACGGCGGCGAACAGTCCCAGCAGGCTGGAAATAAATATCGTTGCAATTCTACGCTTCATGTTTCCTTGGAGAGCCCTTGTTGTGAGCTGATATGGATAGCGTTACCCAGAAGCAATTTTGCGGCGGCTGTGTGGGGAGGCAATTTCTCAAACCCATGGCTGCAATCGTTCCAGCGCCGCGATTAATCAAGCGGCGTCGGCTGCGGCGAGGCTGCCGTGGAATTCGGGCCTCAGTCGGCGGTCGAAAGCGACCCGTGGGGCGCCGTCATCCGATTCACCCGCTGGGTGTTCCGTTCATCTGGAAATCGGGGTATAATTAATATGCCCTTCGATCTTGAAAATCAGTCATATGTATCAGATAAAAATCTTAGGCCTAGCAGGATGCGGAAAAAGTCGCCCTATTGGTCGAGATATTGGGCATAATCCGCACTGCGTGACGAGATGTGGGGGACGTCCGATGCGCGGTTGGGATGCGAG
>Ga0306921_10004938_pt1 | contig 13799 bp, 10 predicted proteins | sample sta12Cox44000080_FD_203760 | JGI IMG/M metagenome (GOLD analysis project Ga0306921, IMG submission 203760) | Lab enrichment of tropical soil microbial communities from Luquillo Experimental Forest, Puerto Rico - statoxic.12C.oxic.44.000.080 (v2)... | ecosystem: Environmental > Terrestrial >... | reverse complement strand
CAGCGTTTTGCTCCCCACATGCGCGACAAGCTGGTCGACCAAATTGACGATCTTCGAGACCTGGCCAAGGATACGTATCAGGCGGCCACAGACCGTGTGGCCAGCGTCACAAAGTCTCTTCGTCGGTCGAACACCGGTGGCGCCGGCTGGCATGTGCTCCGCTTCGCCGTCGGTCTAGGAGTCGGAATCGGGGTTGCGGTCCTATTGGCCCCCGCAAAGGGAGAGCAAACCCGGGCCAGGCTGGCGGGCAAAGCACAGGAATTTAGCGGGAACGTACGGCGGAGACTTGCTGCCTAGGATCTTCCTGCTACCGCCACGGGTGACTAGCTGTCTGCACCTGGAATGTCGGCGCACCCTGGACCATACGGTTTGCGGGGAAGATCGAACTCGATTCAAGAGTCGAGCCCGGTTGAACAAACCAGGCGCGGTCGGCGGCCTCGCTTGCTGTTCGCAGCGGCCACGACTTCAGGGCCTAGCCCCCTGAGGCGTGCCCGGCTTGCGCGGGGACAGGGCGATTGCGAAAAGGGTTAGTCTTCCGCGCGTCCTGCACCCACGTGATTCTGTGCGTGATACTTCAGCCTGATCTCGCGCAACTTGCTTACATGAGTATCGCTGAGCGGTTTCTGCCTGCCGAGCATGTGGGTCACGAGTGCAATCTTGGCGTAGTGCTCCACCGTCTCCATGTTCATGTAGGCGGTTAACAGATCTTCACCGTAGGTCACTACGCCGTGGTTCGCCATGAGGATGGCGTCATGATCGCCCACCAGTGGGGCCAGGGCCTCCGCTAATTCCGGAGTGCCGGGCGTCTCATAGTTGGCAAGTGGAACGGTGCCCAGGGTAATCACAATTTCCGAGCACAGTGCGCTGTCAAGCGGAATGCCCGCAGCCGCAAAGCCGGTGGCCGTCGGAGGATGAGCATGCACTACCGCTCCCACGTCGGGCCGGTTACGGTAGATAAAAAGGTGCATGGCAATTTCGCTGGAAACGTTGCGACATCCTGCAACCTTGTGGCCGTGGGCGTCAACCACGACGAGGTCTTCCGGCGTCATCATCCCTTTACTCATCAACGTGGGAGTACAGAGAAAGGTGCCGTCGTACAGGCGCACCGAGAGGTTGCCGTCGGTTGCAGCCACCAAACCAGTCTGATGCAGGAATTTTCCGTAGCGGACGATTTCGTCCTTGTGCTCGTTTACCGTCTTCATGGCCTGGAATGCTGGTGATGATCGCCCCAGTATTCCTATCGTAACCCAGTTTTGTAAATCCGCGAAGCTATGTCGTTGCCTTTTCGCGATTTTGATTGGGCATAATCGTTCTGTGCTGGTCTCAGAATTTGACTACCGCCTTCCGGAAGAGCTGGTCGCGAAGCAGCCGCTCACCGACCGCGCGGCCGCGCGCATGCTGCATTTAAAGCGGACCGGCGGTCACCTGCACGACGGCAACTTTGGCGACTTCCCTGAAGTCCTTCGCCCCGATGATTTGCTGGTGCTCAATGACACGCGCGTTTTTCCGGCCCGCCTTTATGGACATCGCAGCGGCTCGCGGGCGCAGCCCATCTCGCCATCCAATCCGGCGGCGCGTGCATTTCTCCGCGGACAGGTTGAGGTATTGCTGACACGCCAGCTTTCCAGGGAGCCAAATCTATGGGAAACGCTTGTACACCCCGGCCGCAAACTTGGCGTGGGAGAGCGCATCTACTTCGGGGGGGATGCGACCGAACTGTCCCACGAACTCGCAGCCCGGATCGTCGCTCGCCGGGATTTTGGCGAGCGCCATCTGCAATTTGACCCGGTGGCGGAGTTTTTCGCGGTGCTGGAGCGCATCGGCCACGTTCCCCTTCCCCCCTACATCGATCGCCCCGACACAGCGCTGGATCGCGAGCAATACCAGACCGTTTATGCCCGGGCTGCCGGCTCGGTCGCCGCACCTACTGCCGGACTGCACTTCACACCCGCGGTCCTGGAGCGCATCCGTGAACGCGGCATCGAGACGGCGGAGGTCACCTTGCATGTCGGGCTGGGTACCTTCCAGCCGGTTCGCGTCGAGGTGGTGGAGCAACACCACATCCATCGCGAGTGGTACTCCATCTCTCCTGCGGCCGCCGAAAGAATCCAACGTGCGCGTGATACCGGACGTCGAATCGTAGCTGTCGGCACCACCACGGTTCGGACCCTGGAGTTTGCCGCCCGCCAATCGCCCGATGGGCGCATCACGCCACAGTCAGGCGAGGCGGATGTCTTTATCTATCCCGGCTTCCGCTTTCGCGTGGTGGACGCGCTGCTCACTAACTTCCACCTGCCCAAGTCCACCTTGATCATGCTGGTTTCAGCCTTCGCCGGCCGCGAACAGACACTAGCCGCGTACGAACATGCCGTCCGCGAACGTTACCGTTTCTACTCCTACGGTGATTGCATGTTGGTTGACTGATCAGGCCTTCAATCCTTTGTCATCCTGAGTGAGGACGTGCCCGAAGCTGCGCGTCCGATTTGAACGGACCCGCATTTCCCAGAAATCGAGCGAGGCTGACAGTCTTGGTAAAATCGCTTCTTGCCCTCGACCAGGAAAACTGCGAAATCGTCCACCGTTTCCAGCGCTGCCAAGCCCCGCAGCGCCACGAAACGTACTGTCGCTGCGCCTGCCGAACCGAAAGGCTCAAAGGGTCGTATTTTTTTGATCGACGCGATGTCGTTCATCTTTCGCGCTTACCACGCCATGGCGGCCCAGCGCCCGATGTCTACGAAAACCGGCATTCCGACCAGTGCGACGTACGTGTTCGTCAACATGTTGCGCAAGTTGCGCGACGACTTTAATCCCCAGTATCTGGCGGCGGTTTTCGACGTCGCTGCCCCGACCTTCCGCGACCAGCAGGCCGCGGCCATGCCCAGCTTGCGCAAGTTCGACGCCAAGACACAAACCTACGTCGACGTGCAGTATGCCGGCTACAAGGCGACACGCACCGAAATGCCCGCCGATCTGGCGCAACAGATTCCCTATATCCGCCGGGCGCTGGAGGCTTACCGGATCCCGATTCTCGAGCAGGCCGGTTTCGAGGCCGATGACGTCATCGGTACCCTCGCGCGCAGAGCCGCTGACGCAGGCTACACCGTCTTCGTCGTCTCCAGCGACAAAGACATGATGCAGTTGGTGAACGACCGCGTCTGGGTGCTCAACCCGCCCAAGGACAACCTGATCTGCGACGCGGCAAAAGTGCAGGAGGTTCTCGGCGTACCGCCGGAGCGCGTCATCGATGTCATGGCCCTGCGCGGCGACTCCATTGACAATATTCCCGGCGCACCCGGCATCGGCGACAAGGGCTCCGTCGATCTCATCCAGCGCTTCGGCAGCGTGGAGAACGCTATCAAGCACGCCGCCGAAATTGAACGCAAAACCTATCGCGAGTCGCTGCAGAACAACCGCGACGTAGTGCTGCTCAGCAAGGAACTGGTCACCCTCAAGACCGACCTCAACGTCCCTTTCGAACCGGAGAAGATGCGGGCGCAGGAACCTGATGCTGCTTCCGCCCGTGCTCTGTTCACTGAGCTGGAATTCACCACGCTGGTCCAGGACTTCCTTGCCGAGAGCGTGGAGCTCGGCGAGACTAATTATCGCGACGCCACGTCGGCCGCAGATGTCGAAGCTGCGCTTCGAACCCTGCGCCAATTGCCCGAGGGCGTGCTCGCGGTTGCGCTGGAAAGCGCAGGTGAGTTGGTCACCGAGGCCACCGAGACCGACGTCGCGGAGGATTCGGATCAGCAGATGATGTTGACTGCAGCCGCCGAAAAGGCCACCGAACCGTCGCATCTTCGCGTCGCAGTTTCGGCCAGGGAAGGAGCCGCGCTCCTGGTTCGCCTCGACGACTCTGCGGCCGGGAAGAAGGCCCGGCAGGCACTCGCCGACCCTGCGATCCCCAAGGCCATTCACGATTCCAAGGCTGCAATGCACGTTCTCGACCAGTGGGGCATTGCGCTCGCCGGCGTGCAGGACGATTCCTTGCTCTACGCCTATTTACTCGACGCAACCTATTCGCATTATGCCCTGGCGGATCTTGCCTTGCGGGGTTTCAACCTGAAGGTCAGCCATGCCCTGGGCGAGGCCGCCGATCTTACTCTTCGGCTGGCGCAGAAACTGAGAGATGAAGTCAGCCGCAAGGATCTCCGCAAGGTTTACGACGACATCGATCTCCCCCTGTCACCGGTGTTGGCGCGCATGGAAGATGCCGGCATCAAGATCGACGCCGCCGTGCTGGCCGAAATGTCGGAGCGCCTCGAGCGCGACGTCAACCAGAAAGCGCGCGACATCTGGGAGAAGTGTGACGGCGAATTCAACATCAACTCGCCCAAGCAACTGGGCGACGTGCTGTTCAATAAGCTCAATCTGCCTAAACCGGTCAAGTACGGCAAAGGCAAAACCATCTCCACGGCGGTGGATGTGCTCGAAGGCCTCGCTGTCGAACATGAAGTGCCGCGCCTGGTGCTCGACTATCGCCAGCTTTCCAAGCTGAAATCGACCTACGTCGACGCACTGCCCGCCATGGTCAATCCGCGCACCGGCCGCGTGCACACCACCTTCAACATGGCCGGCTCGGCGACCGGGCGCCTGTCGTCGATCAACCCCAACCTGCAGAACATCCCCATCCGTACCGAGCTGGGACGAGAGATTCGCGCCGCCTTCGTCGCCGAGCCGGGCAACGTTCTCATCAAAGCCGACTACTCGCAGATCGAGCTCCGCCTGCTGGCGCACTTCTCCGAAGATCCGCTCTTAGTGGAGGCCTACCGCCGCGGCGACGACATCCACACCCTCACCGCCTCGCAGGTCTTCGGCGTTCCCTCCGGCGAGGTCAACGCCGAGCACCGGCGGCGTGCCAAGGCTGTCAACTTCGGCATCGTTTACGGCCTGTCGGCGTTCGGGCTGTCGCAGCAAATCGGCATCGAGCAGAAAGAGGCCAAGCACTTCATCGACGCCTACTTCGAAAAGTACGCCGGCGTGCGCCGGTTCATCGACCGCACGCTGGCGCAGGCGCGGGCCGAGATGAAAGTCGCGACCCTCTTCGGGCGCATCCGCCCGCTGCCCGACATCCTCAGCAAGAACTGGAATCTGCGCGGATTCGCCGAGCGGACTGCCGTCAATACGCCGCTCCAGGGCACCGCAGCCGACCTCATCAAGCTGGCCATGATCCGCATTGACGCCGCCATCCGCCAGCACAAGCTGCGTTCCCGCATGCTCCTCCAGGTGCACGACGAGCTGGTCTTCGAAGCTCCGCAGGCAGAACTCGAAATTATGAAGCCCCTCATCACCGAGCAGATGGAAAATGTTCACAAACTCAAGGTGCCGCTGAAGGTGGATCTTGGCAGCGGCCCAAATTGGAGGGATGTCGAGTAGCTGCCCCTGAGAAACCAGGAACTGCGCGGAATCGCATCCCAATGCGGTGCAAATTTAGGGGCAACGGTAACCGCCAGTTACGTCGATTGGTTTTTGAAGGCCATCGCCATTGCTTAAATGTGTCGCCCCTGCCGACGACTCAATCGCGGCTGCCGTGGAATTCGAAGGTCATTTTGCTCCCGTCCTGGGTAGTAATTACCGAGCTGGTCTTGATGTGCTTCGAGTCGGGGAAATCAAAACGCACGTCTTCGGAGGCAGGCTTGCCATTCCAGGACGCCGGATAAGGCTCAAACTGGATCTCGTGGTCGGCGGACCACTGGCCTTGGTGGTCGTGAACCTCGCCCATCGAGGTGACGCACATGAAATGGACTGCCTTGCCGTCCGGGTCATAGGCAAACAGGCAGGCTTCTTCGATGGTTCCGATGGAGGCGATTCCCTTCATTGCGCAAGTTGCCCCGGCGCCGAGCGCGGCAGGACGACAGACCATCTCCCAGGGAAAAGACTCCGGTTTAAGCCCCGGCAGGGCTGCGGTCATTTGCCCCACCCAGCGTCCGGAGACGGCTTCGACTGTCTGTTTGACCTGGGGCGGAGGGGGCGGCGGGCTCGGCGGCGGTGGCGCTTGAGCGCCAGCAGTGATGGCCAATACGGCTAACATAAGCGGCGGTAGACACAATTTCGAAGTTTCCCGTAAGGTGTGCATAGGTCCTCAAGGGTTACAACCGTTTGAAGGGGCCCGAGGTTACGGTGAAAGGCCTTCTACCTTGGGAAAAGCGGCCGCTCGACAACCAGGGAGACCCGCTTATCGCAATGAGTGTCAGCTGGTTGCAGTCTGCCCTCATGCCGTCGGTGGCTTGACGCCGGCTCGCCGCCGGGGGGCAAGAAAATAGCCGTCTCCAGGGATGGGATGTGGGAGATTTGTTCCAGCGTTTCATGCTCGGCTGAGGCAGCGGGGCGATGCTCTCCTGGCAGGGGCGGTGACCGTGGAAGGCGCGATTACGCGCCAATTGCCTCCTGCAGCGCGCTGGCGATGGTCCTCACGTGTCGCTCCATAGCTTCTTCGGACTCGGCTTCTACCATCACACGCGCCAGTTTTTCCGTGCCCGAGTAGCGCACGACCACGCGGCCGTTGCCGTCGAGTTCGCTCTCCGCCGTGCGTATGGTCTCCATGACTGACGGCAACTGCTCCAGGGGAACCTTCTCGCGCACCTTTACGTTTTCAATGCGCTGGGGAAAGACTTTCATATCGGCGACGAGTTCGGCTAGAGGCTTGCCCGCGCGGGCCATGACTTCCATCACGCGGAGCGCCGTCAGAATGCCGTCTCCTGTGGTCGTGTCCATGTCGCGAAAGAGAATGTGCCCCGACTGTTCTCCACCCAGGGTGGCGCCTGTGCGGAGCATCTCCTCGAGCACATACTTGTCGCCCACCTGCGTGCGCAGTGTGCGGATGCCGCTGCGCTTCAATGCCGCCTCCAGTCCCATATTCGACATGGTGGTAGCGACGACCGTGTCGTTGTGCAGCAGCACGTGGGCCTTCATGTCGCGCGCCGCCATCAACAGGACCCCGTCCCCGTTCACGACCTTGCCTGCGGCGTCGGAAAACATGGCCCGGTCGGCGTCGCCGTCGAAGGTGATGCCCAAGTCGTACTTGCCGTTGGCCCTCACAACTGCGCCGGCGACGTGCTCTGGGTGCAGCGCGCCGCAACCGGCATTGATGTTGTGCCCGTTGGGATCAACATGCAGAAAATCGGCGTCGATGCCGCAATCCCGGAAGACCATCGGGGCAATGTTGCAGGCCGCGCCATTGGCGCAATCAACCAACACGCGAAGTTTTCCGAAGCGGCCGGTGCCGACGAGCGACGACAGCCAGTCGGCATACTTTTGCCGCAGGTCGGCATCACCCGGCAGCATGCCGTAACCTGCGGAGTCGGCTTGCGAAGATCCCGCCGCCAATTGTTCGACATGGGAAAAAATGTCGGCCTCGATGGCGTGCTCCAACTGGTCGGAGAGCTTGTAGCCATCGCCACCGAAGACCTTGATGCCATTGTCGTGCCAGGGATTGTGCGAGGCGGACACCACGATGCCGGCGGAGAACCCGGTTTCGCGTGTAAGGTAAGCCACGCCCGGCGTAGTGATCACTCCCGCGCTGACAACCTGGGCTTGGGAAGCCTGCAGCCCCACCGCCAGCACCTGGCTGATCCACGCGCTGGATGCGCGCGTATCCTGGCCGATCAAGACGCGCGGCTTCTGCGCGCGCCCGGCGAGACGCTGACCCAGCGCCCGGCCGGTGGCGTACACGGTGGTGCGGTCGAGCGGATATTCACCCGCCACCCCCCGAATTCCGTCGGTTCCAAACAGCTCCCTTTTGAAGGTTGCCTGCGACGTAGCGCTCAAGGCTGGCCTGCCCCCCCAGATGATTTGCTGGTCGTAACAGTGACACGGATCGGCAGCGGATGCTGCACCCGCACCAGCGGATCAGGGACATAGGCATGCGTGGTAAAGGTCGCCTTGCCTACCACCCCGGTCGCGTCCACGGGATCGGTGATAGCGGTGTCAATCGCATTCACCCGACTTTCTGGTCCAACAACGGTGACGGTCGCGGGATCGCATGAAATCTCGGTGATGCCGTAACCGGAAACAAATTTGCCAATGACCCGCGCCCGTACCGCAATCGTACGCCGGGTGCTGGGACTGAAGTCCAGGTGAATTTGTGCTGGCACCACCTGTTGAACAGTCACGCCGCGAGGAACGCTGATTTGGCGCGGTCCGAGATCAAACGTCCTCTCACCGGCGTTCACCCCCGCCAGATCGAGCACGGCGGCGATCTCAGTCGGTTTCAAGGCGCGCACAATGCGCTCCGGGCCTTTAACCGTCACTCTCACCTGCGAGGGGCTGTCGGAGGTCATCACCAGGTTGTCGGGCGCATGCTGAAATTCGATCGCTGCGGTCTCCACCGATTCCACCATGGGGTCACGACCCAGCATCCACCACAACCCGAAGGCCAGCAGCAGCGCCAGGACCTTGAGATCCAAATCGTTAAGCACGTATTTGCGAAACAGTTGGCGCATGCTCAGAGCCGGGCTCCGTCGTGGAAGCTGTTCTCCCGGGCTACCCGTTCGGCAGGCGGCTCGGGTGCCTCCAGATCGCGATCGGTGGCCGAGGTGGGCAAAGTCGTGCGCGGAATGTAGCGGCGCAGCAATTCGCTGATCCGCTCGCGCAACTGTTCCACCGTGAGATCACGCTCAATCGCTCCCCCGGTCGCCATGCTAATGCCACCGGTGGCCTCGGAAACGATCACCGTGATGGCATCGGTCTCTTCGGTCACACCGATGCCGGCGCGATGCCGCGTTCCCAATTGCGAGGATAATTGCGGATCGGTAGCCAGCGGCAGGAAGCAGGCGGCGGCAGCGATCCGGTCCTTCTGCACAATCACGGCCCCATCGTGCAGCGGTCCGTGCTTCAGGAAGATGGTGGCCAGCAGGTCATAGGAAAGGTTCGCGTCCACCGCGATGCCGCTGTCGATGTAGTTGCGGAGGTCGTCCTGGCGCTCAATCACGATCAGGGCACCGGTCTTCGTCTTGGCGAACAGGTTGGCTGCCATCACGATATCGTCATAGGTTTCCACCCGGCGGCCCCCCAACCGCGACATGGAGAAATTCCGGCCCAGGCGTATGAGGGAGTGGCGGATTTCGGCCGCGAACACCACGATCAGGGCAAAGATACTGAGCGGGGCCAAGGCGGTTACCAGCTGGTCGGTTGTGTTCAACCCCTTGAAGTGGGCCCAGTACAAGGCCAGCGCCAGCAGCGCGGTTCCCAGCAGGGCGGGCATGGCGTGGGTCCACTTCAGCAGCTTCAGAAAGCCGTAGATCAGCAGCGCCACAAAGAGAATATCGATGACCGAAGTCAGCGAAATCTCGGGTATGCGGCCCAGGCTGTGAAGCATTAGCGGTCCTTTCACGGGGAAAGACTTGCCAGCCTTCCCATTCTAATGCAGTACATTTGCTTCCGGCGGGCACCGTAGGCGGGGATATGATGTCCTACTCTGTGGCAGATGTCGCTTTAACCGCCTTGACGGTGGCCGTGAATTCGCCGCTGCCCAGTTGCGTGCGGACGCTGTCGCCAGCCTTTAATCGCGCCGCTTCCTTTACCAGCTCCCCCTTCCCGTCGAACACCAGGGCATAACCCCGGGCAAGGATAGCTTTGGGAGAAAGCGCCGTCAGGCTGCCTTGCAGCCTCTCCCAGCGAGAACGCTTCCTTAACAAAACCGTTTCCGTGGCCCGGCTGAGGGCGGCAGAGAGTTGCTCGGCCGGCGCCCTCTTCGCGGCCAACAGGCGCTGACCCTGGGCCCGCAAGTCGCTACTTCGCTGATCCAACTGCCGCCGTATCACGCCCAATCGTACCCGCATGTCGTGATGCCGCAATCGGCTGTCGAGGTCTTCAAGCCGTCGTCGCAAGTTCGCCAAACGGCGGCTTTGCGCCTGCTGCAGGCGATAGATCAAGTCGTCTACCCGCTGTTGCCGGCGGGCTAGCGCGTCCGGCATGCGGAGGAAGGCTGCGCTATGCATCAACCGCGACAAGGCATCGCTCGCCCGCAATAGCTGGTAATGGATCGTCTGCCGCAACCGGCCGCGCAACATGGTGAGTTTGTCGGCCAACTCCTGTTTGGACTGGATTACCAGCTCAGCCGCGGCTGAGGGGGTGGGGGCCCGCAAGTCCGCGACAAAGTCGCAAATCGTGAAGTCGGTCTCGTGCCCCACGGCTGAGATCACGGGAATTTTGGAGGTGGCAATAGTGCGCGCTAACGATTCGTCATTGAAGGCGAACAGGTCTTCGAAGGAACCTCCGCCGCGCGCCACTACGATCACATCCACGCTGAGAATGCGGTTCAGCTGGCGAACGCCTTCCCGCACTTCGCTGGCGGCACTGTCGCCCTGCACCCGTGCGTCATAGATCAGTATCGACACCGACCCGTGGCGTCGGCGAACCACCTTGAGGATGTCTTGCAGCGCCGCCCCGCGTGCCGAGGTCACGATCCCGATGCGACGCGGAAGGGCTGGAATCGGCTTTTTGCGAGCGGCATCGAACAGACCCTCTGCCGCAAGCTTGGCTTTAAGCTGTTCGAAGGCCAACTGCAGCGCGCCTGGGCCCTTGGGCTCGAGCATTTCGACCTGCAGTTGCAGATCGCCACGCTCGTCATAAACCGTGACCCGTCCGCGAACCACCACCGCCAGGCCATTATCGGGACGGAAGCGCAGCAGCCGCGCCTGATTTCGCCACATCACTACCCGCAATTGCGCGGCGCTGTCCTTCAGCGTGAAGTACAGGTGACCCGAGTCCGCCGGGCGATAATTCGAAATTTCGCCCTCCACGTAGATGTCGGTGAAGGTGCGCTCCAACTGGGTGCGCAGGGCGGAGACAACTTCGCGTACCGTGTACACCTTGCGCCGGGGAACCGCAAACACCAGCCCGAGTTGTTGGCTGTCGGCCATGGAGGCAGTGTGGTCTTTGAAGGCAGTGTAACCCAGCGCATGTGGCGTTCACAGCCGAGCCCAGAGGCGATCAAGTAAGCCGGCTTCAGAGCGGTCTTTCTCCCCCGAGATGGCATGAATAAGTTATTGCTTCCCTGGCTTTCGGCTCCGGCAGGCATGCGGTGTTGCCGGCCGGGGTGGTGCGACCCTGACCCCTAGTCCGTCAGGCGGGGATCGAAGCTCACCGTGGGGCTGGTACCAGCCGGCAGGGTTGCGTTGGTGGCCGCCGGGCAAGCCGTATCGGCTGCCGGCGCCGGGGCAGGAAAAGGGAAGCTCTTGGAAGACTTTCCGGCTGACTCGCCACCCACATCCCGGCACAACTTTTCAACCCAGGGTTGACAGCTATTCCTGCAAGGCAAGGAAGGCAGGGAGAGGGAAAGAGTGGGATGGGTTCGATGCTTCCCGTGTCGGCGTGAATTCGTCGCCTCCGGCGAAGAATTCAATTACTGTAATGCGAGAGGCCATACCTCGATGACCATGACTTCACGCAGGCAATTCCTGAAACTTGCGGGTGCAGCCTCGGTTGCCGCTGTTGCGCTTCCTCATCCCATTACGCTCGCGGCCTACCCACTGGGGCTAGCGCTCGGTCTGCAGCTCTACTCGCTGCGCGAGTTGTTGCCGAAAGACTTCGACGGTACTCTGCGGGCGGTCGCGGCTGCGGGATACCAGGAAGTGGAAGCCGCCGGCTTCTACACTATGAGCGCGCCGGATTTCAAGCAGGCGATGGTCACCGCCGGCTTGCGTTGTGTCAGCGCACATTATCCCCTGTCGATGCTGCAGCCGCAGCTGGAATCCATCCTGGACTACGCCAAGCAACTGGGGTTGCAGTACGTCGTTTGTGCTTCACCTTCCCTCAAGGACCCCTCGCGCCTGAAACTTTCATCGAAGGATCCAGGCTACCATGAGGCGTGGGTGGAGGCCTTTACGCTGGACGACTGGAAGTGGAACGCCGAGCAGTTCAACCAGATCGGAGGCAAAGTCAAGGCCGAAGGAATGCGCTTCGGCTATCACAATCACACCACGGAATTCCGCAAGCTGGGCAAAGTTGTCCCCTATGACGAACTCCTGCGACTTACGGATCCTGACCTGGTCACCTTCGAGATGGATTGTGGGTGGGTGGCGGTTGCTGGTCACAGTCCTGCTGAATATCTGGCGATGTATCCGACGCGAATCTCCATGCTGCACGTGAAGGACTTCGATCTGCAGAAAGGCGTCGAGCACCCCCGGTCCACGGAGCTCGGTCGCGGAACGGTCGATTACCGAGCCGTTTTTGAAGCCGCCAAGAAGGCGCACCTCACGCACTATTTCGTTGAGCAGGAAGACTTTGACATGCCTCCACTCGAAGCCATTAAGCGCGATGCGGATTACCTGCGCAACCTGCCGGCGTGATTCTCCGCCTCAATTCGATGGCTTGGTATCGTCAAGGCTGGCCTGCCTACCTCGGAATTTTTCTAGTCGCACTCGGACTACGGCTGGGTTATGAAGCTCTAGTTGGGAACGCTGCCCTGGAAAATGCTGATTCGCCGGCGTACGAAGATCTGGCAACGAAGATCGCGCTTCTGCAACCGTATCAGACGGAACGGAGCGCCGGCCCAGGGGGTTTCCCACCAGATCTTCAGCGGCCCCCCGGCTACCCGGCGTTCTTGGCGGCGATCAACCTTCCGGCGCGCACTGTCAGCCGACATTGGACGTCAATTGCTCAATGCTTCATTAGCGCTGCGTTCGCCACTGTCCTGGCTTGGTTGCTCGGAAGGATGAGCCCTCCGGGGGTTGGACTGCTGGCGGGGTGTCTGTATGCCACCGAATGGGTGACGATCGTGTACACTCCGATGCTCATTTCGGAGCCGATCTATACCGTGACTTTAGCCATGGCAGTATTCACATTCGCCTTGGCACTGTCCCGGCAGAGCAATCCTCTTTCCCTTGCCGCCGGGTTGCTTCTGGGCCTGGCAGCGGTAGTGAAACCAGCAGCGCAAGCCATCATGGTGGCGTTTCTGGTCGCGTGGCTTTGCAGCAAGGCTCGCCGCTCAGCCCCGCTGTTTCTTATAACGTACCTGGCTTGTGTGACGCCCTGGATGATGCGTAACCAACACAAGTACGGAGACTTCACGCTCTCCGAGATGAGCACCGTGGACCTCTACTTTTACATTGCCAAGGGGAGCCTGCACGCCTACCCTCCAGGGGATCTGGAGGGAAGCCGGATTAACGCCGATGTAGATGCATTAAATCGGGAGTGGCTGAGTTCAACTCTAAGCCCGACGCAACGCAGCCGCCGAATGAAGCAGGAAGCAGCAGCCACAATCGCTGGCCACTGGCCCGCGGTTCTTCGGCAATCCGCAATCGGGTTGCTTCGCACCTCGCTGGGTACGGCGTCAATAACGGCGGCCCACAGCTTGGACGTTCCCCCGGGCAGAGTCTCCCGGATCCTTCTCAACGTTCTGCCGGGGATACAGATTCTTCTTCTCTGGGGACTGGCAATTGCGGGGTGCTTTGCCGGGTTTGCGTTAAGAAGAGAGATCCGCATTTTGCTTGCAGCCTCGATCATTTGTGTCTTGCTCCCTGCCGCTTCCACGTTAGCTCAATCAAGGTTCCGCGTCCCCGCAATTCCCGAGATCTGTGTCCTGGCAGCCGCCGGCGCGGCAGCGCTGGGGAGGCGAATGGGACCGACGAAATATCGCCAGGAACTGGCAAGAACGCTGCTTTCGTTGTCCGATCTTTGATTTAGCGACGCATCCTGCTCACTATGTACAACACCAGCGACAACAGAATGCTCAGCACGATGGAGGTCATCAGCGGGAAGTAGAATGTCGAATTCTTCCCCCGGACTACGATGTCGCCCGGGAGTCGCCCGATAGGCAGATCGATCTTTCCGGCGAGAATCAGCACCAGGCCGAGGGC
>Ga0306921_10004936_pt1 | contig 13802 bp, 10 predicted proteins | sample sta12Cox44000080_FD_203760 | JGI IMG/M metagenome (GOLD analysis project Ga0306921, IMG submission 203760) | Lab enrichment of tropical soil microbial communities from Luquillo Experimental Forest, Puerto Rico - statoxic.12C.oxic.44.000.080 (v2)... | ecosystem: Environmental > Terrestrial >... | reverse complement strand
CCGCGCTTTTTTGGGCTCCCAGCGTGATACAACGCACTCCATTGCGTCCGGGTTTTGACGGATCTCGAGCCCGGATTATTCGGACTGATTGCTTGAGAATGCTTAATGGCCTTCGACGCGTAGCATCCGACGTTCAGGCGACGTCAATTAGAGGTGGAAACCCGGGCAAAGCCCTGAGCTTTGACGAATATTCGGTGCAGTTCGAAAATGAAAACGCATGTTTCCGTTCTCTTCGCAAATCCAGACTTCAGATGCCCCTGCTTCAAAGTATAAGGCGATTTTCTCCTGGACCTCTTGAGAGGTGTTGGAGGGGGGAGAGAACTTCAACGCAGATTTCCGGAGCTCGACTGAGACATATCAAGGAGCGCACTTCTTCCCGACGTTCTATCTGAGGTGCGGCCTCGCTAGACAATCAAGCTCGCTAAGAGAACGCCAGCCAGACCGAGGATCGAGAGCAACGTTTCCATCGTGGTCCAATATTTGAAAGTTTCTGCCACGGTTAAGCCAAAGTATTCCTTTACCAGCCAGAAACCAGCATCGTTGACATGGGAAAGAATGAGCGAGCCGGAGCCGGTCGCGAGGACCAGCAGCTCGCGATTTACCGTCGTGTTGTTCTGGATCAATGGGGCGACGATGCCGGCTCCGGTGATGGTAGCCACCGTGGCTGAGCCGGTGGCCACACGCACTACGGCCGCAGCGGTCCAGGCCAGCACCAGCGGTGAAAGATTTGCATGCGCCGCCCATTGACCTATGGCATCGGCTATCTTGGTCTCCAGTAACACTTCCTTGAATCCTCCGCCGGCACCCACAATCAGGACTACCGCCGCGATTGGTTCCAGGCTTTTGTTCAGGGTGCGCTGGATTTCGTCGAGATTTTCGCCCAGGCCCACGCCCAGCACGAACACCGCAACGACGACGGTAATAAACAGCGCAACAATCGGATTACCGATCAAGTCGAAAGCGGCCTTCATCGGTCCCTGTGCAAGCGAAAGGTCTGCGAATGAGCGTCCCATCATCAGAATGGGCGGAAGAAGGATTACCAGGATAACCCCACCCAGACTCGGAGTCCGATGTGCCGTCTCCGGACTGACCGCGATTATCTCCTCCGCTGGACTAATGTGCGGCCCACTTTGTTCCGTGGTTTTTCCGATTGCGCGGCGAAGTCCGAAGAATTTCGCAGCCACCGCGGCAAATACGGGCCCCGAGATCAGACCGGCCGGCAATCCTATGGCTAACGCATAGAGGATCGTTCTGCCAGCGTAAGCGTGGAAGGTAGCGACCGCCAAGGTTGGAGCTGGGTGCGGAGGAGTCATCCCATGCGCTATGGAAAGACCGGCAAGCATTGGCAGGCCGACGCTCAGAACCGGCGCGTCCATTTTCTTGGCGATAACGAACGCCAATGGTACGAGAAGGACAAACCCGACCTCGAAAAACAATGGTAAGCCGATGAGAAAGGCCGCGAAAAAGATCGTCCAAGGGACGTATTTTCGTCCCCCGGCTGAGATCATGGCATTAGCGAACGCGTCGGCGCCTCCGGAGGACACTAACAATCCGCCTATCATCGTTCCGAGCCCAATGACGATACCGACAAAACTAAGTATGTCACCAAAGCCCTTGGAAAACGCCACAATCGCTTGAGCCGGATCGATCCCGCAGGTCACGGCCAGACCCCAAGAGATGAACATGAGAGCAAGAAACGGATGCCATTTCAGCTGCGCTACTAACAGAACCAACAGAATGATCCCGATGAAGGCTGCCAATAATCGAAACGCTTCCGGGCTCATTCGTGCAGCTTCCCCCTGATCTGTTTAGCGCTGTCTCCAATTCGCCATGGGGTTACAGAATCTTTCATCTTCCTCCAATCACGGGCAAAAAGTTGGGCATGATGGCTTAGGTCGGTTTGAGGCCGAGAGTAGCGACGTGGTGGAGCACCTCCTGTACAACCTCTATTAGCGGCCGGTTCTGATCGATGACAAAGGCTTCGTTTGGTTGCGGTTCCTCCAGAATGGCGAATTGGCTGTCCAGCAACCTCTTGTCGAAAAAGTGATCCGTTCGTAACTCCAGGCGTCTGGCCACCACCTCATAGTCAATTTTCAGGTAAAAGAAGCACACGCCCTCCAGCCGCTCGCGGAGTTGCTCCCGGTAGACCCGTTTGAGCGCAGAACATGCCAGCACGCAAGATGTGCCTGATTCCAGTTCCTGCCGCAACACGTCGTGGAGATCTTCCAACCAGGTGCGCCGATCGTCGTCCGTCAGAGCAATACCGCGATGCATCTTGTCCTTATTTGCCGCGGAGTGAAAATCATCTGCGTCAAGAAATTTGACACCTAATCTCTTGGCGACCTCCTGGCCGACTTTGGATTTACCAGAGCCAGACACACCGGTCACGACGATTGCGAGAGCCTTCCCTGAGGATGAACCAATTTCATTCATGATGAGTTAATCTCCCCCTATTGCGCGTTGGGCATTTTGAGTTGGTACACTAGGTGGTTGACTCGTTCGAGTCGCCGTTTAACGACTTGGCTGGTCCGGAGTCTGCCAAGCCGACAGCTTTTTCTCCACAAAATCTATGTCCTTGGCGAGGATGAAAACGCGGAGCCTGTCGGAAAATATGTGTTTTACTCAATGTGGTTGCGGAACAGCCTTCATGCCGCCTCGAGAGAGGTCGGCCGCATGGAACGCACCTTGTTTATGCTCGAATGGATGCAGGATCCCGAACTCCGAAAGCGGGTTCAGGTAGGGCTCAACAAGGGCGAACCGTTGTTGGTATGGTAACCGATCAGATCCAGTTAAGGTCGCCGGAAGATAGAAGCGACTTTCATCGAAAATCCGGGCACCAAAGGAGAATTGGCCGTGTCGCTCTCGGTCCAAATATCGACCGGGTCGGTCGGGTTCTGGTCAAATCTGTGAACAGCGACCGTACCGGCTTCGGGATCGATGATCCAGAGTTCCTTTACCCCGAGCCGTGCATAGACTCGCTTCTTGTTGACCAGATCGAGTTGCCGGGTGTTCGGCGAAAGGATTTCGATCACGAAATCAGGCGATCCTTCCGCGCCGGCTTCGGTCAGGATGAATCGATTCGCGTTAAGTACAACTATCAAGTCGGGCTGAAAAACATCTATTTCGGTCAGGTAGACATCGAATGGCGCATTGTAAAGAATCCCGATCGGATTTGTTTCCAGATAGCGGTCAAGCGCCCCCAGGAGATTGCGTGAGATGTCCTGGTGAAAACGGTTTGGTGCCGGCGCCACGTAAAGGTCTCCTTCGATCAGTTGGTAGCGCGGCCCGGTCTCTGGCAGGTTTTTGTATTTTGCTACCGTCAGAAGCGGCGCATGAGGTCGGACAATCATGAGCAATTGTAATAGTATGTTGCGAGGTGGACAAGGACTGTTGCCCGCTGGAAAAAATACAGAGTTTCGTTGTGTGATTTCGGCAGCCGAGTGAAAGACGGGGTTTGTCGATGAAAACCGGACAGCAGTCACCGGACATTGCCAAGTTGAAGCACGGCACCAGCGTCTTGAAGGCCGAGTTCACACGTTTCGAACTTCGGACAGGGCAGATGGCGCGGCTTTTGCTGCCAAATGTTCTTTTGTGGGCGCAATCAGGTCGATTTTTTGGTGCTCAAATAAGGGTGGCGTTTCTACTTTATATGACATCTATTGTATGATGTTATGGATATCCGCCTGAAAATAAAGGAGTTTTGTAATTGTCGGTAACGTGTCAATTTCGGTTCTCCCAGCTTGGCTACCACCAGCTGTTTTCCGATAGTTATTTCACCACCCAAGCTTCTCTTTGACCATGAAAGAAGATTATATCGCCCGCGGTTTTCAAAAAATTCACGATGATCTGACCTTCCTGATGAATTGTTTCCGCGAAGTGCTCGAGGAACTTGGCGAGCATTATCTTGCCCGTAATCTCCCATGGATTAATCAGGTCAATGTCGATGCCGCGCCGAATCCGCGACTCTGCCAGGCTTATTCGATCGCATTTCAGTTGCTCAACATGGTCGAAGAAAACGTCGCCGCCCAGGTCCGTAGATGCCGCGAATCGGAGATCGGCCTTTCCGGTGAGCCCGGTCTATGGGCGGATCAATTGCGCAAAATGCGTAACGCAGGGATCGCGGAAGCGCAGATTGCTCAACAGTTAAATAAGATATGGATCGAGCCTGTTCTGACGGCTCACCCGACCGAGGCAAAGCGCCTGGCGGTGCTTGAGCAACACCGAGCCCTCCACAGTCTGATCGTCGGCCGCGAGAATCAAATGTGGACGCCTCTGGAACAAGAGGCTATTCGTGATGAAATCAAGGTCACCCTCGAACGCCTTTGGCGCACCGGCGAAGTGCATCGCACTAAGCCGATCATAGCTGAGGAACGTCGCAACGTACTCTATTATCTCCAGGAAGTCTTTCCCAGTGTGCTCAAGGATCTGGACCTGCGACTTCGGCAGGCCTGGACCGAGGCCGGCTATCACCCCGACACGCTTATTTCCCCCGCGACATTGCCTCGTTTGCGGTTTGCAACCTGGGTTGGTGGCGATCGAGACGGCCATCCATTGGTGACGGCGGAAGTCACAGGCGAAACATTCCGCGATTTGCGCCGTGCGGCGCTGCAGCTCCTTTTGAAGGCCGTCGATACCATTTCCAGACACTTAACGATGACACGTTATGAGCAGAAACCCTCTGAAGAGTTGACCGAAACAATTGCAAACCTGTGCTCAGAAGTCGGAGGCGAAAACATTCTCCAGATGCGGCCCGACGAACCCTGGCGGCAATTTGCATTATTGATTCATAAAAAATTAACTAACACCCTTGATCACCAGGGATACACATCACCATTTGAGCTGCGTGATGACCTCAGTCTGCTAGCACGGTCTCTGGATGCTATCGGCGCGTTCAGAATCACCCGCACAGAAATATTACCTGTCATCCGGCTGGTGGATGTTTTCGGTTTTCATGGCGCCGTGCTCGATATTCGCCAGAACAGTGCGTTTCACGACCGTGCAATGGTCCAGATTCTCGAACGCGCCGCCCTCCCGGAGGCTAAGACGTTCGCGGATTGGAGTCAGGAGCAGAGGCTGCCTTTCCTGGAAACTGAATTGCTCTCGCGGCGGCCCTTCCTTGCGCCCGGAACGCTGATCGGCCCGGAAGCCGACGCCGTGTTGAGTTGTTTCCGCGAGATCAAAGATTACCGCGATCAGTTCGGGATCCGGGGCATAGGATCGTTAATCATCAGCATGACGCGCGGGGTTGCGGATTTGCTGATCATGAACCTGTTTGCGCGGGAGGTCGGTCTCTGGGTTGAAACGCCGGAAGGACCCGGCTGCCAGTTGCATATCGTGCCCCTTTTCGAGACGGTTGAAGACCTGGAAATCGCGTCTGAGGTTGTGCGGAAATATCTGTCTAACGCCTTCACCCGGAGAAGCTTAGCGCTGCAGCAAGACTCTCGGAACGGCCACCGGTTCGTCCAGCAGGTAATGCTTGGGTATAGTGACAGCAACAAAGATTCAGGAATGCTGACGAGTCAGTGGGCGCTGCATCGCGCGCAGAAATCGATCAGCAGTGTCGCCGATTCTCTCGGTGTTCAGGTCCGGTATTTCCATGGCCGCGGGGGCACCATAAGCCGCGGAGCCGGCCCTACGCACCGGTTTCTCGAGTCGCTTCCGAATCAGACCATCCGCGGCGATTTGCGCCTTACGGAGCAGGGGGAAACAATTGCTCAAAAATATGCCAACCGGAGCACGTCGACCTACAATCTAGAGCTTCTTTTGGCCGGTGTCACGGGCATTACGCTTCTCCAGCGCCGCATATACGAGCCCGCGGATGACGCTGTTTCGGTGGTCGGAGAACTCTCAGAATTGAGCCGCAACGCTTATCGCGCGTTGCTGGCGATGGAAGGGTTCATTGAGTTTTTCCGTTCGGCGACTCCCATTGATGCGTTAGAGTTGAGCAGTATAGGGTCTCGCCCGAGCCGCAGAACCGGACAACGCTCTCTCGCGGATTTGCGGGCGATCCCGTGGGTTTTCAGTTGGACCCAATCGCGCTACTATTTACCCGGCTGGTTTGGGATTGGAACGGCTCTGCACCGGCTTCAGAGTGTGAACCCGCGGGGTTTCGCGCAGGTCGTGGAACTGAGGCTGTCATCCCCTTTCCTCCGTTTTGTTCTGACGAACGCAGAAACGAATTTAGCGAGCGCCGAGCGATCGCTCATGGAAAAATATGCGACTTTGTGTCCACCAGAAGCGGGCGTAATGGCTGTTTTTCGGCGAGTTTTGGAAGAGTTTGATCTCGCGCAATCGATGCTCAGAGAAGTTTTGGGAAGCGATGCCGCCACGAGGCGTCCACGCTTTACCAAAACGCATCAGATCCGTGCGGGTGCCTTATTGGCACTTCACACGCAACAGGTCACTCTGCTGAGGGACTGGCGGTCGGCTCTTGCGTCCGAGGATAACAAGACGGCCGAACGTCTCCTGGTCGATTTACTCGTTTGCATCAATGCGATCGCCAGCGGCCTGAGGACAACGGGGTAGTTTGAGGTTCGGGGTTCGGGGTTTGGGGTTTGGAGTTCGGGCCTCGCGCAAAGGTACGCCAAGGCACGCGAAGGAATAGATATCTATTCTGCCGCACAGCCAAACGTTGACGTGGGCTTTTCTTCGTTGTTTACTGGTTAAACGCAGGGGAGCCTCTGGCTGAGAGTCCGAAGGGATGCGGAAGAGATCGTTGGATTGGAATCGATGGTGCGGAATCAAACGCTGTCTCCAAAACCGAGGTTCCTCGCAAACGCTCAAACCGCGCTCTTGCGGTGACCCTTTGAACCTGAAACGGTTAATACCGTCGCAGGGAGCAAACCTCCGGATGTGATCCTGCGCAACTTTCCGCCATGATCACAGACGAGTACAAATTTCCGAGCAGCCGGCGCGTTTATATTGCCGGGAAACTCCACCCAGAAATCCGCGTCAGCCTTCGCGAGATATCACAATCCCCCACCCGGCTTTCAGACGGCAGGGACGAAAAGAATCAACCGATCATTGTCTATGATGCGAGCGGGCCGTGGGGTGATCCCAATCAAAATTGCGAGGTGACCGAGGGCTTGCCTGGATTGCGACGGCCGTGGATTCTTGGCAGGAACGATGTTCGGGAATACGAAGGCCGGACGACTCGACCCGAAGATGATGGCTACCTCAGCGCGACACATGCAGCGAAAGCGACACAGAAGCAAACCAAGGGTAAGCTGGAGTTTTTTCCTGGATTGAAACGAGGGCCGCTAGGGGCGTCCGCAGGGCACCCGGTGACGCAGCTCTGGTACGCGCGTCAGGGCATAATCACGCCGGAAATGGAATACGTTGCGATCAGGGAAAACCTTGGAAGAGAACGGGTTGAAGAAAACGGGTATCACCCGGGCCATGCATGGGGCGCCGCAATTCCGCGGTCCATCACGCCTGAATTTGTCCGCGACGAAGTCGCCCGGGGCCGAGCGATAATTCCCGCGAACATTAATCATCCTGAACTTGAGCCGATGATCATCGGCCGGAACTTTCTGGTCAAGATCAACGCTAATATCGGGAATTCGGCGGTTGCTTCGAGTATTGAGGAAGAAGTGGAAAAAATGCGGTGGGCTACGAAGTGGGGCGCAGACACGGTCATGGATCTCTCGACCGGAAAAAATATTCATGCGACCAGGGAATGGATTATCCGTAACAGCCCGGTTCCAATCGGCACGGTTCCAATCTATCAGGCTCTTGAAAAAGTCGGAGGCCGGGCGGAGGAACTCAGCTGGGAAGTTTATCGGGATACCCTGGTCGAGCAGGCAGAACAAGGCGTTGACTATTTCACGGTCCACGCTGGCGTCTTGCTTCGGTTCATTCCCCTGACGGCAAAACGAAAGACGGGCATTGTCTCCCGGGGAGGCTCAATTCTTGCGAAATGGTGTCTGGCGCATCACAAAGAAAATTTTCTCTACACGCATTGGGACGAGATCTGCGAGATCATGGCGGCCTATGATGTCAGTTTTTCGATAGGCGACGGGCTGCGTCCCGGCTCGATTGCAGACGCCAATGATGAAGCGCAGTTTGCAGAACTTTACGCTCAGGGCGACCTCACCAAACGCGCGTGGGAGTTCGGCGTCCAGGTCATGAACGAAGGACCGGGTCACATTCCGATGCACATGATCCAGGAGAATATGGAGAAGCAACTGGCTTGGTGTCATGAGGCTCCGTTTTACACGCTTGGGCCCTTAACAACCGACATCGCACCGGGGTATGATCATCTAACGAGCGCGATCGGAGCTGCAATGATCGGTTGGTACGGAACGGCGATGTTATGTTACGTAACCCCGAAAGAGCACCTTGGATTGCCGAATCGCGAAGATGTGAAGGAAGGGGTCATCGCCTACAAGATTGCAGCACACGCCGCGGACCTCGCAAAAGGACATCCCAGCGCCCAACATCGAGATGACGCGTTAAGCAAAGCGCGCTTTGAATTTCGGTGGGCCGACCAGTTTAACCTAAGTCTGGACCCGGAAAAGGCGCAATCTTACCACGATGAAACGCTCCCTCAGGAAGGCGCAAAGACAGCTCATTTTTGTTCCATGTGCGGACCTCATTTCTGCTCCATGAAGATCACTGAAGACGTAAGGAAGTACGCCGAACAAAATGGTTTTGACGGCTTGGAGTCGATTCAATCCGGCTTGCGGGAGAAGGCAGAGGAATTCATTCGGACAGGTGGCGAGATCTACCGATAGGCGCGACCCATATGATTGATTTCTTACCGACAATGAGCATGACCTCGGCAAGGCAACTCCTGCTTTCCATTTTAGCCATAACGATCGGAACAGCTCTGCCCGCCGCTACTCAACAGAACAGTACGGAGGACCTTAAGGCCGCAGCTGAAGCGCTCATCGCGCAGCGCGTCCAAATGTACAATAAAAAAGATGCCGCCAGCATCGCAGCCCAGTTTACCCCGGATGCAATGTTTGTCGAGCTTCTGCCCAGACTCGAAGTGATGCGCGGAAAAGCAGAAATCCAGCAGCACTATCAACAACTCTTCGATGCCGGCGCCGCCGGCTTTGATCAAAAGATCACCCAGGTGGAGTTCAACCGTGCTGAAGAAGCGGTGATGGCTGGGGATTACTCGGTTGTCGCAAACGGCAAGACCATAACCGGGCACTGGTTCGAAATACTGCGCCAGGAGGCGGGGACCTGGAAGGCCAGGGTACACGTTTTCGCCCGGCCCAACCCAATCATTGAATGGCAGCTTGTGTTTCCGTAGTCGCGCTTCACGAGTTGAGCCTGTGGCCAGCCTGCATTGGCACAAATCCTTTGCTGAATTGGTCGACAATTGCCTGATGCATTAGAACAGGGATGGAATTCATCGATCCAGCTTTGCGGCTATGATCGTCTTACAATCCGATCCCTAAAGCGCGCATAATGAAGGCCATCGTAAATAATGCAACAACCGTTCCCACGACGGTGCTGCTGCTTGATTCCACTCTAAGCACATTGTACTTAGCCGCGAACATCGTGGTCATAATTGCCGAGGGCATGGCACACAGTAAAACCGCTTCTTTCGCCAACGCTCCAGTGATCCCAAAAGCAATAACCACTCCAAACATAAACAGAGGATGCACTAAGGTTTTATTAAACACATTCAACAGAACCGGTTTGCTAAGGCTAACCTTGTCCTGTGACATGATCAGGCCTAAGGCAAACAAAGACACACCCGAAGTGGTACCGCCGATTAAATTTAGCGACTCCATCGCCAGTGGCGGCAGGTGAAGATTTAAACGTGAAAAGATAGCTCCGAAGATCGGCGCAAGAACCAAGGGCTTCTTGAACACTTTCAACACCAAAGCCACAATATTGGTCTTGACGTCTGAAGCCTGCGCGATTTCGAGAATGGAAACAGTCACTGGTATCATGATCAAACTGGTGATCAAATTTCCGATGACAATCGAAATCAGCGATTCTTCGCCAAACAGTACCAGGAAGATCGGAATACCCATAAACGCCATATCCGGAAACGAAGTGACGAACGCGGTCTGGCAGCTATGGCTGATGGATATTCGTCGAACATAGCGATTGAATAGAAAGACCACCAGATACATGCCGAGCAGGCCAAGACCCAAACCCGCGATAAAGCGGTAATTAATCAAGTTCTGCAGGGAGGTAGTTGCAGTTTTGGCAAAAAGAAGACAGGGAAAGCTAAAACTCATTACATAGGTGGCCAGACTGGAGCTATGCGTGGCGTCAATGATTTTCCGCCAGCCGGCCAGCCAGCCTAAAGAAATAACGAACGCCAGCGGAACCAGCGATTGTAAAATCAAATGCATAAATGACTGTTTAGCAGTTTAAGCAACTGCAGGCGAGTCCTTTGCAACAGCTTTGCACCCGATTCGCTGGAAAGCTGTTCCAGGCCGACGAAGAGCTGAGGCGCCCTCATTCGGCTCGTCGTACAGGGGAAGCCAGAAAGGAGCCAGCAAAGCCCGACGATGCCCGCCACGATAAACGTCATTTGCCAGCCAGATATTGCGCAGTGAATCGACAGCCACCTCATTTTGTCGGAAAATGAAACGGGGCCGGTAATCCGGCCGAGTGCCACGCACGACGAATCCGAATGCTGAGATGGATACACTGAATCGACGCAGAAATACCCTCGTGGCCGGAACGGCTCTGGTATTGTTTGCACTCGTCAATTATCGCCTGATCTATCGGTATGGCTTGAATCTCGGCGAAGAAGGAAATGTCGGACTCATCAGCCAACGACTGATGCACGGGGAACGTCCTTTCCTGGACTTGTTGCCCGGATACAACGTGCTCTGGTTCTACCCCATTAGCACCCTGTTCAGGCTTTTCGGCACTAATCTGCTTTTGATGCGGGCCTATTTTTACGGTATATCGACCGCCTCCAGTATCATTGCGTTCATGCTCCTTCGGCGGCTGGATGCTCCTCTTTGGCTCGCGTCCGTCCAAGGTTTCGCCGTGTTTGCAGTTACTGGCCAATATTTCAAGGCTTACATACCGTTCCTTGTGCTCTCGAATCTGTTCGCGATCACACTCTTTTTGACGAGCCAACGAAAGGCTCTTCTAAGCGTCGGTGCCGGGCTTCTGCTCGGAACCACTTATCTGATCCGAATCGACATCGGGATATTCCTCACCGCGGTCTGGGTTTTGGTCATTTTGCTGGACGCCGTTCTGCTGGATCGCCGGCTCCGCTTGAATTTAATTGTCGCGGGCAATCTCCTCCTCGGCGCCGCGGTCATGCACCTGCCCTTTATCTACGATGCCTATCATCGGCATTTCTTGCAGTCGTTCGCCGGCCAATACTCCCATGTCGCAGCCCTCATCCTGACGCGTTTGCTGCCGCGGCCAACCCAAGTAGTTGCCAACAACCAGGCTCAAATCGGGGCAGCACATAGCCCTGAGCGGCCGGGAATTGTTGCTGAAAATGCCGATAACCAATCTCAGACCGGGGCAGCATATGGCCCTGCGCCGGTGGGATCTATTGTTGAAAATCATCCTGTGACGGTCGACAAACCGCCGGGTTTTCTTCGTCGGCGCTCCTTCCAAGAAATATTTCAGAAATCGCCCAGGATTGAATATCGTCTCGTGGCTTTCCTTACTTACATACCGCCGCTCTTGATTTGTGCGTTGTTCGTGGCCGGCCTTTGCCTTCGTCTGTCAAATAAAATGGCGATCGATCGCTGGCTGCTCTTCTCCGCCCTGTTGGCAGGCTGTTTAGCAGCTTTTCCTCAATTTTTCTTTTTCCGCCCCGACTTGCCGCACTTGATTGAATTCATGAACGGAGGCCTTGTCGCTTTAACTAGCGCTGGCTGGCTGCTTTGGTCGAGCCAGGGCAGAGCTCGGCTCTCAACGACTTTCTCGATCGCGATTGTTCTAGTAGGTATCTGTTATCTTTTACTCACCCTTCCGAATCAACAGGGTGGTACCATCGCAAGCCGGGCGGATCGACACACCAACTTCCGCGGTGCGAACGGAGTTGATGTATTCCTTACCAAAGCAGAGTACGAAGAAGTAAACGCTCTTTTTTCGGCAACGGTATGCAACAGCACAAAAAACGATTACGTCGTATGTTATCCCTACCTGCCGGGAGTAAATTTCATTACCGCTCGTCGGACCTTCCAATCTCTCCTCTACATTGACAACATGGCTGGATCGCAGGATTGGCAACAAGCCGAGATCGCCAAAATCCGAATGTTTCGCCCGGCAGTGATAGTCATCGACGATTGGCCGACCGATGGTACGCAAGAGTCCGGCTTCTCTCACTTTGCAACGCAGATGACTCAATTCATCGATAGCCACTATCGGCTGGTTGCGTCTTTGAAAAACAAAAAGATCTTTGCGCTTTCGACTCCGTGAAAGTGTTGCTTTTATTTGCCAAAGGTGTTCGGAAAGCCGCTTACGGGAGACTGCCATGAGCGCGAGACGCGATGTGGGCCTGGTCCTTTTCCTCCTCCTGCATACCACGTTGGCAGCTTGGGCGCACGCTTTCCTGGACCACGCTGAACCCGCTGTTGGCAGCAGAGTACACGGATCGCCGGTTCAGGTGAAGATCTGGTTTACAGAGAAAGTGGAACCGGCGCTGAGTAAGATTCAGGTATTCGATGCGTCTAATGAGGAGGTGGATCGGCGTGATGTGCAGACAGATAAATCCAATGGGGCGTTGCTTACGGTATCGCTTCCAGCGTTGAAGCCGGGAAATTACAAAGTTGTCTGGCGTGCCGTTTCTGTCGACACGCACGTGACGACGGGCGCCTACCTGTTTGAAATCGTGCCTTAGTAAGCGAGGCCGCGCCTCAGGTCAAGGAGGTCGATTGTAGCCGGCCGCCGAAAATCGAACATAGGCAATCCTGCAATGGCGCTGCTCCTGGTAATCGTCCGTTGGGTGCACCTCTGGGCCTCGATCCTCCTGCCGGCCCTATTCATATTCGAATCGGTGATTGTTGCGCCGTTTGTAAGGAATCCGCAAGAAACCCTTCTGCCTTTGTTTTTGTCTCTCCACCGGTCGACCTACCGCTTTGCCTGGGCGACCTGGGCGATCGCTCAACTTTCTTGGATCGCATGGCTTTGGCTCGTTACGGCATCGATGAGCGGCGAGGACATGCTTGCGTGCATCAATCCTGAAGCCTTAGGGACGGTGCTGTTCGTCACTCAATTCGGACATCTTTGGTTGATGCGTTTGGTCGTGAGCCTGGTCTTTGGGATTAGTCTCTGGTTGCTGGCACGCTCATCGAGACGCCGAAGCATCCTGGTAAACCTCGCTTGGCTTTCCCTTGTTGAGCTTGTCTCTCTGGCGTGGGTCGGACATGCCGCTGCAAGTCCTGGGGGCTACGGAGCCATCCACCTTCTAGGCGATGCACTCCATCTCCTTACCTCTGCGTTCTGGCCGGGTGCACTGGCGCCTCTGGCGACATTCTTCTTTGTGCTGCTGAAATCGGGCCAGACCGAGGCATTGGGGATGGCTGGACTGGTAGTTCGCCGATTCTCAACGAGCAGCCTTATCGCGGTGGCGCTAATGGCATTGACCGGGTTGTTGAATAGCGTTTTCCTGGTCGGAAACGTTCGCGCTCTGCTGACAACCCCTTACGGGCAATTATTAGCTTCAAAGCTCGTACTCTTCCTGTTAATGGTCGGATTCGGCGCCTGGAATCTTCTCGTGCTGAAGCCGAAGCTAACTGGAGATGTTCTGACCGCAGACGTGGTGTACGAGGAGGGTGCTATTCGTTCACTGCTTCGAAACGTCCTTTTGGAAATAGGATTGGGTACCGGAGTAATCCTTATTGTTGGGTTGC
>Ga0306921_10004935_pt1 | contig 13803 bp, 13 predicted proteins | sample sta12Cox44000080_FD_203760 | JGI IMG/M metagenome (GOLD analysis project Ga0306921, IMG submission 203760) | Lab enrichment of tropical soil microbial communities from Luquillo Experimental Forest, Puerto Rico - statoxic.12C.oxic.44.000.080 (v2)... | ecosystem: Environmental > Terrestrial >... | reverse complement strand
TGAACGGGTAGGTCTCACGTGCTCGCTGATCCGGCGGCAATGTCTGGTGCCAGGCTTGATAGGCCTGCTCAAGATTCCCGTCGTTAATGAGTCGATTGAGATATGGCCTCAGCTCCTGCTTTGTCGGTGGATTCTCAGTTTCGCTCAGAGCCGAGTAAAGTTCGATCAATCGAGCCTGATTGGCCAAGCGGCTCGACAATTCTGACAGCAACCAATCGCGCCAGGGCGGCGATGTCGCAAGCAAAGCGATCAAGGCTTTGAATGCCGCAGGGTAGGCAGTGAACGCGGCTAGCGTGGGAAAAAACTCTGCTCGCGATCCGAAATCTCGCAGAAGTGCATCCAAATGCAAGAGCGCATCGGGATAGTTGGCCTGGCGAACCGCACGATCGAACAACCACAGCTGGGCTGTCGGATCATGCCACGTCAGCGCAGCCGAAATCCGCACGAGCGCTTCAGCGCTTTTCTGGTTGCCCTTACGCTCAGCAATCAAGCCGAGCAAGGTGAAAGCGCGAGCATTTAGCGGGTTTGCATGTAGCGTACGCTGCGCCCATTGTCGGGCAGCATCGAGATTGCTGTCTGGGTTGAGCAATTCCCGTTGCGCGAGCCGATTAAGTGCAACGGGTTGATCGGCGATAAAGCTTAATGCTGCGTCAGGATGAGATTGAACGAGGCTCAGCGCTGCCGTTTGAGCGACGATGCACCAGGCAAGCCATAAAACTACCAGAAACGCGCAGACTAAGGCGCCCAACCGCCACGCGCTTATTTGCTGTTTCACCAGCCAAACGCGCCGACCAGTGGTTTCGTGCCGCGCGTAATCGCGTCCATGGAAAGCGGAGCTTCCATGCCTGTGGCGGCTCCTTTTAGGTGCTCGATGATACCGTCCGGAGGCAATGGCAACGAGCCAACGCAAGAGGCTGCTTAGCCTATCCAGAATATCGGCCTGCCGCCCCCTTCGATGGTGTCGCGAATCTCTGGCTACCAGCATGGTACTATGTCGACGGTTCTCATGGCCGAATGTGATCTTGCGGAGTCAGCGCTGCTCAGGGTTGAAGGAAGACATTGGCCGACCACAAAGCCAAGAAAATGATCATCAAACCGGCCGGCACGGTCCATAGGATCCACAGGATAAAGGCGCGGTAGGGGCCGGCTAACAACCGACCTTCCACCGGGCGTGCAATCCAGGGCAGCCGAATCGCCGCTTGGCTGCGCCCCCTTTTCTTCTGACGGGTTGACACATTGCTGGTCGACACGCGAGTGAGCGAAAAATCCGGCGTGGCCGCAGATCCATTAGCGGTAGACACTTCGCGCCACGCCTTCAGCACGCGCTCGGCATATATGGCATCCCAACTATTACTATTGCGGTCAGGATGCAGCCATTTGAGCAGCCAGTGCATGTGGCTGCGGGCCGTCGTCCGCGAAGCGGTTGGGTGGATCCCGAGAATGCGGTAGCAGTCGGCCTCTGGACGAAACAGCATCTGCTGCAGGTAGAACTTGGCCGCCTCTACCACAACCGGGGTCGGCTCACCGGTCTGCGCAACAGCCGCTTGGCAGGCCTCCGGGCAGGCCGCCGCAATGCGCATGAGCTCGATAATATTTGGCGGCAGCGGAGGCACAACCGAACTCCGCGCCAGGGCTGGCATCCGCGCCAGATCAAGCGCCAATTCGATCACATGCGGTTGCGCCATCGCTTAGCCTTAGCCCCGAGGCGAATCTTCGACCTGCGCCAGCTCATTTTTTCGCCCGTAGCCGTAATATTCCAACGCGGCGTAGCCGGCCCCATAGCCGTAGCCGTAGCTCCCATAACCATAATGCTTTCGCAAATCGCATTTGTTCATGACCGCTCCGACCATCCGTGCGCGGGCAAAATGAAGGCGCTTCAATGCGGCTTTCGCCGTCCTGCGACGGGTGTCGCCTGTTGCTATGACCAGCAGCGTTCCAGACGCGATGCTCGCCAGCAATGGCGCATCGGCCAAGCCCAAGATCGGCGGTGAATCGATAATAACCGCGTCGACTTTCTCACTAGCCGTCGATAATAGCGACAGCATCTTCGGCCCAGTCAATAACTCCGCAGGGTTGGGCGGCAGCGGACCCGAAGGCATGAAATATAACCCGTCGATATCGGTTTTCTGGAAGATGCTTCCAGCTATCGCACCCCCGGCGAGATAATTCGCCAGACCGGCCCCATTGTTGAGCGCAAGATTGAGGTGCTGCGAAGGATTGCGCAGATCAGCATCAATTAACAGCACCTTCATCCCCAGCTGGGAAAAATTAACTGCCAGTGCCAACGCCGTAGTTGATTTTCCCTCCCCTGGTTGCGCGCTTGTCACCACGATAGTCTTCGGTGCGCCTTGATCAGTGGAGAACTGGAGCGCGGTGCGAAATGACCGAAACGCCTCGGATATTGCGTTTGATGGCCCATTGAGATCCGCAAGAATGCTCCCGTCCGAAAAAGGAATAATGCCTAAAACTGCCAAACCCAGTTGCTCTTCGATCTCTTCGGGCGATTTGAAAGTATCGTCGAGGAGTTCCAGTAGCGCAATTAGCGAAGCGGCAGCCAGCAATCCAAATACAAGCCACTTAAACAGGTTCATCCTGAAATTTGGTTTATATGGACCGCCCGGAAGTCGCGCACGGTCTATAACGGAAACATTGTTCGTGCTCACTGCACCAGCAACGCCTATATCCTTGTACTGCTGAAGCAACCCGTCATAAAGGGATCGGTTGGTGTCAGCTTCACGCTTGAGGATGTTGTACTGAATCTCCTTGTTCCGCGTTTGCAAAACACCATGCTTAACTTCGTCCATCTTCTTTTTCAGCAGTTCTTCTTGCTGCACGGCAGATTCATAGTGTGCTTTCAGCGATTTCTTGATGACTTCGGCCGTTGATTTTATTTCCTGATCGACTTCATTGATCTGCGCTTTGAGCCTCAGCATATCTGGATAATCGGGCTTAAACGTCGATAGTTTGTTCTGATAGTCGGCCATCAGCGTGGCCCGTTGTTGGCGCAGGGTGCCTATAGCGCTGTCCTGTAAAATTTGCCGTAATCCAAGTTCGTTGCTGTCATTCGCCTGCTCCCACTGCTCCTGCGCATGGATTCGCTCAGTTATGACGCCCTGCAGTGCACTGTTTAGAGCTGCCAAATTAGAGTCGGTCAATGACTGACCCGATTCTTTGCCGTCTTGGCTAACAGCCTTGACATCGCCGATAAGTTCCTGGCTCTGCGCATAGGCAACCAAGGCCTTTTCGGATTCCTCCAGTTTGAGCTTAAGTTCCTCGAGCCGCTCCTTCAAAAAATTACGCGCATAGGCCGTCGCACCGTAGCGACGCTCCAAATTTGAGCTAACGTAACTGTCAGCCACACCATTAGCGATCCGCTGCGCCCATTCCGGACTAGGACTATCAAACAAAATCAACACCAGATTTGAATTAGGCACGGGCGTGACCGATAAGCCAGATTGAACCATGCCCGCTGCTGCAGTTTGTCTCTGCTGGAGATTGCCTGCCTCGTGCTTGCCTTCGGTAGCGGTCTGAGTGTTCGCCGACCGCAAAATCAGACCGCGCAGTTTTGCCCACGGCGAAGTCGCTGGCGGATTGAGAAAATCCGACGCCGCAGCAAGATCGAGATCCCCCGCTACCCGCTCTGCCAGCGATCGGCTTCGCAGAAGATCGTATTGAGTTTGATAGAATCGACGATCATCGCTTCCCGAATACTCATCTTCTGCACCTTGAACTCTGACCACCCTCGCCGCCTGGCGGTCGATCTGGATGGTCACCGCCGCTTGATAGATAGGGGTCTGTGAGTAAGTTAAAATCGAACCGATTGCTAAAGAGATGGCGCAACAGACAAGGATGAGCCACCGATACCTCAGCGCCAGTCCAAGATAGGTAAAAAACAACTTACGAAAATCAGACCTAGGCTCGTCTTGAGCGTTGAAATTGACGAATTCTCCGTACGGTGCCTGGGCGACAGATCGCGAACCGTAAGCGGCGGTCGCCGGCAGCCGGGCGGATCCGCCCTCAGCATCAAGGTTAATCGGCACGTTCATTAGGCACCACGAACCTGCATCCAAAGACTAACGCACGGTTAGATGAAACTGGCAAAAATCGCGAACGGCAGCAGGGCTCCCATATCCTTCAACGCAACTTTAACTCCGGACTGTTCAACCACCACGATGTCACCGCCTTTCAGCAGCGGATCCGGTACTTTTCCGGCTTGAATGTCATCAAGATTGTAAATGTCGTCTTGCACATGTTGATCCCTCGATCTGGCAATATGCACGCGCTCCGAATTGGCAATCTCCGCTGCGCCTCCGGCGTTTGCGATCGCTTGCGAAAGCGTAGTATTGCCGTCATCAGGCAATACCCGCGGACCGCCAACCGCCCCACTGACCGTTATCCTCTTGCCGTAGGCTTTTACCGATACGCTGACTTGCGGCGATTGCAGATATTTTTGTTGAAGCTTGCCTGCAATAATTTGCTCCGCCTGCGAAGTGGTCTTGCCAGCCACCTGGATTTTTCCAATGAGCGGCAGCGCAATATTGCCGTCTTGGCCAACCTGCACTGCATTGTCGAGGTCCTTGATCTGAAAGACCGATATTTGAAGAATATCCTGCGGCGAGATTCTGTACTCAGTCGCTTCGGCACGGCCACTCGCAGACGCAGTCACAACTGGTTTGTTCGTTTGTGCGGCATCCATCCCGCAGTCCGCCACCAGCAGCGAAGCCGCCAATGCGAAAACAGCTAAGCTCCAGAGAGAAGCGAGCCTTTTCATTCAGCTCCTGCCATCCATCGCGCACGTTTTAACAGATTGCTCCACCGGCTCGGCGCCTCGGTGCCCGACCCCTCTTGCCAAGCTTTGGCCCGCGGCAAGGGCGGCAGTTCGGCTGGACTGAGATTATTGAGAATGCCTTGGGGCCGCCTTAACACGAGATTGATGGCCTCGTCGTCCCCGAGCCTTTGGGCAACGAAGTCGCGCGCGTCCGCCATGCGCGGAGCCCGCTGCTCAGTATTATGAGCGTCCGTCGCCAACAGATGACAAAGCCCCTCGTCGAGCATCCGTTCGGCCCAATAGCATGGTCGCCGACCAAACCGGCCCAACCAGGTCGTAATGGCCCTCCAGCCAGGATAACCGCTCTGGATGGGTCAGGATAGGGACATAGCCGGCCGTCTGCAACCCAAAGATGAGGTCCTCCAGCCGCGGTGGCAACACATGGTGTGGCGGCTCAAGCAATAAGTATCTGGAACCGTTGAGCGTGAGGGCGCGACCGTCCCGCAGTTGGACGGCAAGATCGCAGGCGATATGCACGTCTGCGCCAGTCACAAGGGAGATCGGTATGCGCGCTTCGGCAATGCTTTCGGCGAGCCGGGCCACCGCTTTTCGAATTGCCGGGCCGCTGTTGTTATAGACGCCCGGCAAAATGTGCGGGGTGCAGGCAATGGTGCTGATGCCGTCGGCCGATGCCATGCGAGCCATGGCCAACGACATGGCGAGATCTTTCGAACCGTCGTCGATCCCCGGCAGCAGATGGGAATGCAGATCGATCAAGTTGTCGCCCGATTTTCGTCGACCGTCACCGAACTGACAGCGCGGTCATACCCCGGTAAACCCAGTAGCCCGACCTTTCTATGAAATTCTTCAGAATCCGTTCAGATTCCGCGCTAATGATGCATTTCCGCAACAATCGCTTCCTCCCGCCAGCCGCAAAACAAAGCCGCACCTGAACCATTGAAAATTCCCATTCTAACGATTGGTTCCAGTCATTCGGGGTGTGTTAGGTTGACGTCGCCACGCGTTCAGCAACCGAGGCATAATGACCATCGACCAGAATTCACCTGCCGTTAACCGAACCAGGCCACCAAACGCGTTCAGAGCCGGCAAGCCTGCCCTATCCGCTCTTGTCTCTAAAGACCTCGTCCTTGACGTCATTGAACGCGCGGTCGTCCTGATATTATTCCTTTACTTCGCCAACAGAATGCTTCCCCGGTTCGCCGACCTCATCAGCACTGAAATCGCCTATCCCGAATTGTTTTTGCTCGCCGCGTTAACGAACCTCGACGCAGCCCTTTTGGTGATCTCAGAAGCTCTCGGTGTTTTTCTTATCCTGACGCGCCGCTCCGCCACGATCGTTTCAACCAGGCCACTCGACTGGGTTTTAAGTTTTATGGCCGTGAACGCCCCGCTCTTGGCTGCTCCAGCTGCGCCAAGCACGTTTATACCATCGCAAATTGCAACGGCATTGATGTTTGCGGGGATGGTCATTCAGATTTCAGCAAAAGCAGCTCTGTGGCGGAGCTACGGCCTGGTCCCTGCAAATCGCGGGGTCAAAGCGGGAGGTCCTTACCGTTTTGTGCGCCACCCCATGTATGCCGGTTACACTCTTACCCATATCGGTTTTCTGTTGGGCTTCCCGTCACTACGAAATTTTGTCCTCTATCTCACCGTCTTTTTCATTGAAGTCGCGCGGCTATTGCGAGAGGAATTGATCCTCAATCAGGATCCGTTCTATCGCGATTACGCAACTCGTGTGCGTTACCGCATGATCTGGGGCCTATTTTGAGATGAGGACAGATCTTTCAGCCGGCTAGTGGACCCAAGGCGTGTGAGCTGCACGACAAGCTTTCCATGCTCTGCCTCGCCAGTTAGGAACGGTTCTCGAATAGTGAGAAGGTCGTCGCTATGTTGGCGATCGAGGGCTGCGCCCGGCCTTACTCCAGCATGACAGAAGAAATACGATAGACCTCGAAGCTTTGAGGCCTTTCCAGGAAATTTCACGCAGCCGGACAAATCGCGCAACGCCGAAGCGCCACGGGGACCGCCGTCCCCATCATGTCGAGCAACACACGAACCCGACCGGCGGCGTCGAGCCGCTCGAGCGTGCCGACGAAATCGACAAACGGCCCGGTCAGGATTCGGACAGACTGCCCGGTCTTCAGACCGCTACTAAACAGCGCCAGATTGGCTTCGTCGGTGTTCTCGATCAACGTCTCCACGACGCCCTCTGGCACCGGAACCGGACGATTCTCGGATGTAAATAGCGAGGATACGCCCGGTGTGCCCCAGACCGATAACCAACGGTCTCGTCCCAGATCGAGGACAAGAAAGATGTAACGCGGAAACAGCGGAGCCTGCACCGTTCTGAGCTGGCGCGCATGGCGAATTGTCTTTTGGATCGTGGGAAAATGGGTCCTGAACCCTTGCGCCCCGAGGTGCAGTTGGGCCCGGCGCTCGGCGTGCGGAAGGGTGTGAACGAGATACCACCTCTCGTTTCCTTCAAGGCTCAAACAGCTTCCAGTGATTGAATGCACAACCCCGACCCCCACTGACCCGCAAACCAGGTTAATGGTTAACACGCCATGTTGCCTTGCAAAAGCCGAGCATTACGGCGGAGAAAGGGCAACCGTCCAAGCTCGGGCTATCGTTTGGTGAAAGCCCATCGGTGATGAGAGTTTGATAATGATGGAGGACCGCGCCGGTTTGAGGCACGTTACCACCCTTTGGGTGAAATCGCATTTTCACCCGCCAAACGGACCACAGTCCCCGCCAAGGGGACGTGTCGGTACAGTGTCAATTGTTTGGCAAGAATGGCCCGCTTCAGTCCCTACCGACGACGCTTTTGAACCACCCCGAGCCGTCACAAATGTGGCAGTAGCATAGGACAAGCGATATTAAAATTTGGCGAAAAAAGCTATGGTTATACAACCAGTTACGGTTTCACCTATTTGCTCGAGGCATGTAAAGGGCAAGGCATGCATGTAACGGCAGGGCATGATCAATATGTATGATGCATATGTATAATGTTGGGTTTTTCTGGTCTGGTGACCCTTATTGGCCCAGACCCCGCTGCCGCGTTTGAGGAGACGCCTGACGGACTTCCTGCTGAAATCATTAGGGAAATTTTGGTTGATTATACCCAGGCAACAAGCATTATAGAAAAGAACGGGTAATTCATTCTCATAACATATCGTGCTGGCGGGCGGTTAGCCACCCTCGCCTTTTCAGCTAGCCCTGCCTGTCCCCTGAGCCGGTGCTCAGTTTTTCGAAGAACAACCCCGTGGGAGCGAGAAAGCCAGACTCAGAGGGTGCAGCCCCCACCCTGGTTTGTTTGGTCGAGCTCCGCCTATCTGCTCGCTGCATCATACGGATTGAGGTTGCTGCCTTGAAGCCTATTGCGTCCATCGCTGCGCTGGGTTTGCTCGTCGCGGCTTGCTCCGCGAGTAATAACGCTCCGCTGCCGCCTCAACCTGCTCAACTGAGCATGGCCGCTTCGGCCTGGGTTTTTCAGTACAGCAACAGCATGCCAGCGCGTCCGTCAGCCGCCGGAAGCGGCTGGTTGTTTACCTTTCCGAATACCAGCGGGCCATCCGGCGGCGTTCATTATCTTGTGACCCAATCTCCCAATCTGGCGAGCAAATCGACGCTCACCATGTCAGGTGTCATTAGCGTCGCGCCGGGTACCGTGTGGGGATCAAACGATCCCAGCGATATAACACCAGATCATTGCCGCACGTATTTTCAACAGGCCGGAGATGATCTGAGCGGCACCGGACCATATGAATTTTACCGCTGGTTCAGCCACACCGCGATCACGCTCACTGACGGCAGCTTCAACGTAACGATCCCGTTCGATCCTCCGCAGTGGGGTAGCGTTCTCGGGAAAGACGGCAACGCGGCGGGAAGCGGCTGGACTAATGCTCGCGCTAATGCGCAGTGGATTGGAATTACCTGTGGCGGCTCCTACTTCGCCGGTCACGGAGCTTACGTCAAAAGCGGCTCCGCCACATTCCAGATGAATAGCTTTTCGCTGCAGTGATCAGCCATGATGCCTTGGGTTGTTTGGCCGTGCTCGTCCCACGTGCCCAGGATCAAAGCTGCGGCCGAGAGGCTCAAGCTGACCGTCGCGGCTCAAGTCGACACCTTAGGTCGACGGCTCGACCGGGCCCGGATGAAGCATAAAACGGGTTATTGCCTACTTCCAGCTGGAATTGGCTCGGCAGACCGTCGTCGAGTACCGTGCTCGGCACACTCAGGCATTGTTCACCGCCCTCGAACAGACGGACTGGTCAAAACAGTTCAGGCGTCTCGCACCAAACCAACGCCGCACGTTTGCATCTTTGGTGCGTGGCTGGCACGATCAGATCATGCCGTCAATCGCGCGCCGCCTCGGCGAACACGAAGAAGGAAGGACGGCAATCTGCTTTTACAGAGTAAAAAGATACCATAGCCTATCGTTACGAGCGTGACGAGCGCTCCTAATAGAAAAGTGATTGGCAAAAATCGTAACGAAAAGTCGTGCATCCCCTTGCTGAGTTTCACTGCCATAAGTCCATGCTGGTCGATTATTTCGCCTGCGCTTGTCCACCAACCACGATAATAATTCTGGTTAATCACGACAGCGCCATCAGAGCCAAGCTCTGCACGAATGCGAAAGCTATTTGGCGTTCGTTGGATGATTTCGGCACTACCAGCGGCGCCGATAGCGTATACTTCTCCCTGGTATCCCGGTGCGTCAAACGGCAGCGCTGCAGGGTGCACTGGAAGAGGCTCATAGCAATCGATGGTCCCAAGGTTGGCGTAATAATCGGGCAGGTAGCCACTCCATGAGCTGTGCTGCTGCATCTTACTTGTAGGCCCCTGGGAATCATAGAACGAACCTGTTCTTGCCTGGCGGAATTCTAATCCGGGTTCAATCACTGGCGCGGCAATAGGGAACGCGTCCCGCCACGGACCAAGACCAACTGCGAACAGATCTACAATCAGTACCGCTAAGATGGCAAACTCTAGGATCGTGCCATAAAGTGGGCGCCTGCAGCGCCTAGTTATGAAATCGCCGACAACATGCACGCCGATCCCTGCAAAGAGCGCCAGCCACAACAGACACACAACCCTGAATCGCTGAGCAGCCCGCATCGAGTCGTAAACGGGCAAATGGTGAAGAAACGACCAGAGGCTTGGCCATATGCGGTTGCCAAGTGAGAGCCAGACGAAAATGCCAAATACCGCCAGTAGTCGCCAACGGCTGCGCCACTGGGCCAAAACTCCAACAGCAACTAAGCTGAGACCCAGGATACCGATATAGATGCCGTTCTCGTCCATACCGTAGATCAAGCCATGAACGAAGCCAGCGTCGACTGACTGATCGCGACTGAGGAGACTGTAGAGCAGCGAGTCAATTCTATAGCCAGAGTAGTCGCTGATTTGGCGCGGGTACTTGCTCATGAGCTCGACCGCGGGAAACAATTTGACGGCCGACAGCCCTATCGCCAATGCGCCAATTGTAGGCAGCTGAATGACTTGTTTATGGTCCCAAGCGATCGAAAGGGTTATTAAGAGCAACGCGCAGATCGGAACGTTATAGTGCCCACCCTCCCCAAATATCAGCGCTAGACAAAGAGCGATGCCCCACACCATCTCGCGCTGGCTACCATTGCGAACTAACAGCCAACCGAGAAACGGAAGGTATGCAGCCGACAGGAATACTGTCATGCCAGTCATTAAGTTTACGGCGAAGTAAGAAGAGAATGCGTATAGGCTACCCGCGACGAGAGACCCGAGCCGGCGAACACCAAGCGTGGAGGCAAATAGAAAAGCGCCGAGAAAAGCGAGAGCTAAGTGAAAGACGATTTCCAACCGGATCGCGAGCGGAACTCCGAACAGCAAGTAGAGCAGGAAGAATGGTGTAATAAGGCGAGATAACGGGTGGGCAAGCAAGGGGAGACCCCCGCATGCGTATGAGTTCCACAGTGGCAGTTCGCGGTATTCGATAATGGTCTGGCGAGCCACTTCCTGCTGGAAATTAAAGTAATCCCAGTCCTGTATGCCCCAGTTCGAGATATGCTCCAGAATAGGGCGGCAATAAATAGTAGCGAGAGCAACCGCTCCAAGGCCCAACGCCATAAACTCAAAGCGAATCCCAGGTCGACCTGTCCTACTGAGAGTGGCAAGCTTTACCATACTCAGTTGGTCAGCACCTTTATGCATAGCTCTTGCTAACGGACAGGATCGCGTGCCTCCCGGGGCAAGGCAGTTTTAATCCGTTGAGCATCACAATCGGACTCACGTCGCAACTGGCATGGCCACCGGGCCCACCCTCTCTGAGAAAACACGACCCAATGGCAGAGGCGCTCGCCTGGAGAGCTTACCATTTCTGATTCGCAATACAACCTTTAGCGAGCAAATCCGCGACTGCCTACAGCACGCGGAAGATTGTGCGCGGCAAGCCGCTGCTCAAAGCGACCCAAAACTGAAACAGGGCCTTCTGGAAATGGAGCGGCGCTGACTGCGGCTTGCGCGCAGTTTCTGAGCGCCCATATTCTCGAACTTGTTCTCAAGCTCGATTTCCTTGGCGACAATGAGACCGTCTTTGGTGATACGCGGCGCGCCGAACGAGTTGTCCAGCACGACGCTGCGGCCCTTGGGGCCAAGCGTTACCCGCACCGCATTGGCGAGAATGTCGATGCCCTGCAACATCTTCTCGCCTGCATCGCCCGCAAATTTGACTGCCTTGGCAGCCATTTGAGTTCTCTCCTCACTTAGGAATTGTTCTCGTCGCGGCGCGAGCCGCAGTCGCCGCAAGCTGCGAACGACGACTGAAAGCGTTGGGTTAGGTTACGCGGCCTTCTTGTTGGCTGCCAGGCTCATCGATGATGCCCATGATGTCGGACTCCTTCATGATCAGGAGTTCTTCGCCGTCGATCTTGACCTCGGTGACCATTTGCCGAACAGCACTTCTTTGACGCCGCCGACGGCACCAACGCTTTGCCTGAGCCTGGTTCACGGTCTTCAGACCTAATCTTGTCTGGGGGGATTCGGACTTCAGCGGCGACGATAAACTTATTGCGCAGAACACTATGGGAAGGTGTTGCTGCGAGAAGCTGTGCCATGAGCACCGCAATGAAATTTCCACTTCACGCCGGCGCAAAAGTCTGCAGCATCGCCATCATGGTCTTTGCCGTCCAAGGCTGCTGCTCCCCCAACTCATTCTATTCTGCCACTTGCAACCTTAGCAGTACCGCGGGGTCAAACACGTTTCTGGCGTCGACTTCAAGGTCGAGATCGCACCGCGCCGATCCAGCCATCCAGCACAGATCGTCGCAGCTTCCGACCACGTCTGCGCGATGCTGGAGTGGACACCATAGCATCACGTCATCTTCCCAATGCCAAACATTTGTGGCATGGAAGGTGACGACCATGCAAAGTGGAAGCCGGGTACAAGTTGGATGGGGGACTGAAGATAACGCGTTTTAGAGGCAGCTCGTACCACTTCCAGTCCGGTATACGAGCTTTGGCACCGAACGCGGGAACAACGCTGATGGCAATCTCGAATAACGACAACGTCGAGACGATTTCTATCGTCATTCCGGTCTATCAAGGTGAACTGACCCTGGAGGCGTTGCTCGCAGAGATCGAACCATTAACTGTCGTACAAAAGACTCCCAATGGCATTCAATTTCGCGTTTCCGAGGTCATAATAGTACACGATGGCGCTATCGACGATTCTGCCTCCATAATATCGATGCTCGCAGCGAAGTTTCCTTTTGTCGCGCCGATATGGTTGGCACGGAATTTTGGCCAGCACCCCGCAACTCTGGCCGGTATGGCGAGTTCGAACGGAGGCTGGGTTGTCTCACTTGACGAAGACGGTCAGCATAACCCTTGTGATATCGGGCGCTTATTGGATGTGGGCTTAGCTGATGACGCCCAACTGGTGTATGCCCGGCCGTGCAATAAGCCGCCTCATGGTCCAATCCGCAATTCGTTCAGCGCTGTAGCCAAACGGCTTTTCACAAGTTTTCTCGGTCACGGAGATATCGGTGAGTTCAATAGTTTTCGGTTGATTCAAGGTGAAATCGCCCGTGGTTTGGCGGCCTATTGCGGCAATGCAGTCTACCTCGACGTCGCTTTGTCATGGGTGGTCGCCAGAAGCGCCCACTGTCCGGTAATGCTGCGCACCGAGCGCGGGCGTCCTTCGGGATATTCTTACCGGACGCTCGCCTCTCACTTCTGGCATCTTGTACTCACGTCGGGCACTGGACCACTGAGATTCGTGGCATTTATTGGGGTCATTTCTGTTTTGCTGGCGGCGGTGGTAACGACCTACAGTCTATTTGCCAGGCTGACGGGGCGAGCGGATGTGCCGGGTTGGGCGTCGCTTGTGATTGTTGTCAGCCTTTTTTCGGGCCTCACCCTTTTCTCATTGGGTGTGCTGGCTGAATATCTGGGGATCGTGGTGACGATGGCCCTTGGTAAGCCACTTTACATGATCACATCGCGACCCAGCCGGCGTAACCGCCGGCGCCCATGAGTCAGACAATGTTTTGGATTGTGGGTGGCGGCGGTCTGCTGGGATCGCACTTGTGCAGGGCTATTTCCCAACGTATCCCCACGGCTCGTTTCTGGGAGGCGAAACCAGTTCGCTTTTCCTGGACCGAGCCGACACGATTGGCGGATGAACTGACGCACGCGGTTGTGGCCTTCAGCGCGGCCGTGCGCGCCCAGGGAGATTCGTGGGCATTGCTGTGGTGCGCCGGCAAGGGAATCATGAGCAGTCCCGCGTCAGCACTCGACCCTGAGTGGTTGGCGTGGACTAGGTTGCTGGAGCTACTGGGCCATCACTTGGCCGGGCTTTGCGGTGACCTACGCGGGGTGATTTTCCTGGCCAGTTCGGCCGGGGGAATTTACGGCGGCGGCGACGAATTATTATCAGAACATACGCCGCCGCACCCACTTTCCGCCTATGGCCGGCACAAGCTTTGCATGGAACAAGCCCTGCGGAACTGGGCCGATGCGTTTCCCAATGTCTCGAC
>Ga0306921_10004927_pt1 | contig 13809 bp, 17 predicted proteins | sample sta12Cox44000080_FD_203760 | JGI IMG/M metagenome (GOLD analysis project Ga0306921, IMG submission 203760) | Lab enrichment of tropical soil microbial communities from Luquillo Experimental Forest, Puerto Rico - statoxic.12C.oxic.44.000.080 (v2)... | ecosystem: Environmental > Terrestrial >... | reverse complement strand
TCGGGTCAGCGAAACTGTCCTCCGCAGGGACAGCCTTTCCGATTTTAACGACGGGTGTAAGGACTTCGCCGAGCTGCGGGCGCTCATTTTGCAGGCACGCGCGGCGGCGACGAATGACGCCGATGCCGTATCGGCACCGGGCCGGCGTCTGGACATCGAGTCGGACGAATTCGTGATGGCTTGAGGCGACTGCGGCCGCGGCAACAAAAGTCCAGCATGAAAGCCGTCAGGAACAGACCCGGCTTTCAACAATCCACTTGAAAGATTTTCTCTAGTTACCATATGTGCGTTGCAAGGTCGCCACTTCGGGGCCATGCATCAAAGACTGGCATCGTCCTTGTTGGAGATGCCGATATCCATGTTGCTCAATGGAGGATATGGTCATGGATGGTTTCGATTTCTCGCCGCTGTTCCGTTCCACGATCGGCTTCGATCGTCTGTTTCGCCTGCTCGATGCGACAAGCCGCGTCGACGGCGCATCCCCCGGCTACCCGCCGTACAACATCGAGAAGACCGGTGAAGACGCCTACCGGCTGACGATGGCCGTGGCTGGCTTTTCCCCGTCCGAGCTCGATGTCACCGCTCACGAGAATACGCTCTTGGTGACGGGCAAGGCGCAGAAGGAGGAGGAGAAGAACGGCAACGGCTACCTGCACCGCGGCATCGCGCGGCGCGCGTTTGAGCGGCGCTTCAGCCTCGCCGACCACATGAAGGTGACCGGCGCCAAGCTCGACAATGGCATGCTTCATGTCGACCTGGTTCACGAGGTGCCTGAGGCGGCCAAGCCGCGCAAGATCGCGATCGGTACGAACGGTGAGCTCGTACAGCCGCAGGTGACGGAGCAGAAGGCGGCCTAACGGCCAAACGCTAGTAGTGACAGGACGCCCCCAAATTGGGGGCGTTCTCGTTTCAGCCATGCCGATGTCAGCGGTGGCGGGTTACCGATTTGGCGGAGCGTGGCCCGCCGATTTTTGTAATGTCATGAGCTGGAAACCTTGGCCGCTTCCCGCAACCAGTTGCCGATTTCGGCCGTACGGCGGACAGGATCCATGATTTCGGAGCCGATACCATAGCGCCAGGCCAGGTCGCGGCGTTCCGGCTCCGAGTGTAACGCGCGGAATCGCGGGCCATAGTGACCAGCTCGGCACAATCGCGACCGAACCCCTCCGCGACGAGAGTTGCGGCCCGCATCTCGATCAACCCGGCTGCAACCGATAGCGTAAACTCAGGGTGGTATTGCGTCCCGAATAAGATGCTTCCCGACGGCAGTTCCACCGCCAGCGCCTGAATTGGACAGAGCTCGTTCTGAGCTAGCACCTCCGCACCTGGCGGCAGGTGTTCGAGCTCGTCGATATGAGAGCAGAGCGCGTCGAAAACGGAAGGCCGCGTAGCCAGGAGCGGGTGAGAGCGGCCGGGTGTCGTGGCAGTAATCGCTCTGGCGACTCCGAGTTCGCGACCACGGGGGTTGCGGCGGACGGTTCCCCCAAGTGCCACGGTCGCGAGCTGCAGGCCCCAGCAGCTTGCCCATACGGGCAGGCCCGCCGTAAACGCTGCCCGGGCAAAATCGATTTGGCGCGTCACCTCCGGCACCTGGTCGTAAATATGCAGCGGCGAACCGCTGAACATTAACCCGTCGAAATCTCTAAGCGACACACCGTCCGGCAGGTCTTGGCCATCGGCAACATTAATCGGCGAGCATTGGATATCAGGCTGTTGCGACCTGAGCGCGGCTTCGAAGAGCGAAGCGTTCGGGGGGATCCCGAACGTTTCGCGCTCCGCCTGCATCGCGGCCGGCGTGCCATCGGCAATTAAGATACGCAGCATGTAATGCCCTCGCCGGATTTTTCGCGGGGATTACCTGGTAATGGAGGGACCCGGCAAGACCGAGGATCATCGAATGGTCGGGCAACCTGCCGAAAACCGTTCGCTAGGTTCGTGGGATTGCCGTCGATCAACTCTCGTGGCCCTAGCCTTTCCTGCTTTGTGCTCTCGTCAGCGTGTCTATTGTGGACAGCTCTGGTGAGGGATACGGCATTTCACGTCTCACCTCAGCCGCCGGCTTGTCCTGGCGTAACCCTTCATGGACCACCTGCCGCGGACGATTGTCAGCGGTCCAGGTGAGATACTTGACTTCGGCGACGAGTTCCGGCCGGTGGACGCGGCTCAACACGAGGGGCGATCAAAAGCGGCTGTCCCGCGGCGGCGGCACCGCGAGCGGCATCTCGGAGGTCGAGTGTGGCTGCAGCCGGCGCCACAATCGCGCCAGCTCCGCCTGTTTGATATCGGTGCCGGCGCGGCCGGCATAGACAAGGCGTCCCTCGGGATCGTAGTAGGCGAGCAGCAGCGCGCCGAGATAGGGCCGGCTTCCTTCGGGATCGGTCCAGCCGACCACCACGAATTTCACTTTAAGCCACAGGCCGCGATTACTCGGAGCGTAGGGCGCATCGACACGTTTTCGAGACGATCCCTTCCACTTTCAGCGCGCAGGCGCGGTCATAGAAGGTTCGCCGGCGCCCGATCTGGTGATCGCTGAAATGGGCGGCGAGCCTGCACCCGACAGCAGCGCGCGCAGTCGTTCCTTGCGCTCCGTAACCGGCATCGGGGCGATCGCTTCGCCATCGAGGTGGAGAAAATCGAACAGGAAAAAGACGAGAGCGCCGCTGTTACCGGTTTCCGACGCGTTCTGGATCCGGCTGAACGACGTGGTGCCGTCGGCGCGAACGCCGCACAGCTCCCCGTCGATAGGCCTGCCGCGCCGGCAGCGACGCGACCGCCGGGTATTTGGGAGTCCAGTCGAGCCCGGTGCGGGTCAGCAACCGGACCGCGCCGTGGCCGAGCCGGGCATGCATCCGGTAGCCGTCGAATTTGAGTTCGTGCAGCCACTCCGGCCTATCGGGCGGCTGGTTCACCAGCTTGGTGAGTTGCAGTTTGATCCAAGCGGGGAGCGCCGTCGCATCGATGCGACGCCTTCCGCCAAGTGGTCGCGCCATGTCTTCAGGTACGGCGCGCTCGCTAACGCGGATCGATCCGGCCCGGTTTTACCCGTTGACCTGCTGCATGATTTTCGTCCACCGATCCACGATCGGCAGCACCTTGTCTGCCTTCTCGGGCGGGAACATCGGCACGACGCGGGCCACGCCCATCTCATTGAGGCCCTTCACCCGGTCGAGATCCTCGCCGAGTGCGAACGAGGTGATTTCGATGCCGGCCGGGTCGCGACCGGCCTCCCCCGCCATCTCACGGAATTTCGGCAGGACCTCGCGGATATCGCCTCCTGGAATCCAACCATCGCCATAGCGGATGGCGCGCCGTGCGCCATGCGGAAAAGCGCCGCCGACGTGGATCGGCGGATGCGGTTTCTGGACCGGTTTGGGCCGGGCGATCATCGGATCGAAATTGACGAACTCTCCGTGGTACTCCGCCTTCTCCTTCGTCCAGATTTCCTTCATCGCCTCAATTGATTCGCGCATCCGCTTGAAGCGGGTGGCATAGACGGTGCCGTGGTCTTCCATTTCGTCCTGGTTCCAGCCGCCGCCGACCCCAAACAGAAACCGTCCCCGGCTCACCTGGTCGATCGAGGCGACCAGCTTGGCAGTCTGAATCGCGTCGCGCTGCTGAATCAGGGCCACCCCGGTGCCGAGTTTAATGGTCCTCGTCGCCTGGGCGGCTGCGGCCAGAACAACAAACGGGTCTATCGCATCGTAGTATTGTTTGGGTAAATCGCCGCCTCCCGGGAACGGCGTCTTGCGCGACAGCGGGATATGCGAGTGCTCAGGCGCCCAGACCGACTCGAAACCGCGCTCCTCCAGCGCGCGGGCAAGCTCAGGCGCCGACATCGAATAATCCGTAAAGAACATCGCGCCGCCGAAATGCATGTGCCACTCCCTAGGTGTCTCCTGGTCCGGCAGCGGAGGTTAGCCGGTGGCGCCGGCCAGCGCTATCGGTTACCTATTGCGGGACACGCGGTTCACGCGAACCGCGTCCTCCCCTGACCAACGATGGGGAGAAGGGCTCGCATGGAAACCGAAACGCGCGCGGAACAATCCCCGTTCGGAGCGGGCGGCGTCCGCAAAATCATCCATATCGACATGGACGCGTTCTACGCGTCGGTGGAACAGCGCGATAATCCCGAGCTGCGGCAAGCCGGTCGCGGTCGGCGGATCGCGCGAACGCGGCGTCGTCGCGGCGGCGAGCTATGAAGCGCGGCAGTTCGGCGTTCACTCCGCGATGCCGTCGATCACCGCCAAGCGAAAATGCCCCGATCTGATCTTCGTCAAGCCGCGTTTTGACGCTTACAAAGCAATCTCCCTGCAGATCCGGGAGATTTTCGCCGCCTACACGCCCATCATCGAGCCCCTGTCGCTTGACGAAGCCTATCTCGACGTCACCGAGAACCTGAAAGCGATCAGCCTGGCGACACAGATCGCCGAAGAAATCCGGGCGAGGATTCGCGCCGAAACCGGGCTCACGGCGTCAGCAGGAGTGTCCTACAACAAGTTTCTCGCCAAACTCGCCTCCGATCACCGCAAGCCGGACGGGCTTTTCGTCATCACGCCGAAGATGGGGCCTTCCTTCGTCGAGACGCTGCCGGTGCGGAAGTTTCACGGCATCGGACCGGCGACCGCCAAGAAGATGGCGCGGCTCGCTATCGAGACCGGGCTCGATCTTAAGAGCCAGACAGAGGGTTTTCTGCAGCACCACTTCGGGAAGGCGGGCTCTTACTATTACTGGGCCGCCCGCGGCATCGACGACCGGCCCGTCCGCGCCGACCGCATGCGCAAATCCGTCGGTGCCGAGAACACGTTTCCCGTCGATCTCTTCACCTACGAAGCGGCGCGAGACGCGCTGCGAGAAATAGTCGACAAGGTATGGCGCTACTGCGAGGACGTCGGCATTCGCGGCCGCACTGTCACGCTCAAGGTCAAGTTCGCCAACTTTCAGATCATTACGCGCAGCCGCACCGGTCAGATGCAAATCAGGACGCGGGGCGAGCTCGAACAGCTCGGCGACGCGTTGCTCGAACCCCTCTTTCCTGTCGCCAGGGGCATTCGGCTCCTAGGTATCTCCATGTCTTCGCTCGCGGCGGAAGAGACTGAGCAGCCTGAATTCAGCCTGCCCGCCTAAGCCGCAATACCCCGATCCCGTCATTCAGCTGGTGAGGCCGCAGGGAGCCGCCGCTGCCATCAGCGCGCGCACCACCCAGATCTCGGCCGGCAAAACGACGCCTTGTGATGTGGTGTGCCCTTTGAAATAGACCTCGAGGGTCGCACGCACATCCGCGCGCTGCGCGGTTGAAAGACTCGGGAGCACCCGCACCAGTGGGCCCATCACCATGACGAAGTCTGCCGCCTCTGCCTCTCCTTTGGGCCGTCCAGCTGAATTTCCAGGTCGAGGGGCGTCAGTGAAACCTCCCTAAACCCGGCGCCTTCCAAGATCCGATGCACGCGCGCTGGATCGACCCATGGGAAAGGACCTGGCTCCTCGGGCCCAGGCCATCCGTTCCCGACATAGCGAATCGTACTCTCGATCTGAGCGTGTCCGAGAAGCAGCTTAACCGCTCCTGAGTTGACCGTCGTGTTGGTTCCAAACTTGGTGACGATGATGCTCGCCTCGAGCGATCTGCGATCGCGGATGGCGTCGGGTAGCTGGCTCGATCCGCGCTCGGTACTCGGCGACCGTCACGATGTGCGGCAACGGTGCCGTGCCGTGGCGACGCTGCCGGCACCATTTTCGTGACACGTGGTTGACACGCCCCCGGCTCCACGCTTAAAAATGAAGATGAGTATCAGATAGTTAGACAGCATGCCATGCTACGTTGACATCGTAGGGGTCACTGGTTCAATCCCAGTCGCGCCCACCATTCTAAGTGCATAGTAAACATCGGGATTTCTGACCCGATCGTTCAGGGGACGCGGTATTGTCGGCGAGCACCCGCTACCTCTGCTGGTTTGTCGCGCGGAAGGCTCCCGCTTCCAACCTATAAAGACTGCCGGAAATCTCTTGCATTTTCGTCAGAGGCGCGTCAAAAACCCGTCAAGGTTAATCTTCGCCGCGTGAGGGTCGCAAAAGGGTGTCCCTAAATAGCATAACTTTCTCCTTATAAGTGTATTAAGGTGAGTGCGGGCTGCGACGAGACCGCTAACGCGGCCGGGACCCGCCCGGTGCTTTTGCATCGCGCCCCCGCTGGCGGGGCGTTCACACCTAAACCGCCCGCCGATGAGGCATATCAACCGCATGTTTCGCGGCAGATCGAAAACGAGATCCCGTTCCTGCGTCGCGCCGTACGCCGGTGGCATCGCGAACAAGCCGATGCCGACGACCTCGTTCAGGACACCCTGGTGCGGGCTCTCGCTAATGCGCATCTTTATGAGCCGGGCTCCGATCTGCGCGCCTGGCTGTTCACCATCATGCGCAACCAGTTCCTCGCGGGTGCAGCGAAAGCCAATCGTTTTATCTCGATGCTCCGGGTCTTCGCCGAGACCGATCATGGTGCGGGAGGCGACCCAAGCGAGACTCGGCTCGTGTTACGCGATGTCGCTGGAGCCCTCCGGCGCCTGCCGAGCAAGCAGCGCGTCGCCGTCATGCTCGCCTGCGTGGACGGCAAATCCTATGAGGAAGTGGCGGAGGCGATGGGGCTCTCGGTCAGCGCTGTTCGCTGCCATCTGGCGCGCGGCCGCAACCGGCTGAGGACGGCGATGGAAACTGACCAGCCACGGTCACTCTTCGCTCTGCGTCCTCTGAAAGAGCCTTCGAGCGCGGTCATCCCGCCGGATGCCGATAGCGTGCCCCGATCGCTTGCTCCGGCAAACTCGGACTGAACCAGATTTCTCCGATCGAATTTTTTGCGACATCCGTGCCCGCGCGCAATTAATTCATCGGCTGGTCGAGGATCGGTGGTTGGCCGCAGCTCTTCCAGTCCGGCGCGGCCGATCGGCAAGAAACCACTTTCCCGGATGACCACAAATTCGCTCTATTTCGTCAACTGGTGGACCGACACGCTAATCATCGGTGGCTTGTCGATCGTTACCTGGGTCGCTCTGCTCGCCTTTCATCACTCGGCGGATGCGCAGCCGATCTTTTGGTTTGCCCTAGTTCTCAGCCTGGTCGTCAATTACCCGCATTTCTCGGCCACGGTTTACCGGCTCTACCAAAGCCCCGACAACATTCGTCAGTTTCCAGTCACGGCCTGGGGACTGCCGCTTATCCTGTTCGGCGCCGTCGCCGCCTCGCTCTGGCAACCGGGTGCTATCGCGCCTTATTTCCTGATGTTGTTCCTGCTGTGGTCGCCCTACCACTACAGCGGGCAGACGATCGGCCTGACCATGGTTTATGCGCGACGCGCCGGCTTTCCGATCGGCCGGCGGGAGCGCATGGCGCTGTCGGCCTTTGTCTTTTCAGCCTTCGTCTGCGGTGTGATCCGTTTTCAGCAGACTGGATCGAGCGGCGGGTTCACCGACTTCTACGGCATGTCTGTTCCGGCCTTCCCGCTGCCCGACTGGACAGAGGCGGCGGCGCAGGCCGTGATGTGGACCGGCGCCCTGGTCTTCGTGGGCTTCGCCTTTGTCTGGTGCTTCGGAGAGAAGCGTCTGATGCCACCGATCGTGCTGTTGCCGGCCCTCACCCATTTCGTTTGGTTTGTACCGGGCGCCAGTCTGAAATCATTCTGGATCGTAGTCCCGTTCTTCCATTCTCTTCAATACTTGCTGATTGCCCTTGTCATGCAGTTGAAGGTCAGAATCGATGTCGTGCGCGGAGAGCATTCGTGGCGACGTATCGGCGCCGAGGCGAGGCGCTGGGGATCGCGAAATATTTTGGGCGGCATTCTGCTTTTCATTGGGCTTCCGGCAGCGTTCAGCTGGCTGCCTTTGCCGCTGATGACAATCGCCGGCATCCTTGCCGCTGCGGTAAACATCCATCACTTCTTTGTTGACGGCGTAATCTGGAAATTGCGCGATACTGCGACCTCCTCGGCGCTGATGATGAACATCGCCGAGCTCGCGGGTCCAGGAGCTGTTGATCTTACCCGCCCCAAGGTCGTCGAGGCCTGAGATGCGTAATACCGTTGCAGGGATTGTTTTGGCGATGTTTGCTGGCTCGGCCCGGGCTGCGGACGTCGCCGCGGGCGCCTGCGACCCCGTCCTGGCAACACCGCGCGAGGCGTTCCTTGCGGCTGGGATCGCCGCGATGATCGCGTGCGGGGTGACGAGTTTCTTTCTGGCCGGGCGGGTGTCGGAGCGCACGCACGTCGCCCTCGCGATGCTCGTTGTGCTGGTCGGCGGTTTCTGCCTCTTTACTCTCTTCGGCCTGGTTGGCCGCGAAATCCCGGTGGCCGGTTCTCTCGTACTCCTGGGCGTGATCGGCCTGTTTAAGCTGATGAACCAGTTTGAGATCCGCCGAAAGCCGAGTCGCTCGGACAAATAAGAACCCCTGATGAGCGAGGCTTTGCTAAGTCTCCGCTCCTCGGTGGGCTCCAAGAATCGACCCCTGCGGATATTCGGCATCTTCGCGGGCTGGCGGTTGCAGGCCTATGGCGTTGCGCTCGCAGCGGTTTATGCCGGCCTCCTGCTCCATTTCTACATGGCTGGGGCCTGGATCATCGATCGCACAGGGATGCCGGTCTACAGCGATTTCACCGACGCATGGGTGGCTGGAATCGAGGCCTTGCGGGGCAAAGCCGCTACGATCTATGAACCGGGCGAATTCATCAAGCTGCAGTCGGCGTTGCTCGGGCCGAGGGACTTCTTCTACCCGAATTGGCCTTACCCACCGACTTTCATACTGATCCTCGCGCCATTGGGGGCGCTGCCCTATTTCGACGCATTTGTCGTCTGGGACATCGCGACATTACTTGGGTTCATCATCGTCGTCTATTTCATCGTTCGGCAGCGGCCGGCGATCGCTCTGCTGCTAGCGTCGCCATATACCCTTTGGAATTTCCTGGCCGGACAGAATGGATTTCTGACCGCCTCGCTGATCGGTGCGTCCCTGCTCTTCCTTGAGCGCCGGCCAGTGCTGGCAGGTGTCTTCATCGGTTGCCTCACATACAAACCTCAATTCGGAATATTGTTTCCGGTCGCGCTTGCCGCATTCAATCGATGGCGATCCTTTGCGAGTGCCGCTGGGACGGCCGCCCTTTTGGCCGGCGCCTCGATCGTCGTATTTGGGGCGGGAGTCTGGATTGCATTTCCTCGAGGACTCGTCGCGCAGAGCGTCCTGAATCTCTTTGCCAATTCCGACAGCAGCTGGGGTCTTCTTCAGACAGTTTACGGCTTGGCCCGCTACTTTGGGGGCGGCGCCGCGCTTGCTTGGGTCGCCCAAGGTATAACAACAACAGGACTAGGATTGATCGTGTGGTTGGTCTGGCGGTCTGGGGTACGCTATGCACTGAAGGCGGCAGCGCTGTCGGCGGCGACGCTTATCGCGACGCCTTACGCTTTTGCCTATGACCTGGCCACGATCGCGATCCCGATCGCTTTTCTCGCAAGCGACCAGATCCGCTGCGGGCTGCTGAGGGGCGAGCAAACGATCCTCCTGACGCTGTTCGCTACAGTTCTCATCACGCTCGTGATTTTCGCGGACCGACCGGTCGGGACCACTTTTGGAAGTGTCCCGCTCGGCCCGATTGTGATGATCACGCTCTTGGGTGTGGTGCTGCGTCGTGCCTTCTACCGAGGCGATCCTGAACAATTCTCCGAAAATTTTTGTGAGACGATTCTTGCCCCCGGCAATTGAGCCACTAGCAGGTAAAATACACGCGCCCGTCGGCGGCGGAAGGCCTGTCGTGCCTCCACCTATTCAGGACCCATCGCATGTCCGACCTGATTAAGCACTTTCGCCACAACGAACGCGGCGCCACGGCGACCGAATACGCCATGCTGATCGTGTTTGTAGCCCTCGCGATCGCGGTCGGCGCGAACATCCTCGGCACAGGCATCAGCAGCCTGTTCAGCACGATCGGGGCCGACATCTCCAGCTTCACTCCGACGCTCCCGCCGCTCCCTTGAGGGGCCGTTTCGTCGGCGAGCCGCAGCGAGGTCGCAACTCTTGCCGTTCCACTCCACTTTTTGGAAGGACTACCAAATGCACAGGTTGATCGATCGTTTTCGCCGGGACGAACGGGGCGCCACAGCCACCGAATATGCCTTGCTGATCGTGTTCGTTGCCCTCGCCGTCGCGGTCGGCGCGAATACCCTTGGCACTGGCATAAGCAGTCTATTCAGCAAAATCGGTAGCCAACTCTCTAGCTTGACACTGCCACCGCTGCCCTAGGCGGCGGGGAGCGGCGGATCCCGAGCGGAGGGTCCGTCTCCGACCGGCCATATCGGGTGACGTAGAGCATGGATCCGGGTGTGCAGACGACAATCGTGGTTTTGGCGATGGGCGCCTTTATCACGGCAGCCTATGTTGATGTGCGGAGGCGCCGGATCCCAAACGCGATTTCCTACATGATCGGTTCGCTCGGCCTGCTGCGGATACTGCTGGCGGCCGATCCGACGAGCGCCGGTTGGACCCTCGCGGCGGCCGCCGGTGTCCTCGTGATCGGGTTCATGTTTTTCTGGGGGGGCACTTTTGGCGGCGGCGACGCAAAACTGCTTACCGGTGCCGTGCTGCTAATCGGCTATCGCGACCTTTTCCCCTTTATGCTTTTGATGAGTCTATTTGGCGGGGTGTTGGCGCTCGCTATCCTGATCGGCGACAGGCTGATCCCAAGGTTACGTCGCGTTAGGCAACCCGCGGCGTTACCCGACGCGACCGCTACCGAGGCACGACGAGACGTGTGGCCGACAGTCCCGTATGGTGTCGCCATCTCTGCTGCGGGTATGATCATTTTGGTGCTTCAAGTCTCCGGTCCGAGGTGAGCTCCGATGCGCGCCAAGACGATCCTAGCCATGCTCTTTCTGGTCTCGCTGGGCGTTGCCGCGATGGTCGTGCTGCGCAGCCTGCCGCCGCAGAAATCCGAGGCGGCCGCTGAGGTAGCAGGAAGGGAGGAGGTTCTCGTCGCAACGATGTCGCTCGCCCCCGGCACTTTGTTGCGTGCCCCGGACGTGACTTGGCGGGCGATCGGTCGTCCTACGGAGCAGGGAGAGATCGTCAGGCCCTTGGCCGCCGTCCGGGAGGCCCAGCCGAAGGCTGACGAAGAAGCTCGCTCGGAAGTCTATGGCGCAGCGCTCCGCGCGTCTGTCTCACCGGGGGATGCGATCCGGCGCGGCGGCATCGTCAAGCCCGGCGATCGCGACTTTCTGCAGATCGTGCTGTCGCCGGGCGCGCGGGCGATCGCCATCCCCGTTGCCACCGGCGGGGCCAGCACCGGCCTGTTGAATCCCGGCGATCGCGTCGACGTCATCCTGACCCAGAAATTCAACGACAGCGCCGCACCCCTGACCCGCCGCTCCGTCAGCGAGACGGTGGTCGAGAACCTTCGCGTGCTGGTGATCGATGCGACGGATGCAAAGATGGCCGCCGGGAACACCTTTGGGCGCACGGTCACGCTCGAGGTGATGCCCGATCAAGCCGAGAAGATCAACGTGGCTACCGAGCTCGGCAAATTGTCGCTGACCTTGCGCGGCGTCGGGGGCACGGAAGGCGTCGCCGCCGCACCGGCCCTTGCACCCGGCAAGGCAAGCGGCATCAAGCCGACCTGGGCGGGTGACGTTTCGCCCGCTCTGAGCGGCGCTATGCCGCCGGAAAAGGTAACTCCTGCGGAGCGGCCTCCGGTCGAAATCATTCGCGGCAGCAAGGGGACTGAAACCGTCAAAACGCAGTGATGATGATAACCGCGAGTCGATGATAGGGTGGTCAAGAATACTTAGAGCCTGGCCGACATGATCGTAGAGGGGACCACCCAGTGAGAAGCATCCTCGAGATGCCCGCGCCGATCGAGAAAACCACCAACCGATTGCCCGCGGGCCGAGCCCCGCTGTTGGCCTTCGTCTCCGATTCCGCGACCGATAAGGCTCTGCGCGACTGCCTAACGCAGCTGTCCCTCGCTCACGGCATGATCGTGCGTGGGGGTATCGCGAAGGCCATCGAAACTCTGGGGGCCGAGCGGTCACCCAACATCCTGATCGTCGACATTAGCGGCGTCGACCTGCCGATATCGCAAGTGGACGCTCTCGCGGAGGTCTGCGAGCCCGGCGTCACCGTCATTGCAATCGGCAATCGCAATGAGATCGGCCTATACCGCGATCTATTGCACGCAGGCGTCACCGATTACATCGTCAAACCGCTGACCCCGCAACTTATCGCGAGGGCGTTGAACCAGAGGACCGGTACGGGCGAGGCCACCGCGATCCAGAAAAAGCTCGGGACTATGACCGCGTTGATCGGCGCTCGGGGCGGCGTCGGGACGACGACGATCGCGGTGAATTTGGCCTGGCATCTCGCCAACCGGCAAAGCCGCCGGGTAGCACTCGTCGACCTCGACCTGCAGAACGGCGATTGCGCGCTGGCGCTCAACATCAAGGCGACCCCGGGGATGCGCGAGGCGCTCGTCAACCCGACGCGAATTGATAGCACCCTGCTCGAACGGGTGATGACGCCTGTCGGGCACCGTCTATTCGTGCTCAGCTCCGAGGAGCCGCTGCGCGATGACCTGGAATTCACTGCCGAGTCAGTCGACACGCTGGTCCGGGAGCTGCGTGAACAGTTTCACTATGTCATCGTCGATGTGCCGCGGATCCCCGCGGCGCCTTATCGGCGGGCGCTCGACACCGCCGATTTCCGAATCATCGTCGGCGACCAGACGCTTCGGTCGGTGCGCGACATCGTGCGGCTGCGCGACGTGCTCGGTGAGGATAACGGCAAGCGGCGCAATGGTTTCGTCGTGAACCGCTATGGAGAGGGCGGGCGCCATTCGGTGACATTGCAGGAGATGCAACACGTCCTCGGGCTCCAGCCGAAGACCGTGATCCCTTTTCTGCCAACCGTATTCGCCGCGGCGACGAACGGTACGCGCGTTGCCGCCGCTCGGCGCAGCAAGTTTAGCGACGCGATTGCCGATCTCGTGCTCGAGCTTTCGGGGCGATCACCCGAGCGGCGTCGCTGGTGGAGTATCGGGAGATGAGATCGGCCGGTTTCGGGCGCCGGGCCGCTGAACCAAGAGGCCCCAAGCTCCTTCTCGTTCCCAGACCGCAGCGGGGTCCAGACGAGGATCTTTCCGGTCGCGGCGAGCTCAAAGAGCAGATCCGAACCGTTCTGATGTCGCGGATCGACCCCTCGGTAGCCGGCCGGATCTCGCGGATGACGTTAGAGGCCGAAGTCGCGAAATTGGTGAGCGAGATCGCGACCGAGCAGCGAGTGCAGCTGAACGAGGCCGAGCAGATTACCATCGCCGCCGAGCTGACCGACGATATGGTCGGGCTCGGGCCGGTCGAACCCTTCCTCGATGACGACGACGTCACCGATATCCTCGTGAACGGGCCGTTCGACATCTATGTCGAGCGGGGCGGTAAGCTCGAAAAGACCAACGCCCGATTTCGCGATGCCCAGCATCTGGTCAACATCGCTCAGCGTATCGCGAGCGCGATCGGGCGGCGCATCGACGAGGCGAGCCCGATGGTCGACGCGCGGCTCGCCGATGGCAGCCGCGTCAACATCGTATTGCCGCCGCTCGTGCTCAATGGCGGCACCATATCGATCCGAAAATTCCCGAAGCGCCACCTGACCCTCGACAGGATGGTGCGTCAGGAGAATCTGTCGCGCGACATGGCGCGTCTGCTGCAGATCGCCGCGCGCTCGCGCCTCAATATTCTGATCTCGGGCGGGACCGGCTCCGGCAAGACGACATTGCTGAACGCGGTTTCACAATTC
>Ga0306921_10004925_pt1 | contig 13811 bp, 12 predicted proteins | sample sta12Cox44000080_FD_203760 | JGI IMG/M metagenome (GOLD analysis project Ga0306921, IMG submission 203760) | Lab enrichment of tropical soil microbial communities from Luquillo Experimental Forest, Puerto Rico - statoxic.12C.oxic.44.000.080 (v2)... | ecosystem: Environmental > Terrestrial >... | reverse complement strand
TTCGAGGGCTTTGAGCACCTGGCGGTCTTCGGACAGATTCACGTTGTTGGGAATCTTGGTGGAGTAATCGACGTTCATGATGTTCATGTTCATGGCGTGCTCCTCACACTCTTGTCATGTCGAACCGCGGCTTCTGGCCGCTGCCATAGCGCCGCAACGCGCCCTCTTCACCGACCGCGTTGGGACGCTGGAAAATCCAGTTCTGCCATGCGGTCAGGCGCGCAAAGATCTTCGATTCCATGGTCTCCGGGCCGACGAAGCGCAAGTTGGCTTCCATGCCGGTCAGACTGTCGGGGGAGAAGCTGGCGCGCTCCTCGAAAAACACCCGGATCTCGTCGTCCCAGTCGATATCGTCGAGCGCGAAGGTGACGAGGCCAAGCTCTTCGGCCTGTTCGGCATCGAGCTTCTCGCCGATCTTTTCCCGCGCGGCTTCAAGCTCGGCGGGATCGGCCAGGAAGCGCGATTCGAGCCGTGTGAGACCATGGCTCATCGGATAGGGTCCAAAGTTCATCGCGGAAAGCTCGATCGCGGGGGGCGGGCGGTTGTCGCCCTGGCGCGAGCCGATCAGCATGTAGGAGCGGTCGGCGGCAAACACGAGTTCGGCAAGCGTGCCGACGAAGCAGGAGCCGGGCTCGACCAGGGTCACCAGCGTGCGCGAGGTGACGTCGATGCGCTTGAGCACGCGCTTCCAGTAGTGCCTGATCTCGTTGACCAGCCAATGCGCCTTGTTGGCTTCGAGGAAGGCATCATAGGCCAAGACCTGCGCGCCATCGCCATGCGACTTGAAGACGAGAAGCGCAATCTCGAGTTCGTTGATCCGCAAATGCAGGATTGCATCGTCAAGCTCGCGCGCGACTTGCAGCGGCCAGAACGCGGCGCCTTGCGCGATCATGCCATCGATATCGGCGGGCGGCGCTGTGTCCGGCGCATGAAGCGAGATCGTCGCCATCCGCGCTCCCCGGTCGATGTCGACGGTGACGAAGCGATAGCGGATGGCTAACTCGTCGATCTTGCGATTGAGCGGGGTCAGCGCAACGCCCTTGCCGTTGGCGTTGCGCTTGGAGTTCGCGGCGAACTCCTTGGTGCGCTCGGTGAGTTTCGCCTCGAGCTTGGAGTTCGGCGCGATCTCATCGACCAGCCGCCACTGAACGGCGCGCTTGCCCTTGATGCCTTCCTCGATGGTGCAGAAGACGTCGGCGTGATCGCGCCGGACCTTGCGCTTGTCGACCACGCGCGTCAGCCCGCCGGTCCCGGGCAGCACCGCGAGCAGCGGCACCTCCGGCAGCGCCACCGCGGCCGCGCCGTCGTCGGCGAGAATGATGTGGTCGGTTGCGAGCGCAAGCTCATAGCCGCCGCCGGCCGCGCTGCCGTTGACGACTGTAATGAAGCGCTGCCCGGAATTTTCCGACGAATCCTCAAACCCGTTGCGGGTCTCGTTGGTGAATTTGCAGAAGTTGACCTTGTGCGCATGGGTCGCGCCCGCCAGCATGCGGATGTTGGCCCCCGCGCAGAACACGCGGTTCTTGGCTGAGCGCAACACCACGACCTTTACTTGCGGATGCTCGAAGCGCAGCCGCTGCACGGCATCCGCCAGCTCGATATCGACGCCGAGGTCGTAGGAATTGAGCTTGAGCTGATAGCCCTCGAACAGCCCGCCATTCTCGTCGACATCCATGGTGAGCGTCGCGACGTCGCCGGCGATATCCAGCTTCCAATGCCGGTAACGCGACGGGTCAGTCTGGAAATCGATAAATTTCGCGCCTCCCGCAAGCACGCGATCTTCCCCGGCCATCGGCCACCTCTGGTTTGTTGGGGTCTTGTCACTATGCACTATAATGCATGTTACGGAGGCCGTCTAGCCCAAATCGCGAGAATATGCACTTTGCTTCATGTCCGGGCCAGCATCGCCATCGCGGCAGCGCCAGTGGTTCGTCCAGCCGCTCCGGCATGAACATGGATCAAGACCAAAAATCATTATGCGGCCTGCCCCTGCGGGCCCTCGTGCTGCTTGAGCACCGCGTTGGCAAATTCCGAAATCGCATTGAGCGTTTTTTCCGGTGCCTCACGATGCGGCGAATGGCCCGCCCCGTGAATGATCGTCACATCGACCGGACAGTAGCATTCCTCCTCTGCAATCTCGATCTGGCGGATTGTCCCGTACTGGTCGTCGGCGCCCTGGATGATGGCAACGGGGACGCGGATATAGGCCAGATAGTCCGAGATATCCCAGGCGCGGAATTTCGGATCGAGCCAGGCGCCGTTCCAGCCGCAGAAGGCGTTGTCGACGTCCCTGTGCCAGCGCGCCAGTTTTGCGCGCAGCTCGGTGCTCTCGTAGGCGGTCTTGATCTCGGCGATCGAGGCGACCGCAACATCCTCGACGATGAAATGCGGCGCGATCAGCGCGACTGCGCGCACGCGATGATCCTGCACACCGCCGGCATAGATCGCGGCAATCGAGGCGCCGTCGGAATGTCCGACGAAAATACCGCGGCGAAAGCCGATCGTCTCCAGCAGTTTTGGCAGCACGTCGAGCGCTTCGATCTGCATATAGTCGAGCGGACGCGGCAATTGCGCCGGCGTCGACGTGCCGTAGCCAGCGCGGGAATAGACGAACACGCCGGCACCCGTTGCCGCTTGCAGCTGTTCGGGAAACTCGCCCCAAAGCCCGACCGAGCCCAACCCCTCGTGCAGCATGACGATGGTCGGCGCTTCGTCGGGCGCCGGGCCGATCATCCGGTATTCGAGATCGGAGCTGCCGAGGCGGATGAAGCCTGAGGGAGCGAGGGTCATATGATGCTCTTATAGTTTCCTCATGGCCGGGCTTGACCCGGCCATCCACATGTTGATGCGGGGCACGAGGGACGTGGATGTCCGGGACGAGCCCGGACATGACGGCTAGTTCGTTGCTCCATCGCGCAGCTTGAAGCGCAGGATCTTTCCGGTCGCCGTTTTCGGTAAAGCGTCCACCACCTCGATCCAGCGCGGGTATTTCCACACCCCGATCTTCTGCTTCACATAGTCCTTCAGCGCCAGGTCAAGGCCCTCGCGCGTGGCGTCGGGGCGCAGCACGACGAACGCCTTTGGCTTCAACAGGCCTTCCGGATCGGCCTGCGCGACGACGGCGGCTTCGAGCACGGAGGGATGGGTGATCAGCGCGCTCTCGACCTCGAACGGCGACACCCAGATGCCGGACACCTTGAACATGTCGTCGCTGCGGCCGCAGTAGGTGTAACGGCCATCGGTGTCGCGGGTGTACTTGTCGCCGGTGCGGGTCCAATAGCCTTCGAAGGTCGAGCGGCTCTTGGCGCGCTGATTCCAGTAGCCCTCGCCGGCGGATGGCGCATGCACCAGCATTTCGCCGATCTCGCCGTCGGCGACGTCGCTACCCGCCTCATTCACCAGCCGCACCTCGTAGCCCGGCACCGGCCGTCCCGCCGCGCCATATTTGATGTCGCCGGGCGCGTTCGAGAGGAAGATATGCAACAGCTCGGTCGAGCCGACACCATCGAGGATGTCGACGCCGAAGCGGCTCTTCCAGGCCTTGCCGACGGATTCCGGCAGCGGCTCGCCGGCTGAGGTGCAGATGCGCAGCCGCCCGCCGCAGCGCTCTCGCTTCAATGCTTCGTCGTTGAGCATCGACGCAAACAGCGTCGGGATGCCGTAGAAGATTGTTGGGTTGTATTTGTTGAGCAGCGAGAACATCCGCTCCGGTGTCGGCCGCTCGGTGTTCAGGATGGTGGTGGCGCCGACCGACATCGGAAAGGTCATGGCGTTGCCGAGGCCGTAGGCAAAGAACAGCTTTGCCGCCGAGAGGCAGACGTCGTTCTCTCTGATGCCGAGCACCTGGCTCGCATAGGTCTCTGCGGTCGCTGCGAGATTCGCATGCAGATGCCGCACGCCCTTGGGCATGCCGGTCGAGCCCGACGAATAGAGCCAGAACGCCGGCTCGTCGGCATGGGTGTCCGCTGTCGCGAAGCTGTCGCTCTCCCCCGCCAGTTCCTCCGACAGGAGCTTGTGGCCGAATGCGTTCTTGCCGGACACGATGACGCAGTCGAGATCGCTCAACCGTCCGACGATATCCTTGACGACCGGAAACAGCGCCTCGGACACGAACAGCACGCGCGCACGGCAGTCGGCGAGCACATAGGCGTATTGCTCCGCGGTCAGCAGCGTATTCAGCGGCACCGGCACGATGCCGGCGCGGATCGCGCCGAGAAACACCGCGGGAAAATCGATCGTGTCGAGCATGATCATGGCGATGCGCTCTTCACGGCGCACACCGAGACGGCGCAGCATGTTGGCGACGCGGCAGCTCTGCTGTTGCAGGCCGCGGTAGGTCACTTCAGAAACGGTGTCGGTATAGACGAGCTTGTCGCCGCGCCCTTCGTCGATGTTGCGGTCGAGCAGCCACGTCACCGCATTGTAGGCAGCCACGACGATCCTCCCGGCGTGTCAGATTGAATTATAATTCATAGAAAGCCACCGGGCGCGCTTGCTGTCAATCCTTATCGGCACTATCTTGCCGGAATATGACCGAACACGAATCCGGCTTTCTCGAACAGCTCGGCCAGCGCGTGCGCACCATGCGCGCGCTGCGCGGCATGTCGCGAAAGGTCCTGGCCAAGGTGTCGGGCATTTCCGAGCGCTATATCGCGCAGCTTGAAGGCGGCAAGGGCAACGTCTCGATCGTGCTGCTCCGCCGCGTCTCCAACGCGATGGGCGCGCATCTGGAAGATCTCATCCCGACAACCGATCCGGCGCCGGACTGGCAGGTGATCCGCGATCTCCTGCGCAAGGCGACGCCGAGCCAGATCGCGCAAGCCAAGGACGTGCTGTCCGGTCATGGCGCCTCCCACCATCGCAGCTCCTTTTCCGGCGTGGCGCTGATTGGGCTCCGTGGTGCCGGCAAATCGACGCTCGGAAAGATCCTCGCGAAAAAAATCGGCTGGAATTTTGTCGAGCTGAACAAGGAGATCGAACGGCAGAACGGCCTGTCGGTCCCCGAGATCATTGCGCTCTATGGCCAGGAAGGTTTCAGGCGCATGGAGCAGACCGCGCTCAATCAGCTGCTTGCGCGGAAAGAGCTGATGGTGCTGGCGACCGGCGGCGGCATTGTCTCCGAGCCTTTGACCTTCGAGTTGATCCTGTCGTCGTTCTACACGATCTGGCTCAAGGCGGAGCCGGAAGAGCACATGGCGCGCGTGCGCAGCCAGGGCGATTTGCGCCCGATGGCGGACGATCGCTCGGCGATGGCGGAGCTGCGCAACATTTTGGTCAGCCGCGAGCCGCTTTATTCACGCGCGGCCGCCGTGGTCGATACGGCCGGGCTTTCGGTCAATGCCGCTGCGGCGCGGCTGGTCGATGCTGTCGCGCCCGTGGTCAAGAACGAGGCCCGGGCGCTTGCTAGCGGCTAGCACGGCTTCACAACAGCCGCGCTCTTACGCTGTCCGTCCCTTCACGCAACAACGGAAGAAAGCGCTTGATCATCTCCTCGGTCGAGATGCGATCGACATGCGCGCCGATGTTGATCGCGCCGACGATCGCATCGTCATAACGCCGGACCGGCACCGCGATCGAGCGGAAGTGCGGCTCTGCCTCGCGGTCAACAAGCGAATGGTTTTGCTTGCGATCCCTGGTTATAGCGGCAAACAGCCGCTTCGGATCGGTCACCGTCTGCGGCGTCAGCGCCTCGCGCCGCATCGCCGCGAGCCTTGCCTTCAGCTCGGCATCGTCGAGGCGGCCGAGCATGGCGCGGCCGACCGCCGTGCAGAAGGATGGCAGGCGGTAGCCGATCTCGACGCCACCGGAAAACATCCGCGTCGGGCTGCCGCGCGCGACAAACACGACATCGTCGCCGTCGAGCACCGCAAGCGAGGAGATCTCCTGCGCTGCGACGGCAATCTGATCCAGCACAGGCTGCAGCACCGCCACGATCGGGTTCGCGCGCAGATAGCTGCCGGCCAGCGTAAGGACATGCGCCGTGAGCGCAAACTGCTTGCCGTCGGTCGAGACGTAGCCCGCATGTTGCAGGGTGAAGAGGATGCGGCGCGCGGTGGCGCGAGGCAGACCAGCGGCGGTGGCGATTTCGCTGAGCGTCACCGGCCCGGCGCGCTCGCCGAAGGCCTGCAGCAGGCGCAGGCCACGATCGAGACTCTCGACAAAGTCGGTCGCGCGCAGGTCGCCCTCTTCGCGCTTCAGCTTGGGCATCGGTCCTCCGGAAACCGGTGATAAGGTCGCGCTTGCGGTCGTTCCGATCTCTGTTATCATGTTTGAACAAATGTTCAATAGACGAACAAACTAGAACGTAGCGAGGTGACGCGCCATGATGAGCCAGGAGCAGAACGACCTGATCACCCGCATCGGCCCGAAAGATCCTTGCGGCAGACTCATGCGGATGTACTGGCAGCCGGCGGCGCTGGTTGATGAGCTGCAAGGCTTGCGCGCGGTGCGCCCGGTCAAACTGCTCGGCGAAGACCTGGTGCTGTTCCGCGACGAGCAGGGACGCTACGGGCTGATCGACCGCCACTGCGCGCATCGCGGCGCCGACCTCGCGTTCGGCCGGCTTGAGAACGGCGGGCTGCGCTGCGCCTTCCATGGCTGGCTGTTCGACGTGTCAGGCCAGTGCCTGCAAACGCCGGCGGAGCCGAAGGACTCCAAGCTTTGCGTTGGGATCAAGCAGCGCTCCTATCCGGTGGTTGAGAAGAGCGGCATCCTCTGGGCCTATATGGGCGAAGGTGAGCCGCCGGCCTTTCCGGAGCTCGACTGCTTTGTTGCGCCCGACAGCCACGTGTTCGCGTTCAAGGGTCACTGGGCCTGCAACTGGCTGCAGGCGCTCGAGGTCGGTGTTGATCCGTCGCATGCCTCCTACCTGCACCGCTTCTTCGAGGACGAGGACACCTCGAACGCCTATGGCCGCCAGTTCCGCGGCGCGTCCGCAAGCAGCGACATGCCGATGACCAAGATCATGCGCGAATACGATCGTCCCATCATCAATGTCGAGCACACCGAATATGGCATGCGCTTGATCACGCTGCGCGAGATCGATGCCGAGCGCACCCATGTGCGCGTCACCAACCAGCTCTTTCCGCACGCCTTCATCATCCCCATGAATACCGAGATGACGATCACGCAGTATCACGTGCCGATCGATGACGAGAACTGCTACTGGTATTCCATCTTCACCAGCTTCACGACGCCGGTCGACAAGAAGAAGATGCGCGACCAGCGGCTCGCGACCTACGAGCTGCCCGATTACAAGTCGCGGCGCAACAAGGCGAACGACTACGGCTTCGATCCGCACGAGCAGGCGACCGCGACCTATACCGGTATGGGCATGGACATCAACGTGCACGACCAGTGGGCCGTGGAATCGATGGGCGCGATCCAGGACCGCACCAGGGAGCATCTCGGCCAGGCCGACAAGGCGATCGTGCAATACCGGCGCATGCTGCGCGAGCAGATCGACAGGGTCGTCTCCGGCGAAAAGCCGATCATGTGTCTCGACGAGGCGCATGCAAAGAGCATCCAGGGTCCGGGGACCATGGACGGCATCGGGCCCACACAAGGCTGGGAGATGTACTGGATGGAGGTCGACGTGAAGCGGCGGCGCGGCGCGCCGTGGACCTCACCGGTGCCCAGCGAAATCGCCGACAAGGTGCGGCAGCTGTCAGCGGCGGAATGAACTTTGAGCGCGGGGGCAGCACATTGAGCTTCGTCGCGCGTCACGCGCTCTGGTCCGACGAGCAGAAGGAGGCGGCGTCGCGGCTGCGGCGCATCGTCGAAGAAAAGAATCTCGAAACCATCCGCCTGTCATTCCCTGACCAGCACGGCATCTTGCGCGGCAAGACGCTGGTCGCGAGCGAGGCGCTCGCTTCGCTCGAAAACGGCTGCACCATCACTACCACGATGCTCGCCAAGGACACCGCGCACAAGACGGTGTTTCCGGTGTTCACCGCCGGCGGCGGCTTTGGCATGAAGGAAATGGAGGGTGCCGCCGATGTGCTGATGGTCGCCGATCCCACCACCTTCCGCGTGCTGCCCTGGTCGCCAACGACAGGCTGGGTGCTGTGCGACATCTATTTCACCGACGGACGGCCAATCCCGTTCTCGACGCGGCATCTCTATCGCTCAGTGCTGAACAAGCTTTCCGCGCGAGGCTATGAGTTCGTCGCGGGGCTCGAAGTCGAATTCCACATCTTTAGGCTCGCTGATGCGAGGATGGCGCCGGAGGATGCCGGCCAGCCCGGACAACCGCCCGAGGTCAGCCTACTCTCGCACGGCTATCAATATCTGACCGAGCAGCGTTTCGACCTGATGGAACCGGCGCTTGACATTATCAGGCGCGACATCCTCGCGCTCGGCCTGCCGCTGCGCTCGGTCGAGGTCGAGTTCGGGCCGAGCCAGTGCGAGTTCACCTTTCAGCCGACAAAAGCAATCGTGCCTGCCGACAACATGGTGCTGTTTCGCAGCGCCGTGAAGCAGATCGCGCGGCGGCACGGCTATCATGCGACCTTCATGTGCCGTCCGAAGCTGCCGAACGTGTTTGCCTCGGGCTGGCACCTGCATCAGTCGCTGGTGTCGCGCGACACCGGCACGAACGCCTTCATGGCCAAGGAGGACGGCGAGCCGCTCAGCGCGCTCGCCAAACATTATCTCGCCGGCCTGCTGGCGCATGCGCGGGCCTCAGCGGTGTTCTCCACGCCAACCATCAACGGCTACAAGCGCTATCGTTCCTATTCGCTGGCGCCCGACCGCGCGATCTGGGGGCAGGACAATCGCGGCGTCATGATCCGTGTGCTTGGCGGTGCGAACGATCCCGCCACGCGATTGGAGAACCGGATCGGCGAGCCGGCCGCCAACCCCTATCTCTACATGGCCTCCCAGATCCTCGCCGGCCTCGACGGCATCGACCGCAAGCTCGATCCGCCGCCGTCGGCGGACACGCCCTACGAGACCAAGGCGGAGCCTTTGCCAAAGAGCCTGCGCGAGGCCGTCTTCGCGCTTGACGACGATCCATTCTTCCGCGAGGCCTTCGGCGCTGCCTTCGTCGACTATTATGTGCGCATCAAGAACGCCGAGATCGAGCGGTTTCAGGCCGAGGTTTCGGACTGGGAACATCGCGAATATTTTGAGTTGTTTTGAACCGGTCGCGACTCGCCGGCTCCGGTTCAAACCCAGTGTAACCTCGCTCACGCGGGTCAAAAATCGTGTATGCTAGGCACGTTATTGTGCCGCTTGGCCGGATCAACAGCCGGAGTTTGAGATGAAGAGACTTTCTCGTATTGCAACGGTCGCCCTTTTCTTGTGCCTGCCCGCAGGCGTCGTGCTTGCCCAGAGCGCGCCGGCGACCGGATCGGATCAGGCGCCGGCGGCTGCCCCCGCGCCGGCTGCCCCCGCGCCGGCCGAACCGGCACCGGCTGCTTCGCCCGCGCCGGCGGCATCGCCCGCGCCAACGGCATCGCCGACCACGACCGAGAACAAGCCGACCACCACCACCAAGAAGAAGAAATCCGCCGGCGCGAGCCGCAAGGAGATCGACCGCTCGATCCAGAACGGCACGGTGCCCTCGCGCTATCGCAGCCAGGTACCGAAAGAGTATCAGCAATACATTCCGTTCGAGAAATAACGCACTCAGCTAAATCGGTGTCAGCACGCGCCGCAGGAATTCCTGCGTGCGCGCGTGCTGAGGTGTGGTCAACACCTGGCGCGCCTGCCCCTCTTCCAGGATCGTGCCGTGGTCGAGGAACAGCACCCGATCGGCCACTTCCTGCGCAAAGCGGATTTCGTGGGTGACAACGACCATGGTCATGCCGTCTTCGGCAAGCTGACGCATCACCGCGAGCACCTCGCCGACAAGCTCGGGGTCAAGTGAAGATGTCGGCTCGTCGAACAGGATCGCCTTGGGCTGCATTGCGAGCGCTCGCGCGATCGCGACGCGCTGCATCTGTCCGCCCGAGAGCTCTAAGGGATAGGCATTGGCCTTGCCGCCGAGCCCGACCCGCGACAACAATTCCATCGCGCGCGGCACCGCCTCTTCGCGCCTGACGCCTTTGACATAGATCGGGCCCTCGATCACGTTCTCCAGCGCCGTGCGATGCGGAAACAGGTTGAAGCGCTGAAACACCATCGAGATCTGGGTTCGGATCGATTTGATGTCCGCCGACGCGCGGTCGACGCGAACGCCGTCGACCGTGACCGTTCCGCCGTCATAGGTCTCGAGGCCGTTGATACAGCGCAGGATCGTCGACTTGCCCGAACCGGACGGACCGATGATGCACACCACCTCGCCTCGGCGGATGCTCGCGGACACGCCCCGCAGCACCTCGACGCTGCCAAAACTCTTGTGGACCTCGGTGAGCTCGATCATCGCTTGGCTATCACTTGGCTGTCACTTGGCCTGTTGCATGCGCCGCTCCAGCCATCCGACAAACAGGATCAGCGGCACGCTCATGATGAGATAGAGCAGCGCGACCATCGTCAGCACGCTGGTGTATTTGAAGGTCGATGAGGCCACGAGCTGGCCCTTCATGGTCAGCTCCGCCACTGTGATGGTGGACGCTTGCGAGGAATCCTTCAGCATCATGATCATGATATTGCCGTAGGGCGGCAGGATGATCTTGACCGCCTGCGGCAGGATCACCCGCCGCATCATCAGCGCCCAGCCCATGCCAAGCGACTCGGAGGCCTCGATCTGGCCCTTGTCGATCGCCTCGATGCCGGCGCGGAAGTTCTCCGCCTGATAGGCCGAATAGGCAATGCCAAGCCCGATGATCGCCGCCTGCAACGCAGTGAGCGTGACGCCCAGCTCCGGCATCACGAAATAGATGTAGAACAGCTGCACGATGATCGGGATGCCGCGGATGCCGTTGACGATGCCGGCCGAAACGCGCTGCAAGACGCGCAGCCGCGAGACCCGCATCAAGGCCCAGACCATTCCAAGCAGCGTGGAGAGGATGAGCGAGCCCACCGTCACTACAATGGTGAGCCAGACGCCCTGCAACAGGATGGGGAGAAATTCATGCGCATCGGCGAAGAATTTTGCCATTGTCGCGAAACGCTACACAGGCCTTTAGTCCAGACCCCATTTCGCCAAGATCTTCTTCAAGCGGCCGTCCCTGGTGATCTGGTCGAGAGCAGTGTTGATCTTGGCAAGCAGATCAGGATCGCTCTTGCGCACGCCGATGCCGACCGAGCCTGATATGGTCGAGACATAGCTGTTCACCAGCCTCACTTCGGGAAACAGCCCCTGCTTGATGTTGTAGGCCAGGATCGGCTTGTCGGCGAAGCCGGCCTTCAGCCGGCCAGTATTGACGTCGGCGAGGATCGCCGGAATCGTGTCGTAGATCTTCACCTCGCTGAACAGACCGCTCTTCTGCAACGGCTCGACATAGGCCGTGCCCTTTTGCGCGCCGACGGCCTCGCCCTTGAGCTCGGCGAACTCCTTGTAGTCCTTGCTGTCCGATTTCGGCACGATCAGGCCTTCGCCGTAGGTGTAGACCGGTCCCGAAAAGTCGATCACTTCCTTGCGCGGCGGCGTGATGTACATGGCGGCGGCGATGATATCGATCTTGTTCGCCGTCAACGCCGGTATCAGGGTCGAGAACTGCATGCCCTCGACGTCGACCTTGAAGCCCGCATCCTTGGCGATCTCCTGGATCAGGTCGACCATCACCCCTTCGATGGTGTTGGTCTTGGTATCGAGGAAGGTGAAGGGAATGCCCGTCGGCGTGGAGCCGACTTTCAGCACCTGGTCCTGCGCGCTGGCGGTCAAGCTGAACAAGCAGGACAGCAAGATGGCGATGGCGAGCTTCTTGAACGGCATAAGACCCCCTTTGACCTGCATTTTCGGGCAACCTCGCGAGGCGCCCGCTTTGCCGAAAAATTTGGCATGCAGGCGGAAGCCGCACAAGCCTTCGATTCGCCCGCAATGGCAGTGCTCCAAGCCAGATGCGACCAACCGGTCCCGCGGCTGGCCAAGCCCGGGTTTTGTCCAGGATTTTGTCCCTCCGAGAATGGAGGGCGCAGGGAATGCCACGTGTATCGACCCTGCGCGAGCCTGCCTCCGCTCTCAGCTTCGCATTCGCGCCAGTATTTCCGGCGCTGGCTGTAGATGCTCCGCCAGGATACGTACTGCCTCGGCGCCGTCCCGCTGGCGAAGCGCAGCCAGAAGCGCCGCGTGCTGAGTGTGGATCAGCACCAGCCGAGCGGGGTCGAGCGCCACAGCCCTCATTGCCACGCGCAACTGGCGTAGATGTAGTCCATCGAACACCTCGAGCATCACAGCATTGCCAATCGACGCCACCAGGGTTCGGTGGAACGTGAAATCTCCTTCTGCCTGAAAGGTCAGATCCCGCGCCTTGCGCGGAGAGGCCAATCGCTCCAACAGCGAATCGAGGGAGTTCGGTACCGCGATGCCGTCCGCCGCGATACGCTGCATGACAAACGTCTCGACGACTCGCCGCGTTTCGTAGAGCTGCACCAGTTCTTCCGCGGTCGCTGCGCGCACCATCGCCCCGCGTCGTGGCAGCCGGTCGATGAACCGCTCGGCGTGCAGCCGCTGAAACGCTTCGCGCACTGGGGTGCGGGAAACACCGACCACGGCACTGACTGCCTCCTCTTCCAGAAATGTGCCAGGCTCAATCTCCCCGGAAACGATCCGCTCGCGGATATATGCATAGACATTCTGCCACGCCGGCAGCGCCTTTCGCTTATCGGTAATGCTGCTCATCCTGCCCTCCGAGGCCATCGACGTGTCGATTGACTCGTGCATTCTCCGTGTATACACATCGTGTGCAGGAGTATTGTCTGTTGGTCCAGTACAAAATACCGTTGTCGAAACGGCGGCTAGCCGAACTCACTGCCAGCGAAATGCGGCGACTCGTCCCCCATCGCCCGGTAATCCTGCCACTCGGCAGTCATCAGGACCAAGGACCTCTCACACCGCCGGGCGACCTCTCGGCGAAAGCTGTGGCGCTTCGCGCTGCCGACCGTGCGACCGCCGGTACAGAAACATGCGTTGCGCGAGTGCAGCCATTCGGCGGCGCCGACGACTTTGGCAGCATGCCGGGCGGCATCTCGCGACATGACTGAGACGATCCTCATCCTGCAGCCGGTCGCAGTCGAGCTGCGTGACATCATCGAACGCGAATTGCCGCCTGGCTTCGTCGCCACCTTCACCGAAAACACCGAGCCGGCACACCTGAAGGCGAAGCTAGCTGTGGCCGATTACGTTGTGTTCTGGGATGTCGGTTTGCCCGCCGACTTGCTGAACGCCGCACCACAGTTGAAGCTCGCCCATAAATGGGGCGTCGGGGTGGAGAATATCGACCTTGCCGCGGCCCGTGCGCGCTCGATCCAAGTCGCACGAACGCCGGGCAGCAATGCGGTGCCTGTGGCGGAGTTTGCCGTCGGCCTGATGATCGCCATTGGTCGTCGTATCGTTACGGCCCACAACAGCATGCTCGAGGGGCGTTGGGCCAAGAACGACATCTGGCGACGCAGCATCATGCTGTCCGCCAAGACTGTCGGCATTGTCGGGCTGGGCGCGATTGGCAAGGAAGTCGCGCGGCGGCTGAGGGGCTTCGATTGCACGGTGCTCTACAACACCCGTACTCGGCTGCCGGAAGCCGAGGAGACAGCGCGCGGCGTCGCCTATCGCAATCTCGAACATCTGCTCAAGGAGTCCGATTTCGTCTGCCTCTGCTGTCCACTTTCGCCGCAGACCCGCGGAATGATCGCCGCCCCACAGCTCGCTATGATGAAACAAGGGTCGATCCTGGTGAACGTCGCGCGGGGCGGCATCGTCGATGAAG
>Ga0306921_10004924_pt1 | contig 13811 bp, 16 predicted proteins | sample sta12Cox44000080_FD_203760 | JGI IMG/M metagenome (GOLD analysis project Ga0306921, IMG submission 203760) | Lab enrichment of tropical soil microbial communities from Luquillo Experimental Forest, Puerto Rico - statoxic.12C.oxic.44.000.080 (v2)... | ecosystem: Environmental > Terrestrial >... | reverse complement strand
CCCTTACCAGCACGGCCAATATCCGTGCATCGTCATGCGCCGGACCCATGAGGACGCGCAGATGCTAAAATCCCATGGGATCGCGGACGAATGTTACACCGACGAACAAGACATCAAGATCCAGCAGGACGGGATTAGCGACCGGACCTCGATCGTGCTCCAGCCGCCGATGATTGTCCCCTATTCAAGGGTGCAAACGATCAAGAACACCCCGCTCCCCGGCGCGGTCATGGGCGCTAACCGGCCCCAAGAAGTCCAGTTTTTGTCCATCCCGCCGGTCGATCAAACCCCGGTCGAGATCATTAACATGGTGATGAGCCGGTTGGACCGGCGTTACTCGATTTACATGGTCGGTAAACAATCTGATCCATCCTTTGTCCAGATGCGCCGGGCAGAACTAGCCGGCGAAATCTTGGGCGAACTGGAGCTAGCCGCCGAACAGACTTTTCAACTCGCGCAACAGTACTTTTCCGACGAAGAAGTCGCCCGGATCGTCGGTAAACTCGGGCAACCGTGGAACGTATCGAGAGAAGAAATCCAGGGCAAACATCAGATCTCGATCACGTTCGATTCCCGGATGTTCGACGAAGATTACGCAACCCACAAAATGGATCTGTTCGCCAAGCTGATGCCGTTTAAGCAAGAAGGCTTGGTCTTCAAAGCGGCCATGGAAATTGTCGACCCCGATATTGCGGACGAAATCGCCCAGGACCAGGCGAGCCCGGAAGCGATCGAGCGCGAGCGCGGGGACGAAGAAAACGCTTTTGCCAAGATGTTGTCCGGGGTTGAGCCGACCAAACCGATCTACGGGAACCACAAGGTGCGCTACCAAAAGATGATGGAAATTATGCAGCAACCGAACATGCCGGGGCGCATGGCGTCTTTGCCGCAGGATTCGAAAGCGCTGATTCAAAACCGGATCAAGTTTTTCCAGGCCCAGATCCAGCAGTACGAACAAAACCCGATGATCGGCCGGTCGTTGTCGACTAAGACGTTTCAACCGCAAATGGCGCCCGAGCTCTCGGCCTTGCCCGCCGCGTGATCTTAATGGCGTCCAAACAGATCGTCCTGGTTTTCGGGCGCGAATTTTCTGAGCAAGAAATCAATATCGCTCTTGGCTTGGACGAGCGCGACATTATCTGGCAAGCGCTGATGCAGGTGATCGAGCAACAAAAACAGGAAGCGATTCGGGGCGCGGCCAGCGCGGTCGCGGCTAACAACAAGGATAGCGCGATCGGGGAAGTGTGCGGTTGGGATCACTTGGACGCGTTGCAGCGCGAATTACTCAGCCGTCGGGAAAAAGGTGTCGCAATTAAAAGTGTTTGAAAATGCACTGGCGGTTATCTCACCGGTTTGATCCAATCGCGGCAAAAATAGCTGACCGGCATTACAATCGAAGGAAGCCAGGCTCCCCTCAATTCGTTCCACCTGGGCGCTGCATGGTTCTTTTAACCCCGGATGCTGATGCGCTTTGGGTTTCGTCGTGGCCTTTTGCAGAATACGTTAAGCATGATTGGGCTGGGGCTTGGATCTGTTCTTGCTTCCGAAATGAATCAAACATTTTAAGCAGCGATTTAATCACGGAGGCTGTTGCCGCAACGAAATGGTTCTGGGGCGAACCACCCGAACTTGGAATGGTCACGTTCATTAATACGGATAAAGTTCGCAAGAAACGTGATTGGGGTCGGTGTTATCTTAAAGCTGGATGGGAAAAGTGTGGGCGAACAAAGGGTGGACTAATCGCCTTGCAAATACTTCCCGATCAAATGCCGATGTTTATGACACCATGTGGGGCTCAATTAAATCTGTTTGACCTAAAAAGGCTTTGGGCGTAGCAGCTTTTAAATGTCCTTCTGTGTTCAACAAGTTTTGGGCGACAGTTGTTGCCTAACGAACACGAACACTGGTTCTCATCATGGGGAGGTTGTAGTATGCCCGTGAACCAAGCGCAGGGCGCCGAGGCAACGGTCGAGTCCGAAGGATCCGCATTAGAAACGGAATCTCCGCAGCAAGAAGAAGTTTACGAGGTCACGCCGCTTCTCGGCGCGGTCCTGGCGGAAATGAAAGGCCAAAAGGTTGTTGGCCAGGAGGAGGCAACTCCCCCGGCTGAACCACCTGACCTGACACCGCCGCCAGCACAACCGCCCGAGACCGAGACAACCGCGCCGCCGGCTACCGAGCCCGCGCCTGTTGTCCAAGAGCCGCCAAAGGTTGAAGGTCAACCCGAAGGGCAGCCGCCCGAAGATGAAGCACCGGTTCCTGTGCAATGGCCGAAAACGGCCAAAGCCAGGGTCGCCGAAGAAGCTGATAAACGGCGCAAACGGACAGTCGAGCGCGACCAAGCCTTAAGCCAGCGGGATCAAGTGTTGGCCGAACGGGATCAAGCCCGGTTACTCGCAAATCAGTGGGCCGTTAAAGCGCAAGAGCTAAATCAAGAGCTTCAAGCGCGCGGGGCTGCTACGGCGAGGCCGAGCGAACAGGATCCCTTAGCCGACGTGATTACGCTCCCGCAACTGGCGCAAGCCGCAAAACTTTACACCGATCTGCGCGAGTTCGCTGAACGTGGGTTAGCCGATGAAACAAGCGCTACCGACGTTCTTTTGGGTAGGGACGAGGCGGGCAACGAAGTCCGTCACACTTATTCCAGAGCCGAGCTCGCGGATATGAAGATCAAAGCGGAACGGATTCTAAACAATCAAGTTCCACCGAAACTCACTCTGTTACAGGCCCAAGCGCAAGCGGCTCAGGAAGCGGCGACCGAACATCCGGAGCTGTGGAAAGACGCCGAGACCAACGCAATGGCTTTGCAGATTGTTCAAATCATGCCCGAGATCCGCCGGTTTCCCGATTATCTAATGATGATCGGAGATTTTTTGGCTTATCGCCGGGACCGATTGAGTAGGAGTGGAGCAAATGGAGCGACCGCGCCCGCGTCAGCAGCGCCGGGCAGAGTTTCCTCAGCGGCTCGAAAAATAGTCGAGCAATCGAGGATCCGAGTCGCTCCGGGCGGGCCGGCCAGACGTGTTCCAACACCGATGCCGAGCGCGCCGGCCGATGAAGTGGGCACCACTTCAAATGCGGAAATTGAAGCAGCCAAGGAACGTATGCGGAAAGAAGGCACACCTGAAAGCATGGAAGCTTTCATCAGCGCCTCGTTGCGCCAAAAGCGCGGCCCGCACCAACCGGCCTTGATTTAAAAAGCTTCTTTCTCCAAACAACCTTCATTTTTTTCTAAAAGGAGGATTCCGCCTTTATGGCAGGAGTATTTACGGGCAACCAAATCGTTCGGGAAGATTTGAGTGACGCCTATTTGCAATCTGATGTCCGAAAGACACCGGTCACTTCCCGAATCAGGAAAGGCGAGAAGTTAAAAAACATTCTTCTCTATTCCTGGGCCATTGAAGTAATGGACGGCCGTTCCACTGTCGGGATCCCGGAGGGCATTGATGCGACGACGTTTGAAAGCGATCAACAGTATCAACTGTTCAACCGGCCCCAAAAGTTCTGGCGCACACCGCACGTCACCCGGGAAGCGAACGAAGTTAACGTCGCGCCCGCGGATTTTGGCAAATACGTCAAACAAGTGACTAAGAAAACGCAGGAACAACAGCGGGACGTGGAAGTCCGTTATTTAGACGACCAAGATTCCCAAACGGGAAGCGCGACAGTCGGCTACCAATTCAAAGGCTTAGGGATGATAATTAACGACGGTATTTCCATCGGAAGCAGCGGGGCAGCGCTTGTCCAAACCGACACGCAAACTGCGATCCCGGCAATGTTTTTGACACCCACGAAACAGATATTTACCGGCACCCTGTACGGTGACCCGGCAATGTCGACCCCTGGGTTCACCGAGGAAAACTTGATCGACCTATTGCAAAGTAGGTTCGATAACTTGGGGCAAACGACCGAGTTGGTCATGTACGCCGACTCGAATCTGAAACGGTATCTAAGCCGTTTCTTTGCCAAGTACAAACTGAACGTCCAAGGCTATACCACGGTTGTTCGCAGTGAGACTGAGGCGCAAACGGCAAAGACCTTCGCGTTGTACGGCGCCGACGTTTACGAGACCGACTTTGGTAACATGCTCGTTGAGATCATGCAATGGGCGCCAAAGAGCACAGCCGACAACGTGTCCACGGTCGGACGCGGTTACGTGTTAAACCTGGAACAACTTCAACTGCGGCCGAGCGGCCGTTGGATGACGCACCAGGAACTAGAGGATCGCGGGGCTGGACCGCGCGGGCTGATCGAGTCGATCATTGGCCACGAGTACGGGGATCCCCGGACTCACGCCAAAATCGATCCGTCGGCGTTACATCCGTAAAATGAAAGGAGACAAATAATATGGCTACACCAATTCTACTTCCACTAACGGAGAACGAGCGGGCGATGATGGACGGTTACACCCACTGGTGTCAATTCACGCACAATGATTTGACTCAGGCGGCGGTCAACACGGCGCAGGTGTTTACGGTTTACACTTCGGTGGCTGACGATCAAATTCGCCGGTTTGCTTTTATTCTGGCTGAACCATTCCAGAACACGGCAGACGCGGCTTACAATTCGACCGCAGCCCGAGCGGGTGTGACCGGCACCGATAATGCCTTCATTACGGCGACCGAGTTTAATAAGAATGGTACGACTCTGTATCACGCTTATTCGACCGGAGCCGGGTTGCCGGCCGATTACACGGCTGCAACGGCCACCCAATTCCTGGTGACCTTTGCGAGCATGGCTGGTAAAGCGCTGGTCAACTTGAACAGAGGCCGGTTGATCGTGTTGGCGCAACTGTTTCATCCCGACAAACTGATGAAACTGCCGGTGACCTTCAGCGAGTTCGGTCCTTAAAAACAAGAATATGGATAAAGGGGGCGGCGGTGATCCGGCGACACACTTGAGAGCTACTGTCCTCTTTTTCCAGAAAGGAAAAAAATTATGTTACAAGAACTTGTAAAGGGCGATCTCGTTACCAAGATGTACCCGCAAGGGAGCGTCCTGGTCACTTCGGCGCAGCTAATCGGAATGTCGGCAACCCCGGCTCTGATTGTTCCGGCACCGGGCGCAGGCAGAGTCATTGTGGTGGATAAAGCGATTTTCAAGATCGTGCGCACCGCAACGGCTTTTACCGGCGGCGGCGCGATGCAGCTTCAGTACGGGAACGCGGCTCTGGCGGCCGGGCTTCTCGCATTGGACTCTAACATCGCGGCAACGTTCATTACCGGCGCAGCCGGGACGAGTTATTCGATTCGCAACGGAGCGATCGCAACCGATCTCTTGGCAACGTTGGATAACCAGGGGCTTTACCTAAGTAACGCAACGGGCGCGTTCGCGGCCGGCACCGGCTCGCTCAGCGTGTTCGTGTTTTATTGGGTAACACCCATTATCGCACCTTAAAAATGTTGCTTGGGCCAAAACAGTTGCTCGACCTGGCGTTGGCGCAAGGTCGAGACATTAAAGAACTGCTCCCGCTTCTATCCAAAGAACAACGAGCGCAATTAGCGATTTACGCGGCTAACCAAGCCGAAAAAGACATCGTTGAACAGCGCTTAATAACTGAAGATCTCAAGCGGGAAGGACGGACAAGGCGAACAACCGGACGGATCCGTTACGTCGGCACAATCGCGCCCGGGATCTTGGAGCGTCACCGGAAAGTCGCCGGCTACAACGTGACCAATGACCCGGACTTTTTGCCGTGGTTGTTTAAAAAAGAGCCAACTTTGAAAGCGCCAAGTTAAGTGCTAATGAAACGATTGAGGGGCATCGGTACGACTTCATTGCCGTCGACACGGCTGGTGTCCCTCATTTCCCTTTTCTTTCCATGCCCGGAATCCGGTATGTCAATTTTCTAAGCGACATCGTTAAGCCGATTGCCTACGAAATTGGGATCGACCCCGAGAACGATCTGAACAAGGATCATGTCGCGGCCTGGGTTGGGTTCATCAACAATTATACTCGGATTGGGTGGGAAGCGTGGGATTGGCCGGAAATGGATATTACCGAGGAGCGCGCGTTCCGCTCGATCTGGAACTCGAGTAAAGCGTTCCTGCGCAATAACCGGGCAAACTTGCCCGACGAATGTTTTTATATCCCCTCGCTCCTGGGTGGCCTCAACCCCTATTACATCGTCAACACGGCGGCGCCGATTGATCCCCCGATTGGGACTCTCCCCACCAACACGACTTATTTCACTCCCAACACGCTCTCCGATTTCTACATTGATTACGACCAGGATTGCCGGCGCGCAATCGGCCGGGTGTTCGGGGTCTACAACGCTAATCCCTGGACTGATCCGCATTTCTATTTTAACGCGCGCCGGCGCGGGCCCTTCTGGCGTCCGAGCGATAAAGGGATAGATGTCCGGGCGACAACTCAGTACACGGTTTGGGTTCGGTTCCAGGTCAGGGTAAGTAAATTCACCTGGGTTAATTACGATCCCACCCACGCCTACAACACGGCCGACATCGTGTTTGATCCGACCAGTGGCCAATGTTTCCGGGCGCTCTCCCCGACCACGAATAACCCGCCGTCCAACGCGAGCTTTTGGGGATTAATCCCGATGCCTTACCGCTTGGCTCAATACGTGATTTACTCGGCCGCAAGTTGCGCCGCCGAGGAAGGCGAACAACAAAAGTTTTTGATGGCGAAAGCCGACGAATGTCTTTCCCGGGAGATAGAGAAAATGATTGAGGAAGGGCAAAAGTTCCCGACCTACCGGACCGGGTTCCGGGGCCGGCGTTGGGGCTGGTACGATTGGGATTACGAATACGTCATGCAATCGACGACCCTTACCCCGACTGGTCCGACGACCCCGACCACCACGATCACCGACGTTTGCCAGGACATTCAAGGAACGCCCCAGGAGGAAACAATGAGCACCGTTGAAGGACAAGTTACCCCGATCCCGTTAGGGAAAGATTATGTCGATGTGGTGTTTAACGTGCAAAAACTGGATGCGGCCGGGAACCCGACGAGCGCGTGGAATTTCTTGTCGTTAGACGTTGAATATCCAACGCTCACCCCGCCCGGCAAAATCTCGATTGAAACCGTAACGGCTAAAACCCCGACCGGGTTTAGGGTGCTGTTTAATTCCGGCCCTCTTGACGCCAATTATTCATTACGCTGGAGGGTGCGCGGCGGATGAAGTTTGTTTCTTTAGTCGCTCTGTGGGCGTTGAGCGCGGGTTCGCTCCTGGCGCAGCTTTCCGGTGTCCCCTACCCGATCACCAACGGGATAATGACAACGGATCTGAACGCGAACAATTTTAAGATTAACAATCTGAACCTGGCCGGGAGCGGGTTCATGCCGTCCACGACTTTTTCGATGTCGCTAGTCAATACATCGAACAACGTGACCCTGGTAAACGATGTGGCCAGCCCGGCGGCCAACCAGGTTTACGGGACCAACGGGAGCGCGGTCAAGGGGTGGTATACGCCGTCTGTGACCGGGATAACCTCGATCACGTCAACCGGGCTCCCGCCGATTTTCACGGTTAGTTACTCAGCCGGGCCGGCTGTAACCGCCACATTCTCTTTAACCAACACGGCGGGCGGCCATTTGTTTTTGGGTAACAACACCGGCGCGGCCGGCGCGCCGGCTTACGTGGCGCTCCATGAAGCTGATCTTGTCTTAGCCAATAACACGACCAACAACGTTTCGACGGCTGCGCACGGGTTTACCCCGATCCTGCCCAATAACGCGAGCGTGTGGTTAAACGGGACCGGCGCGTGGACAGCCCCGGCCGGGGCGGGCACGGTAACGACAACGGGTAGTCCGGGGAGCGGGAACCTGACCGCTTTTAGCGGTGCGACCTCGATCACAAACACGAACCTGGCCGGCGACGTGACGACCAGCAATTCTTCGACAACCACGATTGCGGCGAACGCCGTTACTTACTCTAAATTCCAGCAAGTCGCGGCAACGAGCTTGGTTGGCAACACCGCCGGCGGTGCGGCGAACGCGGGGAACATCGGAATCGCCGGCGGTCTATCTTTTGTTGGCGGGAAACTCGCCCCTTACTCGGGTTCGACTGCGGTCACGATCACGGCCGGCGCTGGCACGGTTGACGCTTCGACCGGGAAAAGTTTTTATTTCCAGTTAACGACCGCGAGCGGTGGCAACGCCACGCTTACCTTTTCCAATTTTAACGACGGCGATTCGATCGCGATCCGGGTTCAACAAGCGGCCAGCGGAGGACCGTACACGGTAACTTTTCCGACGGCGACATGGCAAGGCGGGCCGCAGCCAACTCAGACGACGACCGCGAGTAAGAACGATTGGTACGAGTTTACTTCCTCGGGCGGGACGATTTTTGCGAGCGCCAGGCAGAACTTCTAAATGCGCAAAATGATTGCAACTTTACTTTTTTCCGCAGCGACTTCCTTCTTGTTTGCGGTAACGCCCTGGGCGGTTACGCCCTGGGGACCGTTTCACGGATCGAGCGGGGTATGTGTTGCGGGAACTGATTCTTACACGGTTGGCGGGGCAAGCGGGAACGAGACGATCCGGGTTGGTTGCAGCCAGTTAACGGTCAGCGTTTGGGGTGCGGGAGGCGGTGGATCACGCTTTGTCAATGCGAACAACCCGCGCGGCGGCGGCGGGGGCGCGTACTCGGCAATCGTGGTAAACGGACCATTTAGCGCCGGCGCGATTGCGTATTCGGTTGGGACCGGAGGGGTTGGCACCGGGCCGGTCAACCAACATGGCGGGAGTGGTGGACCTTCTAGCGCCGGCGGCGCAGGGCAGTTGGTTAATATAGCTAATGTGGGTGGTGGTATTTATGGCAATTCAAATAGTCCAGGGGCCGGGGGCGCGGCCGGGACCGGTGGTTCAACCAATTTGAGTGGCGGTAACGCGGGCGTGGTCGCGTTTTACGACGGGGGCGCTGCGGCCGGACCTGGGGGCGGCGCTGGCGGTCACGGAGCAACGTCCACGACGGACCCGCCTTTACCGGGTAATCCACCCGGGGGCGGTGGGGGCGCCTCGATCCAGGCGTGGGGGAACGGGCAACCGGGCGCCGACGGCACGGTAACTTTTCAATGGCAGTGAGGCACTTAATATGAAAAAACTGATTCTCATTCTACTGGCGAGCGCGTCAGCCGTGTTCGGGCAAAGCAACGTGAAAATCGTTAACCCGGCAACGCAACCGGGCTTGTTTGCTCTGGCCGCGCAAACCACGGTCACTTCGACCGCGTTGGAAGCGTCGCACGTCTTAAAAGTCGGCGCCGGCTGGATCGTTACTCTGACCGTTACCGATACGGCGGCTGAGTACATCCTGGTCATGCCGACCGCGACCGTCCCGGCCGACGGGCCGGTCCCGCTCCTTTTCCCGCCAATCAAGGTCGCGGCCAACACGACGACCATGATAATTTTTCAAGCGCCGATCTCCTTCGCGGCCGGGGTGAGCGTGTGCAATTCCTCAACCGGCACGTTTACGAAAACGATCGGGGGGGCGACCTGCATCTTTACCGGACAAGTTCGATGACTTTCATAACATGAAACTGAAAAAAATAGTTTGGATTCCGGTTGCCTCTCTTGGCTGTTTAAGCGTTTTGTTTGGTCAGATCACGACTAGCCCGCCCGGTGGCGGTGCCGGCGGGGGCGGTAACGTTTCAAATTCGGGGACACCGATCTTGAACCAGTTAGCCGGTTGGACCAACTCGACAACGATCCAGGGAATAACCCTTGGAACCAATCTCTCGATTGTCGGGACAACGCTTAACTCTACCGGGACCGGCGTTACTAGCGTTACCCAGGGGACCGGCATGACCTTTAGTGTGTCGCCGATTACTTCTACCGGCACAATCAGTCTGACAACCCCGGTTGCAATCGCTAACGGCGGCACCGGCACGGCAACGCCCGCGCTGGTTGCTGGAACGAACGTCACGATCACCGGTAGCTGGCCGAACAACACGATAAACGCGACCGGTGGTGCCGGCGCGCCTAGTGCGCCGCCTAACAGTATTCAGTACAATAACGCGGGCGCGTTTGGCGGCTCAGCGAATCTTCTTTGGACGAACGCGAGCAATTTGGTGACGCTAACGGGGACACCAGCGGCGAACACGGTTGCTGATGGGTTCGCGTTAACTGATACGACGGCCGCGACGGCCGGAAATCAGCAGTATTCGCCCGACATACATTTTACCGGGCAAGGCTGGAAAACGACCGCGACGGCTGCGAGCCAGGCGGTTGATTTTAGGATGTACCTCGTTCCGGTCCAAGGCGCGGCGAATCCAACTGGCCTACTCACAATTGATAGTCAGATAAATGCCGGTGGTTACGCCAATCCAACAACAATTTCTACCCTTGGAACAATCAGCGCAGCAGCCGCGATACTGCCTGGGATAGGGGATATCTCTACTCAGTCAGCGGGGCTTGTTAACCAGTCGGGCGGGTTACGGCTTGACGGTGGCTCGGGCAGAGTTGCCTATCTTTACGGTGCGCAGTTTAGACTTGGTCAGGGAGGGGTATTGGGTTGGACATCCTTATCGGGTGATCCTAGCGGAAGTTTGGATACTGGCCTTGCTAGGAACGCGGCGAGTATCGTTGAAGTTAATAACGGAACGGCGGGATCTCTGGCATTTCTTAAAGCCGATCGGATTAACGCGAATGGTTCGCAACCGAGTAACGCGAGTACTGCCGCGGTAAGTGCGGGCTACGCATCCGACACGTATCTAGCTGGATCAAGTGTCACAATTAATACGGCCGGTGCTTGGCGGGCGGGCGGGGCGTACCACCTGGTTTTCGATATGGCGAAAACTGCGGCCGGGGTAGCCACCCCGATTCTTACTGTTCGTATGGGAACGCTTGGCACAACTGGTGACGCCGCGATTTTAACGCTCACTTTCCCGGCCGGCACGGCCGCGGCGGATACCGGCCTCTTTGAATTGTGGGTCAACTTTCGCACCGTCGGAGCTGGAACCAGCGCGGTTATTCAAGGGGCTGCCGAAATCAGGCACAACAATACTACGACCGGGTTAGTCAATACGGTCACCGGATCAACCGAAGTTATCGTTGGGACAAGTGCGGGGTTCGCCTCTACTACGCAGACAGTTTTGGGTGTGAGTTTTAACGGTGGCGCGAGTTTCAGCGGCACGAACACGCTCTGCCAGGCGCAGCTAATCATGCCGTAAAAAATTATGAAAAAAACATTGATAATTCTAATCTTGCTCGCTCCGCTTGTTTACGCCGGTCAGTACAAGGTTTCGACTACGAAAGAGGACGATGTTCGAATTGAGGAAGCGTTTGGCTCGATCTTGAACTTGGGCCATCCGGCTGCACAAAGCGACATCGAAGCCGCGATGTACAAATGGCTGGAAGGTCAAACCCACGATTACGAGCGGCGAAAGAACATGGCGACGTTTACCCCGCCGCCACTAGGATCGACCCCGGCTGCAACCAAGAAATGAATCTGCCCGCGATTACCAAGCTTGTTTCGAGCGAGCGGCACGAACAACGCGTGTTCGCCTTCATCGTAATCGTGGAAGCCGCAATCTTACTTTTCTGCGTTGTTATCCTGGGCGTGGCGGCGTTCTTTCATAAGGCGAGCGAGAACGTTGAAGCGTTGACTGCGCTGGTAGCCTTACCAAGTCTTTTGATAGGCTCTTTCGCAACGCTCTTAACCGCGAGAGGAATAACTAATCATAGAGAAAATAAGCAAAAAGGAAACCAAGAATGAGGACATGGTGGCAAAACATAATCGAAAGCCCGCGCGAACGCGGCGCCGTAATCGAGGCAAAGTACGTTCTAACGATAATTGTTCTTTCCTTTGTCGCCGGGTTAATCCTCGGACTTGTCCTACGATGAACCCGGTCGGCCAAGTCTGCTTTGGGTTTGAGAGACAAGAATGAGAGACGTAGTTGACCAGCGGATCAAGGTGGTAACGGCGTTGCCGGCCTTTGGGGGCGGGCTTACTGCCGAAATGACCGTTCCTTCGACAACCGCCTTTCAAAGCGCGGGCGGGACCTTGGGCGAACAATTCGCGGTCAAAGGATCGGTCTGGCGGGTGCGCGCCTTTGGTCAATACGTGGCGGCGAGTAGCCCGCTTCCGCGCAACGCGCAAGCGGCTTGTTTTTGGGGTACGACCCAACTAGCGATTCTGAGCGCGGTCGTAACCCCGAGCGTGGCCGCGATGAACAATTTCGTTCTCGAATTTTCGCTGGTGGCAACGAGTGACGGGGTACTGTCGGTTTCCGGTGTGCTTACCGGGAGCGCTAATGGAAGTAACCCGACCAATTTAAGCGCTAACCTGGCTGCATTTAGCACAACCGTGGGCATGGCGCAGCAAGTGATTGATTTACGTTTTTCGATGTCGAGCGCGGCGGTGAGCGACAAATGGCTGATCGACGGGGTAACAATCGAACGGGTCAACACCATGCCGGAAGTGAAACGATTGCCGCACCCATAAAAATTTCATGCCAAGTGTAAGCCGATATTCAGTTACCCCGCAGCAAGACTCGCCGCCGCAAGCTGAGGGGGACGCGACCTGGATCGGGATGAACATGAAACAGGATCGGAGCACGTTGCCGCAAGGGTTCTGCGCGCTCTCGGTCAACAAACGCTTGGCGAGCGGTCGAGCAGAAGATCGCCTGGGAACGATCTTCCCGGTTTGGGCGAACATTCAACCGTTCAACGCAATTTTAGGGAGCGGGTTGTATGCTAACCCCAACGGGGACGAAGTGATTTTGATTGCCGATACCAACTCGGTTTGGGCAATTAGAAGCGGTTCCTATCCGACCCCGGTCAAGATCCCGGCAAATAGCGTTTTATCGGTCTCAAAGAACGCGACTCGGATCGAGTTTTCTCAAACCTTTAATACCGTGTTCATGGACGGGGCCGCGTTAAACGGGGTGGACACGACGTTAAGTTGGGACGGAGTTAACCCGGCCGGGTTTACCCCGATTGTCCAACAAGTCCCGCTTGACGCAACGCGAGCGCTTACCCCGTGGGTGCCGTGGTCGATTGACATGGAAGATCGCCGGATTTTTCCCTTAGAAGAAAGCGCGATGTCACCGTCCGGGCCGGTCACCCCGGACACGATCGGGGTAACCGATATTGGCGATTACGTGGATTACGATTTTTCTTTGGGGACCTTCCGGGTAAACGTCGGCACCAGTGATTCGGTGGTAGGCGCGTTTCCTTTCCCGCAAAACATTGTGGTCATAGGGAAAACAAAATCGTGGGACGGGCTGTTTAATTTCGTAGGCGATTTTCTGAACCCGCTCTCGGCCGATTTCAATAACCCGAATATGCAGATCATTTCAACCGAGATCGGGCTGAGCGGCCGGCGCACCGCGCGGATGATCGGAGGCGACATGATTTTCGCGTACCGGACCGGGATCTACCGGCTGAACACGATTTTCCAGTTGCAGTTGCAGGTGAGCCCGTCCCCGGTTGCTTCCTACACCGACGAACAAACCGGGAAAGTGATTGACCCGATTAACCCGATTATTGACGGGATTGATTGGACAAAATCAGACCAGTTCGTCGGCGCGGTTTTAAGTCCCTACTACTTTCTTTGGGTGATAATGAAGGATAAGACCGGCCGGATGCTGGTTTACAACAACATCAACGACGCCTGGGAAGGGTACGACACCTGGGTTGACCCAAACTTCATGGTCTCAAATCTGGTTGTGACCGATTATTTGGGGTCGCAACGGGTTTACGCGATCTGTAACGGGACCAAATCTATCCACGTTCTTTACGAGGGGAGCTACGATTACACGGTTGGAGTTGATATTCAGCATCCGCTCCAGAACGAAGTGGTAAGCCAGTTTGAGACGCGCGGCTACGCCCAGGTAGGGGGAGATTAC
>Ga0306921_10004921_pt1 | contig 13813 bp, 10 predicted proteins | sample sta12Cox44000080_FD_203760 | JGI IMG/M metagenome (GOLD analysis project Ga0306921, IMG submission 203760) | Lab enrichment of tropical soil microbial communities from Luquillo Experimental Forest, Puerto Rico - statoxic.12C.oxic.44.000.080 (v2)... | ecosystem: Environmental > Terrestrial >... | reverse complement strand
AACACGTAGAGCTGTCCGCCGCGCGCGCGCACGACCTGCATGTTCGACTTGAGCTTGTCGAGCAGATCGTTGTTCGGCGCGACGACGATCACGGGCATCTCCTCGTCGATCAACGCGAGTGGCCCATGCTTGAGCTCGCCCGCGGCGTACGCCTCGGCGTGGATGTACGAGATCTCCTTGAGCTTGAGCGCGCCTTCCATCGCGATCGGCCACATCGGCCCGCGGCCCAGGAACAGCGTGTGGTCTCTCTCGGCGAAGTCCTCGGCGAGCAGCTGGAGCATGTCGTTCATCTGCAGGACCTGCTCGACCGCGGACGCCGCGTGATAGAGATGAGCGATGAGCTCGGTCTCGCGCTTCGCCGTGAGCCCGCGATGCCGGCCGAACATCAGCGTTACGAGCAGCAGCGACAAGAGCTGCGTCGTGAACGCCTTCGTGCTCGCGACGCCGATCTCGGGCCCGGCCTGCGTCATCATCACGAGATCGGACTCGCGCACCATCGAGCTGTGCGCGCTGTTGCAGATCGTGAGCGAGCCGACGTAGCCGGCCTGCTTCGCCGTCCGCAGCGCTTCCAGCGTGTCCGCGGTCTCGCCGGACTGCGACAGCGTGATGAACAAGGTGCCGGGCGGCACGACGACGCTGCGATAGCGGTACTCGCTCGCGATCTCGACCTGGCACGGCAGCCCTGCGAGCGACTCGAGCCAATACTTGCCGACGCTGCCCGCGTGGTAGCTCGTGCCGCACGCGACGATGTGCACCTGCTCCACCTTCGGGAGCAGCTCCGCTGCGCGCGGCCCGAGGGACTCGGGCAGCACGCGATGGTTCACGATGCGGCCGTAGAGCGTGTCGGCGAGCGCGCTCGGCTGATCGAAGATCTCCTTGAGCATGAAATGCCGATACGGGCCCTTCTCCGCGTTGTCAGCGGTCCACTGCGTCTCGTGCACCTGCCGCGCGACCGGCTTGCCCTTTGGATCGTAGATCCGCACTTCGTCGCGCATGATCTCCGCGATGTCGCCCTGCTCGAGATAGATGAAGCGCTGCGTGACGGGCAGCAGCGCGGGCACGCCGCTCGCGACGAAGTTCTCGCCGAGGCCGAGGCCGATCACGAGCGGGCTCGCGATCCGCGTGACGACGATGCGGTCCGGATCCTGCGCGTCGAACACGAGCAGCGCGTACGCGCCGACGAAGCGCTGTACCGCGAGCCGCACGGCCTCGAGCAGATCGTGGCCCCCCTTCAAGTACTCGTGCACGAGGTGCGCCGCGACCTCGGTGTCGGTCTCGGACTTGAACTCGTAGCCTTTGGCGATCAGCTCGGCCTTGATCGGCTCGTAGTTCTCGATGATGCCGTTGTGGATCACCGCGACGCGACCGCCCGAGAGGTGCGGATGCGCGTTCGCCTCGGTCACTCCGCCGTGCGTCGCCCAGCGCGTGTGCGCGACGCCTAGCCGGCCGCTGAGCGGAGCGCTCGCGAGCTTCTGCTCGAGCTGCGCGACCTTGCCGACCGTGCGCCGCAAGCCGAGCTCGTGGTTCGGCTGGAGCACCGCGAGGCCGGCGGAGTCGTAACCGCGATACTCGAGGCGTTTGAGCCCTTCGATGAGCACCGGCACGATGTTGCGCTCGGCGATCGCACCTACTATTCCGCACATATCCTTGTTGCCTTTGTGCCGCGCGAGGGCGGCGCCGGGGCCGCGAGCGCTATTTCGGTTTCTTCTTCGGGCGCTGCCAGCCCGTAACCGTGGTTTGCTTCGAGCGCTCGAGCGTGAGCTCGCCCGGCGGCGCGTCCTTCGTGATCGTCGAGCCCGCTCCGATCGTCGCGTCGGCGCCGACCGTCACGGGCGCCACGAGCATCGTGCCGGAGCCAATGAACGCGCGGTCGCCGATCGTCGTCTTGTGCTTGTTCGCGCCGTCGTAGTTGCAAGTGATCGTCCCCGCGCCAACGTTCACGTCGCGTCCGACCTCCGAGTCGCCGATGTAGGCGAGGTGGTTGGCCTTGCTGCCCTTTGCAATCGTGCTCTTCTTCACCTCGACGAAGTTGCCGATCTTCACGTCGTTCGCGAGATCCGCGCCGGGCCTCAAGCGGGCGAACGGACCGATCTCGCAGTCGGGCCCCGTTTGCGCGTCGGCGATCACCGTGTGCGGATGCACGACCGTGCCCGCGCCGAGCTTGCTGTTCGAAATAACCGCGTACGGACCGATCCGCACGCGGTCGCCGAGCTCCACCTCGCCCTCGAACACCGCGCCGACGTCGATGAACACGTCGCGCCCGACGGCGAGCGCGCCGCGCACGTCGATGCGCTCGGGGTCGGCGAAAGTGACGCCGCGGCTCATGAGATCTTGCGCGATCTTGCGCTGCAGCATTCGTTCCGCGATCGCGAGCTGCGCGCGGTCGTTGATGCCGAGCACCTCGGCCGACGACTCGATCACGGTGCCTTGGACTTTCGTGCCGGCCTCGACCGAGCGCGCGATCACGTCGGTCAAGTAGTACTCGCCCTGAGCGTTGTCGTTGTCGAGCTTCGCGAGGAAGCGCCGGAGCGGCCCCGCCGCGAATGCCATGAGGCCCGTGTTGACCTCGTTCACGCGCCGCTCGTCGTCGGTCGCGTCCTTGTCCTCGACGATTCGCGAGACTTCGGCGCGCTCGTCGCGGATCACGCGGCCGTAGCCGGTCGGGTCGTCGACGACCGCGGTCAAGAGCGCGAGCTCGCCGTCGGCCGAGTCGTTGATCAGGCGTCGCAGCGTGCGTGCGCTCACGAGCGGCACGTCGCCGAGCAGCACGAGCACTTGATGGTCGTCCGGGATCGACGGCAGCGCCTGGAGCACGGCGTGGCCCGTGCCGAGCTGCTGGGATTGCAGGACCCAGCGCAGGTCCGATTGGTCCGCGAACGCGGCCTTCACCTCGTCGCCGCCGTGCCCATAGACGATGTGAATCGCGGCCGGATCGAGCGCCCGCGCGGCGGCGAGCACGTGGGCGAGCAGAGGCCGGCCTGCGAGCGGCTGCAGCACCTTGGGCAAATCCGAGTGCATCCGCTTGCCTTGGCCCGCGGCGAGAATCACGACACTGACCGGCACTCGATCGAACCTCGAGAGCTTGAGGAGGGATGATCATAACGCGCGAAGGCACACGGGGCGCACCCACTGCGTCACGCTCGGCGGATCGGCCTGCGGCCGCGAAGACCCGCCGCGCTCGAATTTGCGTCGCATTCGCGGCGCTACAATCCCGGCCCATGCGTGCGAAGGCGGTTGCGGCTCTTGCGCTCGGGCTCGGCGTCTGCGGCACGGCGTCCGCCGCAACGTCGGCGGACGTCGTCACGCTGTCGATCGTCGCGACCACGGACCTGCATGGCAACCTCATGCCGCGCGACGGTCGCGGCGGGCTCGCCGCGTTCGGTGGTTATGTGCGCAACCTGCGCGCGGCACGCGCCGACGACGGCGGCGCCGTGGTCCTCGTCGACTCGGGCGACACGTTCCAGGGCGGCATCGAGTCGGACCTGAGCGAAGGCGCCGTGGTCGTCGACGCGTACGCCGCGCTCGGTTACGCCGCGGCCGCGCTCGGCAATCACGAGTTCGACTTCGGCGCGGCTGACGGCCCGGGCGCGCGCGAGCGGCCCGACGCGGATCCGCGCGGCGCGATCAAGGCGCTCGCAGCGCACGCGCCGTTCCCGTTCCTCGCGGCCAACTTGATCGACGACGCGACCGGTCGGCGCGTCGCTTGGCCGAACGTGCACGCTTCGACGTTGATCACCGCAAGCGGCGTGAAGGTCGGGATCGTCGGCATCATGACGATCGAAGCGCTGCGTGCGACGTTGCGCGCGAACGTGCAAGGGCTGCACGTCGCTCCGCTCGCAGAAACCGTCGCGGCCGAGGCGAAGGCGCTGCGCGCTCGCGGCGCGCAGGTCGTAGTCGTCGCCGCGCACGCCGGAGGCGCTTGCACGGAGCTCGGCGCACCGCACGACCTCACCTCCTGCGATCCGGACGCGGAGATCTTCGCGCTCGCGCACCGACTGCCGCGCGGGCTCGTCGACGTGATCGCCGCCGGGCACACGCATCAGGCCGTAGCGCAAGAAGTCGACGGAATCGCGATCGTGCAGGCGTACGCGCTCGGGCGCGCGTTCGGCCGCGTCGACGTCGAGTTCGATCGGCGCGCGGGCGCCGTCGCACAGCGGTTGATCTTTCCGCCGCGAGACATTTGCGTGCCGCACCAGGGAGTCGATTGCGATGGGCGCCCCGTCGCCGGCGCAGTGACGACCGTTCTCTACGAAAGTCGCGGCGGTGGCGCGCTCTACGAAGGCCGCGCTTTGGTGCCGGACCCCGCGATCGAGGCCGCGATGGCGCCCGCGCTCGCGCGCGTGCACGAGCTCCAGGCCGCGCCGCTCGGCGTCGCGCTCGACACGCCGATCCCGCGCGTCGGCGTGCCCGATTCGCCGCTCGGCAACCTGTTCGCGGACGCGCAGCGCGAGCGCTCCGGCGCCGACGTCGCGATCAACAACAACGTGCGCGGCGGCCTGCGCGCCGATCTACCTGCCGGTCCGCTCACTTTCGGCCGTCTCTACGACGTCTTCCCGTTCGACAATCGGCTGCTCACGCTCACGATCTCGGGCTCGGAGCTGCGCGCCGTGCTCGCGGACGAAGTGCGCCGCAATCGGCGCGGCGCGCTCGCGTTGTCGGGCGTCGAAGCGCGCGTCGCGTGCTCCGCCGACGGCGAGCTCGAGGTCGAGGTCGTGCGCGCGAACGGCGCGCCGCTCGGCGCCGACGAGCGCGTCACGGTCGCCGCGATCGACTCGCTCGTGCTCGGACAGGCGTTCGCCGCGGTTCCATCGGCGGCGCACGCAGTATCGGCCGGGAAGCCGCTGATGCGGCAGACGGTCGAGGATTGGCTGCGCGCGCGCGGCGGCCATTTGGCCGCGAGCGACCTCGCCCACGCCGATCGGCCGCGCTGGCGATTCGCCGGCGACGATCTCGCGGCCTGCTTGCCGCCGTGACGAGTGCGGCGATCGCGGCCTAGGTCGAGCGGCGTGCGCCGGCGCCGCCAGGCCGAACGGCGCGTCCTATCGTCCGCCCTCTTGCCGCAGCCAGCCCGCGCGGCACCACGCGCGCAGCAACGCTCTCGCGTCGGCGCTCGCGGCGCGCACGGCCGCGGCCGAAAGCCGCCGTTGGTCGGCCAAGCGGCGCAGCGGCGCCGCGTCCTTGCGCGCGGCGCGATGGCTCTCGCCGTTGATGTACACGTGCTCGTCGTCGTAGAGCATCGCGGTCTGCCGATCGAGCGCGACGCCCGCCGAGCGCCAGCGGCGCGGCCGCGCGTCGAACTCGACGTGCGCCTTCGGCTTCGTGAGCGCCTCGCCGAGCGCGCGTCCAACGTCGCGCCGATTCGAGACGAGCCGGCGCACGGCCGCGGCGGCGAAGCCGCGCAGCGCCGCGGGAACGCGCGCGGGTGTGCGCGTCGCGACCTGTTGCGGATCGCCGTAGAGAGCTCCCGCGCCGCCGCCGGCCGCGCGGTCGAGCAGCCGCTCGACGAGCTCGACCGCGAGATCCGCGCGGCGCGGCGCGCGACAGCCGATCGAGCACGTGATGCAGTCGCCGCCCTCGGCGACGCCGTCGTGCGCCCAGCCCGGCGGGAGATAGAGCATGTCGCCGGGCTCGAGCAGATGCTCTTCCTCGGCCGCGAATCGGCGCAGCACCTTGAACGGCACCTCTCGGCGCAGCGCCGCATCGAACCGGCGCGCGATTCGCCAGCGGCGCCGTCCGCGCGCCTGGAGCAAGAACACGTCGTAACTGTCGACGTGCGGCCCGACGCCACCGCCGTCGCTCGCCCAAGAGACCATCAGGTCGTCGAGGCGCGCGTCCGGCACGAACCGGAACTCGTCGAGCAGATCGCGCGCGGTCTCGTCGTGCAGGTCGACGCCCTGCACGAGCAGCGTCCAGCGCGGACGCGTCGGCGCCGGCAGCGCGCCGCGCGAGAACGGTCCGTGAGCGAGCGTCCACGCGCCGCGCCCGGTCCGCGAGACGAGCCGCGACTCGACTCTGGCCGAGCAAGCGAGCGCGAACAGACGAGCGCGCGATAACGACGGCACCTCGCCGGCGAGGGCGCCGCGGATCAGCAGCGGCCGCTTCTGCCAGTGACGGCGCATGAACTGCGCGGGCGTGAGGCCTCCGAGCAGCCGCAGAGGGCGGTGGGGGTGCGGCGGTGCAGACATCGCGCGGATTGTGCGCGAAAAGGCCGCGCCTCGTGCGCACAACGGCGCCGTGTGGATTCAATGCGAGTGTTGTATCGTTCGGGGCGCTAGGCGGCCGCCGGCGCGGCACCTAGAGGGCCGGCGTGGCTGCTCTTCGCCGACCGACTTCGCGCCGAAGGGAGACTCCGATCGTGACACGCCTCATCGCTGCGGCAGCATTGCTGCTCTTGGGCGCAGCCGCCTCGAGCGCCGCCGACAGCCCGAAGGTGACTTTCGTCAGCCACGACCAAACGGCCAAGGCCGGCACGCTCGTGACGGCGCCGAACCTGTCGATCCTGATTGCGCACCGCGACGGGCCGGGAATGGTCGAGGTGCACGAGAAGGAAACCGACACGATCTACGTGCTGGGCGGCTCCGCGACCTTCGTGACCGGCGGCACGATGATCGGCGGCAGCGTGACGGCGCCGACCCGACCGAATGAAGGTGGGCAACAGCGCGGCACCGACCTCCGGGGCGGCGAAGCGCACGCGCTCGTGAAGGGCGACGTGATCGTGGTGCCGGCCGGAGTGCCGCATTGGTTCAAAGAGGTGCGCGGCTCGATCGACTACTACGTCGTCAAGGTCATCGCGCCGTAGCGGGTTTTTCGCGCGCGGCGATCGCAGCAACCAATTCAGTCATTCGAAGGGGAAGCGACATGGAACGGATCACGCGACGCGGTCTCATCAAGGCGACCGGGGCGCTCGCAGTCGCGCCGGCGCTCGCGAGCGTCGGCGCGCGCGCGCAACCGCCCGCGCCGCCGGACATCGGCAAGCTGCGGGCCGAGAAGGACATCGTGTTCGGCAAGGGCGCTGACATCAGCAAGGGCGCCGACGTCGACCTGCTGCTCGACGTCTATCGTCCTCCCGAGGGCGTCACGTCGAAGCGGTTGGCCATCGTGCATCTGTTCGGCGGCGGTTTCTTCGTCGGCAACAAGGGCGCCGGCTACATCATCAACGACGCGAAGGCGCTCGGCGCGCGCGGCTACACGAGCGTGTCCGCGAACTATCGCCTGCAACAACAGGCGCACTGGCCGGCGCAGCTCCACGACGTGAAGGCCGCGATCCGCTGGACGCGAGCGAACGCGGCGAAGATCGGCGTCGACGAGAACAAGATCGTCATCGCGGGCTACTCGGCCGGCGGCATGCTCGCGCTCATGGCCGCGGGCACGAACGGTAAACCCGAGGTCGAAGGCAACGTCGGCACACCCGGCGTGAGCTCGAAGGTCGACGCGTGCATCGGCGTCTATCCGCTCGCGAACGCGCAGATGGCGCGGGGCCTGTTCGCCGACGGCGAAGCGACACCCGAGAACCTCGCCGCGGCCTCGCCCACGACCTACATCGGTGCGAGCTTCGCGCCGACGATCCTCGTGCACGGCACGGACGACACCACGATCCCGATCGCATCGAGCATCGACTTCTTCACGAAGCTGCACGCGGCAGGCGTGCCGACCGCGCTGACCGCGATCCAGGGCGCTCATCACGCGTTCGACAACGGCGCGCTCGACGCCGTCGAGACCATGGCGCAATCGATCGATCTCTTCCTCGACCGGCTGCTCGCGAATCCGAAGCCGTATCCGGCGTTCGGACCTCCGCCTGGCGGTCGGCCCGGCGGCGCGCGGCCAGGCGGACCGGGCGCACCGGGCGGTCCAGGTGGCGCGGGCGGCGCTGCCGGGCCGAGCGGCGGCGCGGGCACGCGGCCGAACGGCGCGCCGGGCGGCAACTAGCGCGGCTTTATCCCGCGATCTCGCTCGGCGGCGGCCCGAGCACGTGAACCCCCGAACGAGCCACGGGAACTCACCCCCACACTTCGTGGAGAGGGTTCCCCTTGCTTTCCGTCCTCGTAGCTCATTCTTATTTCCTCCGCTTCGACGAGAAACAGCGTCGGCGCGCGAAACCCTATCCGCCGCTCGCGACGCTGCAGGTCGCGGCGCTCCTGCGCGAGGCCGAGCATGACGTCGCGCTGTTCGACGCGATGCTCGCGGACGGCGTGCTCGACTACGAGGGCGTACTCGCCGACACGCGACCGCAGGTCGTCGTGCTCTACGAGGACAACTACAACTTCCTGAGCAAGATGTGCCTTGGGAAGATGCGCCGCGCAGCTTGCGAGATGATCGCGAGCGCCAAGGGGTCCGGCGCGCGCGTGATCGCGGCAGGCTCGGACGCATCCGACGCGCCGGCCGAGTATCTGCGCGCCGGCGCCGACGTCGTGCTGCGCGGCGAGGGGCTGCCGGCGCTCGTCGCGCTCGTGAGCCGCCTCGACGCGGATAGGTCGCTCGCTGTGGACGCGCTCGTGGCCGGCGTGCCGGCCGTCGTCGCGGCGGGCTCGTCGCACCTTCCGTCGAGCCGCAGTCCGCCGCTGCCGATACCGGAGCTGCCGCCGCCCGCTTGGGACTTGGTGGACGTCGAGCGCTACCGCTCGGTCTGGCTGAGCGCGCACGGCTACTTCAGCCTGAACATGGCCGCGTCCCGAGGCTGCTCGTTTCGCTGCGACTGGTGCGCGAAGCCGATCTGGGGCAACCGGTATTTGCAGCGCAGCGCGAACGAGACCGCCGAGGAGATGTTGCTGGTCAAGCGCCGCTACGCGCCGGACCACGTCTGGTTCGCGGACGACATCTTCGGCTTCCGACCGGACTGGGTCACGGCGTTCGGCGCCGCGCTCGACGCGGGCGGCGGCGGCGTGCCGTTCACGATTCAGCTGCGCGCCGATCTCGTGAGTCAACGCATGGCGCAGGCGCTGCGCGGTGCCGGCTGCCGCGAGGTTTGGATCGGCGCCGAAAGCGGCAGCCAGAAGATCCTCGACGCGATGAACAAGGGAACGCGCGTCGCGGAGATCGTCGCGGCGCGCGACCTGCTGCGCGCGGAGGGCATCCGCGTCGGCTTCTTCCTGCAGCTCGGCTACTTGGGCGAGAACCTCGACGACATCCTCGCGACGCGCGACCTCGTCGTTCGCGCGCAGCCCGACGACGTCGGCATCAGCGTCGCCTACCCGCTGCCGGGGACGAAGTTCTACGAGCTCGTCAAAGGGCAGCTCGGCGAGAAGCGCCATTGGCAGGACAGCGACGATCTCGACATGATGTTCTTCGGAACGTATCGCACCGAGTTCTACCGGCTCGTGCGCGATCTCCTGCACGACCACGTGTCGCACGGCGTCTCGCCGGCGCTGCTGCGCCGCTGGCACGATCTCGTCCAACGTGAAGCGCAGTTTCGGCGCGCAGAGCCGTGGGACTCGCGCAAGGCGTCGCTCGCTTGAATGCGCCGATCCTGCCCGGGCTGCCGCCTTACAAGACGGTCGCCGCGGCATTGCGCAAGACCACGGAGGCGCTCGCTCGCGAGGTCGTGCGGCCGTCCGAATCCGCGCCGGATTGGAACGAGATGGAATGGGCAGTGGCGCGGTCCGTCGCCGCGATGCAGGGCATTACCGTGCTGCTCGCGAACCGCTTGCGCTGGCGCGGGCCGCCGTCGTGGCAGTCCTTTCTCGCGCAGCAGCGCCAGCAGTCGCGGTTGCGCGCGAATCTGATCGACGACCTGCTCGAGCGCGTCGACTCGGCCGCGCGCGATGCCGAGCTGTGCTGCGTGGGGCTCAAGGGCGCAGCGCTGCGCGCGCTCGACATCTACGCTGCCGACGAGAGGCCGATGGGCGACGTCGATTTGCTCGTGAGCCCGTCCGATGCGGACGCCACGGCGGCGGTCATGTGTCGGCTCGGTTACGAACGGACCTTGGTCCTCGCGCGGCACGTGGTCTACGAGCCGCGCTCCAGGGGCACGCCGGGCGGGCTCGGCGAACGCGCCGAGAATCCGCTCACGATCGAGGTCCATGCGCGCGTCGCCGAAGCGCTGCCCGTGGAGCCAATCGACATCACGGCAAGGCTTTGGCCGCCGCGCCCGCGTCACGGTTTGAATCCCTATCCGACGCTCACAGCGCTGCTGCTGCATCTGCTGCTGCACGCGGCCGGCAACATGAAAGTGCATGCGTTGCGCCAGATTCAGCTGCACGACATCGGGCAGCTTGTGCAGCGGCTCGAGGATGCCGACTGGGACGCGCTTATCGAGATCGCGAGCGTCCGCGACGGACTCTGGTGGGCCTTCCCGCCGATCGCGTTGACGCAGCGCTACTACGACTGCGCCGTTCCGCGGGAACTCGAGCGAACGCTGCGCGAGAGTTGCCCGCCGATACTGCGCAGGGTCAGCGAGCGCCACGATTTGACCGACGTGTCGTGGTCGAACCTGCGGATCAGCGCGTTCCCCGGAATCGCGTGGTCGCGCTCGGTGCGCGACGTGCTGCGCTACGCGCGCAGCCGCGCGCTGCCGAGCCGCGAAGCGCTCGAGCTGCTGCGCACCGCGATCGAGCAACAGCCGCAGATGCAGCGCGTGCGTTGGTATCAGCTGTCGCAGGGCCGGCGCATCGCGCGTTGGCTACTGTCGCGGCCACCGCGCGTGCAGACGATCACATCCGTGGCTGCGGCGTTGCGCGGCTCCGAAACTGGGTAGCCCGTGCACTCCGCAACTGGCGTCGTTCTAGGCGAGGACGTGCGCGCGAGCGCCCGCGCGCGCTGCGTGGTCGGCGACGTGCCCAAGCTGAAGTACAGGATGCCCGATGCGTATTCCATGGCCCGCAAGCGCGGGCTCGACCCCGGATTCATCGCCCTGCCGTCCGACGAAGCCGATGGACAGCTCGGGCCCGTGAGCGCCTATTTCGAGCACCTACGGCTGCGTCGCGCTCTGATCTTCGTGGACTTGGACGAAAGCGCTTTGCACCGGGCCCACGTGCGCGCTGCTCGGTGCCGTCGGCCGAAGCCTCTACCTAGACGACAATCATCTATCGGCCGCCGGGGCCGAGTTTCTGCGGCCGCCAGTCGAGTCGTGCTTCGATGCCATCGACTGAGGCGCTTCGCATGAGCATCGCGTCGGACGACCTCGGCGCCGAGCCTCGGGTTCCGAGGCGAGCCTTGATCCTCAACACGCGCCGATTGTTTTTGAAGCTGCTGCGCACGTTCGAGATCGACACCGTCTGCGACGTCGGCTCGATGGACGGCACCGACGCGTTACGTTTTCGGCGCGTGCTTCCGGCGGCCGAGATCATCGCGTTCGAGCCCAATCCCCGGAACTTCGCGCTCCTGCAGACCGACGCGCGGCTCGAGCGTCGGCGTATAAGGGTCCTGCCGATCGCAGCAAGCGACCATGACGGAGAGGCTCCGTTCTTCGTCGTGGCAGCGCGGTACATCCGCAACCTCGACGTGCCGCGCCGCGGCATGAGCTCGCTGCATCGGCGGTCCGACGGCTCGGTGCTTGCCGAGACGGTGCGAGTCTCGACGGTGCGCCTCGATCGCGCGCTCGGCGCGGACGGTAGACGTCGCCGCCGCCTTGCGCTCTGGATCGATACCGAGGGCATGGCTTACGAGGCGATCGCCGGCGCAGCAAACGTGCTCGACCACACGCAGATGCTGCACGTCGAAGTCGAAACCGTACCGTGCATCGGCGCTGAACAGCGACTGTTCCCCGAGGTGGAGGAGCTGCTGCTCGTAGCAGGGTTCGCGATATTGGCCACGGATCAGCCGAGGACGGCGATGCAGTTCAACGCACTGTTCGTCCGTGCGGATCGCCTGCGGGCCAAAGCGACGGCGATCGGCTGGCATTCGGCGAACGGCCGACTGCGCCGCCGACTGTGGCTATCCGTTCGCCTATTTCTGCCAACACGACTTCGCCGATTTCTGGAGCACCGGCTCGATATACCCCACGGATAGACGAAAGCCGGCGTCCTATTGCGCGCCGGCCGGCCTTAGATTTAGACACGCTCGAGCGAGCGCCTTCGCGGCGCCATACCACCAGCGCGGATACCGCCAACTGAAACCCGCGCTGCTCGCGACCGCCGAGAGCGCCCGCCACCGGCCACCGTGTGCCGAAATCGTCGCGGCCTTCGCCAATGCGTTGCGGCTGCGCGCCTCCTTGACCAAGCTCCTGTGAGGCCCTTCGAGCCCAGGCGCGAGTTTGCGCAGCGAGTAGTCGAGCGCTTCGTGCGCTTCGCCGATCGCGCGGTCCGGATACACGCGAGCATAGCGACGAACCTTGACGAGAGCCTTATCGACGACGCATAGCGGGCTACGCAGCGCCAGCCGCATCCAGAGGTCGTAGTCCTCGGCGCAGTCGATGGCTTCGTCGAACCCGCCGACGTCCCGCACGAGCTCGGTTTTGGCCATCACGCAGGGCGTGCGTATCGAGACGGAGCCGCGCACGACCTCCGCGAAGACATCTCCGGCGTGCGGCGTCCACGAACGGCCGCGCTCCGACGCGAGCGGCACTTCGTCCGCGTCCACGTTGACGAATCCCGTATAGCACCAGCCGCAAGCGGGCTGCGCGCGCATCTCGGCCAGCTGTAGCTCGAGCTTTGTCGGCTCCCACACGTCGTCGGAGTCGATGAAGGCCAGCAGGGGTGCGCGCGCCTCGGCGATCGCCGCGTTGCGCACCGCGCCCGCGTTGCCGACGTGCCCGCGCCGCAGCACTCGGACGCGCTCGTCGACCTCCAGCGTTGCGAGATAGTCGAGCACGGGTCTGCCCGAGCCGTCGTCCGCGACGACGAGCTCCCAGCCGCCGAGCGTCTGCGCAAATATAGACCGCACCGTCGCAGGCAAGAAACGCAGGCGATCCCAAGTCGGCATCACGATCGAAACGAGCGGCAGTTCGCTCACGCCATCCGTCCTTCTCCGCTCGACTCAGACGTGGCGCGTGAGCGTCCGCGGCACCAACGGCCGCAGCAGCGCCAACACGCCCCGGTACCACAGTCGCGGTAACCGCCACGAAAGCACCTTGCCTTCGCGAAGTGTGCGCCAAACGGCCCGCACATCGCGCTCAGCGCCTTGGCGCGCCGCGAGGTCGAGCGCCGCGCGCCGGCGCATCCACTCGCTATGCGCGCGGGCGCGCGTCGTCGGCGCCAAAGTCGCGAATTTTTCGTACAGACGCATCCAGGCGGTTAGCGCCGCGACGCGATTCTCGCTGTAGTGCTCGTCGTGCGCGCGCACCGAGCAAAGCACGTCGGAGAGTGCGATTACGTCGCTGCGTAACGCGAGCCGCAGGCACAAGTCGTGGAACTCGCCGTACAGCTGGTCCTCGTCGAAGCCGCCGATTTCCTCGACCAACGCGCGCTCTACGACGACCGTCGGCATGGCCGCCCACGCATCGTGCACGAGCAACGCTTCGAAGATCGAGCCGCTGCGCGCCGGCGTCGCCGGTTGCAAGTCCAGCGCGAGCAGCCGGCCATCCGCGTCGATCCGATTGCACGACGTATAGCTCCAGCGGCAATGCGGATTCGACTTCAGTGCCGCTAGCTGTGCCTCGAGCTTGCCTGCCGACCAGACGTCGTCCGAATCGATAAACGCCACGTATCTTCCGCGCGCACTGCGCAGCCCCGCGTTTCTGACTCGCGACGGATTGCCCGAACGAGCGAGGAATAGGACGTGGATGTTTGTTGCCGAGTCGAAACTGGCGAGATAGGTCTTCGTCTCGACATCGGACCCGTCGTCCGCGACGATCAGCTCCCAATCCGTGAACGTCTGCGCGAGCACTGAGGCGACCGCGAGCTCGAGCCAGCGCTTCCGGTTGTGTGTCGGAAGCACGATC
>Ga0306921_10004919_pt1 | contig 13814 bp, 15 predicted proteins | sample sta12Cox44000080_FD_203760 | JGI IMG/M metagenome (GOLD analysis project Ga0306921, IMG submission 203760) | Lab enrichment of tropical soil microbial communities from Luquillo Experimental Forest, Puerto Rico - statoxic.12C.oxic.44.000.080 (v2)... | ecosystem: Environmental > Terrestrial >... | reverse complement strand
CGACATCGTTGGACTTCAGCCACGACAGCGAATTCCGAAAACCATCACGGTTCACCAATACTTCGGCATCTCTCTTGATGAAGCACGGCGCACACTTGGCATTAAAGAGCGGCTCAAACATCCACATTTCCCGCTGATTGATCGCGGATGGACCCGCGCTCATTGCCTGCATTACCTCGAAATCAAGGTTCCGCACGAGGTGCCACGGTCGGCCTGCGTCTACTGTCCATTTCATTCAGACGCGGAATGGATGCGTGTCAAGGCCGTTCCGGAAGACTGGGAACTTGCTGTCAAGCTCGATGAATCCCTGCGCATAGATGGAGCCATTGTTAATCGGAATATGGATGCGCAGATGTTCGCCCATCGCACCTGTAAACCGTTGGCTGAGGTCGAATTTCGCCATGAACGGCAATTCAATATGTTCACACTGGAGTGTGAGGGAATGTGTGGAGTCTGAAGGGACAAGTGTGAATTCATGAGTATCGTCTTCAACGAGGGCGTGGACCGCGATACCGCGTCGTGGCAGATCCCGCCGTTTGAAGCCACGCCTGAGCGCCGTATGGGCGCCATCGAGGATCAGATCCGCGAAGGCGAAGGCTACATCTCCGGCCAGCGGTCCTACAAGAACCTCGGCTCCAACATGCGTCTGTTCGACGGCATCTTCAATGACCGCACCACCTCGACGCTCTGCTCGAATTTCCTGAAGTACAACATCCGCAAATTCGTCGAAACGCTCGCCGACGTGCGCGAGATCGCGCTCTATGGTTCCGACGCCCAGCAGTACAAACCGTATCTGGAGATCCAGAACCGGGTCGCGAAAGCCATCTATGCCGAGTCGGCCTATCCGCGCTCCCTGCGCCAGGCCCTGCAGTACGCCGCCCCCATGGGGATCGGCTACGTCTGGCCCAAGTGCAAGGCCGAAGACTATGGGTTCGGGGAACGCCGGATTATTTTCGAACCGATGGGCTTGCTCGATGTGCTGCCGGTCCAGGTCCCGAAGTCCAACGATGTCCAGGACGCCTACCTGGTGACGGCTTATGAGTACATGCCGGTGGCCGAGGCGCACGCGCGCTTTCCGCTGTTTCAGGAACAGTTGAAACCGGTGGACCGGGTGGGCTCCCCGACGCGCTTTGCCGCCAAACGCATCGACTGGCAGGAACGGTTCCGCTACGGCCAGGAAACCCGCCAGTGGGGCAACCTCTATTGCGAGATCCGCTACACCTTCGTCCGCGACATGCGGATCAATTCGACCGGCTTCACCTTGCCGATGGGCGATCATGGAACGTCGTGGTATTACGAGGTGCCCTCGATCGGCACCGACATCTTCGCCGGCATCCGCAACAACGCCCCCTATATGCGGCCGGCGCGTGTGGAAGACTGCCGCGTCTATCCGCAACTGCGCCTCCTGATTTCTTCGCCCTCGGTGAAGCAGCCGCTCTACGACGGTCCCGCTTTCGACTGGCACGGCAAGATGCCGTTCGTGCAATTCACCGTCGACGACTGGCCCTGGGAGTCGCTCGGTCTTTCCTTAACCGATGCCGTCGGCTCCATTGAATCGACGAAGCGCAAACACGAACGCCAGATGGACGTCGTGCTCGCCACGAAGAAAAACCCGCCCCTGGGCTATGACCGTACGGCGACTGGCGGCCCCCGCATCGAACAGTTCGATATCTTCGCCCAGAACATGCGCGTGGGGGTGGATGGCAAGCCGAAAGACGTCCTGCAGTCGGTGTTGCCGGAGGGTGTGGTCGTCGAGAACGTGGACTACGAGTTTGTCGAGCTCCTGAAACAGATGGAGGAGCAGCAGCTTGGCATCAACGATCTCGGCAACCTCGTCCACATGCGGGCGAATCTCAATGCCGACTCCTTCGATAAGGCTATCGACCCGATCGGCCCGATTGCGAAGGGTATTGCCGCCTCGATGGAAGCGTCCAATGCCAAAGTCGCCTACATGCTGAAATTCATGATCCCGCAGTGGATGTCCACAAAACGGATCATCGAGTATGTCGGCCCGGACCAGATCACGCCCGAGATGTTCGACTTCGATCCCGAATCGCTGATCCCGTCGCATTTGGAAGACGAATTTGTCAACGGCGTGGTGCTGCCGATGGAGACCCTCGAGGGCGGAGCACTCGTGCCGCGGCCGTCCTATTACGATAAACTCACGCGGGCGAAGGCCTTCGCGAAGAACATGCGGCTCATCTCGATCCCGTCGACGCTGCTCAAGATCACCCAGCAGGCCGAGCAGCTGAAGTACCTGCAACTCTACCGCGGCGGCTTTCCGATCTCCCCGCACACGGTGGCGAAGAAGCTGGGGATTGAGAATTTCGGGGAGATTCCCGGCGACACGGAATTCCAGAAATGGGTGAATTGGAAGAAACTCGAGATCCTGTTGCTCGCCCAATCGAAGGAATTGGCCGGCCAGGTGGGTCTTGGCGGCGAAGGTCCTCCGGCCCGACAGGGGAAGCCGCACGCCGGCGGCCGGCCTCCGTCGGGCCAGCAGGCCCCCGCCGTGAAACAGAAAGGCAAGGGCGAGGGCAATCCGCGAACCACCGTGACCGAGTCCCGGTAAGGAGGAGAAATGCCGTTACTCACGATGGTGGTCGTGCTCATCGTGGTGGGTTTTGCCATGTATGCCGTGAACTACCACGTGCCGCTGGAGCCGAAAATCAAGCAGATCCTGAACGGGGTCGTCACCATGGCCGTCGTCATCTGGGTACTTCAGGTCTTCGGGTTCTGGGGGTTCCTGGTCGCGATCACCGTCCGGGGTCACCGGTGAGACCGAACGGCCACGCCCCGATCGATCCCGCCAACGTCGATGCCATCATCGTCAACGACCGCGACGTCTTCGTCACCCACACCACCATCAAGTCCAGCGTCTCGATCGATCAATTGATCGAGCTGCTGCGCCTGCGCAAAGCCACCGCCGAAATCCGCATTCTGCTCAACCAGGGCGGAAAACAACAGGTGTTGCTTACCGAACATACGAAACTCTCGGAAGAGGAGCGCGATGCCGTCCGCAAAGTCCTCCGCATGGACTAGCGTTCTGTTCTTCGTGGAACATTTTCAGTTGACAACCGTCCACTCCCCAGAGTAGTGGTAACCCTACGACGAGATCCCGCAGTGCCCCTCCACCGGGAGTGAACCATGGCGGCCTCGAATGATCACATCATTCGGGGCTTTTTGATTTTTGGAGCCTCGAGAAAGGGTTCCCACCATGGCACGAGGTCGCAAGCATTCCAAAATCGTTTCCGGCCGCAAAGGACATATGCGCAAGCGCGGCCGCCGCAAAGGCGGACGCAAACGCGGCCGCAAGTAGTAGGTCGCTTTCATGGCCTACGGTAAAGGTAAAAAACAGACAAATTCCTTCGTGAAGAAGGGCCGCATTCCGGGCGGCGCCTTCCGTTCCGGCAAATCGAAGAACCCGTTTAAGGGTTCGCCCAAAAGGGGGCGGAAACGGTGAGTCGCCCGATGCCGCCGGATCAAGCAGGGGGAGCGCCGCCGCCGCCGGGTCCAGGACCTCAACCGGGTCCCGCGCCCGGCGCTCCGCCTTCCCAAGCCCCGGCCTCGCCCGCCCAGATGATGCTGGCGCAAATGTTTCAGATTGCCAAACGCATGGCGCAGGAAAACCCCGCGATGGCCGCCGGGATGCAGAAGGCCGCCGAAGGCATCCAGGAAGCCCAAACCGCCCTCTTGATGCAACGTCCCGGTCCTGGACCGGAACAAAACCCGCCCCTCTGAGGTGCATGAATGCCGACGGTACAAGACATTTTAAAAGCCACGGGTTTCACCGACGATCAGATCCAGGGCATGGATGCCAAAGCCATCCAGGCCTTTACCCAGGTCTTGACGGATGCCGATGCCATGCGCACCTCCGCTGATGCCGCGAAAGCGGAGGCGGCCGAGAAATTACGCTTGCAGCAGGCCCTTTATGAGAACGAGATCGTGCCGGCCTTGAATACGTGGGGTACCGACAAGGCCAACCTCGAGGCCACCGTCGAGTTCTACCGCAAGCAGAATGAGGCGGCGCGCACCGCCGGCTTCGTCCCCAAAGACGCTCCGGGTTATACGTCCCCAGCCGCGCCGCCGGCCGTCGCCTCACCCGCACGGGATCCCGCGACCGGACACTTTGTGCCCGGCGCCAACCCGGTCCCCGGTTCTCCGGCCTACATGACGCTCGACCAGGGACTGACCGCCATCAACAATGCGACCTGGGCGCTCTCGGCCTATCAGCGTCTGTTCAATGCCCCGCTTCCCGAAGATGTGGGGGTGTTGCTGAAGGAGGCCTCGGACCGGCGCATGGATTTCCGGCAACACGTCGCCGACAAGTACGGCTTCCAGAAAAAGACGGATGAACTGGCCCAGGCCAAACAGAAAGAACACGACGACAAGCTGGTCAAGGACACCGAGACCCGCCTCCATAAGGAGTATGCCGAACGCGGCGGCTCCAACCCGATGGTGCGCGTCGGTGGGCCTTCGCACTACGACGCCGTCCGTCGTGGCATCCAGGCCGGCACGATGAAAGATCCGTTGACGCTCTCCAAGGATCAGCGGCACGAGGCGGCGCGCGAGATGATCCAGAAAGATTTGAGCGAGTTGCCCGATAACGCCGCGCCGACGGTTCACTAACGACGAAGGAGCGCTTTAAACCATGGCCACCGATCCGCTCTATAATGAAATAGACGCCTCGACGCTCGAGGCCGTCCGCCGCGGAGTGGTTTTCCAGAACCTCTTCGTCGATACCCCCTTCCAGGCCAAACTGCGCCGTGCCGGCGTCTGGGATCCGTTCCTGGGTGGTTCCGGCATGCGCGAAGGCTTCGTCTACGGCCGGCCCCAGGGTGCCGCCGTGGCCCCCGGTCAAACCGTCACCGTCGCCCGCCAGCAGATGAATACGGCCATGAAGTTTTATCCCAAGGCCTATGTCTCCTGGGTGCCGATCGATGACTGGGAACTCGATGATGGTTCCGGTACCGGCGGCGTGATCAACTCCGGGCCGCCGCTGGTGATCAATCAGTACCAGATCTTCATGGAGTTGATGGTCGAGATGATCAACACCATGATCGAGATGGACTCGTTCCGTCACGGTCAGGCGACCGCCATTGGTGTCGCCGACAACCGTGTCCTGAATTCCAACGGCCTTGCGGAAGCCTTGAACAACGGTATCGATCCCTCCTGGGACGGGAATATCTTTTCCACCTACGGCGCCAACGTTCGCGGCGGCGTGATCGGGCCCGCACTCTCGGCGGTACCGTTGTGGCTCGGTACCCCGACGGGGGGAACCGGCCAGATCGACTTCAATGCCCTGATGCTCATGTGGGGGGCCTGCACCATCACCGGCGGCAAGCCGAACCTGGGAATCACGAACGTGCTTGGCTTCGTCGCCGTCGCCAATGCCCTGGATGCCCAGCGGCGCGATGTCTCCAACACGAAGCACGATATTTCATGGGAGGGGTTGAATTTCAACGGCGTCGATATCTACGCGGACCCGTTGGCGCCCTCGTCCCAGTCGTCCCAGTTCCTCTCGCTTGCCGGGGGTGGCGGGGCGGCCGGCAACAACAATTTGATCGACGGTGCGGGTGCCAACACCGTGACCGGAACCTTCACCTCGCCCCTCGCCCCGTCGGTGGCTTCGAAGCTGCCGTCGAACACGCTCTGTACGGTGGGCGAGGTGTTGTTCTTCCTGGAGGCCGAGTCGTTCAAGATCCGGCCCACCAATAAACGCGGCTGGAATTACGGTCTACGGCGGGCACCGATGCCGAACAACGTCTCGATGGATGCGTTGTTCTGCCGGCTGGGCACCAACCTCTACAATGTAATGCCGCGGCACAACAGCCAGGCCTATGGATTTTCGGCGTGATTAAGGAGAAGGTCTAATGCCACTTCAACAAATTCTGCCGACCTGGTTGGCGCTGAACAACTGCAACTTCACCTCGCCTTCCGCGATGACGGACCCTTTGACGGGACAACCTTATTATGCGGGCGGGCTGAACGTCGGGGACTACTTCGATACGACCGAGCAGGAAGCCAACTCGATGTCGTATCTGGCCAACGGCCTGCTTCACGCGGGCCGCTACCGCTTTGTGCAGGTCGATTCGGGCGCGACGGCCGCGAACGTGAAAACCGGCACCGTCGGCTACATGGTTAATGGCGGCCAGCCGAAGCTGAACCTGGTGACGTCCTATGACAAGGGTATCATCGGCGTTCACGAAGTGATTTATCTGAATATCATCACGCCGGGCAACTACGGCTTTGTCCAGGAACTCGGTGTCGCCAACGTCTTGTGCGGGGCAACGATCACGAAGGCGGGAGCGGTGACCGGCGATGTTTTGAACGCGGTCGCCAACGGTGTGGTCGATGACCCGACGTCCCAGACGCCGGTCATCGCCACGTTGGGCATTGCGCTGGATCCGCCGAACCCGAACACCCGGGTCCGCATGTTCATGACGGCGACCTCGGTGCAGGGCTAAGGAGAGAGCGGGATGCAATTGACACTCTTGCACGGCTATCCCGATAACATCGGCCGTCGTCTGACGTTTGTCGGCTATGGCAACGGCCCGAAGAGCTATGTCCAGGTCGCCACCGCCGGCGGCGGCGATAAGGTCACGGTCCCGCGCTTCCAGTTCTATATCGATGCCATCGGTGGCGGGCTGACCGTCTCCAAGACCTACTACGTGCAGCCCTACCCCTCCGGGGTCGGCCCGCGCCAGACCTGGGCCTTGAAGTGGGTGGTGGCCGCCACGAATGCGGAAGCCGGTGCCGGCATCGATCTCTCGGCCGAACAAGTGCAACTTGCCGGACTTGGAGGGCAATACTAAAGGATTCTTGCTGGAGTCTCTCAACAGGCGCGAATATCGGCCAGGCTGTCCGCTCCCAAAGGTTGGCCTGGCCTTTTTTTTAAGTTATGGCACTTCAAAACATGTCATTCGAGATCAGTGGCGAGCTGGGGATGCCGTTCCCGCTGGCGGTCACGAAGATCAATGAAGCGCTGTCGACGATTTTGGATCTCCAGCAATGGTCGTTCCAGCTGAAGGAAGCCAACTGGCTCACCCCGGGGCTGCTGTTTCCGAAGGCCATTCCGCAATCGATGGGCACCATCACCGCCACTCCCTACTCGAATCAGATTGTGGGGGATGCGGCGGCAGGAGCCGCCTGGGCCGCCTACACCGGCAACCCTCCGTTGACCCAGGTCCAGATCCGGACTCTGCCGTATTCGCTCTACAACATTATCGCCTTTGACGGGGTGAACACGTTCACGCTCGATCGGGTGTGGCAAGAACCGGGCGGGGGGGGCCTCGCCTATGCGATTTATCAGGCGTACTTTCCGGCGCCGGTGGCGGATTTCAAACGCTTCCTGGAGATCCGGGACACCACCAACGCGTATGCCCTGGATTACTGGTCGAAGACGCGTGTGGACCTCGCTCTGGAAGACCCGCAGCGGGTGGTGGCGAATCTGCCGACGCACGTGATTGCTTACGAAGTGGATCAGCGGCCGGGCTCGCCGACCTTCGGCAACATGCTGTACGAGTTGTGGCCGCATCCCTGGTCGTCCTTGCCGTACACGTTCAGTTATGAAAGGAAGGGCCCGCCCCTGGTCTATCCGACCGACACGCTGCCTTATCCCCTGACCGAAGATCTGGTGAAGTGGAAGGCGCGCGAGGCGGCGTATTTGTGGAAGGCGTCCCAGAAGCCGTCGGGCGATGTGCCCCAGGCCGAAAACCTTGCCATCTGGCAATTCCTGGCGGGCGCGGCTCGGGCGGAGTTTGAGCAGGCGCGGCACCGGATTGCGCGCCGGGATGAAGATTTGTGCCAGTTGTGGATGCGGCGGTTTGTGCGCCGTTCCGAGTTGGGCGGGTGGCGCGGCGAGCCGTTTGCGACGATCCACAGCCAGTTGAATGTGGGTTGGTAGAATGTTGTCTTTGCCTCACTCCTTGTTCCAGGCCTCCGTCGGGTTGCTGTCCGCTTACCCGGCGGGGGCCCCTTTTTTGAAGGAGTTTTGACGATGGCCGTCGCACGCAACGACAGTGGAACGCCGAACGTTGCGGGTCTCGCCGTAACGACGCTGGACTTGACGACGTTCACGGTCCTGACCGGAAACAAGCTCCTGCTCGTGGCGGTTGTGGTGACCGATGGACTGGCCTCCCCGGGGCAAGTGGCGCTCACCTGGGACCCGAGTGGCACCAATCAAGCCATGACGCAGATCAACCTCTACCAGACCGGCGCTTCCGTTATTCGCGGGTTTATGTTCGTCAGGACCTCGCCCACTCCAGGCAATCTCGTTCTGCATGCGGCGGGTCTGGGCGGCTTCAACGCCGTGATCGGAGCCGTCGCCTTTTCCGGCGTCGATCAGGCGGTTGGATATATTGCTGGCGATACGGCACGAGCAAGCGGTGGTACGCTGATCGCTTCGCAGACGATCACCTCGGATGCCCAAGGAGCGACGGTCTGTCTGATCGGCAGGCACGGCGTCCCGATTGCTTCCACGACGTCCCAGACTCAGATCTTTCTGGATAATACGAACTTCGGTGTGAGCGCGTCCTTCGCTTTAGGCGGGGTGACCAATACGCACTCCTGGTCCAGCACGGGCACGGTCGCCACCTGGATCACTCTGGGAATCCACATCCAGGCTTATATCCCTCCCGGCGGTAATGGTGGAATATCCTCATCCGCGGGCAATCTGGAAGTCCTTGGCAACGGGATTGAAAGTGGTCTGCAGCAACCTTGGCTCGTTTTCGATGCCACGATGGGAGGCAACTAATGGCTCAACAGGCCCTCGGCAACGTGCAACCGGCCTCGACGACCGTTGGCCTTCCGGCGACGAATAACCTCGCGAATCCGGCACAAAGTTTCAACGTGCAGGCGCTGCAGTTCCAGGCGCTCGGCACCAACACCAGTAGTGTGTATATCGTGGACCGGCAGACACCCAACCTCGCGTTGAACGTCCTGGCGGAGATTCCGCCGCCGTCCGCAACGCCGGCGACCCGGCCCGGCTGGACCATCGGCAACCCGACGGCACCGGCGGCGTTGGATGCCTCGACGTTCTGGATTCTGCCGGCGGTGGCAGGCGAAGGCGTGCGTGTGACGGCCGTGCGTTGAAGGGAGAAGACGAAATGCCGCTCTATCCCGCTTCCGGTAAGGCGACGCTGCTGAATGCGAACCAGCAGGCCTACTTCTTTAATAACGAGAGTGTGGCCGGCTTGACGGGGACCTCCCCGGCATCGGTCGCCTTTCAACTGGAGCGCCAGAAATCGGCGGCCTACCCGTTTGGTTTTGCGGTGGAGATCGCGTTCTCGGGGGTGCCGGGGGCTTTTGAAGTGGATGTCCAGGGAGCCGAGCAGGATCAGGATATGTCCTACATCCAGCTGGGTGCGGCGATCACGACTGTCAATGCCGGAAACGTGGCCCGCTTCGATGGCACTCCGAATATCGGCTACCCGAAGTTTGTGCGATTGATTATCAAAACGAAGACGGCCAATGCCGTGAACATCACGGCCATCCTGACGAGGTGAGGCTTGCCCAAGAAGCTGGAGTCGTGCGTCAAGCAGGTATCGCGAAAAATGGGCAAGGACTCCGCGTGGGGGATCTGTGTGGCAAGTACCGGGGAGAAGCCGCACCGGGTGAAGAAACGGGCCGCACGGAAGTAGCCTATGAACCACCTACAGGGCTGGGTTGAACAGGGCGGCGTCGTTGTTACCGGCGGGCCAGGCGGAAGCGGCACGGGTCCACCACCGGCGACAGTCACCGTCGGCGGCCCGGTGGCGGGCGGTATTGCCAAGTCCGTGCTCTTCGTCGATAGTGCGGGCAACCTGGCCCAGGATAACCCGTCGTTGGTTTACGACATTCCCAGCAAGACGCTCAGTGTGGCCAACCTTTCCGCCGCGAGCGTGACGGCAACGGGGACGATTCAAGCGAATACGCTTTCGGCGCCGACGATCACCTCGACCGGCAACATCACCGGTTTGAACGTCACCGCGAATAATGTGATGAATGCGGCGACGTTGAATGTCGGGACGGTCGCGGCGACGGGTAACATCACGGCCGTCAACATGACCGGCACCGGAACCGTTCAAGGGGCGACCGTCACATCGACGGGCGCGATCACGGCGGCCGGTAATATGTCGACGACGACCGGGACCGTGAGCGGTTCGAATGTGACGGCAACGAATACCCTGACCGGAACCACGTTGACGATCGGTACGGTCACGGCCACGGGCAATATCAGCGGCGTGAACATCACCGGTTCCGGAACCATCCAGGGCGCGACGGTGACGGCGACCGGGACACTGAATGCCGCCAATGCGACGGTGACGGGTTTGATCACCGGGAACGTCAACTACAATGAGGGCGGGACGGGCGCGGTAAACCGGACCGTCCAGGGCCGCCTTCAGGACATCGTCAGCGTGAAGGACTTCGGCGCGGTTGGCGACAACAGCCACAATGACGCGCCCAACATTCAGGCGGCGATCAACGCGGTCGGTTCCAATGGCCAGATCTACTTTCCCGCCGGCAACTACCGGGTGAACTCGCCGCTCACGATTACGGGAGATCGTCTGTATCTGACGGGTGCGGGACCGATGGCGACGATGATCTGGTACTATCCGACTGCCGCCAACACAACATGTCTGAAGGTTTCGAAGTCTCCCCCGACCGCCGATATCTCGCAGGGCGGTATCTCGGGTATCGCCTTCTTCAGCACGAATAACAGTTTTGTGAAGACCGCGATCAATCTCGTCGCGGTCTCCAATTACATCGTCCGGGACGTCTGGATCTGGGGTTCGCCCGGCAGTATCTACTGGGGCGATAGCTCGCGTGGCTCGATCGCGCTTCAGTTCAACGGGCACGAATTGACGACGGTGGAGAACTTCTTCACCTACGCCGACCGGCCTCTGGTGATCGGCCCGAACTCGACCGGGTCCACGCTGTCGCTGGATAAGTGCACGTTCCGGGACTGTACGCTGGCGGCACGTGGGAATCCCTGCGTGGAATGTCTGGACAACGTCGGCCTGACGGACGTGACGTTTGAAGGACGGCAGGGCTGGTCGGGCGGTACGTATGGGTTCAAATGGATCAACACCATCGGGACGAGTTCTTATTATGGCTTGAAGTTCGACAATCTGCGCTGGGAGCAGACCGAGGGTGGACCCGGATGGTCGATCTATATCGCTCTGACCGCGGGCGGCAATGTGCGGCGCCTCACCGTCCACAATGCGTATATGGAGATGGGCGGGAATTGTAGCGGATTCTACTTCCGCAATGTTATCGCGGCAGACTTCCGGAATGTCATCTACGGCGGGGTAGCGACGGCACTGAATGTGGATTCGAGCGATAGCAACTTCATCTTTTGGAACATGTGGTTCGGGTTGGCTCCGCCGGCGGCGGCCATTTCGGCCGCCGTCCGTGCCTCGAATGTCGTCACGCTGACCATTCCGGCGGGGCTGAACTTCAGTGCGGGGCAATCCATTACGGTGGCGGGGGTGTCGGATGCGACGTTCAACGGCGTGGCTCTGACGGTCACGTCCTATACCGGCACCTCGCTGGTTTATTCCTCGACAGGGACCGACACGACGCTGGGGGCCGGGGGCACGGTCGCATTGACGGCGATGGTGCTGGGATCGCCCGCTTTCGCCGATTTCATTTCCTACAACCAGATCGGCAACAGTGCAGCTCTAAGTACGGCGGCTCCGGCACGGTTGTCGATGGGCTCGTTCGACCTGACTGGCTATATGAACTTGCCCTACAAAGCGACCATCAACGGTCTGAACCGCAGCGGCGTGAGCAAGCGGATGATCAGTCTGTCGCCGGCGTCGATCGGGACGACCGATCCGGTCCAGATCGATCAGGACGCGGCGGGAACCGTACTGGGAGGCTCGCTGTACACCGGCAATGCCCTCACCACCAATTCGCTGGGTCCGGGCATTGTCATTCCCAACAATGCGTCCTTGCTTGGCGTGAACGCGGCAGGCAACAACACGCTTCTGATCGCGAAGGTCTACAACAATAACACCGTCACCTTTGGCGGTTTGGGGGTCGGTTACGCCGGGACAACCGTCAACGGAGGCTCGGGCAACGTGATCATTGCTTCTCAACTCCAACTGAATGTGGGGTTGGTCGCACTCGGGGGCGGTCTCACGCCCACGTTCGGAACGATGGGCGGCACGGGTCCGGCAACGGCCGCGCAGAACTCGTGGCTGCAAATCAACATCAACGGTGTGAACTCGTGGGTGCCGGTATGGAGATAGCCATGAGCCCCGAAGGCCAGGACGGAACCTACGGTGTCCGCGCGCCGTTTCTGGAACTGACCCGCGAGGAGAAGGACTTCATCCGGAATCTCCTCGGGCAGTTGCAGATCCGGCCCGCGCAGCCGGATGCGGAAGAGGTCGTGCGCCTGGTGCGCTCCATCCTCCAGAAGATCGAACCCGAGGCCTGAAGGCATGCCGCTCTTCGCCCCACCCACGAAAGTCCAAGGCAGCTTCCCCGGGGCGACGGTCGCGGTGTACCTTGCGGGAACGACCACCACCGCCACCATCTACTCGGATAACCTCGGCACCCTGAAGGGAAATCCCTTCACCGCCCAAGCCGACGGCCACTGGGATTTCTGGACGCAAGGTTTGGTCGATGTGCAGTTCTCCGGCGGGGGCCTCGCCAATCCGTTCACCCTGTACGCCATGGGTTCTACCGCTGCGAACGTGTTCGGCAAGCAGTTCGTCAACGTGGTGGATTTCGGCGCGAAGGGCGATGGCACGGCGGACGATACCGCAGCGATTCAGGCTGCGGTCAACTCGCTAAGCACCATCGGCGGTACGGTCTTTCTTCCGTGCGGAAATTACAAGATCAGTGGACCCATTCAATTCTGGCACAACGATCCCACGAATAAGAATATCCCCATTAATTTTGAAGGTGCGGGCCGGGATTGCACGATTCTGTACAACCCCACTCAGACGGATGGTATTCAGCCCACCAGCTATAGCCGGATCTCGAACATGACGTTGCGGGGGGCGGACTATCCTCAGGTGAACCCCGTATTGGGTACGGGTATTGGTATCGATTCCGGCGGTTCCAATCCAACCAATGGTCCGAGTTTCGTGATCCTGGAAGATCTGATCATTGAGTATTGGCCCGGCGACAACATCAACTCCGGCGGGTGGTCCAACTGGTGGACGGTGCACAATGTGGTCAGCCGCTATTCCGGCAACGAGTCGATGCTGGTGACGGGCCAGTCCAACTATTGGAATGTGTCGAACTACACCGCCTACGGGTGCCGTTATAACGGGTTGGACATCTCGGGTGTCGGGCACAACTTCTCAAACATCGATATTTATCAGTGCGGCGGTATCGGTCCATCCTCTGGGGATCAAGACGGGTTTTTAATCGCTGCCGATTCTTTGACGCCTACCACCTCCGACATTACCGTGACCAATTGCCGTCTGTTTCAGAACAACACGCATGGACTCCGGTTCCAGTGTGCTCAGGCGGGTTCCACGATCAAACGTATCCGGATTACGAATCTGACCTCGGTCCAGAACGGTCAGGGTAATGGTGGTGCCCATGACGGTGTCAACGCGTTCGGGGACGGTGTCGTCCTCATTGTCAATGGCCCCAACACGCTGATCCAGGATGTCAACATTACGAACGTGATCTGCGATGGTAATACACGATGGGGATTCACTCTGGATGCGGAACTGGCGACCTCGCTGATTGACCGGGTGCAGTTGCTGGGGATTTCGGCGATCAACCACAATGGATATACCGGATCACCAGGACAGTCCTTTGGCGTTGCCTTTGGTCCCTTCTTTCAGAACATCATCACACACGTCAAG
>Ga0306921_10004918_pt1 | contig 13814 bp, 8 predicted proteins | sample sta12Cox44000080_FD_203760 | JGI IMG/M metagenome (GOLD analysis project Ga0306921, IMG submission 203760) | Lab enrichment of tropical soil microbial communities from Luquillo Experimental Forest, Puerto Rico - statoxic.12C.oxic.44.000.080 (v2)... | ecosystem: Environmental > Terrestrial > Soil... | reverse complement strand
GTCGCTTTCCAGGCGCACCTGGCCGGTGGTCATCGCGACGGCGGTCAGGTTGTTCACCACGATGTCGAGGCGCAGCCGCGGCGAGGCGCCGTAGGCGGTGGCGTTGCGCAGGTAGGTCGGGCTGAACGCGTCGTCGGCCAGCAGCGACAGGTCGCGCTCGGCCAGCGCCTTGGTCTCGCCGTACGGCGTGACCGGAACCAGCTTCGCGTCCTCGGCCACGGCCCGCGAGCCGGCCGCGCCGTACAGGCTGCACGAGGACGCGAACAGGAAGCGCGGCACGCCGGCCTGTTTCGCGGCCCGGGCCAGGCGCAGCGTCCCCGCGTGGTTGATCGAGTACGTCGCCGCCGGGTTGAGGTGGCCGAGCGGGTCATTGGACAGCGCGGCCAGGCAGATCACCGCGTCGTAGCCGGCCAGCTCGCCCGCCTGGGCGTCCCTGATGTCGAGCGCCGGCCGGGCGCCGGTACCCTCCGGCCCGGCGCCGAAGTCACACCCCTCATACAAGCCGGCGTCGAGCCCGTCCACCCGGTGCCCGGCCCCGCGCAGGAACGGGACCAGAACCGCTCCGATGTAGCCGCGATCACCCGCAACAAGAACCCTCATCGCCAGCCCCCAGATTTTGGATAGGAATTTGGATATGCGTGGTGGCACCACCCGGCCACCATAGGATCCGCGGCGCCCGCTCCTGATACATGCGGAAGCGAACTGTACCCCTTGTCGGCGAACACTCCGCCTGCCTTCTTCAGGATGTTCTCGACGTCTGATCCCTTAAGTTTTGCCATGTCGTGCTGGTTGCCGGTAACGGGCTCGGAAACGAACGTTATGCGGCCCTGAAGATTCGTGGCGATCAGGGAGCCGTGTCCCGTGGTTTTGCATTTTCCGGACCACAGCGTGCTGTGGCCGTCCCAGGACCAGCACGGCCACAGCGTACCGTCTACCAGTGCGATCGCGCCCTTGGTGGCCTCGGCTGCATCTTCTGTCGTCTCTATTTTTTAGTTAGTTCATCTTTGTCAATAACGAGTCGACGTTTGCCGCTCTTCGGTATAATCACTTCATCGCGAACTTCAAAGCTGAGCTCAAATGCATTACCTAGCTTTGAAGCGAACTGCTTAGCCACAGTGGGCATGATGGCGGTTGCCGAACGTTCAGTTGGTACTAGCAGCAACTTAACTACGCCGGGTGCCATCTGAACAAACTGATATTTAGCGACTTTGGAAAACTCAGTGCTGTGCAAATTCAGCGCGGCGGTGTCTGCCTGACGCCCATCACGACCGACGACGGATGAATCTTCTCGTCTCGGCTGAATATCGGTCAGAACATAGCGACCCGACGGCCATTCGCCGTCAATGGAGACCACTGTAGCCGTATCGCCGGAGTCATATCGAATAATCGGTGCGGCAGTGTTGATGTGGCTCGTGCCGATGATCCTGCCTCGTTGTCCTGCCGCGACAGGCCTGTCATTATCATCGAGGACTTCGACAGTTGAGTACATAGGATTCACGTCATAAACGCCTGGCTCGTCCACTCGCTCTAGAGCGAATGCAGTTCGCTCGGTGAGCCCGTACTGAGCAACGATCCGAGCTGACGGAAACGCTTCGGCAATGGCCTTACGCTGATCCTGCGTCACTGGTTGCGAAATGAGCAAGACAGCTTTGATCAAGGTGGAAATCTTGTGTGGGTCGCGAGCTGCGATGACGCTTCGCGCCAACATGTCAATCGCGCTTGGATATCCATGCAGGTAGCGGATTGATCGTGCAGCGATCAGGCGCTGAAAGAGCAAGAGATTCTCGTGGGTCATGTGGAAAGGGGAGAGCCTGAGTTCCGAGAAAGCATTACTGACACGCCACGGTTTCGAGTCTTTGAACTCAAGCCCTCGCATCAATGCTCGCCAATCGCCTAGCGCGTATCCACAAGCTTGATTCCACGCCTTGACCATGAAGGCCCATTCTGCGGATCTTCGGTTTTTGGGTAGGTAAAACCGAATCGGCTTGCCTGACGAACCGCTCGTTGACGCAAGATCTACGTCCGCCAACTTCGTCGCAATCATGCGCTCCGGATGTTGTGAGAGTTCATTCCTAGAGATGACCGGAAGCCTCTTGAGTATTTCGTAAGTCGATTGCTGCGTAATTCGAGGGGCCAGGTGTTGATATGGCTTGTAGAATTCGGAGCCAAGGAGGGCCGAGCAAAGAACTTCCATCAGCAGCTCGGAACGTTTTGCAGCCGCTTCTTGCTCATGGCTCGGGTGCATGACTGCTATTCGTGACCAACGGTCATAGGAGCTGCCGCCAAATCGAATTGACGGCGGCATAAGTCCTGCAAGGGGGTCGGCAATAGATTTTACGACCGGTCCAGACCTGAGGAAAACTTGTCGGCTAAGGTTGGTAAGCATGCGCTGTGGCACTATCCGCGCGGCCTGATGGCTGGCCTGACCGGTCGGCCGCGAAGCACCGTCGAAACGCCGTCTTCAAGCGCTCGCCGGTAGGTCGGCATCAGCTCGGCCACGGCATCAACGGCGTGCCGGATCGCCTTCGGGTCATGGGCGGCGGCCGACGTATGCTCATCTGACGCGGCGAACTTGCTCACCTGCACTCCCTCCGCTGGCGCTGGCCACATCTAGCTGGCCCCGGTGATACATGAATATCGACATGCTCCTCCTGCAGAAAACGGACTTACCCCGTGAGCTGCGGAGAACAGATGAAAAAGTACTCTACGGCTAGTGCTCGGCTGATGAACGGGACGTTCGCATTAATATGCGTGACGATGTCGAAGCGCTTATCGGCAAACGGGATCGGCGCCTTAAGAAAGTCGGCTTCAATCAGGTTCGGCGCCTGGTCGTGTATGGCTATGTCAATACCGTAATACTCGATGTTCGGCCGGATGAGAGACTTCAAGGCCACGCCCCCGCAACCAACATCGAGCAGCGTGCGCCTCCTGCCCCGGGCGATCCTATTTATTATTCGCGCGGACTTCTCGAGGCGATAGTGAGGTCGGCTGTATTGTAGATTCTCCTTGCTCCAGAAATCTTTCTTATAAAGCGTATTGCCGGAGCTATCCCCCGAAACGAGGCTTCCGTCGCGTGCCGGGTCGGTCATGACCGCTCCTCCCGGAGAACATCTGCGCGAGCCCGCCGGTGCTCGGCTGCGGTTCCCGCCGGTTCGGCTCCCCGAAAGAGCAAGATCACCGCAACCTCGTCTCCTTGGCCTAGGTGCCCGCACAGCGAAGGGGCACTAGGCGGGTGACCACGGGGCCACCCGTGCCATAAGAGATATGACGGGGCTGTCGTGATACATCGGGGCACGAGGAGGACCCGGCCCAGCGGATCTTGATGAACCCCGGCCCGAAATGCCGATATCGGCATTTCGGCCATATGCCGGTCGGCCGGATATGCCACGCACGGCGCGACGGCTTGGTGCGGCGCACAATCCACCGCAGCCCATCAGGCCACCGGCCAGCCGCCACCCACAAAACCGCAGCTCAAAACCACGAAGAAACCATCACGGCCCAGTCAGTGGATCAATGCTGAATCGCGGAGGCGAACTAGGCACCCGTCATCGCTGATTGGGTGCGGTCGTCAGTGCAGCGGCCAAGACCGCGGACCACGCCGCGGGGGGTCCGCCGATCAGAGCGCGGGCCGGCGTGCGTAGAGCGAGACTCCGGGGGCGCCCAGGTAGTAGAGGAGCCTGCCGTGTGCCGGCCGGCCGTCGCGGGGGGGCATCCAGCGCAGGAATGCGCGCGCGCCAGTCATCTGCTCGGGCTGCATCAGGTCGAGGCGGCTGAAGACCTCGAGGCCGGCGTCGCGCAGCACCCGCGAGAGCTGTGGAGTCGTGAACCAGTGCACTGCGGGAAAGTCCGTGTAGTTCACGAGATCCCGGCGGTACTTCATGATCCACGCCAGCACCCGGTCGCGGATCGGGCCGGGCAGCCAGGGATAGAACGGGAAATGATTCACCTCGCCCTGAAACGGGTGATGGCGATTGGTCGTGACCAGGATGAGCACGCCGCCCGGCGCGAGAGCGCGCACCGCCCCGTCGACAACCGCACGCCAGTCGGGCACGTGCTCCAGCAGCGAGTTCAGCGTCACGACGTCGAACTGGCCGATGTCGCGCGGCAGGCACGTCGCGTCGGCCACGACGCCGCGAAATGCGCCAGGGGCGAGCTCCTTGCGCGAACGCGCGCGCTCGATGAACTCTGGGTCGAAGTCCACGCCGGTGACCGTGCAGCCGTGCGCAACCCAGGGCACGCTCCAAGCGCCGGTGCCGCAGCCCACGTCGAGCACGCGCAACGGTGAGCGTCGCGGCAGCAGGTGCCTGAAGCGCTCGTACTCGCGGCGGAAATCCTCGGGATCCGCCGACGGGCCGACGGCGATGGGATTGTGCTCGAGGAAATCGGTGCGGTGCGGACGGTGCGCGGACGGACTGGTCGAGATGAGCGTTTCCCCGTCTTTCCTAACGGTCATGACTACTCCTCTCGGAGAACATCTGCGCGAGCCCGCCCGTGCTCGGCTGCGGTTCCCCCGGTTTCGGCTCCCCCGAGAGAGCAAGATCACCGCAACCTCGTCTCTTGGCCTAGGTGCCCGCACAGCGAAGGTGGCACTAGGCGGGCGACCACCGAGCCACCCGTGCCATAAGAGATATGGCGGGTCTGTTGTGATACATCGGGGCACGAGGAGGGCCCGGCCCAGCAGGTCCGCCACCTGGTCCGCCTGCCGCTTGGCCCGCTCGTGCCCGTTTACCGCACACACCTTGGCTTGCGGAAGTTCGCGTGTCCTGATCCTTGGCCGTGTCGGTCTTGGAGTGTCCAATCGGCCACGACGTCCTCACTGGCGCACGGAAGAACTCGAAGCCGCCCGTCAGATCAACCGCGAGCTCATTGCCAGGTTCAACCGAGACAGCTGACAACACATCGCGCACGGATGTGCGCCACATCAAAACCGCATGTCAGAGCCACAAAGCGCAGCTCTTGACTCCAGAAAAGGCTACGAATCACCTGCCACCACACGCGTCTACCTGCACGCCATTTCGGGCCGGGGTTCATCAAGATCTGCTGGGCCGGGTCCTCCTCGTGTCCCGATGTATCACGACAGACCCGCCATATCTCCTATGGCACGGGTGGCTCCGTAGTCACCCGCCTAGTGCCACCTTCGCTGTGCGGGCACCTAGGCCAAGGAGACGAGGTTGCGGTGATCTTGCTCTTTCGGGGAGCCGAACCGGCGGGAACCGCAGCCGAGCACCGGCGGGCTCGCGCAGATGTTCTCCGGGAGGAGCGGTCATGACCGACCCGGCACGCGACGGAAGCCTCGTTTCGGGAGATAGCAGCGCTGGACAGCACCCGGGAAGTCGATTCTTCATTGAGCAGCTTGCGCGGCGCGGCCTGCGCTTGTCTGACATGGACGTGCTGTTCGCGGGGTGTGGCGATGCGGTCGAGGTCAACGAGTTCCGTTCGGTCGGATGCCGGCTCACAGCCATCGACATACAGCTTCGCGAGGGACTGAGAAGCGATTCCGAGGTTCGATTCGTAGAGTGCCCGGTTGAGCAGATGCCCTTCAGCGACGGGAGCTTCGATGTCGCTCTCTGCTACCACCTGCTGGAGCACGTGGCCCGTCCGCGTGCGGCTCTGGCTGAGATTCATCGGGTATTGAGGCCAGGCGGGTGCCTATACCTCGGTGTCCCCAATCGACGTCGCCTCGTGGGGTATGTTGGGTCTCGCGAGACTAGTCTTGCGACCAAGGTTCGCTGGAACGTCGCCGACTACCGGATGCGATTGAAGGGTCGCTTCAGGAATGAGTACGGTGCCCACGCTGGATTCTCAAAGGGTGAGCTCGACGCCCTTCTGCGGCCGTTTTTCCCACACATTGAATGGGTCACCGTAGATTACCTTCAATCCAAATATCCCGCGCTGCCGCGGGTGGTAACTCGCGATCCAATGATGGTCGTCCTCGCACCAGCGCTCTACGCGCTGGCCTGGAGCGGCAAGTAGCCTTCCATCGCGTTGGAGCGCCGCGATGAGCGGACGGCGGTAGCGGAAACAGAGGCCGGTCGAGCCCTCGCTAGGCGCCGGGCGTCTGCCGATGTTCAGGTTGTCGCCATGTCGCTCTTCGGCAATACCCCCGAGCGCCGCTCGGCCATCGACTTGCCGCACTCCGCGGTGAACTCGTCCGTCCGTCTACGTACTCTTCAAGGCCAGTCATGGGCTTGGTCCGGGGCAACCGGACACCCTATCTCCGGGAGAACTGCGGGCAGTGGGGTGCTTGGGTCGGTGTCCCGCTTGCGGGCCGTCCACAACAGTTGGAACTCCTGGGCGCACCCGACGGCCGCCACCTGCGACCGCCCAGCCGCGGCGGCAGCGTCCAGGTACGGGCCATCACGTCGGCCTTGCGATGCCCGGCCTTGAAGGCGATCACCGGGATGCCGTTGGCCTGCGCCCGTCCTGGGACGTCGGGTCGGCGTCCCCGTTGGGCGATGTGGCCCACGTTGCTGATGGCGTGGGATCCGGACGATTCGGTGCGTCGGAGCCCCACACGGTCGCGGTACGATCATTGCTACCCGACTCTGCGCGACGCCATCTCGGCCGCTCCACGAAGGCCACCCCGAGCAGGGACACGCCGACCCGCTCCATCTGGTCCCGGGCGGCCACGACGGAATCCGCCGACGAGCCAGCCCCGGCGACCAGCAGGGTGCGATCGGCAACGGCGCAGACCATGTACGACTCCGCCGACTCAGACACTGCCGGCGATCGGATCACAACCAGGTCGACCCTGCTCCGCAACGAGGTCACCAGCTTGCCCAGCTCCTCTATCCCGAGCAGCCCACGCACATCCTGCGGATCACCGACTGGAAACACCTCGTGCATTCGCCCGCCCGACTCCGACGACACGAGCAACCATCTGACGGCGACGGACTCGATAATATCCCCCTCGACAGCGTCGAGCGGGGCAGGCGCGCCGTCTGCGTGCACCAGAACGGTGCGCGCCCCGTGATCCGCCCGGTAGCGGGCCAGGCTCTCGGCAATCTCGTCGGTCCCAGGCATCCGCTCGACCGGTGCCACGGCGACCACGGCCGGTTTGGGCACATCGAGCAGCGCGACAATGGCGGCGAGCTGGCGCAGTTGCCGCTCGCGCTGCAGCTCAGCCACCGTCCCGCCACCTGGCGGAATGACCACGAGCGGCTCGATCCTCGCCTTCTCCATCAGCTCGGCAGGGCTCGACAGCCGTCGCGACGCGGCTCCGAGGACCCAAGCCAGCAGGCCTCCGAAGATCAGCCCGCCCAAAAGCGCCATGGCGATCGTCCGCTTGGCCCCTGTCGACTTCGCCGTAACGCCGGCGTTCGATTGCAGCAGCTGCAGGTCGTTGGTTGGGTCCGCGTTGACTGCGTTGATCCGGTCCTGCATGTCGATCTCGGCAGGCTCCCGGATCGCCCCGGCCTTCGTGTCGGCCTTGACCGCGCGCCGCATCTGGTCGATCAAGCCTTCCCTGTTGGCCTGAAGGTTGGCGTTCACCTCGCGCAGGAACTCGGCGGCCGCATCCGCGGCCGCGCGCTGCGCCGTGGCCGCGTCGGGGCCTGTCGCCGATACGAAGATGATCGGGCTCTGTGCGGCCGTCTGAGCGGTCAGCGACACATCCGCGGGCAGACCGAGCTTGGCGTGCAGCATGTCCTGGAAGGACGGTTGGATGAACATGGCAACATACCCGGTGGACAGGGCGGCAGTTTGGTCCGGAGAACTATTCTGCGACGCGGTGACCAGCGTCGCGGTGCCGGTGTAGTCCGTACCGGCATGTCCCCCGGTGGCCCCGAAGGCCACCAGCCCGGCAAGCAATGTGATAGCCGCAACAAGGAACCGTCGCCTCCAGATTCGAGCAAGATGTGCCCCGAAGCTCATCGGGGTGCTCCTCCCTGCAGCCGTCAGCCATTCGGAAATCACGGGTCACTGTGCATAGGAGCACTGAGCGGGTGGCATTGATACCGAGGACAGTGGATGATCCGCTTCAGCTAGGTATCAGCTAGGAATCCATCTATCTCTTGTTATGGGCGCGACAGTCGTCGTTGCCCGGGAGCTCAGCAGCTGGCATCGATCCGGGGAGTCACCGGTGACGAAGTCCACATCGGTGTCGGTGCCTTTGGTCAGCTTTCTTACGACCGTCTATGGCACCGAGGACTACCTGTCGGCAACGATCGAATCCGTGCTGGCGCAAACCTCGCCGGACTGGGAGATGGTTGTCGTCGACAACGGCCTGTCGCCCAGCGTTGTCGGAATCGTCTCAAGGTACGTGCATGATGGTCGGATTCGCTTGATCCGTCAAGAGAACCGAGGATACCGCGGTGGGGTCACAGCCGCAGCGGAGACCGCCAGCGGTCGCTACCTGAGCGTCCTGGACAGCGACGACAAGATCATGCCGTCGTTTGTGTCCGCGATGGCCGATGTGGTCGCTGCCGAGCCCGGTATCGGCGCCGTCGGCTGCGATGCCGTGATGTTCGATGATGCCCAGCAAGTTCACCTGCCCTTGGGATATCTCGCTTCGCTAGGCGTGCGGTGGCAGCGGCGTCATGCCAGTCAGCGGCTGACACTCTCGGACGCCCTTGCTGGCGTCATTCCCTACTACACCGGCATCGTCCGGCGTGACGCGTGGCAGCAAGCCGGAGGTTACGCCGCTCATGATCCCGATGTCGATGAATCGGTCGTGATCTGGCTGCGGCTCGTCCAGTTGTGTGACGTCCGGCTCATCGACGCTCCGCTGGGCTGGTACCGGATCCGAGGGAATTCGTTGTCCCGCGATCCAAGCAAGGTGGAGGCGTTCGAACAGGCCCTCATCACCGCCTTTTCGCGGACTGCACAGTGCTCGGGATCCGATAGGGACCGGATCCTCGTCGAGGACAGGGTGGCAAGGCTTCGGTACTGCCAGGAGCTGCGACGGGCTCGGTGGACACTGCTGGACGGAGACATTCAGTCGGCTCGCCGACACGCGCGACTCGCCTTCGCCTATAACCCAGGACTGCGCCCCGGCCTCGTGGTTGCATCGCTGGCTATCTCGCCTGCGATGTTGCAGTGGCTCCACTCGCGCAAGCAACGAGCGGCTGCCGTTTGGCTACGAGTCCGCGAACGCTGGGTTGTCGGGCGCGAATGACCGCTCTGCTGCGCGTCGGGCGATCGATCGTCGCCGTGGGTGTGGCAGGGATCGGCTCATCGGTATCAGTGCACCATCCCGCGGCTCTTGTGACTGTGACGTACGACGACAGGTCGGCATCATCACCTAATGTTCCCAAGGTCGTCCATGTGGGTCCGGGACTGGCGGTCCGCGGCGGCGTCTCGACCGTCGAGAGACTGATCATTGACTCCATCTCCCGTCACGTCCAGGTGGAGCACGTTGCGACCATGGAAGACGGCGGCGTTCTGCGCCGCATGCGGGTCTTTGGTGCCGCACTCTGGCGCATCCACAGCATTCTCCGCGACCAGAGCCCGTGCATCTTTCACGTGCACTTCGCCTCGCGTGGAAGCACACTCCGTAAGTGCATCGTCTCCCTGATGGTGCTGCGGGCATCCGGCCGGCTCGTCCTGCACGCCCACGGCGGCGGCTTCGATCACTTCTTCTCGAACCTGCCGAAACCACTTCAGGACCGGGTTGCCAGGATCTTCCGTCGCTCGCACGGTTTCGTGGTGCTGTCCTCTCAGTGGCAGGAGTTCTACGCTACTCAGCTTGGGTTGCGCCGCGACCGCATCCGGATCATGGCCAACCCCACGACCCCACCAAGCCCGGTGCCCGATCGGAGCCGTCGCGACAGCGTGCAGTTTCTCTTTCTCGGCCGCATCAATGACCCCAAGGGAGCGTTCGAGCTCTTGGACGCTTATCGGGCGTTGTCTGCTACGTCTCGGGCAGCAGCCCGCATCGTGTTCGCCGGGGACGGACGGGTCGAGGAATTGCGGCGGCGTGCCGCCGAAATCGGGCCCGATGTGGTGGTGCACTCCTGGCTGGATCGCGAGGAATGCGACCACCTGCTGGCCGCCAGCGACGTTCTGGTCCTGCCGTCGCACCATGAGGGCGTCCCCATGGCGATCCTCGAGGCGATGGCCTACGGCCTGCCGATCATCGCCACCCCTGTGGGGGGGATTCCCGACGTGGTCCGGCACGGTCGGGAGGGATTGCTGGTCGAGGTGGGAAATCGGGCCGCGTTGACTGCAGCGCTCGCCCGCATGGTCGCCGAGCCTGCACTGCGCATGTCCTTGGGACGGGGAGCTCGCGCCACCGCCGAATCTCTGGACGTAACAAACTACGGACAGCGACTCCTGGAGTTCTACCAGACAATAACCGCGGACACGTCTGACGCATCCTGTCTAGGGGGAGCTAGGGGGGCCGAGCAAGACGACGCCGTCCTGGGCCGGGATGGTGACGAGATCGACGGCGGTGCCGTTATTCACCAGCCGATCGGTGATGCCGGACAAGTGTCGGTACGTGCGACGGAGCGCGACGTGTTGGGCCGTATGGCCGACGTTGACCAAGGCGATGCCGTGCTCGAAGTCCCTCCGATAAACGTAAGGGGCGGGGCTTCCGGTGCCGTCGTCGGTGGCCGCGGTAATAACCGATAGGGGCGGATCGGGCTCCAAGGCGTGACCGAGATACCCGCGGCCTAGGCCTGCACCATCCATCTCGTCGTAGTACATTGGCTGGCCGTAATCGTCGCCCATGGGGGCCCAGAACCCGTTTTGCATGAGGGTCGCCGCCAGGGCGAATCGCGCCCGCCGGTAGTCGTCCGCTGACCCGGCAGGCGCTCGCCTGCTGGAGATGGTCAGGGTTACCCCGGGCCTGCGATGTGCCGCCGCGGCACCCGCTGCCACGTACCCGGTGAGGTCGAAGACCGGATCCCGGTGGACCAGGGGATCGGCGAAACTCTCCCAGACCAGCCCGTCCAGGAGGCCGGCGTGCAGGGTGCGGGTGCCGTTGGCGACCAGGATCGCGTCGGGCATCCGGGATCGCATGGTGCGCTCGCCGCTGGTCAGCCCGCGGTCCAGCGGGTTACCCGGCCCGTAGATCTTGGCGTTGGGGACATCGTGGCCGGTGCCGGTGATGTCCCACTGGCTCTGGTCGACGGTCCACAGGGTGTCGCCCCAGGCGTCCAGGTAGATGCCGTCCCAGATCCCCGCCGACCAGACCCGTCCGGTCACCCAGTCAGCCGCATACTCGACGAAGCGCTGCCCACCGACGCGGGGACAGACGTCGGTGAGGTTGGTCATCACGAGGTCCAGGTATTCGTGCACCAGGACGCCCGCGGCGGTGTGGGCCAGCCAGGCGCGGGGGAAGCGGCTCGACGACGGCGTCCGGAACTGCCACAGGGCGTAGCTGTCCGGCCAGTTCCGGGCGGTGCCGAGACGCGACAGCGAGTCGACCAGGTTGACGTACGCGAGCAGCCGCAAGCGTGGGTTGGCCGCGCGGAGCTGGATGAAGTAGTCGAGCGGAACACGGTGCGGCCACTCGTGGTCGATGACCACGAGATCATACCGGGCCAATGTGGCGACCGGGGGCAAGCTGGACTGGGCGAGGTAACAGGTCGCGGTCAGCGGGAACGTGATCTCCCTCGACGCCTGGGATGCGGGGACGTCCTTTGCGGTGGAGGTGTCCTTTGGCTCGTGCTGAAGCAGGCCGGTCACGCCGTACGTCCCGGCCGCCACGGCAGCGGCCCCGGCGAGGAGGAATCCTCGCCGGGATGTGAGCCGTGGGCGATCGGCGCCGGCCACCGAGACCCCCTCTCAGGAGGTAGACGTGACGACGAAGTCGTCTAGGTGCCAACGGCGGATGCGATGCTTGAGGTCCAGGCGGGACCCGGGTGGCTCCACCCCTGCGTCCCTCCGGCTGGTGAATGGTGGTTGCCGGACGTTTTAACCGTCAGCCTAGCCTACGTCGCCGGCCGGACAGCGCTGCTGAAGCAGGCGCGCAGATCGTCGAAACGAGGGACAGTCGCGGTATCACCGACCGGGGTTGGCGAGTCATGTAAACGATCAGGCTAGGCACGACGCCCGGGCGCCGGTGACGCGAGCGTGGTAGTGATATGCCCGGTCACCCATTGGTAAGTCGACAAGCACGGTGCCGACGACGTGATTGGTGTTCAAGGAGGGCTCCTTGCCCGTCGTGATCCGGGGTCGCCATCCAGGGCAGGGCGGAAGCCAGCGAGGCCGATGGGATGCGGCTGGGCGTCGCATGGGTGAGCACGAGTTCCCTCGCGCCGAAGGAATCCCGGTCTTCGACGAGGACCCCTGGCCGCCACCCACACGCCTTGAGATCGCGTCGATCCACGACCACCTCCCGACCGCGGCCGATCCCGCGTGACTGGCGACAGCGGGCGAGGGGGCGACGGCGGGAGCGGCCCCGCCCAGGTGACGGCAAAGGCGTCGCCCGCTGATAGCCGGTCCACAACCCACGGGTCGTTGTCCGGCTCGGTCCACCGCGTGGCCAGTGCGTCGGCGCTGGCCCAGCTCTTCGTCCAGTTCGTGTCCTTCTTGTCGGCGATCGGCCTGGCGCGCCTGCTTACGCCGACGGACGTCGGCATATTCGCCGCCGGCACCGTGCTGAGCGCACTGTTCACCAATTTCGTCGAAGGCGGACTGCAAGCCGGCCTAGTGCAACGCCAGGGCGACCTAGCCGACGCTGACGAGACTGTGTTCTGGGTCACCTTGATGGTCGGCGCCGCCGCAAGCTTGGGCTGCCTCGCGGCATCACCCGTGATCGGCATCATCTTCCACAGCCACACTGCCGGCCTGGTCGCCGCCGCGACCGCGGGCGTCGTGCTCATCCACTCGCTGACGAACGTCCCGGAGGCGGTTCTGCAACGCGAGTTCAGCGTCAAACGGCGGCTGATCGTGGGGCCGGCCATCACCGTCAGTTACGCGGCGGTGGCGGTAGGCCTAGCCGCGCTCGGATGGGGCGTGTGGGCCATGGTCGCAGGCATGTACGCCTCCTACATCGCCTGGGTAGTCTCCCTCTGGATGCTCACATCCTGGCGGCCTGGCCGAGGCCATGCCTCCTTCGCGATGTGGCGCGAGCTGGCGCGGTACGGCTTTCCGCTCGTCTTCGCAATGGCCGGCTATCGGCTCCGCACCGCCGTCGAGTCACTCGTGGTGGGCCGTTTCTTGAGCACCGGCGCCTTGGGCTTCTTCCGGTACGGTCAACGGATCGCGCTAATTCCCGAAATGGGCATCATCCAGGTCGGAGCGACCACATTGTTCCCGGCGTTCTCCCGGATCGCCGGCGACCGTAAACGCTTCGCCGCCGCGTACCTGCGTGCGCTGCACTGGGCCATGGTCGGCGCGGCAGCCGGCACGGGCCTGATGATCGCCTTGGGTGAGCCGGCCGTCGTAGTCGTGTTCGGTGAGCGGTGGCATGGCGCGGGCGTCGCTCTAGTGGCCATGTCCGGGGTGAGCATCGGATCCGCAGTAGCTGTCATCGCGCAGGACGTGATCAAGGCTCACGGGAGGACCCATCTGATAAACTGGTTCACCTTGGCCGACGTGTTCCTCGGCGTGGGTTTCCTGCTGGTTCTAACCTGGGCGTTCGGGTTCGTGGGCGCCTCGCTGTACATCTCCCTGATCGCTCTGATCGACGCCGCCATCTTGCTCGGTCTGGCACAGCGGCTGGTGATCGTCCCGCTCCGCAGGGTCCTGACAGTTCTGGCGCCGCCTATGCCGGGCCTGCTCATCGCAACCATGGCCACGTGGTGGCTGGAACACGACATACTGCGCTCCGATTCTCGCGGGCCGATTCTCGCGGTCGCCCTGTTGGCCGTCGGTGCCCTGGTGTTCTGCCTGATCTACCTGGCGGTGCTGAACCTGTTCGCGCG
>Ga0306921_10004916_pt1 | contig 13814 bp, 20 predicted proteins | sample sta12Cox44000080_FD_203760 | JGI IMG/M metagenome (GOLD analysis project Ga0306921, IMG submission 203760) | Lab enrichment of tropical soil microbial communities from Luquillo Experimental Forest, Puerto Rico - statoxic.12C.oxic.44.000.080 (v2)... | ecosystem: Environmental > Terrestrial >... | reverse complement strand
AGCTTGTTGCCTTGCTGCGTCCAGACGCCGCTGCTCCGCGTGAACACCCACGCCGCTCCCGTCGTCCTATTGTCGCTCGGCCCGCCCACGAGAGCCGTGTTGCCGTCAGCCGACAATGCGACGGAAGCACCCTGGGACCATAATCCCCCTCCATAGTCGCTGGTGGTGCCGACCAGCTTATTACCTTGTTGCCTCCACACAGTGCCGCTGCGCGTGAATACCCACGCCGCGCCCGCAGGGCCCACAACAGGTGAGCGATCGCGATCCGCATTGTTGGGGCCTGGTCCACCCACGATGGCGGTGTTGCCGTCGGCTGACAGCGCGACGGACATGCCTTGGTTGGCGCTTCCCACCGCTCCAGTGCCGACCAACTTCTCCCCCTGGCGGACCCGCGCTGGCACATTTTGCTCTTGAGGAACGGCCGCTTGCCGCGCGCTCTCGGTTCGGGCGGCTGAGCGGCGCTTCCTGGAAGAACCGGCTTGCCATGCCACATACCGCTCGTAGATCCCGCTGAAACCCAGCGCTGCAGTTTCCTTTTCGTAACGGTCCCACAGGCCTATCAGCACAAGAAGCACAAAACCGCCAAGCGCAAGAACTGCCAGCGTAAGCAGAACACGCGGAATAATTCGTACCACTCTGCGACCCTCACGAATCGACACGGCCGGACCCGTAAATCGTGCGATAACTGGGGAACGGATCATCTCAATTAGACAGAAGTTTGATGGGCGTCTGTGCACGCCCTTTTGGAAATTTTGCCCGGAGAATTAGCTCCATCATCAGACATAGACGGTGGTCGAGTAGGGGGACCAACCGAGGTTTGACGCTGATGGCATGGGCACGGGCTCAATGTTGTCGCAGCGTCTGCTGGGATCTGTTCACCGAGTCCAGTCCCGGGCGATTTGGATCAAAACGGGACGGTCGTCGTGAAATGCGCGGTCTTGAGAGCGACGCGTTCGTACTCGCGCGCGAGTAGCTCGCAGACGCGCCAGTCGAACTCGCTCTTAAAGCCCGGCGGCGGCTCCGCCGGCAGCGGCGCGAGCTTGTCGTCGATCTCGTTCATTGCTTGGTCCTCGCTGCGGACGCCTCGCTCCATCGCGGACTTGTTACCTCGGCGGGCAGCATTGAGTATGCGAAAAGGTCGCGATCACACCATATGACCATAAAATGACTGCGCGGAGCAGCGGAAAGCTGGGTAATTGGCTGTGTCCGGCGGCCCATGGAACAGGCCGCGATCATCGATTTTGTTTATTCGGTGCGAGGCCCGAGGTTCGATGGCGTAATTAAGTGATGGTCGTTTGGGGCCCACTGTCGCGATCGGCGGCGGCTGTCGGTAGATACCGAACTTATGTCTGCTTCAATGCACCATCAAACCATAACACGACGACACCCGTTACCTCGAAGGTAACAACAGGTGCGATGGTCATACGGTGGGGCGTCGCGATCGTGTGATGCCCCATCCCGATCGATACCGGGCCAGAGCCGTTGGGAAGAGCTAAGTTGGTCGAAACTCGTCGACGAATTGAGGTCGCGCGATACGTCACCGAGAACGAAGGAGGTGGGCACGTCATTGTGGTCGAATGGGTAACAATCACCACGGTTGCTCCGCTCAGTGGACGTCGCCCATCTCGCAAACGCGTGTCCCACTGGACGTTAGTCGATGGCTCCCCCGTCGAGTATATTGACGAACATACATTTCAAGTCATCGAGACCGAGGAAATCTTGCGGAAAATCCGGTAGGGATACTTCGTCTGATACAGTCCGCCCCCGAGGGATTAGCATGGCCTTGGATGTCGTTTCTCGGTCACGTTGCTTTGACGGCACACAGTTCACCTACCAGCATCAGTCGTCCGAAACAGGAACCACGATGCGATTTGCAGCATTCGTCCCACCGCGGGCAGATCAAAGTCGGGTTCCAGTCGTTTGGTACCTTTCCGGCCTGACTTGCACCGAGGAAAACTTCACCGTGAAAGGGGGTGCACAGCGGATCGCCGCCGAACTCGGACTCTTGCTGATTGCGCCCGACACAAGTCCACGCGATGGCGTACCGGCCGATCCAGCGGGCTCATACGACTTCGGGCTGGGCGCCGGATTTTATGTCGATGCGACGCAAGAGCCGTGGTCGAGGAACTACAGAATGGCCAGTTATGTCGAGCGCGAGCTTCCCGAACTGATAAGTTCTGAACTGCCGGCCGATCTCGCGCGCCAGAGCATCATGGGCCACTCCATGGGCGGACACGGTGCCCTCACGATCGCTTTGCGCAATCCCGCTCGCTACGCATCGGTATCGGCTTTCTCGCCGATCTGCTCGCCGATGAACTGCCCGTGGGGCGAGAAGGCGCTGAGTGGATATCTCGGCAGCAACAAGGAGAGTTGGCGAAAATATGATGCCTGTGCACTGATTGAGGATGGCGCGCGATTGGCGGAACTACTTGTCGATCAAGGGATCGCGGACCAATTCCTGGAAACCCAACTCAAGCCTGAGCTTCTGAAGCGTGCGTGTGCTCAAGCCGGTGTTCCGCTAACGCTACGTGGGCACAAGGGATACGATCATTCCTACTTCTTCATTTCCACGTTTATTGAGGACCATCTCCGCTGGCACGCGCAACGCCTCAGCGTCGCAACTGTTCGATAAGGCACCAGCTATGCCTTCATGCCAGCCAATGCCGCACTGCGATCCCATAGCAACAAAGCCGCCCGGTCATCGAGCGCTGGCCGCGACGGTGTCGTTTCACGACACTCGTTAAAGTATTTGCCGGTGATCTCGGCGACATCGGACGACGATGCCAAATGAACGATGGTTTTCGCGCCCTTCTCTGGGGATATCGCGAAAAACTTGGCAAGCCAAACGAAGCGCGAGATTAAGCCACCGCTTTGATCTCCAAAGCGCGTGGCGACAAAGCCGGGATGAAGGCAGTTCGCGGTGACACCCGTTCCTTGCAGGCGGCGAGCGAGTTCGCGTGTGAAGAGGACGTTGCAGAGCTTCGAACGACTGTATGCTTTGGTGGCACTGAAGTTTTTCTCCGATTGTAAATCGTCAAAATCCAGTATCGCACCGTGATGGGCATCGGAAGCAGTGTTAACGATGCGTGCTGGCGCTGAGGCTACGAGTCGCTTGCGCAGACCCTCTGTCACCACAAAATACGCCATGTGATTGAGCGCAAAAGTATATTCAAGCCCATCCTCAGTAACTTGGCGCGCGGCGAACAGTGCGCCGGCGTTATTGATCAACACGTTGATGCGTGGCTCTTGGCTGGCGATTTGCGTCGCTACTCGCTTCATCTCGGCCAAGCGTGTGAGATCTGCGTAATGAACGGAGTGAGCCAGCCTTGGCCCTCGCTGGCGTAGTCGCGCCAGGGTAGCGTCTGCGCGCGAGCTGTCCCGTGCGACCAGTACAATTCGGGCGCCCATTTGAGCGAGCGCTTCTGCAGCAACCTCGCCAATGCCAGACGTGCCACCCGTGACGACCACTGTTTTGCCATTCATGGACCGACTCTGTCGTTTCCGAGCACCAGCTTCGTGCATGTCGATGGTGCGGGACATGGGACGTGACGCCCATTGGCGGCGATATCCTCAATTTTCGCAACAGTTGATGTATTACGATAACGAGCCGCCGCTGCCCGGCTCGATACCGAGCAGAGCGCCCCGGCGAAAGCCGCTCACGAAAAGATCAGTGGCGGCGCGCTCCAATGCTATTATGTACCTTGCCGGCCTTTACCCATCGCGCTTATCGCGTCTGCCCAGGCTTTCTGGCACTGCCCCGCGAATTGCATCCAAAACTGCATCGGGTTCATCGCCGCCGGCGGCAAAGCCTCTGCGTTTTGCCCACTGCCGGCAGGGGTGAAGCTGGGAAACGACTTTAGCTTCGACAGCATCGCCGATGAGACGGTCATCGGGTTCGGTGATCTGATCTGCTCCTCCCAAGCATCCATCATCTGATCCATCGTTTGAATCTGCATTTTCGTGATGCTCTGCATTTGTGTTCGGATGGTATCGACGATTTGCTCCGGCCAGCCCAGCGCCTGGGCAGCGGCAGCCATCTTCTCGATGACTTGCTGGCTGTTTTTTTCGCTGCTTTTGGCAGTCTCGATGCGCCAGGTGGAAATCGCGTCAAAGGCAGCGCTCACCGCCTTGCGCGCCTCATCCGAAAGTCCAGGAATTGACATCAGATCGAAATTGCGGGGCTTCGCGCAATTGTCCTGCATGGCCCGTCTCCTCTCATTGCGGATGGACTTTATCGATGTTGCTCCTGACCGCGGCGAAGCATTTGCAGGAGATTTCTTCGAGCGCCGCGCCATCGATGATTTGGATTTACCACCCACATTTACCTGCTTACGGTAGTGGGTTGAACCAGTCTCCGCATCTTTTTTTCCCTGGTCCGGCGCGAAGCGAAGCCGTCACCGGTCGTGAATCTTGCTTTCGAGAATTGCTTCCAGTTTGTCCTCGATTGGAGCCCAGTCCACGAAGTCTGGCAGGTGTTGCCGCTAACGGCGCACCTGTTAAAAGGTTCCCAGTTGTTCAGGGTGGAACGATCCAACGTTTGGCTCGCATCCGAAACTGAATCCTGAAGCGAACGCTGCGGCTGGACGCGGACTGGTCTAGCTCCCAATCAATCTGACTTCGTCAGGAACGTAATAAGAAATCCGCGCCGAATTGCGCTCTGCCGCGTCGAGATATTGATCCATTTCAAAGATCAATTCCGCGCGGTTCGCTGCGCCGATCCATGAGTCGCGCAGCCTGATGAAAAACTCACGAATATTAGGATCGGCGGCGTCTTCAGCCCATGCCGCACAGTCCGCCGCCTTTCGCCAGGCACGCTCGACTTCATCTCGCATGACACCGAACCCTGCCCGACAGCGCAGAGTTGGCATACGCGCATGACACTATGATGTCGGTATGATGCCCGCAGCAGCATAACCTTCATGGGGGACGCGCTATTGCTTTGGGGCTTCGGTTAGCGCGACACTGTGTGGGGTTACGGGTGGGCAAAGCTCATTTTGGAGGGCTTCCACCGTGATCGCGGCCTACTCTGCACACCGCCCCGATAACGTGACCGCGCCCCTATGCATACATCTTGTTATCTACTGTGCTGTGGGGGCGTGTTTGGCGTTTGCTCTCTAGCAGCCCTCTCGCGCGCCCAATTCCGGTGTGCAGGCATATAAGCCGGCGCCCGGAACGGTGGTCACGTATGCTAGGCCCTTCCTGCCGAAAAGCGTCTCGGAGCCCATAGCGTCTGTTGCCCTGAGCGAGCCAGAACCGACAACGACCGGTCGCTCGAGGCCCGAGCCGGAACAACTAAAGCCGACAGTCACGCCACCTTCTCAAGCGCACACAGCCAAGCGGCCAAAGCGGGAGGTTAGGATGGAGAGTGCGAAGCGGCCGAACGCACGGATGGAGAGCCCGAAGCGGCGCATCGTAGCATGCATTCCGGGCTATGACAGTTCCGGCGCACAGACCAGGCCATGCGAGTAGAGCGGTATTTTGATGCCTAAACGAAGGCCACAGCTTTCGGAATGGACTCAACCACGGGGCGGCGCAAGTCCCGCCACTTGGTACATTATATGTCTTAGTTCAGCACCGCCGTTTTCGGGCGGGCTGGGTAGGCCGGGTTCTGCTGAAGACCGCGAATGAGATCGAGCGCGGCACCCAGCGCTTTGTCGTCCTTCGGATCCGGGGGGATGTAAGACTGCGAGCCGGTCTGTTCGTCCCCCTCGGCCTTTAGGTGCCCGCGCAACGCGGACTCTCCAATCGAATCGGTTAGACCTTTGGCCTCCTCAGGCTCTTCTTGAAGCACTTCAATATCAGGCGAGATACCCTTGGCTTGGATTGAGCGGCCCGACGGCGTGAAATATCGCGCGGTGGTCAGCCGCATAGCTCCGTTGCCCGGACCCAGCGCGATGACGCTTTGCACCGATCCCTTACCGAATGAGCGCGTACCAATGATTGTCGCGCGTCGATTATCCTGCAGAGCGCCGGCAACGATCTCGGCGCCCGAAGCCGAGCCGCCGTTGATCAGCACGATAATGGGCTTGCTCTTCGTGATGTCGCCAGGGCGTGCATTGAACCACTGAGTCTCTTGCGCGTTGCGGCCGCGCGTTGACACGATTTTGCCCTTCTCCAGGAATGCATCAGAGACCGCGATCGCCTGATCGAGCAGCCCGCCGGGATTGTTGCGCAAATCGACTACAAAAGCTTTGATCTTGTTGCCGGATTGAGTTGTCAGGTCAGCGACTGCTTTTTTGAGACCATCCGTGGTTTGCTCGCTGAACTGACTGATGCGAATGAAGCCAACGTCATCTCCCTCCAACCGTGAACGCACTGAGCGGACGTGAATGATTTCCCGGGTGATTGAGACCTCGATTGGCTTGTCCTGGCCCTTGCGCATGATCTCAAGCTTGATCTTGGTATGGGGGCGCCCACGCATCTTCTCGACCGCTTTGTCAAGCGTGAGCCCCCTCACCGGCGCTTCATCGAGATGGGTGATGACGTCATTTGGCATAACGCCGGCTCTTGCAGCAGGCGTTCCATCGATTGGGGCCACGACCTTTATCAGGCCTTCCTCCATGGTAAGTTCGATGCCGAGCCCTCCAAACTCGCCGCGAGTCTCCACCTGCATCTCGCGCAGACCCTTGGGATCCATGTAGTTTGAGTGTGGATCGAGCCCTGTAAGCATTCCATTGATCGCGGACTTGATGAGCTGTCCGTCGTCGGGTTTCTCGACATAATTGTCACGCACCCGCTCGAACACCTCTCTGAACAGACTGAGGTGACGATAGCTGGCGTTGACTGCGGCCTGTGCCCGCGGGCCATCCGACAAAAGCTGCGATTGAATTGTAATTAGCGATGCGGCTAGACCGGTGACAGCGCCGACGAAAATCAGGAAAGTTTTGCGCATCATCGACGACCTTTGGCCTACTGGGCCTTGGGTTTACAGTTTCGTCCTTGCGTTTTGGTTAGCATCGCCAACAAAGCACGGGCCGACCACCTTCAAGGCACCATCCGCAACTGGCTCGCGCAACGATATACGTCCCAACTGCGCATCCATAGGCATTACGGATCAAGACTTAGCCATAATTGCGAAGCGACCTGCGTAAGATAGTAATCCGACGCTGAGGCTGGATCTAGACGGCGCGGGTCGGGCGGCGGGGGTGGCCTCTGGCCTTACAGATCAGCCCATCACATTTGGCATGTCTCAATCGCGTTGGAGCACGTCAAAATATTTTGAGTAATCACTACTTGCATGGGGACCGTGGGCCGTGCTTGACGAGTTCCGCTTATGCGAATGGCATCGCTAATTGTTGCAGCGCTGGTTGCCGCCATCCCCGCGCTGGCGCACTCCTGGTATCCGCTAGCCTGCTGCGGCGAGATGGATTGCTTCCCCATCGTCTGCGATCAGCTGGTGGAGACGGTTTTCGGCTGGCTCTACGTCCCGACCGGCAACACATTCAAGCGTGAGCAAGTGCAGCCGAGTCAAGACCAACATTGCCATGTGTGTCTCGGACACGGGGGTGATCACCGCTCGATCTGCGCGTTCATAGTGCCGAATGCATAGCGGGGCAGAAGAGCTAGAGCAGACAGTCCGCTTGCAAACCCCTTCATTATGAAGAAGCGGAAATCACGTAAGGACAAGGGCGGAAGTACAGTACGACTTTCATCCCGACCATCTCGCATCATGCCGCCAGATCGTCAGACTTGATCCGCTTCACGCCCGCGTTCTGCATGGCGGTCCACGCGGCCGCCAGCGACCCACGATTGTCAATCCCACGCGACGCGTCATCGATCACGAACGTCTCAAACCCCAAGCGCTGCGCGTCCATTGCGGTCCATGCGACGCAAAAGTCAGTGGCAAGCCCGGCAACAAAAACGCGGGTGAGGACACGCTCTTTCAGGTATCCAGCCAGACCGGTCGGTGTCTTGTGGTCGGCTTCGAGGAAGGCCGAATAGCTGTCCATATTCTTGTTGAAACCTTTGCGCACGACGAGCTCGGCATGCGGAATGGAGATCTCCTTCGAGATGTCAGCCCCGGACGTGCCTTGGACACAATGGTCAGGCCAGAGCACCTGGTCGCCGTACGGAAGCTTGATCACCTCGAAAGACGCCTTTCCCGGGTGCGCGGAGGCAAACGAAATATGCCCAGGCGTGTGCCAGTCCTGGGTCAACACGACATGGGCAAACTTCTGCGCAATGCGATTGATGACAGGCACTACCTGCTCGCCGTCCCTGACCGCCAAGCTGCCGCCCGGCAGAAAACAGTTCTGCACATCGACGACGATCAGCACGCTCTTGTCATCAACCGCGATCCTTTCCGCCGCCAAAGCGAACCTGCCCGACGCGAGCAGCACCCCACCAAGTGCAACCGCCATGGCGTGGACGAAGTGACGTCGACTGAACTGTCTCATGGCTGTCTCCACTGATCCCTAGGCCCGGTCTGAATCGTTTTGAATGGAAGAAATTGGCGCTGACCGCCGGTTACACCCCCAAAGGATAGCACGTCACCGCGTGGACGAGGTTGCTGAGGCCCTTGCGAAGTTAAGCTTGCGTAGCGGCCCGCAAGCTCGGGCACGGTTGGTGGCAACATTATGGGACTTTCTTCCGCTGCCAAACTGCGCCCCTGAAGTATTCATACATGCTCGGCGGCAGGTTTTCGTCGTGCGCATCCGCGATGTGTTTGCGTACCGTCTCCGAGTACTGAAAGCGGTCACCGCAAATGCGGCAATGCCATTCGTTGGCGGCGAAGATGTACGGACGCCACTCGGGGCTTCTCGGGTCGTCATTGGGATTGGGCATATTTCAAATCCCGTAAAAAGCCCGGAACCGTGTAGTCCCGCCGGGAGCACCTGTTTATCACCGCGGCCGTATTGATTACGTTCAGAATATTCAAGCCATTCTATCGCATCGCGACGGTTGCGATGGCGCCGCCATAGCTGCCTACGATTGGCGCCGGCCGGCTGGTCGGATAGCCTATGCGCCGAAGAACGAAACGGTGAACGTCGCTGGCGGCGATCAGCCGGAGCAAGTCCGGCGCAGGCACGGGCGTAGCGGGTCGCCTGGAAGCGAGTGTTGCGACCCGGGGAGCAATGCGATGTTCAGATTATCGAGGCACCTAGGAACAGGCCTAATTCTGGCGAGCGCGCTATTGTTAGGGTCGGGGACTGAAGCTGCCGAAAAGATTGTGGTCGGAGTTACCGGAACGCCGACTGCGCTGGCGTGGCCGTTCTACATTGCCATAGAGAAGGGCTTCTTTGCCGCCGAGGATATCACGATCGACAAGATATACGCGCCATCGAGCGCAGCAGTCATTCTTCAGGCTACTGCTGGCGCGCTCGATATGACTGTGGAAGGCGCATTCGTTGACGTGATTCGCGCAATCGAGAAAGGATCTCCACTCGCGATCGTTCGCATTCTCGTGCAAACGCCGCCGTACGAGCTGCTCGCCAAACCTTCGATCAAGTCGCTCAAGGAGCTCAAAGGCAAGACCGTCTCGATCGGCGGCCCGAAGGACGTTACGCGCATCTATCTCGATAGGATGTTGGAGCCAAACGGGCTCAAGGATAGCGATGTCGACCTGGTGTACGCTGGAGCGTCTTCAGCCCGCTTGAGTTCACTTGAGTCAGGCGCGGTGGATGCCGCAATACTGACGGCGCCATTCAACTTCTATGGCGCCTCCGACGGCCTTAGCATCATTGGCCGGACCGCGGATTATATCACTGACCTGCCACAAAATGGCACCGTCGTGAATCGCAACTGGGCCGCGGGCCACATGTCCGCCGTGTCAAGGTTTCTTGCCGCCTTCAACAAGGGTGTCAGCTGGTTTCGGGACGACCGCAACCGTAACGAGGCGATCAATGTTCTTGTTACCACTGGCAACCTGAAGTCAGACGAGGTTGCAAAGAGTTACGACTTTTTTCGCAAAGGCGAATTATTCGAGCCGACCGGTAGCGTTTCGAAGACGAAAATACGTGCTGTCACCCGAATCTTGGAGGGGCTTGGCGATCTCCCGAGTAATATCGATATCGACAAGCTGTTTTTGCCAGGCGTGACAAAGGTAGTCGATTAAAACCACACCATGCACGCAATTCGGATTCATCATCGATGATCGCAGCGCGGCATTGGCTAGCGGAACCGCGCCGCTGAACGCGCCTTTGCAGTGATCATCAAAATCGCCGGCAAGGCCGAGGGCATACGACTGCTGAGGGATAGGCATTGTGGAAGCGCGCCCGCGGGTTTGCACCCAAAGTGATTCCGGCGCCTCATCTCATTTCCCTCCGGCCCACGCGGTTAGCCTCTTCGAAGTAAGCATCACGCAGGACCCTGGTCTCGCGCTCCAGGGCTTCCAGACGGTGCTTGAGTAGATCGTCGATGCGGACGATACCGGCAAGCTTGCCGTGGCGCAGCACGGGCATGTGGCGCATGCGATTGCGCGTCATCAGCTGTATCGCGCGGTCGACACCCTCCTCCGGGGATGTGGTGAGCACGGGAGATCGCATGATTTCCTTCACAGGCATCGACGCGGCAGTCTGGCCGTACTGAGAAAATGCGTCCGCGAGAGCGCCGTCGATCCTTGCGCACAACCGGTCCGCTGCCCTCTTGACACTGGCTTCCAGGTCTATTGCCGCGATGTGGGTGCCCTTCTGGCTCAGAATGATTTCGATGGTCATCGTTTCCGCCTGGCGCTCGGCACATCCAGCCTTCAATACTGACCAAATTGATGCGACACAACGAACGTCGCGGAGTGCCGTTTACTATTTTGTGCGCCCAACAATCACGACCGAGCCTGCTTCGGGTAACGCCCGAGGTAACGGGGCGCCTAGGAACGTTTTTCCCCGCCTCGGGCGCAGTCCGATAGGGACAGCCGGAAAAACTTACTGGTGAGCGTCCACGCCCACTCTGGCGTGACGTTCTATCGGGCACCAGCGCCCGAGACAGGTTGGCTCCCCGTCGCTCGCCCCCAGTCTGGCCCCCGCGCACAAAACTTTGGCCCAGCGCAACAAGCCCGGCCCGCCGCTCCGTGCGACCCACGGTGTGCAAAACCCGGAGGTCGAACAGATGGTCGAAGTGATGATCGCAACCGGGATCGCCGTGATGCTCGTCGTGGTGGTGATCGACGGATTGGCAGCGCCGGGGAGGATCGAGATGGCGCTGTTAAGGGCGGCGCGAGCCGCTGCAGCCCAGCGGCGCCTCATGGCCGCTGTCCGGCGATGAGCGCCAAAGTAATCCGCGACGTCTGCCTGATGGCGGCGCTTGTAATCGCCTTGGTCGCGCTGCGGGCGATGCTGGCATGAGCCCGCTCATGAGCGACGTGCCGGGCGTGGCCATTTTCTCGCGACCACCACGAATGACCGCCGAATGGGTGCTGCGATGACCGCGCAGGAATTGTTGGCGACGCTTGGCGCGACGCTCGTCGCCCTGGGTTGATGGCGGTGCATTGGATCGCGACGATGTTACAATGAGCGGCGCACTTTGCATTGCAAGCACGCGCGCGCCGCCTCAAGCGGCGTAAAACAGCTTCGGCGGTGGGCCTCCATTGCCAAGCCTGCGAACGCGTACCCGAACCTTCCTGCGTTCGCCTTCGCTTGCAGATGCTCCCCGGTCACCTTGTATGCGGCTTCGTCCGCATCTCCGGCCGCGACAAACCGCGCGTCTTGCTCCTCGCAACGGCCACGGCGCAAGGCTCGACCTCGTATATGTCCAGGGTACTCATGATGCGTCATCCACCGGGTTTCTGGAGGGAAGACCGGAAGAAAGCAGTGACGCCCATCACGATTAGGTCGCGTCAGAGCAGCACGATTGAGTGCGCGCTGAAAGCGACCTTCCGTGATGGCGATCACAGCGCCGACGCAGGGCGAGTATTAGCCCTCGTCGCCATCGGAGATGCGATGGAACGACCATCCCGCATCACAGCACAGGGAGCGATCCATGAGTCACAAGTACACTGCTCTGTTTGTTGTCGTCGCTGCATTAACTGCGCTTCCAACCATCGCGCAAGCTGCGGACGGCTGCGGACGCGGCTTTTATTACAATGGGAGCCGCTGCGTACCGAAGCACGACACGGACTATCGGCCACGCCATCGGGACCGCGGTGTATCCGTGGGCGTCGGACCCAACATGCGGCTGCATTTCGGCGAAGGAAACAATCGTCGCACGCGGCACTACGATGATCGCGCGCCGCGCGGCTTGTCGTTTGACCTCGGGCCGAACATGCGACTTCATCTCAGCGATTAAGCCGTAAACGGGCCGGGAGGCTGAGAGCCGACCCGCGCGAGACCGGCTTCGTACCGGCTCCGTAAAAGCTCCGACTTGCAAAGCCGGGCCGCGCGGGCTCGGCTTTACTTTAAGCCGGGCAGCGGATCGCCACACACGGCCTGCGGAACCATCAGCTCGCTCTGTTTTTGCAGTGCTCGTGCACAAGTAGCGGCGCACGCGTTCTACCCTCTTGTTTCCAGCGGTTGGCGGTGACGGACAAATGTTTGGCCCGGACTGACAACTCCCGCATGGGGCAAGGCGGCTTAATTCATGCTGAAATTGTCGACCTGCCCGATTATCGGAATTTGTGCGAGGGGAACGGATCATGCCACGCAACGCCACAAAAATTGCCCGCCAATACGCTTACTAACAAACTATGCACTCCTGCCCACACACACAGAAAGCACGCCACAAGCTACGCCAATAAGTTTTCTTTGGGATACAGGGATAGAAAAGAAAGCCGAGCATGACCGGAGTAATGGGTCCCCCCCGTGCGAGAAAGGACCATTGCTCACGTTACACGCTCGCTCCCCGCGAACAAGCGGAGGAGCAGCCCAAAAGCGCCTTCTTGTGATCGTCGTCACAAACTGTACTGGCGACGATGGACGACAGTTTCGCCGGGGCAGCGTGGATCTTCGCCCGTAGCGGCGGGACATGGAGCCAGCAGACCAAGCTCGTCGGCACCGGTGCGGTTGGACCTGACCCCGTCGAGCAAGGCTGGTCCGTCGCGCTGTCGGGCGACGGGAACAACGACGCGCACTGGGTTTAGCTTATTAGATCACGGGAGCCGGGCAGTACATCCGGTTCCCTCCATGGTGTTGACGATCTCTTCACGGCGCTCAGGCGTTAGAGGCTGATCTCCCACGAGCTTGTCCTGCAACTGGCGACATTCCTGCGCCCGCTGGACCTGTTTCTGGAATTGATAGTCCTCCTGACTCCGCGAACTCCCGCAGCCAACCAGGGTCGGCATGGCGGCAAGCAAGATCATCCCGAACTCTCGCGCATTCATTCCAGTGTCTGCCCAGTATTGACTTCACTACTGCGGAGCCTCCGGACCAAAGATTAACTATTTCTTTAACGTCGAGATCACTTGTTAGTTGCGGGATTATTGTCGCCGTCGAGACTAAGGCTTGCACCAATTGCGCCATTGGGCGCCACGTTCAAGTTCTGGCCCAACCTGACAAGATTCAAACTTTATTAACCATGTACGTGGCCTATGTTCGAGTCTCATGGCGAGAAGTGGGTCGGCATGCGCGTTTTGCTGATCGAGGATGACCACGCCACCGCCCAATTCATTGAGCGGATGCTCAAGTCCGAGGGCTTCAACGTCTACACCACCGATCTGGGCGAAGAAGGCGTCGATCTCGGCAAAGTCTACGATTATGACATCATCCTGCTTGACCTGAACTTGCCGGATATGTCGGGCTTTGAGGTGCTGCGCACGCTCCGCCTCGCCAAGGTGGAAACTCCGATTCTGATCCTCACCGGGCTCGGTGGCATCGAAGACAAGGTCCGTGGTCTTGGCCTTGGTGCCGACGACTACATGACCAAGCCGTTCTCCAAGGACGAGCTGG
>Ga0306921_10004912_pt1 | contig 13817 bp, 11 predicted proteins | sample sta12Cox44000080_FD_203760 | JGI IMG/M metagenome (GOLD analysis project Ga0306921, IMG submission 203760) | Lab enrichment of tropical soil microbial communities from Luquillo Experimental Forest, Puerto Rico - statoxic.12C.oxic.44.000.080 (v2)... | ecosystem: Environmental > Terrestrial >... | reverse complement strand
GATGTCGGCGGTGGCCAGCACGTCGTCCAGGGTGGCGACCTGGTAGCCATCCATCGCCGCCTGCAGTGCGCAGATCGGGTCGATCTCGGTGATGACCACCCGGGCACCCTGGCCGCGCAGCGACTCTGCGCAGCCCTTGCCCACGTCGCCGTACCCGCAGACGACGGCGACCTTGCCACCGATCAGCACGTCGGTGGCGCGCTTGATGCCGTCGATGAGCGAATGCCGGCAGCCGTACCTGTTGTCGAACTTGGACTTGGTGACCGAGTCGTTCACGTTGATGGCGGGGAAGAGCAGGGTGCCCTCCCTGGCCATGTCATAGAGGCGGTGCACGCCGGTGGTGGTCTCCTCGGTGACCCCGATGATGCCCGCACCCATCCGGGTGAACCGGCCCGGGCCGGCGGCCAGGCTGGCGCGCAGCAGGTCCAGGATGACGGCGAGTTCGGCCGGGTCATCCGGGCCAGCCGACGGGACCGCGCCTGCCTGCTCATATGCGGCGCCCTTGTGCACCAGTAGCGTGGCGTCCCCGCCATCATCCAGGATCATGTTCGGCCCGTCGGCACCCGGCCAGGTCAGCGCCTGGTCAGTGCACCACCAGTACTCGGCCAGTGTCTCGCCCTTCCACGCGAACACCGGTATGCCCCGCGGGCTGCCGGGGGTGCCGTCCGGCCCGACCGCCACCGCGGCGGCAGCGTGGTCCTGGGTGGAGAAGATGTTGCAGCTGGCCCAGCGCACCTGGGCACCCAGCGCGACCAGCGTCTCGATCAGGACCGCCGTCTGGATGGTCATGTGCAGCGACCCGGTGATCCTGGCCCCGCGTAGCGGCTGGCCGGGCGCGTACTCCTCGCGCACCGCCATCAGGCCGGGCATCTCGTGCTCGGCCAGCCTGATCTCCTTGCGCCCGAAATCGGCGAGGGCAAGGTCGGCAACCTTAAACGGAAGGGATTCGGCTGGCATGTCCACTCCTGGTGCGGCGCTGCTGATGAGACTGGTGGGCCCGGCCCCGCCCGGCGGCGGCGCCCGCGGCACCTCCGACCGTACGGGAAGAGAAGCCCGCCGTGCACGCCAGCGGCGATGTTTCTGACACAAAAATGTTAGATTTTCTGTATGAGGATCACCGAGGCCGCGCAGCGGCTGGGCACCTCCGCCCGGATGTTGCGCTACCGGGATCTGCTCGGCCTGCTGCCACCGGTGCGCGAACCAGGCCCGGGCAGGCGGATGGCCGCCGCCGCCGTGCCGCCCGCGACACGACCAGCGGCCGGGCGGGCGGCAGCCGGTGACGGCGGCCGGCGCCCCGCGCCGCGGCACCGCCGGTTCACTGAGGACGACCTGGCGGCGGCCGCCCTGGCGCTGGGTATCGAGCGGCGGCATGACATCAGCCCGGCCGCGCTCGCGTTCGGCTTGCGGGTGCTGACCGAGCCCACAGTCCGGGCCGATGTCGCCGAACTCGGCCGCCGGGTCGGCCGCATTCCCCCGCTGCCGGCCCGCGCGCTGGAGTTCGAGAAGGAGCGGGCGCTGCGCCTGCTCAGCCTGGGCCCGGCCGCCCGGCCGGGCCCCGGTCAGTCCGCCGGGCGGCGGGCCGCCCGGATCGCCGGGTCGGTGGTGTCGGCCCGGGACGACTCGTACAGGTCGGGCTCGAGGTAGATGATCTCGGCGATGGGCACGGCGGCGCGGATCCGGCGTTCGGCCGCATCGATGCCGGCCGCGATTGTGCTGGCCTGGTCGGACCCGCGGACCGCGATCTTGGCGGCGACCAGGAGGGTTTCCGGGCCGATGTGCAGGGTGCGGAGGTGGATCACCCGCTGCACCTCCGGCCCGGCCGCCAGCGCGGCGACGATCGCCTGTTCCACCTCGGCGCTGGCGGCTTCGCCGATGAGCAGGCTCTTGGTCTCGACCGCCAGCACGACGGCGACAGCGGCCAGCAGCAGGCCGATCGCCAGCGAGCCGAGTCCGTCCCATAGCCCGTTGCCGGTGACCACGGTCAGCGTCACACCGGCGGTGGCGAACGCCAGGCCGGCCAGCGCGGCCGAGTCCTCCAGCAGGACGGTCGGCAGTTCGGGCGCCTTGGCGCGGCGGATGAACGCCAGCCAGCCGTGCCTGCCCCGGAACTGCCGGGACTGACGGACGGCCGTCCGCAGCGACAGGCTCTCCAGCACGATCGCGACCGCCAGCACACCGAATGCCACCGCGGGCGACCTGATCGGCGCCGGATGGGTGACCTTGTGGATGCCCTCGTAGATGGAGAACGCGGCCCCGCCGGTCAGCAGCACCACCGCCACCAGGAAGGCATAGAAGTACCGCTCCCTGCCATACCCGAACGGATGCTCCTCGGTCTGGCCGCGGGCGGCCCGGTTGCGCCCCAGCAGGAGCAGCATCTGGTTGCCGCAGTCGGCGACCGAATGCACCGCCTCGGCCAGCAGCGAGGCGGAACCGGTGATGGCGTAGGCGGCGAACTTGGTGGCCGCGATGCCCAGGTTGGCACCGAGGGCGGCCAGCACCGCCCGCAGGCCGGCGCCACCGTGACCTGCGGACTCAGGATCCGCTGGCGCTGGCTGCGGGCCCGGCCGGCTGGTCATACCCTGGCTCCTTGGCCATCTGCTAGGCGATCCGTGCCTTCAGTTCGGCGATCGTGGCCACCGGGCCCGGGTCGATGCCCTGGGCGATGGCCAGGTACACCGTGGCGTAGTCGATCAGCTGGACCAGGCTGGCCAGCCGCTCCAGCGGGCCGCCGCCGGCGGCGGCCAGCTCGGTAACCTCGATGCCGCGCCCTGCCGCCAGCCGCGCCGACTCTTCCCGCCGCCGGGCGACCTGTGGATGCTCATGGCTGTCCCGCAGCAGCACCAGCCGCAGCGGGACCGGCGGGAGGCTGGTGGCCGCCCCGTCCGGGCCGCCGGCGAACCGGCCATCGAACGTGACCACCTGGTTATGGTTGGCTTCTGGCAGCATGCCGTGCACCGCCGGGTATTTCGCGTTCTCGTTGAGCTGGCAGGCGAACCGGTAGGCGGCCACCCCGGCCAGCGGGGAAGTGCCCCAGATCATCGGCAGCGTGCCCGCGAGGTCCAGCGCGAGCAGCTTGGCGGGGTTGACGAACGTCTCACTGCCGGGGCGGCACAGGTGGGAGATCCGCTCCAGTTCTGCTGCCGCTGCCTCATAGTCACTGGCAGGGACGTCGATCAGCCCGAGCCGGCTGGCCACCACCACCAGCGGCACCGACAGCGCCCACAGCGTGGACCGCGGCATGCCGGCCGACTGGACGCCGATGAACGGCGCGTGAGCCTGCTTGGCAAGCTCGGCCAGTGCCGAGTCCCGGCCACCGACCCCGATCAGCCCGCAGCCGCGCCGGACCGCCTCGGCCGACGCGGCCAGCGTCTCCTCGGTCGCGCCGGAGCACGACACGGCGATCACCAGGTCGGCCGCGCCCACCCAGGCTGGCAGCTGGTAGTCATGCACGGCAGCGACCTGCACCGGGCAGCCGGGCCCGCTGACTGCCGCCAGGATGTCGCCGGCCACGCCCGATCCGCCCATGCCGGTGACCACGATGGCCCGGGGCCGGCCAGCGTCGGCGATCTGGCCCAGGTCCACCTCCTGGGTGGCCAGCACCGCGGTCCGCACCTGCGCGGCGGACGAGGCGACCTGGCGGAGCATGTCGGCCGGGTCTGCCTCGGCCAGCCGGCCGGGGCTGTCCATGCGCTCCTGGGCGTCCAGAGTCACCCTGCCTCCCGGGGGCGGCGTGCCTCGTCTACCAGCAGCACCGGGATGTCGTCGCGCACCGGGTAGGCCAGGCCGCACGAGTCACTGGTGCACACCAGCTCGCTGGCCTGCTCATCGGCCCGCAGCGGAGCGTGGCAGGCTGGGCAGGCCAGCAGGTCAAGCAGCCATTCGTCGATTTTCACTGCCTCTCCCAGTCCTCTGGAGCTACCCGGTCCCGCCACGAACGATGCCCAGCACCTCGTCCCGGATGGCGGCCAGGGTAGCCGTGTCGGCCGCCTCGGCGTTGAGCCGGAGCAGCGGTTCAGTGTTGGACGGGCGGAGATTGAACCACCACCCGCTGCCCTGCACGGTCAGGCCGTCCAGGTCGTCCATGGTGATGCCGGGCCGGCTGGCGAACGCCTGCCGGACTGCCCGGGTGGCCAGATCCTGGTCGCGGACCTCGCTGTTGATCTCGCCGGTGGCATGGTAGCGGCCGTAGCTCGCCAGCAGGTCTGACAGCGGCCGGTCCTGGGATCCCAGCGCCGCGATCACATGCAGCGCGGCCAGCATGCCCGAGTCGGCGAACCAGAAATCCCGGAAGTAGAAGTGACCCGAGTGCTCGCCGCCGAACACCGCGCCCGTCTCCGCCATCCGGGCCTTGATGAACGAATGCCCGACCCGCGTCCGCACCGGGGTGCCGCTGTGCTCGGTGATGATCTCGGGCACCGCGTGCGAGGTGATCAGATTGTGGATGACCACCGCACCCGGTTCCCTGGCCAGCTCCCTGACCGCGATCAGCGCGGCCAGCAGCGATGGCGAGACCACCGCCGCGCGCTCGTCCACCACGAAGCAGCGGTCCGCGTCACCATCGAAGGCCAGGCCCAGGTCGGCACCCGACTCGACCACCGCCCGCTGCAGGTCGCGCAGGTTGGCAGGATCGATCGGGTTGGCCTCATGATTCGGGAAGGTGCCGTCCAGTTCGAAGTACAGCGGCACCACCCGCACCGGCAGCCCTGCGAGCACCTCCGGCACGGTATGGCCGGCCATGCCGTTGCCGGCGTCCACCGCCACCGTCAGCGGGCGGATCCCCGACAGATCGACCAGCGACTGCAGGTAGGCGGCGTACCCGGGGAGCAGGTCGCGGGCGGTAATGGTGCCGGGCGGCCCGGCCGCGGCGGGAACACCCGCAGCGGTCATCTCCCGCAGTTCGGCCAGGCCGGAATCCGCACCGACCGGCCGCGCCCCGGCGCGGCACAGCTTGATTCCGTTGTACTTCGACGGGTTGTGGCTGGCGGTCACCATCGCCCCGGGCAGGTCCAGGCTGCCGCTGGCGTAGTACAGCAGGTCCGTCGAACCGAGCCCCGCCGCGATCACGTCCGCACCCTGGCCGCTGGCGCCCCGGGCAAAGGCGTCGGCCAGCGCCGGCGAGGACGTGCGCATGTCATGCGCCGTCACCACCGCCGCGGCCCCGGTCAGCCGCACGAAGGCGGCCCCGACCGCTTCCGCGACCCGCTCGTCGAGTTCGTCCGGAACGACACCGCGGATGTCGTAAGCCTTGAAGATCTTCGCGTACTGCCCCACGTCGGCCTAGCCTCCCGGTCATTGTCAGTGGCGCCGCCGGCCAGCGCATCGCGGCCCGGCCTGGCCGCGATGCACGGACACCGAGCCTACCGGTCCCCCGCGCCGCCGACGGTGGCCCGGGACACGCCGGTGACCGGGGATCCCCGCAGTGGCCTGGGCTTGGCGAATATGCCGTTGACCCTCAGGCGCCGGTTCTGATGGGGCGCCGGCGCGGACTCCTGGGCGTGGGCGGGCAGAGCGCGCCGTCCCCCTGGTAGCCGCTGGCCGGCCGCTAGGGCTGCCCGGCCTGGTTCTGCGGGGATGAGCGGAGCACCCGCAGATGACCGCGGCGGCCGACTTCGACGCCCTGGCCGATCGGTTCCAGCCCGTCCGGCAGCGCGGCCTCCCTGACCGCGTTGGCCAGCGCCTCCAGGTCGTCGGGATCGGTGGTGACCTTGTCATCCTGCCCGGCGGGCAGCCGGACCACATCCCAGCCACGGGGGACCGTGAGCCTGCCAGCGTGGGCGGCGCACAGATCGTAGCAATGGGGCTCCTGGTAGACCGCCAGCGGCCCGAGCACAGCGGTCGAGTCGCGGTACACGTAGGTCAGGGTGTACAGGGCGGGTTGCCGGCAGGCGGGCTTAGAGCACCGCCGGGATGTCATTGGCGCGCCCCGACCTGGCCCGGCGCAGCGCCAGACGGCGCCATCCCGGCCGGATCGCGCGGCCACCCTGGGGCAGGTTCGCGCGAAGGGCTCACACCGGCAGACCGTACTCATCCTGGCACCAGAACGCCATCACCCCGGGCTCTCTGCGGGCTCGTGTCTTGGCGGCGGCGGCGGGCGGCGGCGGTGTGGCCGGCCAGCGCAAAGGCTGGGGCGCTGCCGGCCGGGCCGGGTTACCCTCGGGGACGTGGACAGCGGCACCGGGAACGGCCCGGAGCGGGCCCGGCGGATCCGGCGGCGGGACCGGCATGGCCGGGGCCTCCGGGGCGTGCTCGCCCCACCTGGCGTGCCGCTGCACCGCAGCCGGGCACACCGGTTCGACGAGCTGGTGCTGCAGGCCGTGGCCCGGCTGGAGCCGCGCTGGGAAGCGCATCTGGCGGACGTGGAGTTCGCGGTGGAGGAGATCCCGCCGGTGGACGTGCTGGGACCCGGGCCAGTACCGCTGGCCCGGCTGGAGGCCAGCCCGGCCCGGGGGGCGCCGGCGGCTGGCCGTGGTGACAGCGCGGCTGGCCGGCGGCCAGCGCGGATCGTGGTATACCGGCGGCCACTGCTGGCGCGCGCCGAGAGCGACGAGGATCTGGGAGAGCTGATCTTCGAGGTGGTCGTGGAGGAGTTCGCCCGGCTGCTCGGGCTGGACCCGGAAGATGTGGATCCGGGTTACCCGGCCGAGGACTGACCCGCCGCGGGCCGGGCACCCCGCCCGGCCTGCGGCTCACGGCACAGTGGTGATAGGCACGTTCCGCACCTGCGGCAGCGGCACCTTGGTCAGGACGCTGGCCACCGGCAGCATGTCCTGGATGCGGCCGCCGGTGCCGCTGCGGATGACCACCCGCCCGACGTAGAGCGGGCCGGAGCCGGCCAGTGGTGTGATCACTACCGCGAAGGCCGAGGCGCGCCCGGAACCGCCGCCCTTGCCCAGCACCTCGACCAGGCTGTGACCAGCGGCGACCTGGACGATCTGGGTCTTGCCGGTGCCACCGATCTCGGTCAGCCGGGCCCGGGCCGCCGCGCCGGGCGCCGACAGCACCAGCTGGGAGTCGGTGCCGCCACCAGCGCGGTTATACGCGACCACGCCCTGCTGCTGGAGCGGCAGGACGGCCGCGGTGAAGGCACCGGGGGCCCCGGACGAGCCGCCGGTCACCATGGCCGAGGCGGTGATCGGGACGTTCGACGTAAGTTTGAGCGCGGCCGGCACCCCCGACAGCGACGGCAGATCGATCGAAACGGCCGCGCCGCCGGGGATGTCCAGGCCGGTGCCGCCGGTGGGCTGGTAGGAGCCCCTGGCCGTGACCGCGGTCAGTTCCAGGTGCGCGTCCCGGGTGCCGGGCACGGCCACGAACACCTGCCGGGTCCCGGCCGTGGCGGGCAGCCCGGGCAGCACCACCCGGTCGGCGGGTCGCTGGGCGATCGGCAGCCAGCCGCCGCTGCCACCGGTGCTGGTGGCCTCATCAACGGCCGCGACCACCTGCCCGACACTGGTCCGCACATGCAGCGCCACCACCCGGGAGCCGTGCAGGACTGTGGCCAGGGACTGCACGACCATGCTGCGTGGCGGCACGGTGATGCCGGTGTCGGTGCTGCCCTGCAGGGGGCCGGCGTCGGTGGAGGCCTCCACGTTCACCTCGGCCGACTGACGGCCCGCGTTGAGCAGGTGCAGGTCGATCCGGGCGGCGGTGTGCTGGCCAGGCCCGACGAACCAGAAGTCGGTGCCAGGGCTGGCGCACCGGCCGGCGGGCACCCCGGTGGCACTGACCTGTTCCACTTCCAGCCCTCGTGCCATCGAACCGGACGCCTGCACAACCACCCCGCCGGGCACGGTAACGGTCTGGATCTGCGGCCCGGAGACAGCCGGCTTGTGCCGGGCGGCGGAGCTGGCCCTGACCGGCGCAAGCGCCAGCTGCCCTGGCTGGCTCACGCTGGGCAGTTGCCTGCCGCCAGCCAGCTGCACCAGCTGGGCCTGCCCGGGACCAGCGGTGGCCGGCGCGGCGATGAGGGCGACATCACCGGCGGCCTGGCCGCCAAGCGACGGGCAGCCGCTGACGGCCGAGGTGGCCGCCACGGCCGCCGGCGGCAGCTGAGGCCGGCCATCCCCCAGGGTGACGGTGTGCCTGAGGGTGGTCAGCCCATACACCGCACCCACCGCCACCAGCACGGCCAGCGGTGCGGCAACCCGGTTCACGCTGAGCCCGGTCACTGGTCCACATCCCGCGCATTCGACCAGTCAGCGTGCCCGCCGTCTCCGGTGCCGGCAGCGGGATAGCCATCCATCGGCCGGCGGCGGCGGCGTGGCAGCGGCGGCAGTGGGGAGAGCAGCCCGTCCTCAGCGGGCGGCTGGCCCCGGGCCACACCCGCGCCGGTCACCTCACTCTGCTGCGATCCGCGCCGGGCGGACGCTGAGCTAGCGGAGGCGGACCGGCCGCCCCGCCCTGGCCACCCGAGCCGGCCCCTCCGCCTGCCCCGCCGCGGAGCCGGCGCGTCCGCTGGCCGGTCGCCGGCGCTGTGGTCCGGGGCCGGCTGACCGCCGTACTGGGGGTCGGGGGCGTACTCCGGCCGGCCTCGCCCGGTGTCCGCACCGTAACCCGGCGGCCGCGGGCCGGTGTCGGGGGCATAAACCCCGCGGCCAGCGGCCGGGCCCGGGCCGGTGTCATAGGCCGGCCGCGCGTGGCCGCCATCGGTGTAATAGCCTGGCCGCTCCTGTCCGCCATCGGTGTCATAGCCCGGCCGGCCTCGGCCCCGGTCAGGGTCGTAGCCCGCCCGTCCACCACCGGTGTCGTGAACAGCCCAGTCACCACCGGTGTCGTGAACAGCCTGGCCACCGCCGATGTCATGCTCCGGCCCGCGCCAGCCCGGCCCAGTGTCAGCCCCCGCCCGGTCCCGCCCGGCGTCGGTGTCATAATCAGGCCGGCCACTGTCGGTGTCATAACCGGGCTGCCCGCGGCTGGTGTCGTAACCGGGGCGCCGGTGGCCGGAGTCATAGCCGTGGCGGCCGCGGCCCGCGTCTGTGTCAGTGGCATAGCCAGGCCGGCCCCGGCCGGCCTCGCTGCTGTCATAGGGCACGCCACCCCCGCCGGCGTCATGGCCGGGCGGCCGGTAGCCCGAGCTGGTGTCATAGCCTGGCCGCCCCTTGCCCCCATCAGGGCCGTACACCGCACGGCTGCCGCCGGTGCCGTAGCCCGCCGTGCCACCACCGGGGTCGTAGCCAGCCCGGCCATCGCCGGTGACATGCCCAGGCCCACGCCCGCCCGGCCCGGTGTCAGCCCCCGTCCGGCCCCGCCCGGCGTCGGTGTCGTAGCCAGGCCAGCTACCGCTGTCGGTGTCGTAGCCAGCCCGCCCAGGCGGTGGGTACCCGGCTTGCCCCGCGGGGGCCGCGGCGGGCGCACGGCCCGGCCGGCCGGCGCGGACGCCGCGTCCGGTACGGCGCGGCAGCTCCCCGGCGTCACCGGCTGCGGGCGGCGGATAGCTCCTGCCATGGCGGGGCGGCGCAGCCCGGCGGCCCTGGGTGACCATCGCCGGGGCGTCCATCCCCGGGCCAGCCGCCCCCTGGCCAGCCACCGCCCCAGCCGCCGCTACCCCAGCCGCCATTCCCACCCCGGCGGCAACGCCAGCCCCGGCGCTGCGGCCGCCCGCCGCCTGCGCCGCCGCGGTGGCACCTGCGGCCACCGGCACTGGTGGCTGCCGGACCGCTGGCCGGCCAGTTCTATCCCTTCCGTCCTTACCGTCTTTCCCGCGGCGCTGCGGCCGCCGGGAGCCGGCCCGGCCACGCCCGCCATCCCCCGCGCGGGCCCGGCCATGGCCGCTGTGCCGGGCGGCCGCCGCGCCCTCCTCGGCATCACCCGCCACCCGGGCCCCGGGCAGGCCCAGGGCGACCACGATCGCCACGGCCAGGAATTCCAGCGCGACCACGGCGAACCGGCCAAGCTGGCTGTGGCTGATGCTGAGCGTCCCGCCGCCGGGTGGCAGCCGGAATCCCTGGGCCCAGCCATCCACCGGGGTGGCCAGCGGTGTCAGCGGATGGCCGTTGAGCGCCGCCCTCCAGCCACCGGCCGGCTCGGCAAGCACCAGCGTCCCGCCGGCGGCCGGCGCCCTGGCTCCCGAGACACTGACCGTCCCTGAGGAGACCGCGAGCACCGTGCCGCTGGGCTCGGTCACCGTGACCCGGGCCGGGAAGCCGGTCACCTGCCACAGCTCGAACTGCGAGGTGGAGCTCACCGGCCGCAGGCCAGGCACCCCGTCCAGCAGCCGGGCCAGCGGTGCGCTGACCGGCGCGGGCATCAGCACATAGCCGATGCCGAACCGGGCCAGCGAGCGGCCCTGGTCCAGCACCTGGCTGCCGTGCGGGGCGGTGAGGGCGGCCACGCTCAGGTTCAGCGCCCGCTGCGCAGGGGCTGGCAGCGGCAGGTCACTGGCACCAAGCAGCGGATCAGACTCCCGCAGCACCTGGTAGGACACCTGGCCCCGCGGGCCCGCCCGGAGCACCAGCGTGCGCAACCGGAGCCCGGTGTTCGAGGACACCGCCACGAACTCGGGCAGCACGGGGCCGGCCGATGGCGCGACGGGCCCGCTGACCCCGGTCGCCAGCCAGGAGGCGGCGGCCAGCACGGGCGCGGTGCAGGCCACCGCGCACAGCGCCAGCAGCGCGATCCCGCCCGGGCCGCGCCAGCGGCGCCGGCCGAGCAGCCCGGGGAGTGCGTCACCGGCAGCTGCGGCCGCCACCAGCAGGCCCACGGCCGCCAGCGCGAGCGCTGGTCCGGGCCAGGCCGGCACGGCGTGGCCGCTGGCCGCCGACACCACAATCACCCGGGTCAGCGCCGCCGCGGCGAGCAGGCCCAGCAGCGCTACCGCCCAGCCCGCCAGCACCAGCGGCCGCGCGCTGGCCAGCAGTGCCACCACCGCGGCCAGCAGCAGGCCAGCCATCACCCAGTAGGGCGGCAGGCCAGGCCCGCCAGGTGACAGCAGCAGCAGCGACCGGGCCGCCAGATGCGGCACGGCGAGCCCGGGCGGCTGCAAGCCGGCCTCCATGAGGAGCTGGGCCGGGTGGGCGGCCAGAACCACGCTCCATGGCAGCAGCAGCAGCACCGGGACCAGAGCGACGATCGCGGCGTCGATCACCACCGACGGCCGGCCCCGCCGATAGACGGCGGCGCCGATCGCCATGGCGGCCGCAGTGAGCAGCCACACCAGCGGCACGAATGCGGCCACGACGGCCACCAGCACGCTGGCCGCCCACGCCGCCCGCCGCGCCCGGCGGCGGCCCAGGGTGAAGACCCGGGCGGCGGCCAGGCCGATGACCGGCAGCAGCACCAGAGCCAGCGCGGTGCCGAGCCGTCCCGCCGCCACCGCGCCCATGCCGACCGGCAGCAGTGCATAGGCCGCGGCGGCCCAGACCCGGACCGGCACGACCCGGGTGATTCGCCGGGCTGCGAGGTAGGCCGTCACCCCGGCCAGCGGGATACAGCCGATCAGGATGACGTCCACCGCCAGCCACGGCTTCCCGCCCAGCACCGTCGCCAGCAGCGCGATGACCACGACGTAGGGCGGTGTGCTGGCCGCCGTGCCGATCGCGGCTGGGTGGAAGCCTTGCAGGTACTCCGCCCACAGCGCGGATGACCCGCCCCAGGCCGGGGCCAGCTGGCCGCCGCTGAGCGGCCCGGCGCTGAGCAGCCTCCGCTCCGCGGCCAGCGCGATCACCGTCAGCACCAGGAACAGCAGCACGCCCGGGTTGGTCAGCAGCCGCTGCACCAGGCCGGTATCCACCAGCAGCGAGTCGTCATCGGTGGGGTCGTCGGTGGCGTGGTGGGATCCGACCGTGTCGGCCGGCATTTTCCGGGACAGCGTGCTGGTAGCGAACTCGGCCATCCGGCGGAGTGACCGGCCCGGCGGCACCTCGCCACGCAGGCGGCTGAAGGCGGCCCGCCGCCCGGCCGACCGCCGGCGCCGGGCGGAGCGCAGCCGGAACGGATGGCCGGCCACGCTGATGACGGCCAGGAACTCGTCCCGCGCCGCCCCGGGCCGCTTGGCCAGCAGGAAGAAGACTGTGCGCAGCGTGGACAGCACGAGATTGCCGGCCAGCGACGCCAGCATCGGCCCGGCCGGGAGGTTAGCGAGCAGCACCAGCAGCCCGTTGCGCCGGTTCTGCCGTCCCCGCCGGGGCGCGGCGGAGGCCTCCCGCCGGTTCCGGGCCGAGGCCTCCGCGTGGTAGATCACCGCATCGGTGATCACCCGCACCCGGAACCCTGCCTGCTGGACCCGCCAGCAGAAGTCCACATCGTCGCGGTAAAGCAGCAGCCCCGGATCGAACCCGCCCAGATGCTCCCAGACGTCCCGGCGGACGAGCATGCCCGCGCTGCCCACGGCGAGCACATCCCGGTCACCGTCGTGCTGGCCCTGGTCGACCTCCCGCGGCTCGATGCCGGTGATGCGGCGGCCGGCCCGGTCGATGCCCACGCCCGCTTCCAGCAGCACATCCCGGTCGGACCAGTCCAGCACCTTGGGGCCGAGCACCGCCGCCGCCGGTGTCTCTGCTGCGCCCGCCAGCAGCCGCTCCAGCGCGTCCGGCTCGGGCTCGCAGTCGTCGTGCAGCAGCCACACCCACTCGACCCGGCCGCCGGACGCATCGGGTGCTGCCGGCAGGTTGGTGCTGGCGGACCGGTGGCGGAGCGCATTGCCCACCGCAGCGCCATAACCGGTGCTGCGGTCCATCCCGAACACGTTGGCCCGGCCCAGTGCCTCGGCGAGCATCGCCCCGCTCCGGTCCTGGCTGCCGGTGTCCACCCCCACCACCCGCTGGACCGGCCGGGTCTGGGCCCGCAGCGCCTCGGTGAGACGCGGAATCCACCCGGCACCGTCATGAGCGACGATGACCGCGGTAACGACGTGCTGGGGCTGCGGGTTATTTGCCGACACGTATCCGCTTGCTGCTCATAGGTCGCCTGCCGGCCGGGCGGGCCGGCCGTCCGGAGCAGGCGGGGGCACCCGAGCACAATACGCGACCCAGTGGCTGGCTATCAGGAAGACGGCAAGACCCCCCGCTCCCGGGCTGGTCAGCCGGCCCCGCGCTTGAGCCGCCGGCGCTCCCGCTCCGACAGCCCGCCCCAGATGCCGAATCGCTCGTCGTGCTCGAGTGCGTACTCCAGGCACTCGGCCCGGACCTCGCAGCCGCGGCACACCCGCTTCGCCTCGCGGGTCGAGCCACCCTTCTCCGGGAAGAACGCTTCCGGATCGGTCTGTGCACACAGGGCGCGGTCCTGCCAGGCCAGGCCCCCGGCATCGTCCTCGCCGATACCGAACATGCCGAACAGGACGACCTCAGCCACGGCGCACCTCCTACCCTTCGAGCCCCGTCACCGCGCCGCACCCGGCGGCGCACAAACTACATAGATGAAATTACACGCGCGTGTCTTACGCTGAGTCAAGCGGGATCGTGATAATGGCCAAAACTCGTTTCCCGCTCAGGTGCCGTCAATCGGGCCAGATCCCGGGCATCTGGGACTGCTGGGCCGGCCCGGCGAGCGGGTCAGGTGCGGTGGTTGCCAGACTTGCCGGCATGCGTATTACCGTCCTCGCCGGCGGGGTCGGGGCAGCCCGCTTCCTCCGCGGGCTGGCCGCGGCCGCCCCGGACGCCCAGGTCACCGTGGTCGGCAACACCGGTGACGACATCACCCTGTTCGGCCTGCACGTTTCCCCCGACCTCGACACGGTGATGTACACGCTCGGTGGCGGCATCGACGAGGAGCAGGGCTGGGGCCGGGCCGGCGACACCCACGCAGTGCTGGCCGAACTGTCTGCTTACGGTGCCGGGCCAGACTGGTTCAGCCTGGGTGACCAGGATCTTGCCACCCACCTG
>Ga0306921_10004911_pt1 | contig 13818 bp, 10 predicted proteins | sample sta12Cox44000080_FD_203760 | JGI IMG/M metagenome (GOLD analysis project Ga0306921, IMG submission 203760) | Lab enrichment of tropical soil microbial communities from Luquillo Experimental Forest, Puerto Rico - statoxic.12C.oxic.44.000.080 (v2)... | ecosystem: Environmental > Terrestrial >... | reverse complement strand
ACTACGGATCGACGCAAGGCGGCATCGAACGCCAATCGCCTCGCCCAGGGCCGCGTTGATGACATCAGAGGCAACAACGCCGACATAGCCGCGTCCCCAGACGTCAATGGTCACTTGCGGCTCGCTCCACCCCTTGCCGCTGAAGGGGACGATGATATCCGTGCCACCGGGCGACCCAATGCGAAGTCCTCCCTCCTCGATGTGTGGATGCAATGTCGCCATGCGTGGGCATTCGCGCTGCGTGATCATTCTCGAATTACCATCAATCAGCATCCAGTGGCGGTCGTGCTCGAGTCCGTAGCCACAGACTAATGCCTCGTCTACTGCGGTTCCGCGCAACGACTTGATGGGATAGACGAAGATTTCCGCGATGTTCAATGGCACTCTGTGTCACCTCCGCGACGGTTCTCACTCAACAATAATCCGGTCAGCCCATTCCACCAGCGACACAAAGATAACCGGATTACCGAATTTCGCACCCCATTGACTCAGGTCCGCCTCCGTGACCCCACGGGCCCGGGAGCAGGCCCCTCAAGGGAATATAGGGATGCGTTTGGCAACGACCTTGGCAAGTGTTTCACTGAGCGGTGGCCAGCCCACAGGAAAGACTTGATCCGCCAGCGACTTTCTCATCAGAGCTGTCGCTTCGGCGAGGAGAAAAATCTGGACTTCATGCCCAGCCTCGGCTAGGGCAAGGCCGTGCTCAAAAGGAAATGCTGCCCGAGTGGGATCATCCGATCCCCAAGCGCTCTTCAACATGATCTTTAGAGATTTTTTTGTCGGCTCGGCCCGAGTTCCGAGAGCCAGCAACGGAAACCCCGCAAGAAAGGGCAACCCTGCCAGTTGGGCCAAAAAATCGCGTCTTGCCATGTTTGGCTCCTTGAGTTGGTTTGGCTAGAGTTTTGATTTGGCTAGGGACTGGTGCGGACACTATACACCCGAATCCCCGGCGACTGTACCCGATGCGGAAGGAGCGTCAGTCGACCCCACTCGAAAGATCTGCTGTGTTTAGCTGAGGAACTCGCTGCTTCGAACCTCATCGCTGGCCTGCTTCAAATGGTCGAGGGTTCCCAAGTCGCGCCAGTATGCTCCATCCGCACGAAAGGCAGCGATTTTTTCACCGCGCGCGGCGAGGTGGAGATAGGTCTCGATGATCGAGAACGCTCCCGTCTCCGTCATCATGCCGAGCAGTCGCGGCGAGATCACATGAATGCCGCAGAACGCTAAGGCTTCGAACGGTTCGATCGCACGAGCCAGTTCGGTTCGCTGCTCGCGCTCGAAGCGCCGTCCACAGAGGAGTTCCTGCTGATCGAATAGCAGGTAGCGCGAGCTTGGACGATCCTGAACTGCGAGCGTGGCCAGCGCTTGATGTTCATCGTGAAACCGTACCATTGGTACGAGATCGATGTTGCTCAGCGCATCGACATTGTGCAGAAGGAATGGTTCGTCGCGACAATCTTCGAGAAAGAACCACGCGGCCTTCCGCAACCCTCCACCTGTATCGAGCAACTCATCTTCGTGCGAAATCTCAATGCGCATGCCGAAATTCTGCTTCTCAGCGAGATATTCGAAGATCATACCGGCAAAGTGGTGGACGTTGACGATCACCTCGCTCACGCTAAACGCGCGCAGGCGCGTCAGCGTGATCTCGAGCAGCGTCCGTCCGTTAATCTCAACCAGTGCCTTGGGACGATCGTCGGTGAGTGGACGCAGGCGCGTGCCCAGCCCTGCCGCTAATACCATGGCCTTCATTGTTCAGAGTGGTCCAATTCGCGATGGCGCACCGCGACCTCGACCTCACCCCTCTCACGAAGGTGCTTGGCCAATTGCTCCGCGAGGTACACCGAGCGGTGCTGGCCTCCGGTGCATCCGAAGGAGACAGCGAGGTTCTTGAAGCCGCGTTCCTGGTAGTTGCGAACGCTCGCGTCGACCAGCGAAGTAACGTTCGAGATAAAGTGATGCACGGACTCCTGCCGTTCGAGGTATTCGGCAATCGCCGCTTCTTTTCCCGTGAGCGGTTTGAAGCGTTCTTCACGTCCGGGATTCGGCAGGCTCCGCGCATCGAACACGAAGCCACCACCGTGACCAGTCTCGTCTTTGGGAAGGCCGCGGTGGAAGGAGAAGCTGGTGATGTGCACCGTGAGTCTGTCGGACTCCGCTGCGATGCCCTGCAATTTCTCCGAGCCCAGCATCGCTGTGAACGCCGCCATCAGCGAAGGCAGAGCAACCGGCAGCGTCACATTGTGCAGCAGCCAGCGAATGTTCTTCAGTGCGTAGGGCACACTCTGCAAGAAAACAGGCTTGCTTTCGTAGAAGCCGCGGAAGCCATAGGCGCCAAGCGCCTGCATCACGCGCACATATACATAGGCATAGTAATAATGCATAAACACGCCGCAATCGATCGGTAGGAACGTCTCCAGCGTGGAGAGATAATGGTCGAGCAGTTGCCGACGCAGCTCTGGAGGCAGGTCGGCTTTGGCATCAAACAGCAGAGACGCAATGTCATACTGCAGCGCACCCTTGCGTCCGCCTTGGTAATCCAGGAAATAAGGGCTGCCTTCGACCAGCATCACGTTCCGTGACTGAAAATCGCGATACAGGAAGAAATCATGATCGACGCCGAGCAGGAATTTCGTCAGGCGTGAAAAATCGTTCTCCAGAGCCTGCTCGCTGAACGGAATCCCCGCCAGCCGCAGAAAGTAATACTTGAAATAATTCAGGTCCCAGGCGATCGACTGTCGATCGAAGCTCGCGCGCGGATAACACAGCTTGTAGTTGATCTTGTTGCGCATCTCCACCTGAAAGCGCGGCAGAATCGTAATCGCCTGGCGGTACGCTTCAACCACTTCCGGCGCTATTTCCTCGCCCTTCCGATGTTCGGTGAGGAATTGATATAGCGTCAGGTCGCCGAGATCTTCTTCGAGATAGGCGCCGCGGTCCAGGTCCTCTTGGTAAATTTGAGGTACGGGCAGACCGTTGCGCCGGAAGGTCTTCGAGAATTCGAGGAAGGCGACGTTCTCCTCGCGCCCGCTGTACAAAATGCCGATCGCGGAGTTCGGCTCATTCGACAGCCGGATGATATTTCGCCCCGAACCCCCAAGCTGCCCTTCGAGCGGCACCACGCTAGTTGGCTGCCAGTGAAATTGCTTTTCGAAGAGTTGGCTCAGAACTTCGGAACGCTGCGATTCCGCTCCCCCGAGGTTATTCAACCGTGAACTCCGCTTTACGGGCGACCGACGACTGGCCTGCGGAATCCGACGCCTGCAGTTCAACCACGTACGAACCCGGTTGGAGGTGGTCAATGGGCAGGGGTACGCCCATCGCAATGACAGGATTTCCCGGAATTACTGACGAGCCAGTATCGGGCACGCCCGCCTCGAGCTTGGATTGTCCTGTGTTCTTGTCGAGGATACGCAGCTTCAAACTTACCTTTGGCGGCGTGGCATCGGCGATTTGCGGCTCGTACACCTCGAGATAAATCGCCACACGGTCCGAGGTCTTGAAACGGTTTGAGCCCGACGGCACGATCTCGAGTCCCTGTGTCACGAGAGGAGTGCGGTCGGATAGTAGTTGATCGTCGAGCGCCGTAGAAAGGTCCGCGACCTTGTAAAACTGCCGGCTGAGCGCGAGATCGCTGATGCCAAATTTCGATGGATCGTAGTGGTCGACAACTAGCGGCAATTCATACTGGCCATACTTATCGCCCGAATTTACCGCCAGCTTCAAAGAGTACTGGCCGCCCGCAATGTAAAACTGATTTTCGTAGTGATATGGATGCTTGGCGAAATCTTCGTACTGGCTCTTATCCAGGTCGAGGTCCGCGGTGTCGCTAAAGCGCGCAGCGGTTGCGCCGTCAGGCTTGATCGCCATGCCGAGAACGTTGACTGCCGCGTGATACTTGCCTTTCGCTTTGTCGAACTGAATCGCATTCGCGGGTATTTCCATCGCCAGGTTCACTCGCGCCGTCTCCGGTGAGGTATAGAAGTAAGGCGCGGCCACCGTTCCGCCGATTGTGCCCGGCTGATTGCTCAGAGCACGTTCCTCGAGTTGCTTGCTAATAGGTTTGCCAGCGAGCAAGTCGACGGGCTTGGTCATGCAGAATCCGCTGCGCGCTCGCACCTGCGCCCCCGCGCGTTCCACTTTTACTTTGATGGTGTGACAGGTCCCGGTTTGAGTCTCCGGCGGAACATAACCCAGAAGGTAATATTCCGATTGTTCCTTGCCGATCTTTTCGAGACCCGTCGCAAGATCATTGCTGTTGCTGATGACAAACCCGCCGGTTCCGACGGCCACTGCGTACAACACGCGTTGATTCGTTAGGGTTGAAGGGGGAAGTTGCGGCACGATAGCGCGCGGCTGCGTCATGGGATTCTGTGGTGTCGACCATGCTGGCGGCGGCGTTCCAACGCGCGTCGTCGTTGTACCAGTATTGGTTCCACCGCGAGTGCCGGTGCCGTAGTTTCCTCCTCCGCCCGTTTTCGTCTGCGCCACGTAAACCAGCCGCGGCTGCCCCGCTGTGCTTTCGCCCTCCTGCGCTGACCAAGTCTCGGAAGCAAGTTCTGCCCCGTTGAATTCCGGCTTTGTCTGCTCGAAACGGCCCATATTTACCGCATTGCCCACACCGCGAACGTCCACGGGATATACGGCAACGTTTGCTTTATTGCAGGCGTCGATCAGCGCAGTCATTTCTGCTTCAAGATCGGGTGTTAGGGGAAACCCAGTCGTTAGCCAGACCAGGCTCTTACGAGCTGGGACCGTGCCCAGGCTTTTCGCCACGCTGCGCAGCGCAATTAGTACGCTGCGGTTCGAGTACGCGTCGTAACTGCTGAAGATCGGCACGCCCAGCGAGGCGTTCTCGGATTCGGACGATGTCATCTTGGGAGCGCTCACTACTTTCTTCAGGCGCTCAGTATCGTCCGTGAAGTTCTGCGCCACCTGCATGGTGCCGGCGTAATCGAGAATCGCAACGTAGGTGCCGGGCCGCGAATTAGCATCCAGGAACTTGCCTGCAGCGGCGCGTGCAAGCATCTGATGGCTGGCCTTCATCGACTCATCGTCGAAAAACAGCACGATGTGCCGCTTCTGCGCACCAGGCGACGAAGCCGACTGCCCAAACGAGAAGCTCGCAATCTTCTGCTCCTGCTCGTCCTGCCAGATTCGAAAATCGTTTTGCGTCAAGTCTTCGACGTAGCTTCCTTTCTTATCGGTCACCACCACGTCAACCAGAACCAGCCGTGATTCGGCGCGAATCGTTATTCCGGCGTTGGTAGGTGTTTCCGCCGTCTGTTGTGCGTAAGTGGCCATTGGAATAACTGCCGGGCCGAGAAGCAGGCCAGTCACACTGATGAAAATGAATACTTTCGCCAGAATTCCCCGGTAATTCAACGCTGCCTCCAAACCGCTTATGGAATCTCGACCACGTCATTCTGCGCCGTCAGTTTGCCTTGCGCGTCCCGCGCGACCACGCGAATGACATAGCTGCCGCGCTTTACATCAAAGTTGCTCTTTACTGTAATACCGGAATTCAGCTTGGTCAGGGTTTCGTCTTTGATGTGCATCTGGACGGTATTGCTTCTGGCGGAGATGAAATTCGCATTGCGGTCGAAGAGCGCGGCCACCACCGTGAGCTCATTCAGGTTCCGGCCCTCGGACTTGTGAAACGCCATGTGTCGCACGTCGACGTGCACCAGAACTGCAATGTGTGCGTTGTCCGTACCGCGGAAGAACTGCGTCTGGACGCGTAGCGGGAGCTCATGCAGTTCGTTCCGCGAGAAGACTTCGTCAGCAATTTCACGTTGTGCTTCACGCTGCGAGTCACCCGGAGCAGGAGCGTTATAGCCTTTTCGCGCTTCGACCGTCAGCCCCGCACCTTGCTTGAGTTCCACTTTCAGGACGTGGAAGCCCCCATCATTCTTCAGGTTCTGCGGAGCGAACCCCAGCAGGTACGAGTATTCCGGAACCGCAGACAGCTTTTCGACTCCGCTCGCGAGGTCGTTGCTGTTGTGAAAGTAACTGCCACCGGTGGTGTTGGCCATTTGCAGCAGTGTGTCTGCCTGCGCGATCAGTGACGCGTCGTTATAGCGCTGCATGTCCTGTGCATACGCGGCGCTGCCCCAGGCCTTCTGGCTGATATCCACCCCACTCGCTGATTGGGTGTACAAGCCCTTAATGTCGAGCGTGTTGATTACGACGCCGGCGCGGATGGCACGATCCAGATAGTCACTGAGGGCAGCTTGCCGGTCTCCAATGAAGAACCCCGGCGATAGAAATACGATGTTGCGTTGTCCCGGGAGAACAGATATACGGCGCACGATGTCGTTCACACTGGTAAGGACTAGCTGGGTCTGGTTTTCTCCTGCCTGCATTACCCGCTCGGCTGCCTTGCGCGCTGTGGCCTCGACATGAGCACATGCATCAACTTTCCCGTCACAAAGGCAGGCGACAACTTCCTGGATAACCATACTTAATGCCCGCGCGTCGTAGTTTCGGGCGACCTGCGTTGCTGTGTAGTAATCGATCGGCGGACACTCTTGAGCCGTGAATCCGTTCACTGGCCTCGACTTCAGGTTTAACAATGCCGCCTGCAACTTGTCATGATCGTTGGTGAAATCCTGGTCGCCTTGCCCTGATATCGCAAAGATACCTGCATATTCGTCCGGTGGCATTTTCGCGATATGACTCGCCACCGCATTTCGTGCCAGGACGAGATCGTTTGGCGTGGCACCCACATCGTCAAACACGTAGGCCGTGCGGGGCTTGGAGATGAGGCTCAGAGTGTCATCACTGGCAGCCTGGGCCGGAGCAGCTGGTTTGGGCAGAGCCGGAGCATCTGGACTTCGACGTGGTTCCACCGTGAATTTGGTGATGGTCTGCGGTTTCTTGTCGTCAAAGAGCAGGAAGTCTTCCTGCTTGAGATTCCCCACCGCATTCCCCTGCGCGTCACGGACGACTACGCGCACCTCGACCAGGTTCACCTTTACTTGAAAGGTTTCCAGCTCTTCATGAGTTGTCACCTCGGGTACATTCGCTGCGGACTCTTGCGGAGTCGTTCCACTGGGACTTTGTGCAGCGGGAGTTGGAGATTGCACAGCCGTTAAGCCCGTTGCCAACACTAGCAGAGTCAACGCGAGCACGATGCGATGCCAACCGAAGTCGATCATCCGGTCATGTCCGTCTGCGGCGCTCGAAGACGACTGTGTCATTGGATTGGGTCACGTGTGCTGGACGCTCCTGTCGCTGACAGGGGAAGGCGGTCAGGATGTGCAAGCGATCTCCCTGGGATCGCCTCCATCGTACAACTGGAGGTACTAGCTTGTCAGTAATCGGTCGAAGCAAATGCTGATGGGTGGTCAGTGGTCCTCAATTCGCCGGCTGCGGCCTACAAGATCTTCTTGCCGAACGCCGACAGCGCCAGCTCCACCGCCAGCTCCGCCGTCTGGTTGTGCTCGTCGAGCACGGGATTCACTTCGACAATTTCGAAGCTCAGCATGCGTCCATGGTCGGCGATGATCTCCATAGCTAAGTGGCCTTCGCGATAGGTCGCCCCGCCCCATACCGGAGTGCCTACTCCCGGAGCGTCCTCGGGATCGATCCAATCCATGTCGAGCGACACGTGATAGCCGACGGTGCCGCGACCTGCCAGGCGCAGCGCCTCCTCCATTACGGTACGCATGCCTCGCTCATCGATGTCGCGCATGGTGAACGCATGTACGCCGGATCGCTTGATGTTGTCGCGCTCAATTGCGTCGACGTCGCGTATGCCGACGAGCACGCAATTGTCGGGTTGCACCTTAGGACTGAAGCCAAAAATGTTACTGAGCGGAGAATCAAAAAGCCCCATGATCGCACCCAATGGCATGCCGTGCACGTTTCCACTGGGAGAGGTCTCCGGGGTGTTGATGTCGCTATGCGCGTCGATCCAGATGAGGCCGACCTTCTTGTTTTGCCGGCGATAAAACTCCGCCACGCCCGACACCGTTCCCGCGGCGATGGAATGGTCCCCGCCGAGCACAATCGGTATATTCCCGCTCTCGAGAGTCTTCAGAACCAACTCGGCTTCTTTGGTGCAGGTCTCGGTGATTTCCTTGAGGTACTTAGCGCGCGGATCACCTTCCGGCCGCGTCTCCAGCACCGCAACCGACACGTTGCCGCCGTCTTTCACGTCGTAACCGAGCGCCTCAAGCTTGCTTTCAAGCCCGGCAACACGCACGGCCGACGGTCCCATGTCGACGCCGCGGCGTGACTGTCCCAGATCGAGTGGCACTCCGATGATGCGAATCTGCTTGGGCGATTCAATGTTCTCGAGCGGTTTTGTGGCTGGGCTGGTCGCCATTTGTCATCCTGACTTCAAGTCACCTTTGTCATCCTGAGCGGAGGCGACTAGTTTTTCGGTCGCCGTAGTCGAAGGACCCCCCTGGTTGCGTTTATCGTCGTTCCACGGCGGCTCAGGGATACAGCCGATATAGCATGCGCGCAAACGGAATGGTCTCGCGCACATGCTCCAAGCCGCAAATCCACGCCACGGCGCGCTCAATCCCCATGCCGAAGCCCGCGTGCGGAACGCCGCCGAACTTGCGCAAGTCAAGGTACCATCGGAAGGCCTCTTCCGGCAGCTCATGCTGATGAATGCGCTTGAGGAGTAAATCGTATGACGCCATGCGCTGCGACCCGCCGATGATTTCGCCGTAACCCTCTGGCGCCAGCACGTCTACGCAAAGGGCGAGCTCGGGCCGCCCCGGGTCGGGCTCCATGTAGAATGCCTTCACCGCCGCCGGATAGCGATGGACCATCACTGGCCGCTCAAATTGCGACGAGATGTACGTCTCGTCGGGCGAGCCAAAGTCACCGCCGTATTGAAAGCTGTTTTCCAGCAGTCCCTTGGTGTGCGCGTCCTCGAGCATCTTCACTGCTTCGTCATAGGTGATGCGCGGGAAAGGCGTATCGATATTCTCCAGCTTGCGGATGTCGCGGCCGATCGTCTCCAGCTCGGGACGCCGCCGTTCGAGGCAGCGCTTCACAAGGAACGTGATGAACTCTTCGGCAAGCTGCATCAGGTCGTCGAGAGTCGCATACGCGATCTCCGGTTCCACCATCCAGAACTCAGTAAGGTGACGACGCGTTTTCGAGCGCTCAGCCCGGAACGTCGGCCCGAAGCTATATACCTTGCCCAGCGCCATTGCTGTCGCCTCGATATAGAGCTGGCCCGACTGCGTCAAAAAAGCCTGCTCGTCGAAGTAGTCAACGGGGAACAGCGTGGTGGTGCCTTCACACGCAGCGGGCGTAAGAATCGGCGGGTCGGTCAGCGTAAAGCCGCGCTCGTCGAAGAAGTCGCGCGCTGCCTTGATGATTTCCGCCCGCACTCGCAAGATTGCCGCCTGTCGTTGCGAACGCAGCCACAGGTGACGATGCTCCATCAGGAAGTCGACGCCGTGCTCCTTCGGCGTGATGGGATAGGGGTCGTCAGGGTTCACCCGCTGCACGACCTGCGCATCTGTGACATCAAGTTCGTATCCACCCGGCGCGCGCTTGTCCGCACGCACTTTGCCGGTGACGATCACGCTCGACTCCTGCGTCAGGGTCTTGATCGATTCGAACAACGCAGGCGAAACCTGGCTCTTGACCACCACGCCCTGAATCACGCCGCTGCCGTCGCGAAACTGTGGAAACAGCAGCTTGCCGCTCTCGCGCAGGTTATACAGCCAGCCGCGGATGGTGACAGTTTCTCCATCATGCTTGCCAATCTCACGAATCGTAGTAACGGTTGGTAAGGATGTTTGCATGAGTCCTGTCTTTCGATTTCTTTCGATAACAAGTAAGAATGAAGACTTACGCGTCCAACTTCTTGTATGACTCCGTCATTTTCTCCGGAACGTTCTCGTCTTCGACGCCTTCGATCTCCAACACCAGCGCTGGGACATGCGGCAACGAGCGCAGCGACTCGATGGTCTCCTTCCACTCGATCGTTCCATTCCCTGGCCATCGATGTTCGTCGCGCTCACCATGGTTGTCATGAATATGCGTCGTCCGAATCAGGTCCTTAAGCGTCTCCAAGGCGTGTATCACACCCGGAGCCATGTGCGCGTGCCCAACATCGAGACACACCCCGACATCCGTGAAGTGCGCGGTGTGCAACAGCTCCACCAGGCCTTCAGGCTTCGACAGATCGTTGGGGATATTCTCCACCACCACCTGCACGCCCAGCGGCTTCGCGAATGCGCGCAAATGCTCCAACGATGTCATGGCGGCTTCAATCTTTTGTCCGCTCGAGCTCTCGCCGCCTACGCCAACATGCTGCACCAGAAACTGAAACCGGGCATGTTCGGCGACTTCGATGGCCCGCTTGATCTCGTCCATGGCGGCAATTCGGTCGCGTTTTTCTACCGCCGCGATATTCAGCGGAGGAGCGCCGGTGCGTCCGAACTCCTCATCACCGTGCATCGGGGCATGCATAGAGTGAAACGTCGTGCCGGTGCTGCGAAACCAGTTCGCAATCTCGCGCACGTGTTGCCGGTCACCGTAATTGAAGTGCCCGCGCGATCCGAAGATTTCGATGACCTCGGCGCCGCCGGCGACCATGCGATCGAGCAGGCCGGGATGCAGCCGCTCCGTCCTCGCATACACCAGCGATGACATCCCGCGCCGCATCAGAATCCGACCGCCTTTCCGTTGTTGCGGCCGTCACTGGCGCCCAGCCGCTCGCCGCTTTTAGGATCGATAGCGATACACTCCGCGTCGCCCCAGAACTCGCGGTCGTCTCTGATCTTATGCCCCATGTTTTCCAGGATGCGCACTGTATCCGGTGAAATCCCGAACTTCTCCAGCAGGATCAGATCGGGCAAGTACTGATTGTGAAAGCGTGGCGCATTCACCGACTCCTGAATATTCAGACCGTAGTCGATAACGCCCATCAATACATTGGCCACTGTAGTAATTATGGTAGGCCCGCCTGGCGATCCGAGCACGAGAAACAGCTTGCCGTCCTTCAGCACGATGGTCGGCGTCATTGCCGACAGCGGACGCTTGTTCGCGCCCACCGCATTCGCCGGCCCTTGGATGAGCCCATACATGTTGGGCACGCCCTGCTTAGTGGCGAAGTCGTCCATCTCGTTGTTCATCAGAAATCCCAAACCTTCGACCGTGACGAATGACCCGAAGCTCCCGTTTAATGTGGTTGTCACCGACACTGCATTGCCGTCGGGGTCTACCACCGAGTAATGCGTCGTGTTCTCCGATTCGTGGACGATCATCGGCCGCGGGTTCGCGCTGGCGTAGCGATCGAGCTGCGTAAAGATCGCCGGACGCTGCAGCTCAGCGCTGGCACTGGCTTTTTGCAGCGAGATCGTCTCGCGCCAGGCTTCTGCGTAGCGCTTATCAATCAGCTGCGCTACGGGAATCTTCGCGAAGTCGGGATCGCCCATGAACTCGGTGCGATCGAAAAACGCCCGCTGGAAGGCCTCGGCTGTCAGGTGAATGCTCGCTCCCGAGCGGTCGCCCAGCTTGCCCAGATCGTAGCCTTCGAGAATGTTGAGGATCTCTATCAGGGCCACGCCTCCCGAGGACGGCGGAGGCGCGCTGATGATGTCGTAGCCACGATACGTGCCGCGGATTGGCTGCCGCTCTTTTACGTCATAAGCAGCCAGGTCCTGGGCAGTCATCATTCCTCCGCCTTTCTCGATAGCGGCTGCCATCTCTAGCGCCATGGCGCCGCGATAAAAGTCGTCGGGGTTCTTCGCGATGCGCTCCAACGTGCGTGCCAGCTCCGGCTGCTTGAAGACGTCTCCCGGCTGATAGAAGTTGCCGTTACGCTGGAAAATCCGTCGCGACTCAGGAAACTTCGAAAGGTTCTCGTCCTCGAAATCCTTCGCGGTCGCATAGTCGAGCACGAAGCCATCACGCGCCAGCCGGATCGCCGACTGCATCACTTGTTTCAGTGTGAGTTTGCCCCAATGCTTTTCCGCATAGGCCAGTCCCGCCACCGAGCTCGGTACCGCGATTGCAGCGTATCCCACCGTGCTCATGTCCTTGACGACGTCGCCGTTTTTGTCGAGGTACATGTCGGCGGTGGCTTTCGACGGCGCCTTCTCGCGATAGTCGAGGAAGTGCACCTCACCGTTGGGTCGGCGGAAGAGCATGAATCCGCCGCCGCCGATGTTGCCCGCCTCCGGATGCGTAACCGCCAACGCGAACCCCACCGCCACCGCGGCATCCACGGCGTTGCCGCCCGTCTTCATGATCTCGACCCCGGCCTCCGAGGCGTCGGGCTGCACTGACACAACCATGGCATTCGGGGCATGCGTAGGCCGCATCACGCTGCCCGCTAGCGCATTCGCGCACAGGGAGAGGGCGACGATTCCTGATAGAACGGGATTTTTCAATTTCATAAAAGAAAGCCGGGGCCATGCCCTGCCGATTGGCGACGACGGCAATGAAGACACAAGTATTTGAGGCTAGCCGACGCCACCGGTAGAGTCAAATGGTCTCAGAATGTATCGTTTTCCTCGCCGCTACATCCAATCCGCTGCGCCAGAGACCCTTCCTTTTGATCTCACCCCACGAGGAGACGTGATGAAAGCCGTTGTCGCCCCAAAAGTGAATGCCCCTGTCGTTATCGAAGACCGTCCCATTCCGCAACCCAAAGCCGGAGAAGTTCTCATCAAAGTGCACGCCTGCGGTGTCTGCCGCAGCGACCTCGGCGTTATCCTCGGTGAAATGGGGTTCGCCACCTTTCCACGAGTACTCGGCCACGAGGTTGCGGGTGTCGTCGACAAGGTCGGCGAAGGCGTGACCTGGCCCAAGGTCGGAGATCGGGTCGGAATGCAGTGGCTGTTCTCCGCCGACGGCTACTGCGATCAATGCGTACGCGGCGCAGAAATTCTGTGCCCGAATTTGGTCGTTACCGGCGTTACCGCCGACGGTGGTTATCAGGAGTACATGATCGCTCCCGCTCTGTATGTTGCACCTATTCCAGAAGGCCTCGACGACGCCGACGCCGGCCCGCTGATGTGCGCCGGCCTGACTGTCTTCAACGGCATGCGCCAGGCCGGCATTAAGCCGGGCGACAAAGTCGCGGTGATCGGACTCGGCGGATTGGGCCATCTTGCCGTCCTTTACGCTAAGGCTATGGGCGCGCGGGTCGCTGTTGTCTCGAACACGGCCGACAAGCAGGATGAAGCGGAAGAATTGGGCGCGGAATACTTCATTAATACCCAGTCGAAGAAAGCTAGTGAGGGTTTGCAAGCGTGGGACGGGGGCGCAAACATTATCCTCGCCACTGCCCCTAGCAGCCAGTCCGCAACAGAAGCCATTCCTGGTCTCGCCCCCGACGGCACCTTGGTACTGCTCGGCGTCGGAGAAGGGGACATCTCGGCTGCTCCATTTGTTCTGATCGGTGCCCGCCGTCGCGTGATGGGCTCGCCCTCTGGCGGGCGCAGCGACGTGCGAGCCACACTGAATTTCTCGCTGCACAATAAGGTGCTGCCGCGCATCACCAAATTTCCTCTCGAGGACGCCAGCAAAGCGCTCGAGCTGATGCGGACGGGTAAGCTGCGCGATCGCGCCGTGCTGATGATCTCATAGAGAGGCAGCGCCATGCGTTACCGCCCTTGACCGCAATACAACGTTGGCGTGTCCGAGAGAACCAATGTTCTCTCAGGAAATGACAGGAGTGTCAAAAGAATGGGCCCGGAGGGCGTGACAGGATAGCCCGGCACGCAGGCCGCGCAAGCGGCCGGAGTGCTGGGTAGGGTTCGAAACGAGGTCGAGTCCCCGGGGACAGCACATGGCTACGGTACGGATTTAGTCCGTGCCAAACCCATGGGA
>Ga0306921_10004910_pt1 | contig 13820 bp, 11 predicted proteins | sample sta12Cox44000080_FD_203760 | JGI IMG/M metagenome (GOLD analysis project Ga0306921, IMG submission 203760) | Lab enrichment of tropical soil microbial communities from Luquillo Experimental Forest, Puerto Rico - statoxic.12C.oxic.44.000.080 (v2)... | ecosystem: Environmental > Terrestrial >... | reverse complement strand
GATCGAGCTCTCGCCGGCGCCGGCGGGCGGCAGTTCGGGGCGGTTGATCAGCACGACGTCGACTTTCTCAGGCGCCTCGGTGATGTCAAGGATCGGGTACGAGGCCCAATCAACGCTGGTCACCTTGGCTCGGTCGAAAGTGACTTCCTCCGACAACGTGCGGCTCGTGCCCTGGACGACATTGCCTTCGATGCAGCGCCTGAGCCCGTCGGGGTTGATGATCAGTCCGCAATCATGCGCCACGATGAATTTGCGCGCCCACACCTTGCCGGTATGGCGGTCGACCTCGACCTCGGCGACGATCGCGACCACCGCACCCGAGCGCTGGGCATAGGCGATGCCGCGCCCTACCAGCGTGTCGCCATTGCGGTCGGGATTTGGCGACGGCCGTGGCTCCCACTTGGCGCGCTCGGCCGCCGCTTTGACTACGGCGATGTCGCGCGGTGCCTTCAGATAACGCAGGCGGAAGGCGACCGGGTCGGCGCCCACCGCGGCGGCGATCTCGTCGATAAAGGATTCGCTGGCGAACTGGATCTGCGGACCGACCGGGTCGCGCAGATGCGCGGTGCGCAATGGCGAGGCGCGGTCGAGCAATGGCGGGATCGTCTCCCAAGCCAGCTGCTTGTTCGCGAAACCGTAGGATTCGGCGGGCACGCCAAAGCCCTGCAACGGCTTTAGCGGCATTCCGATCAGCTGGCCGGCGAGACTGTAGACGGGGTCGCTCTCGTTGGTGTCGATGTCGACGCGCGAGAAGCCCTTGCTCTCGAAGACATAACCGACCACCGCACCGTCTTTGTCGAGGGCCGCGCGGGCGCGATGGACCGAGGCCGGGCCCTTGGGGTCCCAGCCATGGCCTTCGTAGCGCATGCCCTGGACGCGCACCGGCCGGCCGACCGCCTTCGACAGCAACGCCGCATCGATCCCGGCGTCGCCGGCGTCGTTGCGCCCGTAGGAGCCGGGGCCCGGGACCCAGATCCCGTGCACCTTGTCCGGCGGCAGGCCGAGCACCCGGGCGACCCCGTCGCGCGCGAAATGCGGCTTCTGCGAGCCGGTCCATAACGTCGCCCCGTCGGCGCGCGCATCGACGACCGCGCAGGCTGGCCCCATGCTGGCATGTGATTGAAACGGCCACTCATATTCCGCCTCGACGACCCGCGCGGCACCGGCAAAGGCCGGGTCGATATCGCCCACCGCAACCGGCACCTCGCGCTTGACGACGGGCGCTTGACGGATGTGGTGGTAGAGTGCGGAATTTTCGGGAAAGGGCGGCGCTGCCTCGGACCAAGTGACCTTGAGCCGCTCGGCCGCCTGCACCGCGTCCCATTCGCGCTCGGCGACGACGCCAAGGAACCCCTTGTCGCGCACGACCCGGACCCCCGGAATGTCGCCGACCGAGCCTTCGTCGACCGTGACCGGCACCGCACCCGCGACCGGCGGGCGGATCATCCGGCCGTGAAGCATGCCCGGCACCTTGACGTCAGTCACATAGTGGAGCGTGCCAAAGACTTTCGCCGGGACATCGAAGCGCGGCGGCGACTGGCCGACGATCTTGTAGGCGGCAGGGGGCTTGGGCTTGGCCTCACCCTCGGCGACGAGGTCGTTGCCGAGCTTGCCGTTCCACTTCATCGACAGATCGAAATAGCGGCCGCCGATCAGCTCGCCATAGCCGACCTTGCGCGTCGGATCACCTGAGACGGCGACGACCCCGTCCGTAACCTCGAGCCGGTCGGCCGGGACACCAAGCCGCGCCGATGCCATGTCGACCAGCACGCGGCGCGCCTCGGCCGCCGCGTTGCGCAACGCGATACCGCCCTTCTGCACCCCGGTGCTGCCGCTGGCCCCGCCCTGGTTGACGGTCAAGGCGGTGTCGCCCATCACGACACTAACCCGTGCTAACGGCACATCGAGCTCTTCGGCGACGATCTGGGCGATCGCGACATCGACTCCCTGGCCCATGTCCATCTTGCCGAAATAGGCGACGACATCGCCGTCCGCCTTGATCGCGAGCCAGCTGTCGAGCTGGTCGGGTGCGAGCGGCGGCTTGACCGCGCCGCCGGTTTCGGCTTCGGCAAAACCGCCGGGGATGGCAAAGGAAACAACCAGCGCGCCGGTACCCTTGAAGAGGCTGCGGCGGCCGACCGGGAGATTCGTCATTGCCCCCTCCCCTACGCCGTTCACCGTTAAGCCCCTTGGGCCGCGCGGCGGACGGCGCGCAGGATCGCCATATGGGTGCCGCAGCGGCATTTGAGCCCGGAGAGCCCGTCGCGGATCTGCTGCTCCGAGGGATGCGGGGTGTCGCGCAGCAGTGCCGCCGCGGTCATGATCCAGCCGTTCAGGCAATAGCCGCATTGCGGCACCTGCTCGGCGATAAAGGCCGCCTGCAACGGGTGCGGCTTGTCGGGTGTGCCGAGCCCGGCGAGGGTCGTGACCTTGGTCCCGGCCGCTGCGGAGACCGGCAAGGAGCAGGAGCGGGTCGGCGCGCCGTCGACATGGACCGTGCACGCGCCGCATTGCGCGAGCCCGCAGCCAAAATGCGGGTTGTTGAGCCCGAGCTCGTTGCGCAGCACGTATAAGAGCGGCGTATCAGGTGCGACCTCGACGGTTTGCGTCTCCCCGTTCAGCTCGAAGGTGATGCGTTCGGCCATTTCCGTAGCCCTTCCCGACCTGCCGGGATGAGGTTAACACAGGCGATTGGCGGCGGCGTCATCCCAACGTCAGAATTCCCCTGCCAGCCCGGCAAATATGCGTCAGAATCTCCGGTAAGTGTCTGAAACAGAACAGATCCTCACAGAGGAAATGCGATTTTTCCCTGAGTTTTGCCGGGCAGCAGAAATTTAGGCATTGATTTCAGCCGCCTACGCTCCCGTTCGACATGCAGTCATTCCGCTGCGCAGAATGCACCTATGAACCGCGTTTTCAGCTTCTTTCTCGGGGCGATGGTGACGCTCCTCCCTGTCGTGGCCGTTGCCGCGGAAGGCAAGATCGTCGTCGCCTCGAAGATCGACACCGAAGGGGCGTTGCTCGGCAGCATGATCGCGTCCCTGCTCGAAGCCCGAGGTCTCGCGGTCGAGAACAAGCTCCAGCTCGGGCCCACCAACATCGTGCGCGCCGCGATTCTCGCCGGGCAGATCGACATCTATCCCGAGTACACCGGGAACGGCGCCTTGTTCTTCCACCTGGAGCAGGATCCGGTGTGGAAGGATTGGGCAAAGGGCGCCGCCAAGGTGGCGGCGCTCGACCGCGAGAACAACCACCTCGTCTGGCTCGCGGCAGCACCCGCCAACAACACCTGGACGATCGCATTGCGCCAGGACGTAGCCGATCGCCACGGCCTCAAGACCATGGGTGACTTCGCCAAATACCTGGCGAGCGGAGGTGCGATCAAGCTCGCCGCCTCGGCGGAGTTCGTCGAGAGCCCGGCGGCATTGCCGGCCTTCGAGGCGACCTACGGTTTTCGGCTCGAGGACGCGCAGCTGCTGACCTTGTCGGGCGGCAACACCTCGGCGACGTTGCGCGCCGCAGCCGAGGGGACGTCGGGGGTCAACGCCGCGATGGCCTACGGTACCGACGGCGCGCTCGCCGCCCTCGGTCTCACCGCACTCGAAGACGACAAAGGCGCACAGGTCGTTTACGCGCCGGCGCCGGTCGTGCGCGAAGCGGTGCTGCAACAGCATCCTGAAATCGCGGCCGTGCTCGACCCGGTCTTCGCCACCCTGACCCTCGAGACATTGCAGCAGCTCAACGCCAAAATCGCCGTCGAGGGCGAGGATGCCGCGGCGGTCGCGACGGCTTACCTGACCTCGAAGCAATTCCTGCCGTGACCCTGATTCGCAACCAGGTGCTGCTCACCTTGGTCAGCACCTCGGTTGCAGCTGTCGCCCTGTCGGGCTTTGTCGGCTACGCACCGAACCGCCTGGTCTCGGGCAGACCCATCGGCTTGTGGCAGGCCGCCGGCCTCCCGGTTACCGCCGCCATAGTGCTCATGGGCGCGGTGCTGCTCGGGCTGTGCTTCGCAGCCCCGAGCCGCTCGCTGCACTACGCCGAGGCGGCGCTCGCAGCCGCGCTGTTGCTGGTCGTGCTGGTTGCCGCGGGGGCGGCGGCGAGCAAGCTGGCGCCAGGCGTGAAACCCGCGGGCCGCATCTCGCTGGGGGCGGCGTTCTGGGTGATCGCCTCCTGCGCAGCACTCGCGGTTGCCGACGCGTTGCAGCGGCTCGATGCCGGGCCGGCAGCGCGCGTGCTCGTGGTGGCCGCAATCGGCGCCGGCATCGCCGCGCTGGCATTTGCCGGGACCTCCGACACCTTGTCGATCGCTCGCGAATACGCGACCCGCCGGCAGGTCTTTGCCGATGCTCTGTTGCGCCACATCGCACTCGTTGTCGGCTCGGTCGGGCCGGCCATCGCAATCGGTTTTCCGCTCGGGGTCGCAGCGGCGCGGAAGCCGCCCCTGCAGGGGCCACTCTTCGCGGTCCTCAACCTGCTGCAGACGATCCCGTCGATCGCTCTCTTCGGGTTGCTGATTGTCCCGCTCGCGGCGCTGGCGAGAGCGGTGCCGCAGCTCGCAGCACTCGGCGTCGGCGGTATCGGTGTCGCACCCGCGATCGTGGCGCTGGTGCTCTACGCGCTGCTGCCGGTCGTGCGCAACACCTCGGCCGGGATCGCCGGCGTCGATGCCGCGGTCATCGAAGCCGGACGCGGCATGGGTCTGACGCGGCGGCAGATCTTCCGCCAGGTCGAGCTGCCGCTGGCGCTTCCGGTATTGCTCGCCGGGTTGCGGATCGTGACCGTGCAGGCGATCGGGCTCGCGGTCGTCGCGGCCCTGATCGGCGCCGGCGGGCTCGGCACCTTTGTCTTCGAGGGGCTCGGCCAGTACGCGGTCGACCTGGTTCTGCTCGGCGCCTTGCCGGCGATCTTCCTGGCGCTCACCGCCGACTTCATCCTGCAGGCGCTCGCCGCCCTGCTGCGCCGGAGCGGCACGCCATGATCGAAATCGATAAGGTCACCAAGTCCTATGGCGACCGCCGGGTCGTCGACAGCTTGTCGCTGACCGTCGGTGCCGGAGAGCTCTGCGTGCTGCTCGGCTCCTCCGGCTGCGGCAAATCGACGACGCTCAGAATGATCAACCGGCTGATCCCCACCGATTCGGGATCGATCCGGATCGGCGGCGAGGACATAACATTGGTTCCGGTCGAGGCGTTGCGGCGCCGCATCGGCTATGCCATCCAGTCGATCGGGCTGTTTCCGCATTGGACGGTCGAGGACAACATCGCGACCGTGCCGCGGCTCTTGAAATGGCCTGAAGCACGGGTCTGCGACCGAGTCGGCGAGCTGCTCGAGCTGTTTCGCCTCGACCCGGCGACCTATCGCGACAAGTATCCGCACCAGCTTTCGGGCGGCGAGCAGCAGCGCGTCGGCGTCGCTCGTGCGCTCGCCGCCGACCCCGAACTGCTGCTGATGGACGAGCCGTTTGCCGCGGTCGACCCGATCACCCGCGACGCGTTGCAATTGGAGCTCGCCCACATTCACCAGACGACCGGGAAGACGATCGTGTTCGTGACTCACGATATCGAGGAGGCGCTGCGCCTCGCCACCCGAATCGCGATCATGGACAGCGGCCGGATCGTGCAGCTCGGCCCGCCGTTCGAGATTCTCGAGCATCCAGCGAACGACTTCGTACGCGACTTCGTCGGTCATCAGGGTCTCGGGCTCAAGCTGTTGTCGGTGCGCAGGATCGCCGATCGCCTGCGCCGCGGCGAGACGGCCGAGGGCGAGCCGCTGGCACTCGACGCCTCGCTGGGCGAGGCGCTTTCCGCGATGACCACGCGCCATACCGACCGGCTCCCGGTAAGCGACGCCGAGGGCCGCAGGATCGGGGTCATCGCGCTCGGCGATCTCGTGCGGTGATGCGCGGCGGACGGCTTCTCGGAAGTCCGGTGCTGTGGGTCGGGCTGCTCTTCGCCGCTTTGCTGCTGCGTATGGACGCATTGCGGCCCCTTCTCGAGCGGGCGTTTCCCAGGGTCGAGCCGGTCATCTACAACCGTGACAGTTTCCTCGCGCTGTTTCTATCGCAGCTCGGGCTGGTCGCAACCGCGAGCTTCGCGGCGAGCCTGGTCGGCATCTCAGTCGCGGTCTTTGTCACCCGCCCCGCCGGGCGCGATTTCCGGGCGATGGTCGAAGCGCTCGCCACCGTCGGTCAAACCTTCCCGCCCGCCGCGGTGCTGGCGATAGCGGTGCCGATGGTCGGTTTTGGCGCGAGGCCCACGGTCATCGCGCTGTTTTTGTATGGGCTCCTGCCGATCATCGAGAATGCGATCGCCGGGCTCGAAGGGGTGCCGCGCGGGGTGCGCGAGGCGGCCGAAGGCATGGGTCTCTCGGGCTGGCAGAGGCTGTACCAAGTCGATTTGCCGCTTGCCGCCCCGGTCATTCTGGCCGGAATCCGGGTCTCGGTGACGATCGCCATCGGCACGGCGACGATCGGCTCGACTGTCGGCGCATTGACCTTGGGGACGCCGATCTTTGACGGGCTGGTCGCCAACAAGCTCCCATTCGTGCTCGAAGGTGCGGTCCTCGTGGCGCTCTTCGCGATTCTCACCGATCTGCTGTTTGCTAGCCTCGAACGGAGGCTGAGGCTGGCCGCCGCGGACTGACGCTCAGCGGATCAGCTCGACCAGGATGCCGGACATGTAAAACAGAAATCGTTACCCCTAAGGTTCGGCTCGGGAGGAAAGCATGAAGACGTTACTGGTTTTCGCCGTGATGCTTTGCGCTGCCGCCACCGCGCGGGCCGAGACCCAGACTTTTCTCGCATACGATTTCGAGTTCGAACACGGGTCGGTTTTGCCCGAGGTGCGGATCGCCTACGAAACCCAGGGCAATCTCGATCCCGCCCGTGACAACGCGATCTTGCTGGTCCACGGGACAAGCGGTGGCCGGCAAGATTTCGACGCGGTGATCGGGCCGGGCAAGACCTTTGACACGAACAAGTATTTTGTGATCACGACGGATGCGATCGGCGGCGGCGAATCGTCTTCGCCGAAGGATGGGCTTGGACAGGATTTCCCGCGTTACACGATCCGCGACATGATGGCGGCGCAGCATGCCCTCGTCACCCGCGGGCTGGAACTCGCGACATTGCGGGCAGTAGGCGGCAGCTCGATGGGATCCTTCGTCAGCCTCGAATGGGGGATCCACCATCCCGAGATGGTGCGCAGCCTGATCCTCCTGGTCCCGAGCCCCAAAGCCGAAGCCAATTTTCAGCTCACCGTCGACCTGATGACCTCGGTTATTGCACTCGACCCGCAATGGCAGGGCGGTCGGTACACCCACAACCCGGTCCAGGGACTCCGGCTCGCCGGCATGCTCCACTACCCCTGGGCGGTATCGGCCGCCTATCTAAGTCGGGTCCCGGCGCCGCAACTCGCGAAAGAACTCGAGGAAAGCGCCCGGTCGTATTCCGGCTGGGATGCGAACTCGCTCGTCTTTCGTTATGCCGCGAGCCGCGCCCACGACGTTGCAACACCCTTTGGCGGCGACATGACCGCGGCGCTGTCGCAAATCGCAGCGCCCACCCTGGTTCTGCCGAGCGCCAGCGACCGGCTGTTCAGCCTCGACGAGGCCCGGCGGATCCGCGATGGGGTCAAGCACGCGAGCTACGCCGAGATCCCGTCCGACCTCGGCCATTGCGCTGACCGCGCTGCCCCGGACACCCCCGAAGGCCGGTTTATCGATCAGCAGATCCGGGCGTTCCTGGCCAAGATCGAGTAGGTGCGGCTCGCAAGGCTGAGATCAAAGCTGTGCCACGCGCAGAAGCGTGTTGTCGACGCCGGTCACCTGTACACGCGTTCCGGCCGGGAGGTCGGGCCCTTCGACGAGCCACATCGTGTCGTCGACTTTAAGCCGTCCGCGGCCGTCGACAATCGGGCGTTCTAGGGTGAACGTCCGGCCAACATAGATCTCCGCGCGCCGATTGAGATGGACCCTACCCGATTGCTCTCGAATGCGGGCAAAGGCCAGCCGGCCGATTGCCACACTGGCGACGGCCAGGCCTGCAAATATCAGCGCCTGATGCTCCCAAGAAAGGCTGGGAGCCAACCAAGCGATCGCGGCCGTGCCGAGCGCGGCGGCCGCGAGCCAGATGCACACCATCGCCGGTATAGCGATCTCGAGCACCGCGAACGCCGCCGCGCCGATGAGCCAATGCCAGAATGCCATCACCTGCGGGCTCCGATGCCACCGGAGGGTGCTGTATCAAGCACCAGCTGCGCCCGAGGGCGGTCCCGCTACGGCGGGACTGGGCGCAGCGCGAGAGGCGCTAAAGCTTTCACGCGCGACTTCGGCGATCCCGGCGATTGATCCGATCATGGATGCGCTCTCGAGCGGCATCAGAATAACCTTCTGGTTCGGAGTCCCGGCGAGCCGGCCGATGGCGTCGATATACCGCTGGGCCACGAAATAATTGATCGCTTGGATGCTGCCGCGGCCGATCGCGTCGGAGACGAAACTCGTCGCTTTGGCCTCTGCCTCGGCCTGCCTTTCGCGCGCCTCGGCCGCTCGGAAGGCTGCCTCGCGCCGACCTTCGGCGGCGAGGATCACTGCCTGCTTTTCGCCTTCGGCCTTGAGCACCGCCGCCTGTTTGAACCCCTCGGCATCGAGCACGTTGGCGCGTTTTTCGCGTTCGGCCTTCATTTGCCGCGCCATCGCCGCCACCAGTTCCGGGGGCGGCGCGATGTCTTTGATCTCGACACGCTGCACTTTGACGCCCCAAGGGGTGGTGGCGGTATCGACGACGGAGAGCAGTTGGGTGTTGATGCGATCGCGTTCGGACAGCAGCTCATCGAGCGTCATCGACCCCATCACGGTCCGGATGTTGGTCATTGCGAGGTTGAGAATCGCAAGCTGTAGATTGCCTACTTCATAGGCCGCCTTTGCAGCATCGAGGACCTGGTAGAAGACGATCGCATCGACGGTTGCGGCCGCGTTGTCGCGAGTGATGACGCTTTGCTGAGGAACCTCGAGTACAGTCTCCATCATATTCAGGCGTGTACCGATTCGGTCGATGATGGGTATCAGAAGAGCAAGTCCGGGCTCGAGCGTACGGACGTAGCGACCGAATCGCTCGACCGTCCACTCGTATCCCTGCGGCACCGATTTGACCGCCATCCCGACAAAGATCACCGCGAACACGACGCTGAGTATGACGAAGATTGCGAAAGGGCTGAGCATGGCGCTGTTCCACCAATCATTTCGATGACCGGAAGATAGGTGGCCCGGTAATCCAACACCGCGGGGGTATACGCTTAAATCGAAATCCAGTGCTGAAGTCACCGCCGACGCTCTGCGCGCCACCATTCGAATCGTAGACAGCCGTACATCTTTTTTCTAACGTATTAGCCGATGACTGCTCGGGTATCGGCGATGCCCTGCAGTCGACGGGGGAAGTGGGGGTTGTGGAGTGAAATTCTTTGCTTGCGAGGGGGGCGCAGCGTCCCGCAACGCCGTCGCTCGTGTGTCGCGAATCCTTGCCTGCGGCAGCGCCGGTGCTGTTGGTGCTCTGTTGATGTTTGCTGGCACCCAGGCCGAGGCAGCGCGGCACCCGCGCTACCATGCGTATGCCCATCACGCGGCGGTCGGGCTGAGCCCGGTTCTGGTTGGCGAATCGATGGTGATCGATGTCGAAACCGGCCAGGTTCTGAGCCAGGTGAACGCCGACGCGATAACCTATCCGGCCTCTCTGACCAAAATGATGACGCTCTATTTGACGTTCGAGGCACTAAAGGCCGGCGGGCTTCGCCTCGATCAATATCTGCTAGTCTCCTACGAGGCGGCCGGCAGGTCGCCGACCAAGCTCGGTCTCAGACCCGGCGAATCGATAGCCGTCCAAGACCTGATCCTCGGCCTCGTCACTCGATCCGCGAATGACGCCGCTACCGTGCTCGCGGAGGAGTTGGGCGGCAGCGAGCCGGCGTTTGCTGGACACATGACAAGCAAGGCTCGGCAACTCGGCATGACCAGCACCGTCTACCGCAACGCTTCGGGCCTGCCTGATCCCGACCAGTACACGACGGCGCGTGACCAGGTGCAACTGGCTCTCGCTCTGTACCGTGATTTCCCGCGGGAATATCGCTATTTCTCGACTCGGGAATTCTACTTTCGAGGTAAGACAATCCACAATCACAACCGTCTGCTCGACTGGTACGAGGGTGCGGACGGGATCAAGACCGGATACATCGGCGCCTCGGGCTTCAATCTCGCTGCCTCTGCCGTGCGCAACGGGCATCGGCTGATAGGCGTGATCATGGGCGGGCCGTCGGCCGGAACGCGCGATCGGGAGATGGCCGCATTGCTCGATCAAGGCTTCGAAGAGATGGGTGCCGGGACCACCATGGTCGCGCGTCGCGAAGCGCCGCTGCCAACCGTCGCCGAAGCCGAGGAGGCTCCGTCGTCGGCCCCGCGAGAGAAGCCTGGAATTGTCACGAAAGCCGCCTCGCGGCTCGCGGCGCATCTATCGCCCTTCGGCAAGGCCGAGGCGGCGCCGTTGGTGCACGAGCGACCCCAGCCGGCTGGTGAGCATTGGAGCATTCAACTCGGTGCCTTCCGCGCCGAGAATGCTGCTGTGAACGCTGCGCGCGTCGCCGCCGCCAGCCTGGCCGGAGCCAAGAGTAGACCGGTACAGATCGTCGAACCGGCCAAAGCCGACAAAGAGCGGCTCTATCGCCCTCGGCTCCTCAATTTCACACCGCAGGAAGCGTGGGGCGCTTGCACCGCACTCCACAGAAAGAAAATCGAGTGCTCGGTTGTTCCTGTGACCAGCTTGAGGGTCGCTGCGCGCTAATCCTGGATGCTGCGACAGCAGTCCCGCTGCCGCCGAGGATCAGGTCTCGGGCAGCGCCACTCCGCTCGCGGCCAGTTCTGCCGCGAGCACTCCTTTGAGGCGTACCAGACCATCCACCGTCGCCGATTCGGCGCGCGCAACGAGCACGGCCTGCGTGTTCGAGGCGCGCAGCAGCCACCATCCGTCGGCGGTGCGCACGCGTACACCGTCGATGTCGGTTATTTCGACCCCACCCTCGCGCAATCGCTCGCGGACCTCATGCACGACCTCGAACTTGCGGGCTTCATCGCACGGGAAGCGTAGCTCCGGGGTATTGACCACGGCAGGCAGCCGATCGCCTATCTGGGCGAGGCTTTGTTGCGAGCGGCTGAGAACGCCGAGCAGCCGTACCGCGACATAGACGGCATCGTCAAACCCGTAATAGCCGTCCGCAAAGAAGATGTGTCCGCTCATCTCGCCGGCGAGAGGCGCCCCGGTCTCGGCGAGCTTGGCCTTGATCAGCGAGTGGCCGGTCGCCGCCATGACGGGGCAGCCACCCATCCGGGCAATCTCGTCGAACAGCACCTGGCTCGCCTTGACGTCGGCGATGATCGGCGCCCCGGGATGGCGGGCCAACACATCACGGGCCAGCACGACCATCAGCTGATCACCCCATAAGATTCGCCCGCGTCCGTCGACGACCCCGATCCGATCGCCATCACCGTCGAAGGCGACGCCGAGGTCGCAACGCTCGCGTGCCACCGCCTGTTGCAACTGAACCAGATTCTCGGGAATCGTCGGGTCCGGGTGATGTGCCGGAAAGGTACCATCGATCGTTTCGTTCAACAGGATGTGCCTGCCGGGCAAGCGCGCCGTCAGCTCCTGAACCACCTCGCCAGTGGCGCCGTTCCCCACATCCCACGCGACTGTCAGCGGGCGCGCGCCGTCATAGTCGCGCGCCAGCCGCTCGACGTAGTCGTTGCGGATGGCGTATTTGGTGACTCTCCCGCGGGACCGATTGGGGGCGCCGAACCCGAAGGCAATCTCGCCCAACCTTTGGATCGCGGCTCCGTAAAACGGCTTGCCTTGGGCAACGAATTTGAAGCCGTTGTGATCGGGCGGGTTGTGCGACCCGGTCACCATGATGCCGCCGTCGACGCCGAGCGTCGACGCCGCATAATAGAGCATCGGCGTCGGTCCGCGGCCGATCCGCACGACATCGGCACCCTCGGTGACGAGGCCGTCGACCAGTGCCGCTTCGAGCTCTGGCGAGGTCAGCCGCCCGTCATAGCCGACCGCGATGCGGAGTGACCCAGCGGCGACGAGGGTCAGGGCGTAGGCCCGGCCGATCGCCTGTGCGTCGGCGCTCGACAGGGTTTTCCCGACTATGCCGCGGATATCGTATTCCCGGAGGATCGTCGGATCGAAGCGATGTCCCATCAGCGCAAGGCCCGCTCAGAGGCACGAGGCCAGGATCCGGCGCAGCCCGGGCCCGAGTTCCGGATGCTGGAGCCCGAGCGCTATCGTTGCTTCGAGAAAGCCAAGCTTGTCGCCGCAATCGAAACGCCTGCCCTCGAAGCGGAGCCCGTGAAAGGCTTGGCCATCCTCAATCAGCCGTTCGAGCGCGTCGGTTAGCTGGATCTCGCCGCCGCTGCCCGGCTCCGCGCGCGCAAGGTGACCAAAGACCTCGGGCTGGATGATGTAACGGCCGATGATGCTCAAGGTCGAAGGTGCCGCCGCAGGCTCCGGTTTCTCGACCACGCCCCGCGCCTGTACCAGTCTGCCGCCGTCGGAAATAACATCGAGTACCCCGTAGCGGTTGGTGTGGGCACGCGGTACTTCGATGATCGCGGCGAGATTGCCGCCGGTTTCGCGATAGGCCTCGACCATCTGGGCCAGGCAGGGCACCTCGCACACCATCAGGTCGTCGGCAAGCAACACGGCGAAGGGCTCGTCGCCGACCAGCTCGCGCGCGCACCACACCGCGTGCCCGAGCCCGAGCGGGGTTTGCTGCCGCGTGTAGGCGATTTGCCCGGGTTCCGGCAGCCGCGCTTCGAGCTCTCCGAGCACGTCTTCCTTGCCGCGCTCGCGCAGGGTGGCCTCGAGCTCGAAGGCACGGTCGAAATGATCGTCGATCGCGCTCTTGCCCCGGCTCGTGACAAAGAAGAACTGCTCGATCCCGGCAGCCTTCGCCTCTTCAACCGCATAATGAATGAGCGGCTTGTCGACGATCGGCAGCATCTCCTTCGGCATCGCCTTGGTCGCCGGCAGGAATCGGGTCCCCAATCCGGCGACCGGAAAAACGGCTTTGCGAAGGGGCTTATTCATAAAGTCCTCAAGGGCATCCGGGCGGCGGCCAGCAAACGCTGCGCCCTATCGAGGGCGCGGCCATTCGCTAACGACCGAGTACAAACGTGCGGTTTGCTTCATATACTCCTTTGCGGAGTCCGACGCGCGTGGCGGTCGGCCATCCCGCAGCCGCATCGTACTTCGGATCGCGCCGATCCCGCTATGGCGTTCAGCCGAGCGGCACAACGCAATGACGGTTTTGCTTTTGAGCGCGTGCGGCCTCACGGTAAGCTGAGCCCAGCCGGTACAACGCGACGACGGAGAAGGGCGATGAACGACATTGCGCCGAGGGGGTTCAAGTGGGTTGGGACGCGGCCGATCCGTCCGGACGGGGTGCCGAAGGTGACCGGGCGTGCGATGTACGGTGCCGACATGGCGATGCCCGGTATGCTATGGGGCAAGGTGATCCGCTCGCCATATGCGCATGCGCGCATCCGCTCGATCGACGCCTCGAAGGCACTGGCGCTGCCCGGCGTCAAGGCGGTCGTGACATCAGCCGACATCCCGGACCAGAAATTCGCCTATGTCGGCCCCGAGCGTGTCCAGCAGAACGCTTGGCACATCACCCGCAACGTCATGGCGCGCGAGAAGGCGCTCTATGAGGGCCACGCGGTCGCCGCTGTCGCGGCGACCGACAAGGTCACCGCCGATGAGGCGGCGGCGC
>Ga0306921_10004896_pt1 | contig 13834 bp, 15 predicted proteins | sample sta12Cox44000080_FD_203760 | JGI IMG/M metagenome (GOLD analysis project Ga0306921, IMG submission 203760) | Lab enrichment of tropical soil microbial communities from Luquillo Experimental Forest, Puerto Rico - statoxic.12C.oxic.44.000.080 (v2)... | ecosystem: Environmental > Terrestrial >... | reverse complement strand
CTGCCGCAACAACTCCCCATAGACGGCCAAACGCTCTTCGCTCTCCCGCGGGTTCCTTCTTCGGAGGCTTTCGGACGCCGGCTCACTTTACCGGGTCGACCGCTCGCGACGCGCCGGCATCCGAAACCCTTCACGAACCTTGCCGCTCGACCTCGGTCCCGCGAGCGACCGGAATCGGCTCATCCTCGTCATTGCCGGACGCTCCGGCGAAGGTCCCTTGACCGAACCGACAACGGCCGCTCGCGCTTAGCAGCGGGAACCGCTCTTCCTGCCCCATTGCGGCCCCTGATCGTGCTTAGCGCCTCGGGCGTACACTCACTCAGATTTGAAGTCCAGCAGACGCCCACACCGTCGATAACCTCACCGTCGCCGAGCTTCGATAAGGCCATCGGCGGCACCATTTCCGGAAATCTCGATCCCTCCAAATTCCCCTATATCGCACGGAACCTAGCGCATTTTGCGATGTCGCCGAGGTGGACAGCGCGGCTCGCCCCAACTACTGTTTGACGCAACCACTACACGGCCCGCCCAGCGGATTGGGGCTCGAGCTCTCGCCGCGGGGTGGCCGATAACCTAAATCGGCAGACCGGAGGACGGCGATGGTGTCCCTCACGATCAACGGCAAGAGCTACCAGGCGAATGTCGATCCGCGCACGCCGCTTCTATGGGTGTTGCGCGATACGCTCGGCCTTACCGGAACCAAATATGGCTGCGGCATCGCCCAGTGTGGCGCCTGCACCGTACATATCTCCGGCGTTGCGATGCGGTCGTGCCAGGTCCCGGTAAGCCAGGTCGCGGGCAAGCCGGTCACGACGATCGAGGGTCTTGCTCAGGGCGGCGTTCTCAGCAAGGTGCAGCAGGCTTGGCTCGACCATGACGTGCCGCAATGCGGCTATTGCCAGAGCGGCATGATCATGGCTGCTACAGCGCTACTCAAGGATATGCCTAACCCCACCGACAACGATATCGACGGCGCGATCACAAATATCTGCCGCTGCGGCACCTATCAACAGGTGCGCGAGGCAATACACGCTGCGGCCAAGGCCTGACGGAGGCGGCGATGACCTATATGCCAAAACTCGCGCGGCGCTCGTTCCTGACCGGCGTCGCAGCGACCGGCGGCGGCATGTCGCTCGGATTCCGTATACCTTGGGGCGTGACGAAAGCGCTGGCGCAAGACGCTCCGCTTGAGATCAACGCCTGGGTTGTGATCAAGCCCGACGATACGGTGGTGATACGCATCGCCCGCTCGGAGATGGGGCAAGGGACCTTGACTGGTCTCGCTCAGCTCGTCGCCGAGGAATTGGCATGCGACTGGTCGAAAGTAACGACCGACTATCCGACCCCCGGCGAGAACGTCGCGCGCAACCGTGTCTGGGGCAATTTCTCGACCGGCGGCAGCCGCGGCATCCGCGAATCGAATGAGTATGTGCGCAAGGCCGGTGCCGCGGCGCGGATGATGCTGATCGCCGCCGCGGCGGCGCGATGGAAGGTGCCGGCGACCGAGTGCACCGCTGCCAACAGCATCATCACCCATGGCGGATCGGGGCAGACGATAAGCTACGGCAAGGTCGCGGCGGAGGCTGCCAAGCTCGACCCGCCGACCGATGTCCCATTAAAGGATCCAAATGAGTGGAAGCTCGTCGGCAAAGGGGTCAAGCGGCTCGACACACGCCCCAAGCTGACCGGCGAGCAGGTCTACGGCATAGATATCCAGATGCCCGGTATGCTGACTGCGGCGATCCGCGCCTGCCCTATCTATGGCGGCAAGGTGGAGAGATTTGACACCGCAAAGGTGCAAAACATGCCCGGCGTCAAGCAAGTCGTGCAGGTAGACGACAACGCGGTCGCGGTGGTCGCGGACACGTTCTGGAACGCGAAGACCGCGGTTGCTGCGTTGCCAATCGTGTGGGATGACGGACCCAATGCGGGAGTTTCCAGCGCAACGATCGCCGACATGCTCAAGGAAGGCCTTGACGCGCCGGAAGCCTTTGTCGGCAATAAAGCAGGCGACGTGAAGGCCGGGTTGGGTGGCGCGTCGAAAGTCGTCGAACTGACCTTCGCCTATCCCTACCAGAACCACGCGACCATGGAGCCCATGAACGCCACGTCGCGTTACACGGCCGATAAATGCGAGGTGTGGTGCCCGACGCAGAATGGCGAGGCGGCGTTGGCCGCAGTCGCTGAGGCCTCAGGCCTGCCGGTCGCCAAATGCGATGTCTACAAGGTGCTGCTAGGCGGGGGCTTCGGCCGCCGTGGGCGTACCGACTATGTACGCCAAGCAGTGCTAATCGCCAAGCAGATGCCCGGCACGCCTGTAAAACTGATCTGGACCCGCGAAGAAGACATGACGCATTGCGGCTATCACCCGGTAACCCAGTGCAAGATGACCGGTGGCCTCGACAAAAACGGCAAGCTCGTCGCACTACACATGCGCATCTCCGGTCAATCGATCCTCGCCTCACTGGCTCCACAGAACTTGAAGGACGGGATGGACCCGGTCACCTTCCAAGGGCTCAACCCAGGGGGTGCCGAAAGTGCGTTCGGCTACGAGATACCGAACCTCTTGATCGACCACGCGATGCGCAACCCGCCGATAACCGCCGGGTTCTGGCGCGGGGTCAACACCAATCACAATGCGATCTACGTCGAGAGTTTTATCGACGAGCTCGCCCACGCCGCCGGCCAGGATCCGCTCGAATTCCGCCGCGGCCTACTAAAACCGGCCCATTTCGCCGTGCTGAAGGCGGCGGCCGACAAGGCCGGCTATGGAAAGGCCCCGGAAGGCCATTTCCACGGCCTGGCGCAGATCATGGGCTTTGGCAGCTATGTTGCGGCCTGTGCCGAGGTCTCGGTGAGCCCGGAGGGCCGGCTCAAGATCCACCGTATCACCGCGGCGACCAATCCTGGCCACGCGGTCAACCCGGCGCAGATCGAGCGCCAGGTCACGGGCTCGTTTGTTTACGGGCTGTCGGCGATGCTCTACGGCGAGTGTACCGTTAATGCCGGAGCGATCGAGCAGACCAATTTTGACAGCTACAACGTCATGCGCATAGATGAAATGCCTCAGGTTGAGGTGGTAATAATGCCATCTGGCGAGTTCTGGGGCGGCGTCGGCGAGCCGACGATAGCGGTCGCCGCACCGGCAGTGCTGAACGCGATCTACGCCGCGACCGGTACCCGGATCACGACCTTTCCACTCATGAAGCACGATCTGCGACGCGCTTAGCTGCAGGCGAGGCGCGATGATAGCGCGCTTCTTCCTCGCCGCATTGCTGCTCGCCGCGTCGATCCCGTCGGCGGATGCGGCCACGCAAACGCCACCCCCCGGCGCCCTATTATGCTCGGGGTGCCACGCGACGAACCGGACCGTCGAGACGCCCGTGCCACGCCTCGTCGGCCGCAGCCCTGCCGATATCAAGGCGGCGCTGGAGGCGTTCCGCACCGGGCAACGCGCGGCAACGGTGATGGACCGCATCGCCAAGGGCTTCAGCGACGATGAGGTTAAGGCGATCGCCGAATGGTACGGTGTTCAAAAGGATTGAGCGCGATGCGTCGGCGCGCCTTCCTGAAGCAAGCAGCGGCGGTCGGCCTGGCGGCGAGTTTGCCGCTACCTGCCTCCGCGCAAGGCACACCGGCGCGGGTCGTGGTGGTTGGCGGCGGGTTTGGTGGCGCGACTTGCGCGCGCTTTTTGAAGCGGCTCAGCCCAAAGCTCGAGGTGACGTTGGTCGAGGCCAACCGGTTGTTTACCGCCTGCCCGTTCAGCAACGAGGTCGTGGCCGGGATGCGCCCGCTCGCGGCACAGCAATTCGGCTACGAGCGGCTTGCGGCGGAGGACATCTCCCTCAATTTCTCAGAGGCGACATCGGTCGATCCGCTGGCGCGGGTTGTGACACTCGCCAACGGGATGAAGCTCGCCTACGACCGACTGGTCATGGCGCCCGGCATCGATTTCCGATGGGACGCGCTGCCCGGATACAGCGAGGCGGCGGCCGAGATGATGCCGCATGCTTGGAAAGCCGGGCCGCAAACCGTGCTATTGCGCCGTCAATTGGAGGCGATGCCAGATGGCGGCACGGTCGTTATTTCGGTGCCGGCTAACCCCTATCGCTGCCCGCCCGGACCCTACGAGCGAGCGAGCCTCATCGCCTATGATCTCAAGACCAAGAAGCCGAAATCGAAGCTGCTGATCCTCGACGCCAAGGACGCATTCTCGAAACAGAACTTGTTCCAAAAAGGTTGGGCGGCGCTAGATCCGGGCCTCATCGAATGGGTCGCATTATCGTCCGGTGGCAAGGTTACCGCGGTCGATCCCGGGGCGATGACCCTTACCACCGATTTCGCGATCCACAAGGCCGATGTCGCCAACGTCATCCCCGCGCAGAAGGCGGGGAAGATCGCCACGCTCGCCGCGGTCGTCGACCAGACTGGCTGGTGCCCGATCGACCCCGTGAGTTTTGCATCGACCCTGCAACCCGACATCCATGTTATCGGCGATGCGGCGATTGCCGGCGCGATGCCGAAATCGGCATTTGCCGCCAACGCCCAGGCCAAGATTTGCGCCGCGGCGGTCGCGACTCTGGTCGCCGGCGACACGCCGATCCCGCCCAAGCTGATAAACACCTGCTATTCACTGCTGGCGCCCGATTACGGGATCTCTGTGGCCGGCGTCTATCACGTGGTTGACGGCAAGCTCGTCGATGTCGAGGGTGCCGGCGGCACCAGCCGACTGGACGCGCCGGCCGACCGGGCACAGGAGGCGAAACTCGCCGATGGTTGGTTCCGCACGATTACCAGCGAGGTCTTCGGGTGACGCCAATTCGCCGAGCCTTGACCGCTTTGCTGATGGCGGCGACCTTCGCCATGTCGGCTCATGCGCAGGACGCCTGGCATGCCTATGTCGCCGTGGACGATGGCGTTCCGCGCTCGCTGATCGGCCAGCCAGGCGATCCGGTGCGGGGCCGGGAGATCGTCACCAGTCGTCAGCAGGGTCTTTGCATGCTGTGCCACAGCGGGCCGTTCCCCGAGGCGATGTTTCAGGGCACCTTGGCGCCGAGCCTCGCAGGCGCCGGGTCGCGTTGGTCGGTGCCCCAATTGCGCCTGCGGATCATCGATGCGAGCCGCCTTAACCCCGACACGATCATGCCGCCGTATTATCGGGTCGACGATTTGACCCGCGTGGCCCATTCCTACGATGGTAAGCCGATCCTCTCGTCGCAAGAGATCGAGGATGTCGTCGCCTTTCTTGCCACCTTGCGAGACTAGGGCGACGGGCCCGAGCCGTCGCCAGTTTCTCGCCGGCACCGCTGGGATTGGTCTGGTCGCGGGGCTGCCGGTCGGCTCGGTTTCGGCGACGACAATGATGCTCGAAGAGGCGATCCGCGGCGTCGTCGGCGAAGCGGCGTTGCACCAAGGCAGGGTCACGCTCGACGTGCCGCCGTTGGTGGAGAACGGCAATGCGGTCCCGCTGACGGTCACGGTCGACAGCCCGATGAGCGAAGCCGACCACGTCAAGGCGATTCACGTCTTCAACGAAAAGAACCCGCAGCCCTATGTGATCGGGGTGGTGCTGGGGCCACGAGCGGGCAAGGCCAGTATCTCGACCCGGATGAAACTCGCCGACGCGCAACGCGTCGTTGGCATCGCCGAAATGAGTGACGGGTCGTTCTGGTCCGGCGAGGCGCATGTCATCGTGACCATCGCCGCCTGCGTCGAGGACCTGAACTGATGGCCACGCTGATCAATGTGCCGGCCAAAGTGAAGCGCGGCGAAGTCATCGAGATCAAGACGCTGATCTCGCACCCGATGGAATCGGGTTACCGCGTCGGCACCAACGGCAAGGTGATCCCGCGAGACATCATCCGCCGCTTTGTATGCACCTATAACGGCGAAGAGATCTTCCACGCTGAGCTGTCGCCAGCTATCGCCGCCAATCCGTTCATCGCGTTCTTCACAGTCGCGACGGAGACCGGCTCGATCGAGTTCAAGTGGACCGGCGACAACGGCTTTGCCGCAAGCGAGCGCGCCTCGATCACTGTCGAATGATCGGAGAGTTGCGGCATTGGTCCGGTGCCGGTGCGCTGGTGTGCTTCCTCGCCGCAGCCAGCCTAGCCGGCGAAATTTCGACTGACGAGCGGCGCTCCGACTATGAGTTCATGAGCCCCGGGTTGCAGCGCATGCAGGATGACGACAGCGTCAATCCCGGCATGCTGTCGGTGCTCGATGGCAAGACGCTGTGGCAGCGCAAGGAGGGAACGGAGAACAAGGCTTGCGCCGACTGTCACGGCGACGCGACGACAAGCATGAAGAGTGTCGCCGCGCGTTATCCGATGATCGATCCGAAACTGAGCCGGCCCGTTGACCTCGAGGGCCGCATTAATGCCTGCCGCATCACGCATCAGGGTGCCGCGCCCCTGGCCTTTGAGAGCAAGGCGCTACTGGCTCTGACCGTCTATGTCGCGCATCAATCGAAGGGGTTCTCGGTCGATATCCCGGATGATGCCACGACCATGCAATTTATCAACGCGGGACGGATGGTCTTCGTGCAGCGCCAGGGCCAGCTCAACTTATCCTGCGCTGAGTGCCACGATGACAATTGGGGTCGGAAGTTGGCGGGCGCTACGATCCCGCAAGGACATCCGAACGGCTACCCGGTATACCGGCTCGAGTGGCAGAGCCTTGGATCGGTTCAGCGGCGTTTACGCAACTGCCTCTTCGGCATGCGCGCCGAGCCCTACACTTATGGGGCGCCTGAGATGACCACACTCGAACTCTTCCTCGCTTGGCGGGGGCGCGGCCTCATGATCGAGGCGCCGGCGGTGCGCCCGTGAATTGCGGGTTCGCATCCCGGAACGGCCGCTATCGGCGCATCCCCGTCATTGCCAGACGCTCCGGCGAAGGTCTCCTAACCGAGCCCACAGCCGCCGTTCAGCCTCGGCGGCAGGAACCGCTCTTTATGCCCCTTTCCGGCCGCTCCCCGAGGCGAGCCCGAACGGCTCAGAAGGGTGGAAACCGGTCCTTCGCCGACACGCGTCGGGGCGACCGGGTTGTCACGGAACCGGCCATTCCGATCGAGCTGGCCGAACCGCAAAGTCTCGACCCCTTTCAGACACTCGCCGGGTTTCCGCACCACCTAGTGGTGAAAATCAAACGGAAGACTCCGGGCCGAACAGCCGAAATCTGCGCTCGACCGTCGATCCTGTGGGTTCCATCCGTCTGATTTTATCCACTAGGCGCGGGACGGGCTTATTTAGGTCTGGACAACGTCGGTAAAAAAAGCGTAATATACTCCGAAAAGTGGGACCCGAGACGGTCGCTAAGGGCGCCAATAAGTGCCCGATAGGGAGGTTAGCATGTGGAGAGGACTTCCCCATGGGATGGGAGTAAAACTCGCCCTCGGTCTGTGTGTCCTCTTGCTGTCCGCTAGACAAAGCATCGCTCAATACCAGTGCGGCGACCCAACGGACGGTGGGCACTGTTACGGTACCGCATTCTGGCGCGAACGGCTGAACTATGCCGGCGCATCTACGACAATCTCTCAGGTACCGATGGGCTGCCCCAGTGGGTGCGACGGTTTCATCAATAATGAGATGTGGTTGGTGGACTACGACACGACGGCGTGCAAAGATAGTCTCCACGGGGCGTGCTGGGTCGAAGTGGGATATCAGTTCCTTCAAAACGGCGACAGTAAGGTGTTCTTCTGGGCGGACAATCGCCCGCCGACGCAAGGTGTCTATTTGGGCGGAGCGATTTTAGGGCCAGTGGGCGAAAATGACCCTATTGGCTCAAACGCCTCTTATACAATCATCAGAGATGATCGAGATGGCGTGCCGCCCGGAACTTACCAGGTCTACATTCTCAACGATTTCGGGACCACGCGATACGGCGCGACATCGGTCGGTGATCCATTTAGCCCAGACACAATTATAATTGGGACGGAGCTTGCGGGAGTGCCGGCTAACGCATCGGTGGAAGCATTTGATGGTAATCGCTTTCGGTCTGCGAGTTTTAGGAATAACATTTGGGCCCATTTCGGACTTATTTGTTGTTCCGGTTCTAATTCGGGCTGGACTCTGCAGAGGGACAAGGGATCAACTCAAAGTAGTAATATTTCAACTAACCCGCCGTTTTCTCATTGGGAGGTCGCGCCGGGCATTTTGCCCAATGACTTAGGGGGTATATTTGTGACGCGGTGCTGCGCCGGTAGTGCCAATGAATAAGACTCTCCAAGCGGGAGGACGGAAAACATGTGTGTGCATTTGCTGAAATTGATCGTGCTCGTCGGCTGGTCCGCACTCACCGTCGGACTTGTTCTCCCCGCTTGTAATCCTGCGCAAGCTGCTGAGGGAGGAGACGAGGCTGGCGAGCGTCGAGAACATTCATTCGAGCGGATTCCGATTCCGCATCTCTTCGCCCGACTTCGAAGCACTTTGCCGCAGGGAATGAAAGCGCTGACGGTGAACGAGCAAGCCAACGTGCAACCGTTCACCACACATGACGTTACGGACTATTTCCGCGCACACAATCTGCCGATGAACTCTGGCTCACCGAGCCAGTTTAAGGTGGAAGAACTAGAGTTCCTCACCAATGAGGAGGTGAGTCAACGGCTAGGACGCGCTCCGCTCCTAAGGGCTGCTAATGACCAAGTGGGATTCGTGACGCTCGTCGGCACCTTCTTTTTCACCGGTCCTCCCGGCACAAATACGGTCATATATTCCCGCGCCTACGCCGGCTTTGACGCGAAGACGGGCAACCTCCTGATATTCGGTGCACTCCAACCAGAGGTCCCATAGCGGCGTCAGAGCCTGATCCTGATCCTGATCCTGAGTGGGCCGCTCGTTCGTTCAATCGTAGAGTTTGGTCGCGTCCGGCCTCCCGTGTGCTGGCATTTCTTGCACGTGCTGGCGCGCCTTTCGAAAGGCGCCGCGAGCTAGGCCATCAGGTGTCAACCGAAGAAGATGGTGGCGCCGAACGTTGGGTGTCAATCCCTCCCATCGTGAAAGCGCCGAACTTGAGTGTCAGGTCGCCGGATCCTGCCGTAAGCAGGGGTGCGGCGGTGATCAGATTTCGTGGGTTGCGGCCCGAGTCGGCGCTGTGCTGCCGCTCTCCTCGGGGACATGAACGGACTGCTTGCTACCCCCGTTGACGCCGACGTCGTTGTTTGGCAATGACCGAAAAGGGGCATGGGCCGGCATTCCTGCCGGTGCCGCCGAGGGTCCGCTTAGGGTCGAACCTTGCCGTTCGATCTCGGTCCCCCGAACGGCCGGAATCGGCGCAACCCTGTCATTACCGCGCCTTCCAGCGAAGGGCTCCTAACCGACCCCACAGCCGCCGCTCGGCCTCGGCGGCAGGAACCGCTCTTTATGCCCTATAGCCGTCATTGTCCGATGCCGGCTACGGAGTGGGGGTGGAAGGCGGGGCCTGATCGTGGCGTGGATGGCCTTTAGTTAAAATACTGCGGCTGTTCGAGCAGTTCGTTAACCAAGGGTTCGACGACGACCGCCACCACCCCGGCTCCCTTCATGTCGAGCAGGTCGGCAGCACGCGGAGAAAGGTCGAGGATGCGACCCCGAGCGTATGGGCCGCGGTCGTTTATTTTGACGACGACCGAGCGGCCGTTGTCGAGGTTCGTCACCTTCGCGAAAGAGGCCAGCGGGAGCGTGCGATGCGCGGCGGTGGCAGTGACGGTGTCGAGGATCTCGCCGCTCGCGGTCGCACGGCCCACGTGGTCATACCAGACAGCTTTACCGAACTGACTGCGGCCAACCGTGCGAACCGGGTCGGCGATGCTGCCGCACCCGAGACTGGCGAGCCGCTGCTCGGCACGCTTGGAGCGACGGTCAGGGGACCGGCGTTCCTCAGCGGCCGCGCAGGGACGGCTGCGAGGGTGATCTGCCGGCGTTTCTGCGCTTTCTTCGGCGATGCTGGTTGGGGTCCCGACCGGGTCGTTGGATTTGCTCTCTTCTAATATCTCGCTCGTCGCGCAGGCAGATGTCACCAAACACGCAAGGGAAATGCTAATCGCTCGACGCATTGGCATTGCATCGGATCCTTCTTCGCTGGCATCCCCTTGCCTCGGGCAAATAGATCGCGCCGCTCATTCCAGTAATACTGGATAGGCAAAGAAATGCAGATCGTTGCAGGCCTGGTTTCCCCCGATGGAACCAGGCGTGGAAGGTAGGACCTTTTGAGCCTAGCCAGTCGAAAACGTCGCTGTCAACCCTAACGTGACCTTTTATTTGTAACAAATATTTTTCGTACGTAACATATCGCGCAGTTTGTAACAGAATCTTAACGGATGTAGTGCAAACTCAACTCATCGCCGACAGCGGTTTCTGCGTCTGTTAACTATACTACTTAGCAAACCTTTGCTTCGCAGCGGCGCTAACCCGACACCTAACAACCAGTGGACGATAGGCCGCTCCTGTAAAGCAATATTCAAGTCCCTGTTCCACCGCGCGCGAGGTCCGTGCGATCGACCGCCTCTCGCCGGCGTTGACGCAAAAAACCTAACCCTCGAGCAAAGCTGCACATGGGGCTATCCCAGCTCGAAGGTTCGTCAAAGCCAGTGACGAAAGCCAGCCCCACTCAGAAGACGTGAATTAATTGTCCTCGGAAACAACCTTGATTGGGTCCGGTGACAGGAGTTCGTCGGAGGCGGCGCGCGCAGCGTGCGCGAGTGCTGCCGCTTGCGGCGCCAAGATCTCAAAAGGCCGTTCTGCGTGGTGCGGCGCTGTCGTGGTAAAACTCCGGCCCGCAGCCAGGAAAGTCAAGAACAGCGCGGCGGCGGCCATGAAGTAGAACACGCCGTCGATCTTGAAACGCGCCATTACAATCGCGCCGATCAGCGGGCCCACAACCGAGCCGAGTCCGCTCAGCAGGATCAGCCTGCCGCTCACCGCCACGACCCGATCCGCTGGCATGCGGTCGTGCGCGTGTGAGACGCAAACCGGGTAAAGCGTCGACATAAAGCCGCCGAGCAGTGCGGCAGGCGGTAATAGCACCGGCAGGGAGCGCGGCAAGTGAACCAGAATAACGGCTAAGCCCGCAAAGCCAAGGCCGAGCGCCGCCAGCACGAGGCGCCGGTCGAAACGGTCTGAGAGCCAGCCGACCGGGACCTGGAAGGCGAGGCCGCCAAGCACGGCCACGAGCATGAACAACGCGATCGTCTCGCGCGCGGTACCTACATCCTGCATCCACGCCGGAACGAGCGCATAGAAGGCGCCGCTGATGAGCCCGCTCAGCGCGCAGCCGACGACCGCAACAGGTGCGGCGCGCGCAAGCTGACCATAGGGCAGCGTCTCGACGGTGGTCGCTCTGGGCGGTTCAGCCCGGGTTGTGCTCACCATGACCAGCGCCACCGCAAACAGGGCGACGATCGCACTAAATGGGGCTGTCGTCTCGATCCTGGCTCGTCCGATCAGCAGCTGTCCCACCGCAAGCGCGAGGAACGTGCCGACCATGTAGATCGAGAAGATCCGTCCGCGCTCCGACGGCTGGGCTTTGGCATTGAGCCAACTCTCGGTGGTGATGAACAGTCCGGAGCAACCGAACCCGACAATTGCGCGCAGGACCAGCCAAGTGAGCGATCCCGCCATGAGCGCCATGGCCGCGGTCGCGGCGGCGACGACACCGGCGAAGGCGGCATAGCCACGGATGTGTCCGATCCGCTCGATGATCCGTCCACAGCGCAACGCGGCTACCGTGAAGCCGGCGAAATAGCTGCTGAGCACGAGACCGACCATGGTCGACCCGAAGTCCTCCATCGCCACCCGCAAGGAGATAAAGGTGCCGAAGAAGCCGTTGGCGAGTTGGATGAGGCTCGTCGCGATGATCAGCGTCGTGATCTGCGCTCGCATCCGCCCGCTCGACTGCATCGGCTCCCTTTTCTCTGGCGGTCTGTGGAGGAAAACCACAGCGGCCAAAGCCACTCGATCCTGCCATCATCACGCCCCGCCGTATCCATTTACGGCCCGAAGCCCGATCATTGTCACAGGGAGTGTTGGCGAACTGCCGTCATTTGCACCGGCAGGGCTGGTCTATGCTGACGTGGAGCCGGCAGCAGGTCTTGCCTGTTTCGGAGGTGCCTTTGGATGTTACGCCGCCGCATACCAGCCCTCCGGATCGCCGCTGGTCTTAAGCCCTCGTGCGTTGTAGGTGAAAACCAGGTTGGTCAGCCGCGGCCACGTTCCGTTGACTGCGACCGGAACGGGCACTGCAGTAAGCCGACCATCGGACGAGACTATCCCGCACAGCTCAGAGTTTCGCTTCAGCAAGAGCCATAGCAGAGGCCCTGATGATCGAAGGCTCCATCACAAGGCGCATTGACGGGACGGTCTTAGCATTTACGGTGGCGCTGCTCGCTGCGGGCTGCGGCCCTGCGTATCTTTCCGATACATACGCCACCTCGACGCCAAGGCCGGCGTCCTTTGATGTGGGCGCGCTGGCGGGTGAGCCGGTGGCGACCCTCGGGCTCGTCGCGCCGGCAAATCTCCAAGGCTTCAGTCCTACCGTGTCACTTGCCCTTGCTACTGCGCTCGCGGAAGCAAGCCCGCCCATCCGGGAAATTTCCACCGTCGAGACGGTAAATCGGCTCACCGACCAAGGATTAGCCGCGGAATACGCCGATCTGCTCTCGGGTTTCGTTCGCAACGGGATATTGGAGCGTCAACGGCTGCGACGGATCGGATCCGGACTTGGCGCGCGGTACGTGATGCTGCCGGGGCTCGCGCAGCTCGACGAAACCGTAATCGACAAGTTTGAGGCTGGGGGTCTAAAGCTGCTCAGGAACCGAGTGACCACGCTGCGACTGTGGCTGCAGCTCTGGGATGCGCAATCGGGCCATATTGTCTGGGAATCGGCTGGGGAAGTCACCGTGTCGACTGTGCTTCTGAGCCCCAAGCAGTCTGTCCCTCTGGAGGAGACCGTTCAAAAGCTGTTGTTTGATATGATCCAAGATGGGCTGCTGCGAGGAAAGACCAAAACCGAAGATTACTTCGGTTGAAAGGTATTCGGTCGTCAATCGACGATCTCGATTGCCCGGGGATGCACAAAGGCGCCGCCCTGCGGGTCCCCACGAGCGAAGGTCTCCTAACGAGCCCACAGCCGGCGCGAGGTCGCGACCGCGGGAACCGTTCTTAATGCCCCCGACCGGACCTTGCTGGAGCGAACGAGCAATGGGAGGTCCGTTGGAACGCTCGCATTCACCGTCGTGCATGCCGGCGTTCCTCGGTATAGGATTGCCCGAGCAGGGAGAACGCTATGCAGGCTGGATCACTGGACCGGGTGGATCGCCGCCTCGCCGCGATCCTCGCGGCCGACGCCGTCGGCTACAGCCGGCTGATCGAGGCCGATGAGCGGGGTACGCTCGAACGGCTGAAGATGCTGCCCCGCGAATTGGTCGATTCCAGGATCGCCGAGCATCGCGGCCGCATCGTCAAGACCATCGGTGATGGGCTGCTCTCGGCTCAACATGGGAGATTACGCGGTGGTTGGTTTGACACGACGGCAACTCGGCCTATGCGGGGCAGCTGTCGGCCTCTTAGGCGTTAAGGCGGTGGCACAGCCGGTGACGCCCAGCGTGCAGCTGCCGGATGGCAGCCGTGTCCCGGCGCTAGGTCAGGGATCCTGGCACCTTGCTCAAGGTCGACACCCGGCTTCGGAGGAAGAGGAAGCTCTACGAACCGGCATCTCTCTAGGCCTGGCACTTATCGACACGGCCGAGATTTATGGAGACGGTCGTGCCGAGCAGATGATCGGACACGTCATCGCAGGGCAGCGGGGCAAGGTGTTCCTGGTCTCCAAGGTGTCGCCCGACCACGCCACAGCAAGTGGA